>SMVA01230623.1_pt1 | contig 76287 bp, 65 predicted proteins | sample 2456451 | NCBI WGS metagenome assembly SMVA01 (sample SAMN11095933, study PRJNA526329) | marine sediment metagenome | biome: Marine sediment; feature: Surficial sediment; material: Deep marine sediment; isolation source: Hadal surficial sediment | place: Pacific Ocean | collected 2014-05 | depth...
GTACCGGTTCCTTTCGTACCTCCCCCCAGCTGGGCAAGAATGTGACTCCATCGGCGGCCCTGAATCTCAACCAGTTGAGCATCCCTCTGGGGAGCGGCGGCTATGATGCCGACAAGGCTCGGTCCCTCATCTCTGCCTCCAAGGCCCTCGACCGGCAGCAGCGACGAGCGCAGACCCCTTTCGGCAGCACTCCCAGCGTCAATCTGGGCAGTTTTGACACGGACAGCTCCATCCTGTCAACCCAGGGTATCGGCCCCATCGTGGGTGTCGCGACGTCGTACACCGGACCGGCATTCAGGGAATGGAAGGGGCATGGCGACTACAGTGGTTACGAGATTTCCATCTTCTCCTTCGACGACGATCAAAAAGGACCGAAGCAACTGGTCAATCCCGACAGGAACATGTGGGAGATGCCCGGCGCGGCTCTTCCGGATCCCCTGAGTCCCGAAGGGCGCAAGGCCATGGGGACCGATGCCGCTGCTCTGGGGGGCATTCCCGACCGCAAGCGCTGATCCGGACGTCTTCCTGCCGCAGCCGCCATGGTCTCTCGCCGACGAGTCAAACGACCAGCAGGGCGGCGGCGGACGCCCGCCAGGAGGATGTGGCGGCGACGCTGGCTGTTCCGCCTGGCAGGGTTCCTTCTTGTCGCTGGTCTCGCCTGGGTGGGAATCAGTTACCTGCAGATCGTCTTCACCTTCCATGAGCGACTGGGGGGCGCCCCGTCGCAACTCTATTCGGCGCCGCTGGTCCTGCGGCCGGGGTCCGCCTGGAGCGCCGCTGAACTGGTGGATGAACTCAGGAGCCGCGGCTACACGGCCGGGGCGGAAAGCCGTCTCCGGCCCGGTGAATACCTGTGGGAAGGTGAGAGCGTCGACCTGAGCCTGCGCGCCTTCCTCTACAGGGGTGGCCAGGTGAAGGGTTATCCGGCTCGGCTGGACTTCTCAGGGAGGAGTGTGTCCGGCATGGTTCTGCTGCCGGGCGGCGAACCCCTGGATCTCCTGATGGTCGAGCCACGTTCCCTGGGCATCTTTCACGGTCGCCGGAACCAGCTGCGCGAACCGATCCGCCTCCAGGAGCTTCCGGAGCATCTGATCGCGGCTGTTCTTGAGGTGGAAGACCGCCGCTTTCGCACCCACAGAGGCCTTGACCCCCGCGGGATCGGCCGGGCGCTGTGGGAGGACCTGTGGGCGGGACGAGTCGAGCAGGGTGGTTCCACCATCACCCAGCAGGTGCTCAAGAACGTCATGCTGGACCCACAACGGCGCTGGGGGCGGAAGCTGCGCGAGATGATCATGGCACCGCTCCTGGAGACGTTGCTCGAGAAGGATGAGATTCTCGAGATCTATCTCAACGAGATCTACCTGGGACAGAAGGGCTCGTTTTCAGTGGTGGGGATGGGGGCGGCCGCCCGCTATTATTTCGGCCGTCCGGCTGCGGATCTTGATCTGGGCCAGTCGGCCTTGCTGGCCGGGCTCATCCGTTCGCCCGGCACCTACAACCCATGGCGCCATCCCAGGGCGGCGCGGGTTCGACGTGACCACGTCCTTCAGATGATGGTCCGCGGCGGCCATCTTGATGCCGCTGCCGCCGAAGCTGCCGGCGCGCGCCCTCTGCACCTGTCCGACACGACGCTGGAAGGCATGCCCGAGGCCGCGGCCTTCCTGGAGGTGGTCCGGCGCCAGATGGTGAACGCCTTTGGTCTCGAGGCCCTGGAGCACGGCGGGTTGCGCATTCTCACCACCCTGGACACTCGCGCCCAGCGGCTCGCTACCAGGATCCTGGACCGAGGCCTGCGTCGATTGGAGGCGGACGGAGCGGTCGCGCGGCAGGTCGGGGAGGGGGGCCTGCAGGGGGCCGTGGTGGTCATGGATCCTGGCAGCGGCGCCGTTCTGGCCCTGGTCGGGGACAGGAAGCCCGGGCGTGGGCGTTTCAACCGCGCCGTAGATGCCCGGCGACCGGTGGGCTCGCTGTTCAAGCCGTTTGTCTATCTGGCAGCTTTCCAGGCCGCGGCAAACGGACAGGATGGGGGGCTGACCATGGCTTCGGGCCTGGTGGACGAGGCCCTGGAGCTGGACCTGGACGACCATGTCTGGCGCCCGGTCAACAGCGATGGAAGATTCCGGGGTGAGGTTTCGGTCCGCAGGGCCCTGGCCGACTCCATCAATATTCCGGCGGTGAAGGTGGCCCTGGGCGTGGGCATCCCGGTGATCACCCGCCTGGCCGAGGCCTGCGGGTTTCCTGCCGGTCTGCCCAGGGTTCCTGCCGTGGCCCTGGGTGCGGCTGAGGCGTCACCCCTGGAGGTGGCCGTGGCGTACAGTGTGCTGGCCATGGGGGGCCACCGGCCCACGCCGCGTTTTTGGACGTCCACCATGGCCGCGGACGGCGGCCGGCTGACCCTCAACGAGGTCCGGCAAGTGGTTGTGGCCGACCCGGCGGCGGCTTTCATCGTCAGTGATATCCTGGCTGAGGTCGTGCGCAGCGGGACCGGCCGACGAGTGGCCGCTGCCGGGCTGACAGGAGCCGTAGCCGGCAAGACCGGAACCACCAACAGGAGACGGGATGCCTGGTTCGTGGGTTATGTGCCGGGTCTGCTGGCTGTTGTCTGGGTGGGCGCTGATGACAACCGGCCGGTGGGGTTGACAGGCTCGCAGGCGGCCCTGCCTATCTGGCTGGAACTGGTACAGAGCCTCAAACCCTTTCCTGGAGATGCCTCGCCACCGGCAGAAAGCCTGCTGCGGGTCAGGTACGATCCGGAGACCGGCGGCGTCGCCACCAAAAACTGTCCCCGGGTGGCGGAAGAGTGGTTCATGGCGGGGACCGAGCCGGAGGATGAGTGCCCCCTGCATAGCCGGCGCAGCTTCTGGCAGCGGCTGTTGGGCCGCTAGCCCCCGGGGAGCCGTGGCTAGCAGGATCCGGTGCGGGCGGAAAAGAGGAGCCCCATGTCAACGGTTTCAGTCGTTCCCCAGTCGGCAGGTGCTGAACCCATGGCACTCAGATCGCCCACAACCACGGCCAGAGCGGATTCAGGGTGCAGCAGATCATGGGCAAGATCGGCCGCCTGCCCGAGGTCGACTGCCAGGATCCTATCCTGGTAGGACTCCAGGGTATCCTCGGGCAGTCCGTACAGTTCCATCTCCAGGAGCTGTCCGGCCACCTGGGTTGCGGTCTCGAACTGAAGCGGGTATCCACCGACGAGCCGGCGGCGGGCATCGTCGAGTTCCATGGCTGTGGGGCCGCCTTCGCGAAAGGCGCCGACCAGATCGTCGATATCCCGGAGGACTTCACCCACCGAGGCGGTGGGCGTGAAGGTGGAAATCTGAAATGGGCCGGCGTGGAGGCGGGCTGAGAAGCCGCTGTGAATGCCGTAGGTCAGTCCCTTCTCGGAGCGGATGGTCTGCATGAGGCGCGATGAGAATCCCCCGCCGCCCAGAACGTCATTGACGAGTTCGGCGGCGTCATGGCGAGGATCCCGGCGGCTGATGCCCAGGTGACCCCAGCGGATCTGAGCCTGTGGGGAGTCGGGACGATCCACCAGCAGGATGCGGCGCGCCGCAGGAACCGGGTCGGGGTGAGATACCGGGGGGGGAGAGGTTCCCTGCCAGCTGTCGAAAATGTCCGCAGCGGCTTTGAGGGCCTGCTCCGCGGGAACCGCACCGGCGATGGCCAGGCAACTGCCGGCAGGGACGAACAGTCGTCTGTGCCAGGCCTCGGGAGCGGTCTCGGCCAGATTTGTCATGGAGGCGGCAGTTCCCGACAGCGGCGGGCCGTAGGGGTGCTCCCCGTAGAGGCCGTGGGAGAAGGTCCAATCGGCCACAGTGGCCGCCTGGTCCATGGCACGGGTCAACGCGTGCAGCCGTCGCTGGCGAAGAAGATGGAATTCATCGGCGGGAAAGGCGGGCTCCAGAGTGATCTCGCCCAGCAGGGCGATCAGGTCCATGAAATCTTCCGACAATCCGGCCAGGCTGACCACCAGGCTGTCCCGCCCCGTACGGGCCGAATAGGATGCGCCCATGTCGTCAATGGCCACTGCCAGGCTGTCGGCGTCCCGGCGCCGGCTGCCTTTGTTCAGCAGGCCGGCCACCAGACTGGCTGTCCCGGCCTGTCCAGGCGGGTCGGTGGCGCCACCGGCGGGGAGCAGGAGCGTGAGGCTGATGGCCGGCAGGCGCTGATCCTCGATGATGAGGATGGTCAGGCCATTGTCAAGATGTTCCCGGCGGTGTGCCGGCCGGCGCACACGGGCGCTCTCCGGCAGAATGTTCATGACGTCTCCGGGATCAGGGTGACCACCGTCCGGTTGGACGGCACAAGATAGGTTCGCGCCACCCGGTTCAGGTCCTCGGGCGTGACGGCCAGCATGGCTTCATCCAGTTGGTTGGAAAAGCGCCAGTCGTTGGCCCGGACCTGGTAAAGCCCGGCCAGGAGTCCGCGGTAGAACTGGGTCCGCGCCTGCAGCACCAGGCCGGCTCGAATCTGGCGCACGGCCCGGCGTACCTCGTCGGCCCCGACGCCGTTTTCCTGCAGGCGATCCAGCTCGGCCCACAACTGAACTTCCAGGTCGGCGGCGGATTCTCCGGGGTTGGCCACGGCATCAAGCCGGAAAATGCTGGGATCGGTGTTGAGAAACGATGACCCCACCGACGCGGAGACCGATCCGGCACGCCCGCTCTTCACGAAGTGGCGATGGAAGCGAGCCGAATGGCCGTCGGTGAGCAGGGAGGCAAGAACCAGGAGCGGGACCGTATCGGGGTGCGTCAACTCCGGCACATGGAAGGCAGCCATGACAGCACCGGCTTCAACCCGTTTGTGGAATTCACCCCGGCGTTCTCCTCGCTGAGGTTCTTCCCTCGTCACCACGGGCGGTGGCGGCGGTGCGGGCTGCATGTTGTCATAGGCAGCCGTGATCATGGCCAGGGTGTCGTCGGGGTCCATGTCCCCGGCCACGACCACGGTGGCATTGTTGGGGGCGTAATAGGTCGAGAAATAGGACTGGCAGTCGACGAGAGACATGGCGACCAGATCTGAATCCCAGCCCACCACCGGCCAGCCGTAGGCATGGCGCGGGAAGGTGAGCGCCATGAGAAGTTCCCGGGCTTCCCCATAAGGCGTGTTCACCGTGCGCAGCAGGCGCTCGTTGCGGACCACCTCCCGCTCGGAAGCCAGGTTCTCCTCTGTGAGCAGAAGATGCGCCTGCCGGTCAGCTTCCATGCGGATGGCCAGCTCCAGCCCATGGGCGGGCAGGTTTTCGTAATAGCAGGTGCTGTCTTCGGTGGTAAATGCGTTGACCTGCCCGCCCTCGGCCTGGATGATGCGGGCGAACTCCTCAGGGCCACAGTCCGGGGTTCCCTTGAACATCATATGCTCGAAGAGGTGCGAGATCCCGGTGATGCCCGGGCGCTCGTTGCGGGATCCGGCGGCGAAGTGGACCTGGTAGGAAACAACCGGCGCCCCGTGATCTTCCAGAAGAAGAATCCGCAGGCCGTTGGTGAGCGTTTCCTGGCGAGCGTCCAGGGTGAGGAGGGTGGCGGGCCGGCCGACCGGCGGGGAGGTTTTGGCGTTCATAAGGCCCGCTTATAACATGGCGGCAGGATGACATCAAGTCAGGGAACATGGACCCTTACGCGGTGGCGTGTTACCTTGCCCGACCATGAGCGGAGTGATGCAGGGGAAGACGGCGTCGCATCTTCGCTATGAGGGCGTGGTGTTTGACCTGGATGGCACCCTGGTCGATTCCTACGCCGCCATAACGGAGTGCTACAACCATGCCTGTACCAGTCTGGGTCAGCCGGCGGTGTCCCCGGAGACGGTCCGGGGCCTGGTGGGACATGGACTGGAGTCCCTCATGGAAGATGCCGTGGGCCCTGCACAAGTGGTCCGGGCGGTGGCGTTGTTCCGGGAGCGCTACGACGTTATCTGCGAAGAGCGCACGACTCTTCTGCCAGGTGTTGCCGGCACGCTGCCGCGCCTGGCGGCAGGTGGTCTGCGTCTGGGGGTGGCCACCAATAAGCCCACTCGCTTTGCCGTGCGCATTCTCCGCGCTCTCGGCCTCATGCCTCCGGTGCGCGCGGTTCTCGGGCCAGGCGAGGGGATTCCACCCAAGCCCCGCCCTGAAATGTTGCTGAAGGTGCTGGCCGACCTGGGGGTGTCACGGCGCCAGGCACTCTATGTCGGCGATATGGAAATTGACATCGAGACCGCCCGGAGGGCCGATGTCGATGTCTGGGTTGTGCCCACCGGCAGTTGCAGTCGTTCCCAGCTCATGGCCGCGTCCCCTGATGTCCTGCTGGGGGAGTTTGCTGATCTGCAGCGCCTCCTGGGTGTGCGCGCCGCCGCCGGGACTGACAGATCTTGAGGGCATGGGCCGCTGATGCTACGATGCGGAGCGGTCATGGCACTCAAGGCGACACAAATCCGCGCGGGCCAGATTCTCATCCGGAACAACGAGTTGTTCCGGGTTGAATCGGTGGACCACGTCACGCCGGGTAAAGGCCGGGCGCACGTCCAGACGCTGCTGCGCAACATGCGTACCGGGGCGGCCTCGGATGTTCGTTTTTCTTCCGATGCCAAGGTGGAGAAAGCCGTTCTCACCACCGTGGAAATGGAGTATCTCTACGCCGATGGCGACAGCCATGTCTTCATGAACAGCGAAACGTACGAGCAGTTCCCCCTTCCCGGCGAACTCCTGGGCAAGGCCATGGATTACCTGTTGCCCAACACCACGGTGAAAGTTCTCCTTCATGAAGAGCGACCGGTGGGTCTGGAACTTCCCAACTCGGTCACGCTCAAGATCGTGGAGACCGAACCTGGCCTGAAGGGAGCCACAGCCGCGGGCTCGCCCAAGCCGGCGACCCTGGAGACAGGGCTGGTGGTGAGCATTCCCCAGTTTGTTGAAGTGGGGGAGAGCATCGAGGTCGATACCCGCAGCGGCAACTACCTGACCCGGGCCTGAACCCGGACCCGAATCTCGCGAAAGCTTGATGGCGGGCCGAGGTCAGGAGCCGGACTCTTCCTGGAGAACCTCGCCGAGTATCTCGTCAGTTCTCACATTGATGAAGCGGTAGTCCAAGTATCTGTGCCGGATGTAACGGGTCGTGAGCCGGCTGCCATCCAAGTCAAGAACCTGGCGTTTCCAGATCGATTGAGACGGAAAGCTGAGTCCGAACCGGCTCACCAGGAACTCCACAGAAAGCACGTGGGCCGTGGGGCGGCTGCGAAGACGCAGTCCTCCCAGGCGAAATGCCTTGCGGTACCGCGCCATTTGGGCCTCCAGGATCTCTTCCTGGCGGGCCGGTTCCGCTTCCAGATGAAGGGGGACCAGGCGATCCCGATCGACCCAGATGCGGCCGCTCCATTCGGCCGGGCGATTGCCCAGATCAAAGGCGAGAAGACCGTCAAAGGCGATGACCAGAGTATCGGTGACGCCGCGGCGCTCGGGTCGCAGGAGCCGGTAACGGAACAGGGATTCGTTCTCCGAGGCGAAGAGGGTTGCCCAGAGGTAGGGAGGCGGCATGAACGTCTGCAGGACGGCGGGAGAACTGCGCACCGGAACGCCGGCACGGGACAGGGTTTCGCGGTATTCAGAGACTTTCAGCTCCCCAGGGTCGATCTGCAGGAGGTAGCGATAGACGGCTTCATGGCGTGAGCTGAGCTGGCCCGTTTCAGGCTTCACGTTCTCTTCCAGGAGTTCCTCCCTGGCGCTGAAACGCAGTATGGCGCGACGGTAGAGATGGGAACGCCGGCGCAGGCCTGCCATGAGATCCTCAGGAAGCCCGCTATCGTCCTCAGCCGGGATCTGGCCCGGGGCGGGGCCCGCCGGCGCCGGAATGGCTGTGAGAGCTGCCAGGAGCAGAAATGTCATGACGCGTAGGTGGCGATTCATGGGGATACCTGTTCGCCACTTTATCGCATGCTGGCCCGGGTCTGCGGCCCTGTGGCTGGCCCGTGGTATACTTGGGTTCTAGTATTAGTTGCGGAAAGGAGGCCTCGCATGGCCTATGGCCGCAAGGCGCTGCTGGCAGTTCTGTTCGGCCTGTTCTTGAGCGGTTGGGTTTATGCCGACAAGCTGGTCGTCTTTCAGAACGGGCGTACTCTCAGGGTCCAGGCCGTGAGGGATGAGGGAGCATGGCTCTTTCTGACCCTGGGCGAGAAATCCGAGATGGGTGTTCTCTCGCGGCTCATCGTCACCGTGAACGATATCGAGTCCCTCACGGATGGAAAATCTTTTCCAGTGCCCAATGCTCAGTCTGCGGCCGGGGGTCCGGCATCCAGGGTTCGCGCCACGGCTTCCCAGCGCGGGCGTCCACCCGGCGCTCGATCCGGCAACACCCTGCGGGGCGGCGGCGCGCCCGGTGATGCGCAGGCTGAGGCTGCAACCCGTGCCCGCAGCGATGCTCTGGCACGGGCGGCGAACCGGGCCAGCACCGGCAGGGTGGGGCGTGTCCCGCCCACCGGGAAGGGCCAGGAGGTACCGGCCGAGGCCACCGGTTCAGATCTGGCCGGAGGAATCTCAAACGGCGGCTGGCGTTCGCTTCTGGATGACAGCGGTCGCGGCCGTTCAACCAGTTCCAGCACGGCCCAGCGGACCGAGGAGAATCCCAAGCGGTAGATCACGCTCCTTCCGGGCTTTCAGCATCTCATGCCGCCGGACTGTCTTCGAGTTGAACATCAACTGATGGAACCCCGCATCATCCCTCGATCCCAGCATCCGATCTCGCGCCGGCAGATCGATCCGGATGCCCTGAAGGTGTTGTATCGGTTGCACCGGCATGGCCGGATTGCGTACCTGGTGGGAGGCAGCGTCCGGGATCTTCTCCTGGGCGGCACGCCCAAGGACTTCGATATCGTCACCGATGCTCATCCCGGTGAGGTGAAGAAGCTTTTCCGGAATTCCTGGATCGTAGGGCGACGGTTCCGTCTGGTTCATGTGGTGTTTGGCCGGGAGCGAAAGGTCGTGGAAGTGGCGACTTTTCGCGCCAAATCCGAGATCGAACCGCCGGCTGATCCGGGCCGGGACGCTCGTTCCCCGGCAGCGGTGGCCGCCCACCCCGGTACGAAGAAGGTGCCCGCCAGGACAGGGGGGGGGCTGCTTGTGACCTGGGAGAACACCTTCGGGACGCCTGAAGAGGATGCCCGGCGCCGGGATTTGAGCATCAACGGACTCTTCTACGATATTGACACCTTTGCCATCATCGATTACGTAGGCGGGCTCAAAGATATTGAGAAGCGCCTGGTGCGCGCCATCGGCGACCCGGACATCCGGTTCCAGGAGGACCCGGTGCGCATGATGCGGGCCATCAAGTTCTCCGCCCGCCTGGACCTTCGCATCGAGAAGGAGACGCGGGCAGCACTTTCCCGGCAGGCCGCCGGTATCAGCCTGTCGGCTGCGCCCAGGGTCATGGAGGAGATCTACCGGCTGCTGGAATCGGGCTGTGCTGAGACCAGCTTTCGCTTGCTCCACGAAACGGGTCTTCTCCTCCATCTGATTCCCGAGATCATGCCCCTGGCGGATCACCAGCAGGGTTTTTTCTGGCCGAACCTGCGGGAACTGGATCGCATGGTGAAGGCGGGGGTTGAAGAGGTCACCCGTGCCGTGGAAATGGCTGTCCTTCTGGATGGCCTGGTGAGGCCGCTGCTGACGTCATCCTCCACCGGTGGAGAAGGCATCGGTGAACGGGTGCATGAGATCATCAAGCCCATCGCCATGCGCTTGCGCATGACCCGGGCCGACACGGCCAAGGTCATCCAGATGCTGATCGCCCAGCGCCATCTTCTGCGCCCCCACGGGCGCCGCTTCAGCATGGCCGGATTTGTCCGGCGCGGCTACTTTCCCGGTGCCTATCAAATCCTGCGCATTCACGCCGCTGTGACCGGAAAGCACGAGGAAGTTCTCAAGAAGTGGGAGGAACGCATCAAGGCGGTCAGAGAGGGTGGCGAAAGCGGGCTGGAAGGCCAGGTGGTGGCGACTGGCAGGAAACGCCGGCGGAGGCGCCGGCGCCGTCCCACGAGTTGAGTGGTCGATGATTCCGGATTCAGGGTGCCGCCTCAGCGCGGGCGGGTCCTGGTTGACCCTGCGCGGGCGGCAGTGGTATTTTCCCCATCCTGCATGAGACCCTGAAACCCTGCGACCTGTATGGTCCGCTGCCGCGACGGGCGAAAGTGGCGGAACTGGTAGACGCGCTGGATTTAGGATCCAGTGGGGAACTCCCCATGGGGGTTCGAATCCCCCCTTTCGCACCACAAGAGTCCAAGAGGATCAACGTGACATCCATGCCAGCCAAGGTGGACCCCAAGCTGACCCGGGAGAACGAGACCCGGCGGCGTCTCGACCTGACCATTCCTGCGGCGGAGATGGAGACAGCCACGGAGGAAGCTGCCCGGCAGATGGGCCGCAAGCTGCGTATTCCTGGGTTCCGCCGGGGACATGTGCCCACCAAGGTTGTCCGCCAGCGATTTGCACGTGAGCTGCAGGAGGAGGTCATCGAGCAACTGGCTTCCCGGCACGTTGCGGCGTTCATGGACTCCGGCCAGGAAGACCCGGTGGCGCCGCCGGTCCTCAAGGAGCAGCAGGTGGTCAAGGATGGCAGCCTGAAGCTGGTCGCCATTTATGAGGTCCAGCCGCCGGTCCAGCTGGGGGAGTACCGGGGGTTGGCTGCGAGCAGGCCCTCGACCACCTTGTCCGATCAGGAGGTGGACGACGCCCTGGAATCGATCCGGATGGGGATGACCCGGCTCCATCCGGTTGAGGACAGAGGGGCGGCGGAAGGGGACGATATCCTGGTGGACATGGAGGGCCTGGACCTGGAAGGAGAGGAGAAAGGCGTCACCTTTCGGAGAGAAGGAATCGGGATGCGCCTTGCAGGGGATGATGTTCATCCTGAGCTCTGGAAGGCCCTCCTCGGCGCCCAGACAGGATTTTGCCGGGAGGTCACCGTGGCCTACCCGGATGATTACCGGACCAAGGGCCTGGCCGGCCGGACCATCCGGTATCAACTCAATGTGAAATCAGTGCGCCAGCCACGCACACCCCTTCTGGATGACGACCTTGCCCGGAATGCGGGCGATTTCAAGGATCTTGCGGAACTGCGCCAGCGCGTGCAGGAGGATCTGCAGCATCGCAAGGAGAAAGACGCCCACGAGAGTGTGCGCCAGTCACTCCTGCACCAGTTGCTGGAACGGCATCCCCTGGCGGTGCCCCAGGTCCTGGTGGACCAGGAGGTCCACCGGCGACTGGAATCCATCGCCCATCAACTGGCCAGGCAGGGTGTGGACCCCACCCAGGCCGGCGTGGATTGGCCCAAGGAGAAGAAGCGGCAGGACGAGCGTGTGCGGGAGGATCTCCGTGCGGCGCGCCTGCTGGACGCCATCGCCGAGGCGGAGAAGCTTGAAGTGAAGGACGTGGACATGGAGCGCCATCTGGCGGAAGAAGCCGCGAGGGCGAATCAGCCACTCACTGTTCTGCGCGCCAGCTGGCAGAAAGACGGGCGCCTTGATGCTCTTCACCGCCACTTGAAGCGTGATGCCGTGCTTGACTTTCTGAGTTCCGTTGGTCATATTCAGAAGGAAGGAGAATCGGCGTAAATGCAACTGATTCCAATGGTTGTGGAGCAGACGGCGCGTGGCGAACGGGCTTTCGATATCTATTCCCGGCTGCTCAAGGACAACATCATTTTCATCGGTTCTCCCATCGATGACAATGTTGCCAATCTCGTCATCGCACAGCTCCTGTTTCTCGAGTCCGAGGATTCCAAGCGGGACATCTCGCTCTACATCAACAGCCCGGGCGGGCATATCACCTCCGGCCTGGCGATCTATGACACCATGCAGTTCGTGCGTCCGGATATCTCCACCATCTGCATGGGGCAGGCTGCCAGTATGGGGGCGGTGCTCCTGGCGGGCGGCACCAAGGGCAAGCGCTCCGCGCTCCCTCACTCGCGTATCGTGATTCATCAGCCGCTGGGTGGCGTTCAAGGTCAGGCCACCGACATTGATATCCAGGCGCGGGAGATTCTGCGCATGCGCGCGACACTCAACAAGATCCTGGCAAAACATTCCGGCCAGAGTATAGAAACGATCAACACGGATACGGAACGTGATTTCATCATGACCGCCGAGGCATCCAGAAAGTACGGGATCATCGACGAAGTGATCACCAGCCGAGAAGACTGATTTCTCCGGGGGCCTGACACCATGGTGCGGAAGAAAAACAATGAAGGAGAAGGTCTGCGCTGCAGTTTCTGCAACAAGCACCAGAAGGATGTGGAGAAGCTCATAGCCGGGCCGACGGTTTACATCTGCAATGAATGCGTCGATATCTGCCTGGACATCATTGCCGATGGCCGAGAAGGTGATGAGCCCAGGGGCGAGACCAAGCTGCCCAAGCCGGTGGAGATCAAGGCTCTCCTGGATGAGTATGTCATCGGCCAGGAGCAGGCCAAGAAGAAGCTCGCGGTCGCGGTCTACAACCACTACAAGCGCAACGAATTCAGCCTGCGGAAGAGCGATGTGGAGATCCAGAAGAGCAACATCATGCTCATTGGACCGACCGGGACGGGCAAGACCCTTCTGGCGCAGACTCTGGCACGCATTCTCTCGGTTCCCTTCGCCCTGGTGGATGCCACAACCCTGACCGAAGCAGGTTATGTCGGTGAGGACGTTGAAAATATCATCCTGAAGCTTCTTCAGGCGGCTGACAACGATGTGGAAAAATGCCAGCGGGGCATCATTTATATCGATGAGATCGACAAGATCTGTCGCAAGGGCGAGAACCCGTCCATTACCCGGGATGTCTCGGGAGAAGGCGTTCAGCAGGCGCTGCTGAAGATCCTGGAGGGAACCATCGCCAATGTGCCGCCCCAGGGTGGCCGCAAGCACCCGCACCAGGAGTTCGTTCCGGTGGATACCACCCATATCCTGTTCATCTGTGGTGGCGCCTTCGTGGGACTGGAAAAGGTGGTCCAGCAGCGGCTGGGGAAGAACTCCATGGGTTTCCGGGCCGACGTGGGGCATTCCAGCGATCTGAAGAACGATGAACTTCTGGCATGCGTGCAGCCGGTGGATCTGATCCAGTACGGCTTGATCCCGGAGTTCGTGGGCCGACTGGCGGTGGTCGCGAGCCTGGAGGATCTGGATCGCGGCGCCCTGGTGCAAATTCTGACCGAGCCGCGGAACGCCCTGGTCAAGCAATATCAGCGCATCTTCGAGTACGAGAACGTCAAGCTCAAATTCACCAGTGATGCCCTGGAATCAATCGCCCGCCGGGCGATCGATCGTAAAGTGGGTGCGCGTGGATTGCGGATGATCCTGGAGGAACTCATGCTGGAGATCATGTTTCATCTGCCGTCCAAGGACAATATTTCGGAGTGCGTCATCACCAAGGAGGCGGTGGAGAACCGGAGTACCCCTCTGACCCTCATCGAGAAGGCCGGCTAGGCCTTTCCCCGCTCCCATCCGCTGCGGCGTCTGCGCCGCAACTTTTGCTTTCAGAACCAGTCTGCGCCTGTGTTTGACAGCGCAATCATCTTGATGGGCTATAATAGGAATCATGGACGACTTCAATTCAGAAAATCCCAAAGAGGACCTTATTACGCTGCCCCTGGTCCCTTTGCGGGATATCGTGGTATTCCCGGGGACACTCCTGCCGTTCATCGTTGGACGGGAGGGTTCGCTGCGCGCCTTCAGTGCAGCGCTCGACGGGGATAAGCGGCTCTTCCTCGCCACTCAGCGGGACGCGTCGGAGGATGAGCCTGCCATGGAAGGCCTGAATTCCATCGGCACGGTGGCGATTATTGTTCAGCACCAGCACCTGCCCAATGGCAATGTCAAGGTCCTTGTGGAAGGTGTTGCCCGGGCCCGGATCATCGAAGTGCATGAGAAGGATGACCACCACACGGCGCTGCTGAAGATCCTGGACCGTCGCCAGGAGGTCACTCCCGAGATCAGGGATCGGATGAAGAAGGTCGCATCGCTTTTCAAGAGCTACGTGAAACTCTCACCCAACCTCCCTAACGAAGGGTTGCTGCCGGTTGGCAGGTCATCGGATCCGGGTCGTCTGGCAGACGCCATCGCCAACAACATGCAGGTGGGTGTCGATCAGAAGCAGAATCTTCTGGAGACGCTCTATCCCCTTGACCGTCTCAATGGCATCGCCACCATGCTGGAGAGCGAACTTGACCGGCTGCGTATGGATCGACGTATCCACAACAAGGTCAAAAAACAGATGGAGCGCGCCCAGAAGGAGTATTACCTCAACGAGAAGATCAAAGCCATTCAGCATGAACTCGGTGGACGTGAAGACCGAGCCGGTGACCTGGAGGAATTGCGGGAGCAGATCAAGAAGGCAGGCATGCCGAAGGATGCCCATGAGCGCGCCGAGCAGGAGTTGAAGCGCCTGGAGGCGATGCCTCCAGTTTCTGCAGAGGCCACCGTCTCACGCAACTATGTGGACTGGTTGGTGGCCTTGCCGTGGAAGAAGAAGACGAGAGAGAATCGGGATATTCTCAAGGCAGAGAAGATTCTCAACGAAGACCATTACGGCCTGGTGAAGGTCAAGGAGAGAATCCTCGAGTTCCTGGCCGTGCGCCAGCTGGTCAAGAAACCGGTCAATGGATCGATCCTTTGCCTGGTGGGGCCTCCAGGGGTGGGCAAAACCTCCCTCGGGAAGTCCATTGCCAGGGCCACAGGGCGCAAATTCGTGCGCATCTCCCTGGGTGGTATGCGGGATGAGGCCGAGATCCGCGGCCATCGGCGGACATACATCGGCGCCTTCCCCGGCCAGATCATCCAGATGATGAAGAAGGCCGGGACCAGGAACCCCATCTTTCTCTTGGATGAGGTCGACAAGATGAGCATGGACTTCAGGGGAGACCCCTCTGCGGCGCTCCTTGAAGTCCTGGATACGGAACTCAATCATCAGTTCACCGATCACTATATCGACTGCGAATTCGACCTCTCCGAGGTGATGTTCATCTGCACGGCCAATGTCATCCACACTCTCTCGCCGGCCCTCAGGGACAGGCTGGAGATCTTGCGCCTGGCGGGCTATACGCTCAGGGAAAAGCTTGCCATTGCCCGCCAATACCTGTTGCCCAAGCAGCTTGCAGCCCATGGCCTGAAAGTGGAGAGTGTCACCTTCCAGGATGATGCGCTGCGGGATCTTATCGAAAAATACACCCGTGAGGCTGGTGTGAGAAATCTGGAGAGGGAGATTGCCTCGGTCTGTCGCAAGCTGGCCATGGAGGTGGTGAAGAAGGGTGACCATTTTTCGGTGGAGGTCACCCCGGATCTGGTCGGCAAGTATCTGGGCGTGGCGCGCTTCCGGCCCTGGCAAGCCGAAAAAATCAACCAGGTAGGCGTTGCCACGGGATTGGCCTGGACGGAGAGTGGGGGTGAACTTCTCTCCACGGAAGCCACTCTCATGAAGGGCCGGGGGCAACTTTCACTGACCGGGCAACTGGGCGATGTGATGAAGGAATCTGCTCATGCCGCCCTGTCCTTCATTCGCTCGCGCACGGCCCAGTACCAGATCGATGAAAACTTCTATCGCAAATATGATCTTCATATCCATGTCCCGGAAGGGGCAATCCCCAAGGACGGCCCGTCGGCGGGAATCACCATTGCCACGGCCATGCTGTCGGCCCTGACCGGTATCGCGGTCCGCTGGGATGTGGCCATGACCGGAGAAATCACGCTGCGTGGGAAGGTCCTGCCGGTGGGCGGGGTCAAGGAGAAGATCATCGCGGCCCATCGCATGGGAATGAGCGATATCATTCTGTCCAAAGACAATGAGAAGGATCTGACGGAACTGCCCGATGATGTCCACGAAGCGTTGAATTTCCACCTGGTGGAATGGGTGGATGAGGTTTTCGACCTGGCGCTGGTCAAACCCCTGCCTCGTCTCGACAAGAAAATCGACAGCAGCTTCAAGAAGAGCCTGGAGAAGAACGCCTCGGAAGACACCGTGGCCCATTGAGGTTCACACCGGAGCCATCGGTCTGACCGGTTGGCCGCTCGCCCGGAATCCTTTCCCATGAAGTCCCCATTGCAGCATGGAGAGTCCCGCTTTCTGCTGGGCGTCGCCCAGCCGGATGGCTATCCGGTTCCTGGAGGGCCGGAGGTTGTTTTTGCCGGGCGATCCAACGTTGGTAAATCGAGCCTGCTCAATGCACTGTTGCGCCGCCGGGGCCTGGCCCGGGTCAGCAAGACGCCAGGGAGGACTCAGCAGGTGAACTTTTTTCAAACGGGGGACCTGGGAACCTTTGTGGACTTGCCTGGATACGGCTTCGCCCGTGCGCCGGAACGGGTGCGTCACCAGTGGAAGGCCCTGGTGGACGCCTACCTAGAGGGAGATCGTCCGGTGGCGGTGTGCCTGCTTCTGGCGGATGCGCGCCATGATCCCACTGGCCAGGATGTTCAACTGTGCGATTGGCTCAGGCATGCCGGCTTGCCCTGCAGAGTACTGCTCACCAAGGCAGACGCCGTGGGAAGGGGTCGTATCCAGAAGGTCGTGCGCCGCGCGGCCGAGGTCCTGGGACTGGAGTCCGGCGAGGAGAGGCCTCTGCCGGTCTCAGCTCGCACTGGAGAAGGCATTGACCAGGTGCGTTCCCTTATTCATCATGCGGTGCATTCGTGAGTGCGCCGCGCCTCAGCAAGTCCGGCAGGGAGAGAATCGTGGAGGTCCAGGAACGGGGGACCGGCGTGGGCCGGGAGAAGGCAGGGAACCGTCAGAATCTGGACATGGATATCCGGGCGCTCAAGGAGCGCAACATCAAGGACCTCCTGAAGATTGCTCAGGAACTGGAGGTGTCAGGTGGCGCAGGCCTCCGCAAGCAGGATCTGATCTTCGCCATCCTGCAGGCCAAAACGGAAAAGAGCGGATTGATCTTCTCCGAGGGTGTTTTGGAGTGCCTTCCTGACGGCTTCGGGTTTCTGCGCGCTCCCGAATACAATTACCTGCCAGGCCCCGATGATATCTATGTCTCGCCCTCTCAGATCCGCAAATTCGAACTTCAGACTGGCGATACGGTCTCCGGCCAGGTCCGCCCGCCCAAGGAAGGGGAGCGCTATTTCGCTCTGATCAAAGTTGAGGCTGTTAATTTCGAGACGCCGGACGCCTCACGGGGCAAGGTCATCTTCGACAACCTCACTCCCCTCTATCCCAATGAGCGCGTTCACCTGGAGACCGACCGAGACAATCTGTCGGCCAGGGTCATGGACATGCTCACGCCCATCGGCATGGGGCAGAGAGGGCTTATCGTGTCGCCGCCGCGCACCGGCAAGACCATGCTCCTGCAGAGTCTGGCTCATTCCGTGGCGGAGAATCACCCTGAGATGGTTCTCATCGTCCTCCTCATTGATGAGCGTCCCGAAGAGGTCACCGACATGGAGAGGACCGTGAAGGGAGATGTCATCTCCTCCACGTTCGATGAACCGCCCACCCGACATGTGCAAGTGGCCGAGATGGTGATCGAGAAGGCAAAACGCCTGGTGGAGCACAAGCGGGACGTGATCATTCTACTGGACTCCATCACCCGTCTTGCCCGGGCCTATAACACCATCGTGCCCTCCTCGGGAAAAGTTCTCTCAGGCGGGGTTGATGCCAACGCCCTGCAGAGGCCCAAGAGGTTCTTCGGGGCAGCCCGCAACATCGAAGAGGGCGGCTCCCTCACGATCATCGCCACGGCTCTTGTCGATACGGGGTCGCGCATGGATGATGTGATCTTCGAGGAGTTCAAGGGGACCGGCAACATGGAGATCAACCTGGACAGGAAATTGTCCGAGAAGAGAATCTACCCGGCTATCGATCTGAATCGCTCCGGGACGCGCAAGGAGGAACTCCTCCTCAGCGAGAACGAACTCAATAGAACCTGGGTGCTGCGCAAGGTCCTGCATGCCCTGTCGCCGGCGGAAGCCATGGAATTACTGCTGGACAGGATGCGTAAAACCGCGGGAAATGAGGAATTTCTCAATTCCATGAACGAGTAGGGTCCTCCCGGGCATGCTACAATTACGCATTCTGGCACCAGTCCGGGGGACAGGCTCCGGCTATAAGACCATGCAGGGAAGGAAGTTCAGAGCCATGAAGCCTAAGATTCATCCAGAATACAAGGATGTGGAAGTCAGTTGTGCCTGTGGGAATGCGTTCAAGACACGCTCCACCATCTCGGATATCCGGCTCGAAATCTGCTCATCCTGCCATCCTTTTTTCACGGGCAAGCAAAAGCTGGTGGATTCGGCCGGGCGGGTCGAGCGATTCCAGCGCAAATACGCACATCTCACCGCAGGCAAGAGCAGCTGAGGCCAACCCCGGGCCGGGCCTTCCCGGTCGGAGACTCGGGCCGGGAGGGCTCATGCTCTCCAAGTTAGAAAGCATCGAGGCGCGGTACGACGAACTGGTGGTCCGGCTGGCCGACCCGGAAGTCGCCGCCGACCCCGGTCAATACCGCAAGTACGCCCAGGCCTATGCGGATCTCCAGGACATGGTGCTGGCCTACAGGGAGTACAAGCAGGTCACCTGTGAACTGGATGAGGCGCGCCAGCTATTGGCCGGGTCCAGCGGGGAAATGGCCGACCTGGCCCGTGAAGAGGTTCACAGCCTCCGTGAGCGCCAGGCAGATCTTCATGGTCGGCTCCGCCGCATGCTCCTTCCCAAGGATCCCCATGATGACAGCAATGTTGTTCTGGAGATCAGGGCAGGCACCGGTGGCGACGAGGCCACCTTGTTTGCCGGGGAAATGTTTCGTATGTACAGCCGCTATGCTGAGAGCCGTGGCTGGAAGATCGATGTCACGGAACTCCACGATTCGGGTGCCGGGGGGATCAAGGAAGTGGTCGCGGTGATCGAGGGGCACGGTGCCTACTCCCGCCTCAAGCATGAAAGTGGTGTACACCGGGTGCAGCGAGTGCCCCAGACCGAGGCCGGAGGGCGCATCCACACTTCGGCCGTCACCGTGGCCGTTCTGCCGGAAGCCCAGGAGGTGGAGATCGCCATTGCGGATAAGGACGTGCGTATCGACCGATACTGCTCATCAGGTCCTGGCGGACAGAGTGTCAATACCACCTATTCAGCGGTGCGCCTGACCCACTTTCCCACAGGGCTGGTGGTCACCTGCCAGGACGAGAAATCCCAGCACAAGAACCGGGAAAAGGCCATGCGAGTGCTCCGCTCCCGGCTGCTGGACCTGAAGCGCCAGGAGCAGCAGGATGCCACGGCCAGGGAGCGGCGGCAGCAGGTGGGCACCGGCGACCGGTCGGAGAAGATCCGGACCTATAATTTTCCTCAGAACAGGGTGACCGATCATCGTATCGGTTTGACCATCCATCGTCTGCAGCCTGTTCTTGACGGCGATCTGGACCAGCTCCTGGATCCTCTGGTGGAGCACTACCAGGCTGAGTTGCTGAGCGCCCAGGCCGCGGAGTGACGGTCCCGGCCAGGGTCGGAGAGACTTTGGCCCGGGCCACGAGAACTCTGGCCGACGCCGGTGTTGAAGCGCCGCGCCATGAGGCGGAAATCCTGCTCGGCCACCTTCTCGGGCGTTCGCGGGCGGCCCTCTGGAGCCACCCGGAGAAGTCTCTCCCTGACGGCCAGCACAGGCGCTTTCTTGCCCTCTGCAGGCGCCGTGCCGCCGGTGAGCCCACGGCCTATCTCACCGGGCATCGCGAGTTCTGGAGTCTGGACCTGCTGGTGGATCCCCGTGTCCTGATCCCGCGGCCGGAGACAGAGCATCTGGTGGAAGCCGTTCTCGCCCGGCAACCAAAGGGCATCGTGAGGATTCTGGACTACGGTGCGGGCAGTGGATGTATCGCCCTCGCTCTGGCCACCGAGTACCCGCAGGCCTGGATCATCGCTCTGGACATGGATGGAGGCGCCCTCGCCGTGACGGGCCAGAACAGCAGTCGTCATGACCTTCAGGGTCGTGTGCAACGAGTTCAGGCCCGTTCTCTGGATGCCCTCGCCGGGGAGAACTGGCTGGATGTTCTGGTCTCGAATCCGCCTTATATCCGCGCTGCGGATCTGTCAGCGCTCCCAGCCACGGTTCGTCAGCACGAACCGGTGCAGGCTCTCTCTCCCGGTCTCCGGGGGCTGGAAGTGATTGACAGTCTGATCCAGGGTGGCTTGCGACTGCTGCTGGATGCTGGCACTCTGGCCCTGGAGATCGATTCACCGTCCGCCGCAGGCGTTCGGGAACGGCTCCTCACGTCCGACTGGGCCGATGTGGCGATTCTTCCCGATCTGGCCGGCATGCCACGTGTCGTGGTAGCACGGCGCCGGCGTCGTTAGAAGCCCACACCCAGGGCCCGCAGTTTGTTGCGCGCCAATTGTGCCTCGGCGCTCTGGGGATAGGTCTTGACCAGGTGGTCCAGTTGCACGACGCCTTCGCCAATGCGATTGCGCTCGATGAGCAGGAGGCCGCGTTTCAGGAGAGCCGCTGGCGCCTTGTCCCCCCGGGGAAAATCATCCGCAACCCGGGCATACCCCGCCAGGGCCTCATCGGTTCGTCCTTCGGCCGCGGCGACTTCTCCCAGGTAATAGAGTGCATCATCAGCCAGGGGTCCTGAAGGATCCCGGGCCAGGGCAGCGCGAAATCCCATAGCGGCCAGGCTGTAATCGCCGCGGGTGTAGTCGGCGTAGGCTTGCTGGAAAACCCCTGTTGGATCCTGGCCGCCTTCCACCACCGGTGGCGACGCGGCCAGGGGGGCGATCCGCGGCATTCCAGTTGCGCCGGCCACCGATTCAGGATCCGCCATCGATGAGTCCGCAGAGGTCGTGGCGCCCGGTTGGTCCCCGGTGGCGGCCAGAGAACGGCTCTCTTCGCCCAGGCGGTTCAAGCGAAGAATATCGTAGCGTAATCCGGCAAGGTCGTCGTCGTTGTCTTGCAGACGCTGTGCCATGGCATAGATCTGGGCGTCCAGGATGTCCAGCCGGCTGCGAAGGTCCTGGACCAGAGACAGGAGATCTTCATCGCCGGGCTGGCGTTCATGATCCGCGGCATCGACTCTGGCCCGTGTCTCCACCTGCTCCTGACGTAGCCTGTCCAGAGAGAGGCGCAGGTCATCCACATCGTTCTTCATGGCGCCGCCACCTCCCAGGGTGGCGGCACAGGATAGAGTCATCAGGGCCAGCAAGGCCCCCATTCCCATGGCAAGATGGCCCCTACCGGGCATGGAACTCGACCCTCCGGTTGCGCGACCAGGCTGCTTCTCCCTGGCCCGGGTCAGCCGGCTGCTCCTCACCGAAGGAAACCACCTGCAGGCGGTCCGCGGCCACGCCCCGCAGAACCAAGTACTCCCGGGCGCTGCTGGCTCTGCGATCACCAAGTGCCAGGTTGTATTCCACGGTGCCTCTATCATCGCAATGGCCCCCGACGCGCACCCTGACGTCGGGATGAGCCAGGAGAAAATCCGCATTGTGATCCAGGGAGGCACGTGTCGTCTCGCTCAGGCTGGAACGATCAAATTCGAAGTAGAGGGTCTCCATCTGGCCGTCGATCCAGGTGGCGTCCTGCTCCCCGGCGAAGGATTCCTCCCCGAGAGTTTCTTCCGTCAGAGTCTCCTCGCCAAAGGGATCGGTGACTTGCCGGGACGGATCATCAGCAGACGACTCGGAGGATGAGTCACGGTCAAGGGCGGCGTCAGGGGCACTGGCGGTCAAACCCTCATCGCGAGGCTGGGTACGGCAGCCGGAGGCCGTGGCCATGAGCAGCAGGCCTGCCGCAAGCAGGGGCATGCATCGTGTTTGGACGGTTCTCAACGGGATTCTCCTTGGGGGGCAGACAGGCGTGTTGTGGGGGAGACAGGGGAGTGGTTTCGGCGGCCGGTCATGGTGACCAGTCCGGTGTCTGGCTGAGGCCCTGGCGGGTCAACCGGCGCACATTCCGGCCATTCAGGTCCATGGAGTAGATCTGGTAGATGCCGGTGCTGTTGCTGGCAAAGGTCACGTGCATCCCATCGGGCGAGAAGCGGGGATTCTCTTTGTTGCCGCCGCCATGGGTCAACTGATGCGCGACGCCGCTGGCGAGATCCATGAGCAGGATCTCGAACTGCCCGGCCACCCGGCTGCAGTAGAGCAGCAGGTTGCCCCTGGGCGACCAGGCCGCAGACTCATTGTAGCTGCCTGTGCGGGTGATGCGGCGGACGTTGGCTCCATCGGCGTCCATGACATAAATCTGCGGGCTGCCCGAGCGGTCCGATGTGAATGCGATCTCCCTCCCCGTGGGGGAGAAGGCAGGCGCTGTCTCGATGGCCGGATGGTTGGTGAGCCTTGTGATGCGGTTGGAGCGCAGATCGATGAGCACAAGTTCCGAGTTCCCTGCCCGGCTCACCGAGTAGACCATGGATTTTCCGTCAGGGGCCCACTCGGGAGCCGAGTTGAGATCCCCTTCCCGGGCAAAGACCCGGGATCGCTTTCCCTGCGCATCCACCAGTTGAATTTCAGGCCGGCCCGAAACGAAACTCACGTAGGCCAGTTGACTCCCATCGGGGGACCAGGCGGGCGACAGGTTGATGGAGCCGTTATGGGTGATCTGAACCGGCCGCTGGCCGTCATAGTCCATGACAAAGATTTCCTTGTGCCCGGGGCCCAGGCTGGAGGCAAAGGCGATCTTGCCCAGGAAAATGCCCTGGGCTCCGGTCAGGGAACGAACCACGTCGTTGGCCAACTTATGGCCGATGCGCCGGGCCAGGTTCGGTTCACCGCGATAGCGTTTCCCGAAGATCAACTCCCCGCGTGTCTTCCCGGGTTGCAGATCGGTGTTGTAGAGACGGCCTTCCACTTCCACCTGGTTGCTTCGGGTCCCCAGCTTTCCGAGGAATACGGCATTGGCACCGATGGATTGCCATTTTCGGAAGCGCACGTCCCGCTCCGAGAAGGGCCCCACCAGCCTGTGGAGGGATGGATCCACCAGGTCGAAGTAGCCGGAGAATTCCAGGTCGGCACGGATCACCGCGTGAATCTTGGTGGCCATGCTGGTCGAGAGTTCACCTGGAATCACGCTGGGGAACTCAGGCACGGCGAGGGGGATGCGCTGGAACCCCGTGTCTTCGATGAGAATTTCGATGGGCGGTTGCCCATCCTCCTGCGCCGGCGCCAGCGCTGGCAGCAGCAGGATGCCTGCCAAAAGGAAGAGGGGGATGCGAGGCAAGTTGAACCTCCTGATCTTAGAGGCGGGGTGCACGGTCAGAGTCCGACAGGCTTGAGGTCGAAGGTCACTGCCAGTTCGAGGGTATCACCGGTGTAGGCCGGTGGCAGGCCGGGAAATGGCGCCGAGCGGTAGACGGCGCGTAAGGCGGCATCATCCAGCGGCGGGAAGGGCGATGGAATATCCACAGCCACGCCGGAGAGACTGCCGTCGCGGCTCAGACGGAAAGTGATGCGCACGGCCAGCACCTCCACGTCCTTCCCGGGGTGCACGGGAACGGCATAATTGGCCTGCAGTTTGTTCTTGACCAGCGCCAGGAAATAGGCGTGGGGAAAGGAGCCGCCGCCCGCGCGCAGACCGATACCGGCGCCGCCCGGGCCGGGGCCGGCAGCATCCGTGGCAGTTTCTGCGCCGGCCTGGGGAGGTGTTTCCCCGGCTGCGCCGGTCGATGGCGGGGCCGTCTCTTGAACGGGTGCGGCCGTTTCCCGGGGGGCGGCGGGTTTCTTTTTTGGCGCGGCCGGTTTCGCCGGGGATTTCTTTCGGGATGTGGGAAGGGGTGGTGGCGGCACGGGCTCGGCCCGGGGGGGCGCAGGCACCGGTTCAGCGGGAGCTGGCGTCGGGGAAGGTCCACCGGCGGAGGCAGGCAACTCCACCAGTGAGCCGATCATGACCGGATCCCACTGGGGGGGGGCTGCACGGGGCAGAAGTCCGGGGAGGTAGAGGAACATGGCGCCCATGAGGAGATGAGAGGCCGTGGAGATGGCAACCATGCGCGAGAGACCTGGTTGCCTCGGGTCGGGCAGACGGATGGTGATACGCACCTTGGCGTCATCCTCCCCTTCCCGGGGCAGTGATCGGTTGAACCACCAGCCCGACCTGCTTGACGCCGCCCTTACGGCACTGATCCATGACGTACATGACGCGGCCATAGGGAATTGAAGCGTCGGCCCGCAGGTAGACGAACTGGAATCCAGTGGCGCGGCGGGCCTCCTCGATGCGCACCGCCAGGAGTTCCTCGTGGACGGGCTTGTCGCCCAACCAGATCTCTCCGTCCTGGTCCACGGTCACCAGGAGGGTCTGTTCCCGTGGCTCGGTGGAGATCTCAGCGCCGGGAAGGGTGACATCCACGCCCCGCTGCATCATGGGCGCAGTCATCATGAAGATGACCAGAAGAACCAGCATGACATCCACAAAAGGAGTCACGTTGATCTCCGAGAGGGTTTCTCGGCCTCTCCCGGCAGGTGTCATGGCCACAGCCCGCCTCCCACTTCAGTTGCTCGCGCTCTGTTCAAGCCGATCGATGAATTCTGAGGCGAAGACCTCCATGTCGGAGGAGGCAATCCGGACCCGCTGTACATAATGATTGTAGGCCATGACGGCAGGAATGGCGGCTACCAGGCCCACCGCCGTGGCCACCAGGGCTTCGGCAATGCCCGGAGCTACCACGGAGAGCGACGTGGAGCCGCTGCTGCCCAGAGCGGCGAAGGTGTTCATGATGCCCCAGACGGTGCCGAAGAGGCCGATGAACGGTGCGGCGCTGCCCGTGGTGGCCAGCAGAGTGAGGTGTCGTTCCAGACGGATCACCTCCTGCCGGGAGGTCCGCTCGATGGCGTTGCTCACCATGCGGACCCGGTCAGCGGTTGAGGGGGTGCGCAGCCGGGTCCAGAGATCGAAACCGTCACGGATCAGTTCTGCCTCGGGAGCATCACGGAAATCATCCACCATGTCACGGAGATCGGCGAGGCTGGCACCTTCCTGGCTCATCTCGTGACGAATGTCCTGAGATTCGAGCGCGGCGCGGCGGAATGTCTGTGACTTGAGGAAAATAATGCCCCAGGTCGCCACCGACATGCCGATGAGCAGGAGAAGAACCAACTGCACGGCCGCGCTGGCCGAGAGGATCAGTTCAATGATGCTGATATTGCCGCGGGCGGCGACAGGCTGGCCGAGGGCGACGAGGATATTGGCGGGCAAGGAACCTCCATGTTGGAATCAACCGCCTCCCCGGCCCGGACCTTAGCAGGAGGGTTGCCGGGTGTCAACGAATCAATCGATGCAAAGCGCTGTAACGACGCTAGATGCGCGGCATCGAGCGCTTGACCGGTAGGCGGTGCTCTGGTAGCGTTAACATTGGTCTGAAGCTGGTGTCCCTGCCTCTGAGGAGCCAGATGCTGTGTGTCCACTCCCGCCGGTTACGCCATGCTGACCTACCTTCGCGTTCGCAATCTGGCGGTCATTCGCGATGTGGAAATCGAATTCGGTCCCGGTTTCAACGCGTTGACCGGTGAGACCGGTGCAGGCAAGTCGATCCTCGTAGATGCGGTCGGCATGCTGCTGGGGGATCGTGCCCAGGACCTGCAGATCCGGCATGGTCAGGAAAAGGCCACGGTGGAGGGTCAGTTTCTCCCCGGTCCGGCGGCCAGCGAGTTCCTGCGGGAGGAAGGGCTGGAGGGTGAGGATGGTGAACTGGTGGTCCGCAGGGAGCTGGCCTCCTTGGTGGCCAACCGGGTCTTCATCAACGGGAAGCTGAGTACCCTGGACACCTTGCGCCGCCTCATGAGTTGTCAGGTGGCTCTCCATGGGCAGAGCCGTCATCTTGTTCTGGCAACACCCCTGGCCCAGCGTCGATTCCTGGATGACGCAGCGCTGCCCCGGGCGCTGAGAGAGGATCTGGCCCGGACCTGGGACGCCCTGGTGGTGGCCGCAACAGCACGGGAAACCCACCAGGAGCACATGGCCCTGGGGGTCCGGCAGGTCGCTCTCCTTCGCTTCCAGATAGGCGAGATCGAGGCCGTGGCGCCTCGTGCCGGAGAGGATGACGACTTGCGCCGCCGGGAACGGCAACTCAGCACCTTTCGGGAACGGGTCGGTCTGGTGGACAGCCTGGTGCGGGAGCTCATGGAAGACGACGACGCTGTGGTGGCAAGATTGTCCGGGATCGGCCGCCGGCTGGCCGAACTTGTGAATCTTGACCCCAATCTACTGTCCCTCAACGAGCGTCTTGCCGGTGCCATTCTGGAGATCGATGACATTGCGCGGGAGGTGCGCGAGGCGGCCCCGGGAGAACCGGCCGAGCCCGGAAGACTCGAGGAGGTGCAGGCGCGCCTTCTGGCGCTTCAGGAGCTCTGCCGGAAATATGGAGGCAGCCTGGCGGAAGTGCTAGCCACGGCGGCGGACCTGAGGGCGGAGCTCTCGTCGCTGGAGGACAGTGAGGAAACGACCGCTGCCCTGCGGACAGCGGAAGTCGAGGCAGCCCGGCAGTTCAACGCCAGGGCCCTTGGCGCGCGCAGGAAGCGCCGCACCGCCGCACAGCAGCTCGAGCGTGAGGTCACTCGAGAGCTGCAGGCGCTGGATCTTTCAGGAGCGCGTCTCGAGATCGAGATCTCCGGCACGCCGCCCGGCGATGATCCGACGCCCGAGGCTGTCCGCGCCGCAGGTGGCTCCAGCGGTTACGACAGGGTGCAGTTCCGTTTCACCGCCCACGCCGGCGAGCCGGCCCGGGACCTGGTGCGGGTGGCATCAGGAGGAGAATTATCCAGGTTGATGCTGGCGCTGACCCTGGTGACAGGGGAGAGAGACAGCGAGTCCGGGCCGCGGACATTCATCTTCGACGAGGTTGATGCCGGCGTGGGCGGAGACACAGCCCGGGCAGTCGGCGATCGGTTGCGCCAGGCGGCCTCCCGCCGCCAGGTCGTCTGTGTCACCCATCTGCCCCAGGTAGCAGCCCTGGCGGCCTGCCATCTCCAGGTGAGCAAGAGAATGCACCAGGGGCGCCCGTGCACCGGCGTCAGAATCCTGGCGGAAGGAGAGCGGGTGATTGAACTGGCACGGATGCTGGGTGGTGGCAGCTCACCGGACACGGCGCGGCGCCATGCCCGCGCTTTGCTCGCGGCGGCCCGGGGACCAGGCTCCACACCGGGTCGTTCACGGGCTTCCCGGCAGGGAGTGAAGGGACCGGCGCCATGGGTGTGAAAGCCGTCTATCCGGGCTCGTTCGATCCGGTGACCAACGGCCACCTGGACCTGATGCAGCGGGCCAGTGTTCTCTTCGACGAAGTTGTTGTGGCGGTTCTGAAGAATCCCGGCAAGAACGGAGCCTTCCCTCTGTCCCAGCGGGTCAGCCTTCTTCAGGAAGCCACCCGGGGATTGCCCCGGGTCCGGGTGGATTCCTTCGCCGGGTTGCTGGTGGATTACGCCAGCCAGGTGGGGGCCAGGGTCATCGTCCGTGGTCTGCGGGCCGTTTCCGATTTCGAGTATGAGTTCCAGATGGCTCTCATGAACAGGCGCCTGTCGGCCGAGATCGAAACGGTTTACCTCATGCCCGCTGAGCAGTACACCTACCTGTCCAGTGGCCTGGTGAAGGAGGTGGCCTCTCTGGGAGGCTGCGTGGATGGCCTGGTTCCCGCTTGTGTGGCCCGGGCGCTCAGGGAGTTCCGCGGAAAAGAGGAAAAATCATGAGATTATCCAGTCGCCTGGCGCGAGTGACACCGTCCCAGACTATGGCCATGAAGCAGGCGGCGGACGAGCAGATCGCTCGCGGGCACTCGGTCATCGACTTCGGTCCCGGCGAGCCTGACCAGGACACTCCGGCCCATGTGGTGGCTGCCGCCAAGGCTGCTCTGGACGCGGGGCAGACCCATTACACGGCCAGCGCAGGATTGCCTGTCCTGCGGGCGGCTCTGGCTGTGAAGCTCGGCCGCCGGGCCGGTGTCACCCTGGATCCGTCGTCCATCCTGGTGACCTGCGGCGGCAAGAGCGGTATCCTTTACGTGATGCTTGCCCTGCTTGAGGATGGTGACGAGGCTGTGATCCCGAGCCCCTGCTGGGTGTCCTTTCCGGAGCAGGTCAAGCTGGCGGGGGGCAAGCCTGTCCTCGTGCCGTTCCCGGCCCGGCAGGGGTTCGAGCCCCGGCTGGATGACCTTGCAGCCGCCATCACGGCGCGCACGCGCTTGATCGTGATCAATTCGCCGGCCAACCCCACAGGTGCTGTGGTGGATCCGGCCTTCTGGGGCGAGCTGGCCACTCTGGCCCGGGAGCACGATCTGGTGGTTCTCTCTGATGAGACCTATCTCGATTTTGTGTACGACGGCGCCGTGGCCACCTCGGCTCTGACGGCCAGGAGCCTGTTCGGTGAGAACCTGGTGGTGGTGGGTTCCTTCTCCAAGGCGTATGCCATGACCGGGTGGCGGGTGGGATACACGTGGTCGGAGTCCGCTCTCACCCAAGGGCTGCGGACTTTGCAGAGCCAGGACACCACCCATCCGGCAACCTTTGCCCAGCTGGGTGCTCTGGCAGCTCTGGAGGGCCCCCAGGAACCGCTTCAGGCCATGGTGGCAGCTTACGCCAGGCGCCGTCGACTCATTCTGTCGGAACTGGAGAAGGTCCCCGGGTTCGTCTGTGTCCCGCCCCGAGGCGCCTTCTATGTTTTTCCCGACGTCAGGGGTGCCATGGAGCGAGTCGGCTGCAAGGATGACATGGAGTTCGCCGTCCGGGCGCTTCAGGAAGCGGGTGTGGCCATGGTCGCGGGGGGAGCATTCGCCTGCCCGGGCCACGTGCGCCTCACCTACGCCGTATCCGAGGAGGATATCCGGGAAGGGGTGGCGCGCCTGGCTCGCTGGGTCGGTGGGAGCGGGATGTGAACTCTCGCCGACTGCTCCTGCCGGGCCTGTTGGTCGCCCTGGCGTCGATGGGTGCCCTTGATGCCGTGTCCGGGCCGCCGGCTCGGGAGGGACCAGTAATTGTCCTGAGGTTGCAGGGCCCTCTCATGCCGGTGGCTGCCGATTATCTTGAGAGAGGCCTGAAACTGGCCGGCACCCGCCGGGCCAGGCTTGTTCTGCTGGAGCTGGATACTCCCGGCGGACTCGTGACCGTCGTGCGTCGCATGGTGCAGTCCATCCTGGACCAGCCTGTTCCCGTGGTGGTGTTCGTCGGCCCGGCCGGCGCCCAGGCCGCCTCAGGCGGTGTCTTCCTGGTTCTCGCCGCCGACGCGGCTCTCATGGCGCCGGTCGCTGATATGGGAGCGGCCCACCCCATAGTGCCCATGGGTCAGAACCGCCCGGAGGATATTGGACTCCAGAAGGCCGCGCACGAACTGGCAGCCCTGGCCCGCTCTCTGGCGGAGCATCATGGACGGGATCCGGACCTCAGTGCGAGCATGGTGCTGGAGAGCCGTTCCTTCTCCGCCCAGGAGGCGCTGGCGGCGGGGCTGGTGGATGGTCTGGTGGCCGACCGCCAGGAGCTCCTGGCATGGCTGCATGGGCGCAGCCTGCGCCATGGTGATGGCCAGGAGGTCGTGCTGGACCTCGAGGACGTGGTTGTGGAAAGTATCTCCATGAACGCCCGGGAGAGAATACTGAGCGTCCTCTCCGAACCCATGGTGGCCTTTTTTCTGCTCGCCGTGGGTCTCCTGGGCCTGTACACTGAGATCACTCATCCCGGTGCTCTGCTGCCCGGCGCGGTGGGAGTGATCGGCCTCCTGCTCTTCGCCCTGTCCAGCCAGTTTCTCCCGGTCAACTGGCTGGGAGCCGGGCTCCTGGGCCTGGGCCTGGGCCTGCTGGTCCTGGAGGTGAAAATCGTGTCTTATGGAGCCTTGACCATCGGGGGCCTGGTCTGCATGATGGTTGGTGGCCTGGTTCTCTTCGATGTGCCACCCGAGATGAGGCTGCCACGCAGCTTGCTGGTGGGTGTTTCCCTCGGGGTGGGCCTCGTCGCGGTTTTTCTGCTGCGTCTGGCAGTTCGCGCCCAGCGTCTGCCGCCGACCATGGGGCGGGAGGCCCTGGTGGGAATGGAGGGAGAGAGTCTCAGCGATCTCAACCCGGAAGGAAAAGTTCTCGTACACGGCGAATATTACGATGCCAGCTCTGACCTGCCCATTGGCCGCGGCCAAGCCGTGGTCGTGGAAGCTCTGGACGGCAGGCGCCTCCGGGTGCGGCAGGCCCCGGGCCGGCAAGGAGGATGACGTGACTGCACTCCTGATCATTCCGGTTCTGATCCTCCTCTACATGCTGATCTGCGTGAAGGTGGCCAACGAATATGAACGCGTGGTGGTGTTTCGCCTGGGCCGTCTCCTCACGCCGGAAAAGGGGCCCGGGCTGATCCTGGTTTTCTGGCCCTTTGACCGCATGGTGCGGGTTTCATTGCGCATCGTGGTCATGGATGTCCCACCCCAGGACATCATCACTCGCGACAATGTCTCGGTGAAAGTGAACGCGGTGATTTATTTCCGTGTCATGGACCCCAACCGGGCCGTGACCGTGGTGGAGAATTTCCAGTACGCCACCTCTCAACTGGCCCAGACCACCCTGCGGTCGATTCTGGGACAGGTTGACCTGGATGCCCTGCTGGCCGAGCGCGAGCGGTTGAACACGGAGCTGCAGTCGATCCTCGACCGCCATACCGAACCCTGGGGAATCAAGGTTTCCTCGGTGGAGGTGAAGCATGTGGATCTGCCGGCGGAAATGCAGAAATCCATGGCACGGCAGGCCGAAGCTGAGCGGGAAAAGCGAGGCAAGATCATTCATGCCGAAGGAGAATTTCAGGCAGCAAGTCGGCTGGCGGAAGCTGCCGACATGATGAGTGGAAATCCCATAACCTTGCAATTGCGCTACCTTGAGACCCTCACAGAGATTGCCGGAGAGAAAAATTCGACCATTCTGTTTCCCATACCCATCAACTTCCTCGAAGCCTTCGGCGGTCTTGTCCGCCAGGGAGGCCGCGTTGAAGCAAAACCCCACACCAACAAGGAGGAACCATGAGTCGCCATGACTCTGATAGCGATGACCGCTACGTTGAGATCCAGCTGAACGGCAAGCAGGTGATCATCGTCCTGGCGGGAGTCCTGCTCCTGTGCGCGGTATCGTTTCACTTCGGTCGCCGGGTCGGGCGGACCGATACAGGCCAGTCGGATACCCAGCTGGCCGCTCTCGTGAATGAAGGCTCCGGCGGTGCACCCGTCAGCGAAGAGGATGCCGCAGCCGGCATGACCTTTTTCGATAACGTGGGACGCCGCAGCCAACCTTCCACGCCGCCACCGGTGGTCAGCGGAGATGCTGCCGCGGCGAAATCCTCACCCCTATCGGCGCCAGCGGCGGTGAGGCAGGAAGCCGGGAGTGTGCCGATGGACCCCGGACCGGTGGCGGCACCGGCGGCTTCCAGCCCGGCGGCCGGCACCTTCCAGGTGCAGGTGGCCGCTTATCAGGAACGCGCCCGGGCAGAGGCTCTGGCCGGACGTCTGCGCCAGAAGGGGTACCGGGCTCTCATCGCAGATGAGCCCGACGGCGGGCGCACGCTCTACAAGGTCAGAATCGGGGGATACATGGATCGGTCAGCGGCCGATGCTGCCAAGACCCGTCTGGCCCGGGAGGAAAAGCTGCAGGCCTGGGTGTTGCCGGCGGGCGCCTGATTGACCACGGCGCCATCCTCGGATCTCTGGTCGCGATACGGGGGCCGGCGCGCAGGGGCGGCAGCTTTTTCGGGGCTGCTGGCTGCCCAGGCCTTTCCCTCTGCGGATCTGGCGCCCCTGGCATGGGTCGCACTGATCCCGCTGCTGGCTGTCCTGTGTCATGACGCGCCGGACGTGGGCGCCTGGCATGGTTTTCTGCAGGGTGTGGTTTTCTATCTTGTTCTCCTCTCCTGGATACCGCAGGTGGTGGCGGGATACGGTGGACTCGGGCTGGCGCTGGGTTGGCTGGTGGGGCTCCTCCTGGTGGTTGTCCTGGCGGGCTTTCATGCGCTGTTCGGTGCGTGGCAGGCGTGGCTGCATGGGCGTCTCGGATTGGCAGCGCTGCTGGCGGCTCCGGCGGGCTGGGTGTTGCTGGCGGAAGGTCTGCGAAACTGGCCTCTGGGCGGATTTCCCTGGGGATTTCTCGGCTACAGCCAGCATGGAATCCCGGGAATGCTGCGACTGGCGCCCTGGATCGGGGTCTCCGGGCTTTCTCTTGTCCTGGTCGGCTTCTCCGCGCTCTCCGTGGCTGCTTTCTCGCCGGGGAAGCGGGCGATATGGCGGCGCACCGGGCTCCTTCTGGTCGCCCTGATTCTCGTCCTGGTGCTGTTGCCTGCATGGCCGCTGCCGCCTGCGGCCGGTGAGCCGCTCACCGTGGCGGCCATTCAGGGTGATGTGCGCCAGGATGAAAAATGGCAGGATTCTCGCCGGGTCGAGATTCTGGACCGCCATCTGGATCTGACCCGCCGGGCCCTGGCCGGCGGCGCCCGCCTCATCCTCTGGCCCGAGTCATCCACAGTGGAACAGCTCTCCGAAAGTCCGGCCTTGCGGGCGCGCCTGGGCAACCTGCTTCGCCCGTCCGGCGCGCGCGCCATCGTGGGCAGTGTGTACCGCCTGCCGGGAGGGGGATACACCAACGCCGCGTTCCTGGTGGATTCCCAGGGGAGCCTGCTTGAACGATATGACAAGGTTCACCTGGTCCCTTTCGGGGAGACAGTCCCTCTGGCCGGGCTCCTGTTCTTTGTGAAGCCGCTGGTCGAGGCCGTGGGTGATTTTCGGCCCGGAAAAACCGTCGGTCTCATGGGTCACGATCTGGATCTGCGCCGGTCCACGGTGGCCAGGTCCGGAGCAGGGGAGGCGACGCCGTTTGGCATGTCCATCTGCTACGAGATCATTTACGGATCCATGGTGGCGGAGCAGGTGCGACGGGGGGCGACGTTCCTGACCACCATCACCAACGATGCGTGGTTCGGGAGGACGGCCGCGCCCGCACAGCACTTCGCCATGGCGGTCCTGCGGGCAGCCGAGACGAGGCGCTGGCTCGTGCGCTCCGCCAACACGGGTATCTCCGGTCTTGTGGCTCCCGATGGTCGGGTTGTGCAGGCCACGGGTCTGTTCGTACCCGCCCTTGTGCAGGGGACCCTGGTGCCCCGGCGGGATCTGACATTCTACGTGCGGTATCCTCAGGCGCTGTCCCAGGCCTGTGTTATGATTCTTCTTCTCGCGGCCGCTCTGGCCGCATTCTGGAATCCACATGGTCATGCTGGAAGATTGCCGAAGCCATCACGATAAGCTCACGCAGCGCGTGGACGAGCTGCGGAGGTTCCTTTGACCGGGCCGCTACGGAGACGAGCCTGGCCAGGCTGGATGTGGACATGGGGCGGCCGGGTTTCTGGGACGATGCCGAGAAGGCCCGGGAGGTCACCCGCCGGCGCCAGACACTGACCAATCGCCTGGATTCAGTGCGGGGATTGGATGAACTGGCTGACGATGCGCAGGCGCTGAGAGAGCTCTGGGATGAAGGCGAGGATGCGGAGGAAGATTTTCGCAGCGTCTTGACGCGTCTTGACACAGCCGTTCAGGATCTGGAAATCAGTACGCTGCTCTCCGGGGAAGAGGATGGATCCAATGCCATCTTCACCCTCCATGCAGGGGCCGGCGGCACGGAATCCATGGATTGGGCTCAGATGCTGCTGCGCATGTACCTGCGTTACTTCGAACGCAAGGGGTACAAGGTCAGCATCCTGGACGAGCAGGCGGGGGAGGAGGCCGGCATCAAGGGGGCGACCCTGGAGGTGCAGGGGCCCATGGCATACGGGTATCTGAAGGTGGAAGAGGGTGTCCACCGTCTGGTACGCATCTCTCCCTTTGACGCGGCCGCTCGCCGCCACACCTCCTTCGCCTCGGTGGCGGTGGTGCCGGAAGTGGCCGATGAGGTGGAGATCGAGATCGACGATAAGGACCTGAGAATCGACACCTATCGTTCCTCGGGAGCCGGCGGCCAGCATGTGAATGTGACCGACAGTGCGGTGCGTATCACCCACATGCCCAGCGGTATCGTGGTCTCCTGCCAGAATGAGCGCTCCCAGCACAAGAACAAGGCCATGGCCATGAAAGTGCTGCGTTCGCGTCTGGCTGACAAGGCACGGGCCGAGCTGGATGCCGAGCGCCAGGCCCGTGAAGATGAGAAGAAGGAGATCGCCTTCGGAAATCAGATACGCTCCTACGTCCTGCATCCCTATCGGATGGTCAAGGACCATCGCACGAATCTCGAGATAGGTGACGTGGACCGTGTCCTGGACGGAGATCTCGATCGTCTGATTCACGCCGAATTGAAGAATCGGCGGCAACATTCTGCCTCAGAAGTTGCCCTCCCACCGTCGACTCCAGGGACTCGTGGAGATTCCTAAGTCCATTTGATTTGACAGGTTAAGAGGTGAGTGCTACATTGGCACTCGTCTGTGATGAGTGCCAATGTGGGCGTTGATGCAGTGCTTGAGATGGAAAACCCGTGAGCCAGATCGACCTCAGTGAACGCCAGCGGCAAGTCCTCGCCACCGTGGTGGCGCACTATGTGGTGAGCGGCTCCCCGGTGGGCAGCCGGACGATCTCCAAGGCACGACCGGACCACCTTTCTCCGGCCAGTATCCGGAACACAATGGCGGATCTCGAGGAAATGGGCTACCTGGCGCAGCCCCATACCTCCGCCGGCCGGGTCCCTACAGATCTTGGCTACCGTTTTTACGTGGACAGCCTCATGTCCCAGCGGCCCCCGGGCAAAGATGACCTGGAGACCATGCGGCATGTTCTGCTGGCCAGCGAGAATGACCAGGGAATCGATGAGATCCTCAGTCGCAGTGTGAAACTCCTCGCCGGGCTCAGTTCCCAGGTGGGAGTGGTTCTCGCGCCCCGTTTCTCACACGCGGTCCTCAAACGCCTGGAGTTCCTGCGTATCTCGGAAGACCGGGTTCTGGCGCTCTTCATCTCCCAGACCGGCATGGTGGACCATCGGATTGTCCCCATGAAGGAAAGTCTCAGCGAAGCTGAACTCACGGCGGTGAACAACCTGGTCAACGAGAATTTTGCGGGGCTGACATTGCCGGAAATCCGCAGCCGGGTTCTGCAGATGATGCGCCAGGAGAAGGCTCTCTATGATCGCTTACTGGCCCGGGCCATGGAGATGTCCAGCCACTACCTGGACCAGCGGGAGGAGGGTGCCGACGAGCTCTTGGTGGACGGCACCTTCAATGTGGTTGGGGAACCCGATTTCGCCGATGTGGAGCAGATGAAGCGGCTTTTCAAGGCCTTCGAGGACAAGAATCGGCTGGTGGAATTGCTCAACGCCTGTCTCCAGCAGAACAAGCCGCAGGTGATCATCGGCAAGGAGTGCCTGGATCCGGGGTTCGAAGATCTGACCATCATCAGCTCGCCTTATCGCTATCGTGAAAGACCTGTGGGTGCCCTGGCTGTCATCGGTCCCCGGCGAATGGACTACGAGCGCCTGATCACACTGGTGGATTCATTCTCCCGCTTCCTGACGGAATCTCTGGCGAGGCGGACGCGGATGACCGGGAGTGAACAGGCTGAACATCAAAAGAATGGGACGGAGGACACCTGTGACCCGTGAGCCGCGCACGCCGGATGAGGATGTCCAGCCGGCTGAGGTGAGCCCCGCCGAGGATGGGGAGGTTGAGATCCTTGAAATCGAAGGGATGCCAGCCGACGCTGCGCCGCCAGCCGCAGGGGTGGCCACGCCCTGCACCGCCGGCGAGAGTGACGGGGAAGAGGACTCTGCCACGGGGGGCGGAGGCTCCGGCAGCCCCGTTGATGATGGCAGCCCGGCGGCCATGATCGAGACACTGGAAGGGGATCTTCTGCGGATCCGTGCCGATTTCGAGAATTTTCGGCGGCGGAGCCTCAGGGAGAAGGAAGAGTTGCAGATACGTGCCGCCGAGGGTCTCCTGGAGCGACTCTTGCCCGCAATTGATAACTTCAAGCGCGCCATGCTCGCGGGTGGTGAGAGCGATGCTGACGGGGGATTTCGGGAGGGGATGGAGATGGTGTTTCGTCAGTTCATGGAAGCCATTGAAAAAGAAGGGCTTGAGCAGATTGAAACGGCCGGAGTCGAGTTCGATCCCAACCTTCACGAAGCCGTGGCGCGGGATGAAACCACGGAAGTCGAGGCCAATACCATCACCGCGGAACTGGAGCCGGGATACAGGTTTCGGGGCCGTCTGCTGAAGCCTGCCCGGGTGCGCGTGGCTGTCCGGCCCCCCGATCCGTCCTGAGAAACGTTCCATCTTTGCCAGTGCGCCCCTGCGGCCATATATTGCCCAGGAAGTGACGCGCCTCCGCGTCCTGACGGGAGCATCATGGCACGCATGATCGGTATCGATCTGGGGACGACCAACTGCTGTGTGGCAGTTGTGGAGGGAGCGCGCCCGGAGGTCATCCCCAGCAAGGAGGGAAGCCGCACGGTGCCGTCGGTGGTCGGATTCACAGCCAAGGGTGACCGGCTCGTGGGTCAGATTGCCAAGCGTCAGGCGGTCACCAATCCCACCAACACCGTTTACGCAGTCAAGCGCCTCATCGGCCGGAAATACAACTCGCCTGAAGTCCAGAAGGCGCGGGGCCTCATGCCTTACGCCATCACCGAGGCCGTCAACGGTGACGTACGCATTCGCATCCTCGACAAGGATTATTCTCCCCAGGAACTGTCAGCCGTGATCCTGGGACGGTTGAAGGCCATGGCCGAGGAACATCTGGGCTGCGATGTGAGCGAGGCCATCATCACGGTACCTGCTTATTTCGACGACTCGCAGCGTCAGGCCACCCGGGATGCAGGACGCATCGCCGGATTGAAGGTAGCCAGGATCATCAACGAGCCCACGGCCGCAGCGCTGGCCTTCGGTCTCGATGATGAATCCGATCGCACCGTGGCGGTATTCGATCTGGGCGGTGGAACCTTTGATGTGTCCATCCTGCGCATCGGGGAGGGTGTCTTCGAGGTCAAGGCCACAAGCGGAGATACCTTCCTGGGTGGGGAAGATTTCGACCAGAGGATTGTGGAATGGCTTCTGGCAGAGTTTCAGCAGCAATCGGGCATTGACCTCAAGGGTGACACCCTGGCTCTCCAGCGCCTCAAGGAGGCGGCGGAGAAGGCCAAGTGTGAGCTGTCGCTCTTGACTCAGACGGAGATCAAGCTGCCGTTCATCTGTTCCGATAAAAGCGGTCCCAAGCACCTCAGCCTGGCTCTTACCCGGGAAAAACTGGAAGAAATGGTCCGCGACCTGGTGGAGCGCACGGAAGACCCGTGCCGGGAAGCTCTCACGCTGGCGGGAATGGCGGCGGATGAGGTGGATGACGTGCTCCTGGTGGGCGGGCAGGCCAAGATGCCCCTTGTCATCGAGACCGTGCGCAGAATTTTCGGCCGGGATCCGAACCAGAACGAAAATCCCGACGAGGTCGTGGGTATCGGCGCCGCCGTGCAGGCGGGAATCATTCAGGGTGATATCAAGGACCTGGTGCTGCTGGATGTGACGCCGCTCTCCCTGGGACTGGAGACCCGTGGCGGCATGTTCACCAAGCTCATCGAGCGCTCATCCACCATTCCCACCCGGCGCAAGAAAACGTTCACCACGGTCATGGACAATCAGTCCAAGGTGGAGATCAATGTGCTGCAGGGCGAGCGCGAAATTGCCGCGCACAACCGTTCTCTGGGCAAGTTCGAGTTGGTGGGTATTTCACCGGCGCCCAAGGGTGTTCCCCAGGTGGAAGTCTGCTTTGATATTGATTCCAACGGCATCGTGAATGTTTCGGCCAGGGACCTCTCCACCGGCAAGCAGCAGAAGATCGTGGTGACCCCTTCCTCGGGCCTCAGCGAGCGGGAAATCACCTCCATCATCGAGGACGCCAAGGTCAATGAGGAAGAAGATCGCAAGAAAGCTGAACTCGGCCGGCTGACTTCCAGGATCGAGGGGCTTCTGGAAAGCAATATCAAGACCTTCTCGGAGTTCGGTGAGATGCTGGACAAGGAGAAGCAGGAATACGTACGGACCGTTCTTGATTCTGCGCGGCGCGCCGTGGCGGGAAACTCGGTCTCAGAGGCAACACAGGTTCTGGAAAAACTGGGGGAAGTCTCCCAGATTCTGACCGACGTCATGCTCTATGATCCAAATACCTTCCAGTCGGAAACCGATGCGGAGGTGGACCAGGAAAGCGAGAGCGGATAGAGCCGGGCCAAGCAATCATCGCGGCAACGGTTCATGGGAGGCTGGTTGTCCAAGCGAGACTATTACGAAGTTCTGGGCGTCCAGCGGGATGCCGACCTGGGCGTGGTGAAGAAGGCTTACCGGCGCCTGGCAGTGCGCTTTCATCCCGACAGGAATCCCGATAATCCGGAGGCCGAGGAACGCTTCAAGGAAGCGGCCGAGGCCTATCAGGTGCTCTCGGACCAGGAGCAGCGTCAACGTTATGACGCCTATGGACATGCCGGCCTGGGGGGTGGCTTCGGGGGCATCAACCCCGATGCGTTCACCGACTTCAACGATGTTCTGGGCAATATCTTCGCCGACTTTTTCGGTGGCGGCAGAAGGAGTCGCACAGGCCCGGGGCAGGGTGATGATCTGCGGTTCGACATGGAAATCGATTTTCTGGAGTCGATCCACGGCATGGAGACCACCATTCGCGTGCCCCGCACCGAGACCTGTGCAGCATGCGGGGGCAACGGTGCCGCATCTGCAGCGGACGTCACATCCTGTTCAACCTGTGGTGGTGCCGGCCAGGTTCGCTACAGCCAGGGCTTCTTCTCCGTCAGCCGGACCTGCCCCACCTGTCGCGGGCAGGGCCGCCAGGTCAAACGACCCTGTCCTGCCTGCTCCGGCCAGGGGCGCGTGCGCAAGGAACGCGGTCTCAGCGTGCGGATTCCAGCAGGTGTGAGCAACGGGGCGCGGCTGCGGCTCGCCGGTGAAGGCGAAGGAGGCGTGGGTGGAGGGCCTCCGGGAGACCTCTACGTTGTCCTGCAAGTCCGCGAACACCCTGATTTTCAGCGGGATGGTGACAACCTGTTCTGCATGGTTCCCATCACCTTTTCCCAGGCCGCACTGGGCGCCGATCTGAAGGTGCCCACGGTGCATGGGGCTTCCATACTGACCATCCCCGCCGGCACCCAGTCCGGGCGCACCTTCCGCCTCAAGGGCCAGGGGGTGCCTCGCCTGGGACGCCAGGGCCGGGGCGACCAGATGGTCACGGTTCACGTGGAGACGCCCCGCCGGCTGGGCAAGCGGTCCAGGGCACTTCTGGAGGAACTGGCGGCGGCGGAAGGGGCTCCCCGCGCCAGTGGTCCCGGCCTGTTTGCACGGGTCCGGGATCTCCTGAGCTGAAGACAATCCACCGGTCCCCGGGAGGCTCATTACACCACCGACGAGTTGTTTTTCACCGGCACGGCGGTGGAAATCACTCCCATTCGCAGTGTCGATCGCTTCACTGTCGGTGCAGGCCGCCGGGGCGAAGTCACACGCACCCTTCAGGAAGCTTGTTTTCCGCCTGGTCCCCGGGGTGCGTCGGTGGACCCCCATGGCTGGCTGACGCCCCTGCAAGCCGTGGAGAGCCAGTCGGCGGGTTGACTCCCCCGATTTCTTGACTCCCTCCCAGCCCGAACTTAGATTCAGCCCCGACCGTCGGGTCTCGCTTGACGAGCCCGGTTGCCTTTCCATGGAGGATTGCCGGTGCATATCAATGATCTTCTCAAGGTCGCCTGTGATCGCGGCGCCTCGGATCTCCATCTCAAGGTCGGATCCCATCCCGTCATCCGGATTGATGGTCGCCTGACGCCCCTTCTGGATGCCAAGCGCCTCCTGCAGGAGGACACCATCTCCATGGCGTTTGCGATCATGTCAGGCCGCCAGAAACAGAAATTCAAAGAAAATCTGGAAATTGACTTCGCGTACTCGGTTCCCGGTTTCGGTCGGTTCCGCTGCAACGTCTTCCAGCAGCGGGGAGCCGTGGGCCTTGTTCTCCGGGTCATCCCGGCGAAAATCCTGAACGTCCGCGATTTGCTCCTTCCGCCGATCATAGAAACAGTGGCCGAGGAGCGCCGGGGCCTCATCCTGGTGACAGGGACCACGGGCTCGGGTAAATCCACGACCCTGGCGGCCATGCTGGATTACATCAATTCGACCCGTTCTGAACACATCATGACCATCGAGGACCCCATCGAGTTTCTTCACCGGGACAAGAAGTCTCTGGTCAATCAGCGCGAAGTTGAGGTGGATACCAAGAATTTCGCTCAGGCGCTGCGATCTGCCCTGCGCCAGGATCCTGATGTGATCCTGGTGGGTGAGATGCGCGACTATGAAACCATCGAGACGGCGTTGACCTCGGCGGAGACCGGGCACCTTGTCCTCTCCACCCTGCATACGCTGGATGCCACAGAGACGATCCACAGGATCATCACCGTCTTTCCCCCGCACCAGCAGAAGCAGATCCGTCTGCAGCTGTCCAGTGTTCTCAAGGCGGTCATCTCCATGCGGCTGATCCCCCGGGCCGACGGCAAGGGCAGAGTTCCCGCCGTCGAAGTGCTTCGTTCCACCGGGTATATTCGCGAGTGCATCGAGGTCAAGGAGAAGACGAAGCTGATCCGGGACGCCATTGCCACGGGCACCTCGCAGTACGGCATGCAGACTTTTGACCAGTCCATCTTTAAGCTGTACAAAAAGGAACTCATCACCCTTGAGGAGGCTCTGCGCCGCGCCACCAATCCCGATGAATTCCGCTTGAAGATTCAGGGGATCGAATCGACGGCCGACGCTGCCCTGGGCGAAATGGAAAGCACCCTCCATGAGCATGGTGACGGTTCCGGTGGCACCGACTCGCCCTTTGATTTCTCCCACGGCTGATGCGCCTTCCGCCGGCCGGTAGTGGTCATTGGCGGCCTCCCCGGCGCCGTCTATAATCTCGTTTTTCTCCGGAACCATGCAACCGCCAGGGCGGGGAGACACTGAGATGCGCGGGAACCAGGTACGCAGTACGTTTCTCGAATACTTTGCCGGGCGAGAGCACCGGGTGGTGCCTTCGGCGCCGCTGGTGCCCGTCGGTGATGCCACACTCCTGTTCACGAATGCCGGCATGAACCAGTTCAAGGATGTTTTCAGGGGCCATGAGCGGCGGGACTATGTACGGGCCACTTCCGCCCAGAAGTGCCTGCGGGTTTCAGGCAAGCATAACGATCTGGAGCAGGTCGGACGCACGGCCCGGCACCATACATTTTTTGAGATGCTGGGTAATTTTTCCTTCGGCGATTACTTCAAAGAGACGGCCGTGGAGTATGCCTGGGATCTTCTCATCAGGGTTTACGGACTGGACCCCGGTCGCCTGACGGCCACGGTCTTTGCCGGCGAAGACGGCCTGCCGGCCGATGAGGAGGCTGCCGACCTGTGGCAAAAGATTGCCGGTCTGCCCGCTGAGCGCATCCTCCGGCTCGGGGCCAGAGAGAATTTCTGGCGCATGGGTGAAACGGGCCCTTGCGGGCCCTGTTCCGAGTTGCATTTCGATCAGGGTAGCGACGCCGGGTGCGGGCGCAGCGACTGCCAGGGACCGGCCTGTGAGTGTGATCGTTTCCTGGAGATCTGGAACCTGGTCTTCATGCAGTTCGACCAGCAGGCCGATGGCAGACTGGAGATGTTGCCTGCCCCCAGCATCGACACCGGGATGGGGCTGGAACGCCTGGCAGCGGTTCTGCAGGAGAAGAAGAGCAACTATGACACGGATCTGTTCACTCCCATCATCGGCCGGATAGCAGCGTCGGCCGGTGTGGACCCGCAGGCTGGCGGCGAATCCATGGTATCGCTGCAGGTGGTGGCGGATCACCTCCGGGCCATCGCGTTTCTGGTGGCCGATGGCATTGTGCCGGCCAATGAGGGGCGCGGGTATGTCCTGCGCCGTATCCTGCGGCGTGCGTATCGCCACGGGCGCAGACTGGGAGAAAAAGGGCCTTTTCTGCACCGCCTTCTTGACGTGGTAGCCACCGAGATGGGGACGGCCTACCCCGAACTCCTGGAGACCCTCCAGATCAGCCAGGAGGTCTGCCTGGCCGAGGAGGAGCGCTTCGAGGAGACTCTGGACGACAGCCTGGAACTCCTGGAACGCAGCTTCAAAGAACATTCGGCCGACCGGCGTATACCGGGAGACGACCTGTTTCGTCTTTACGATACCTTCGGGCTGCCCCTGGACCTGGCTGAAGATTTGGCACGGGAGAGAGGCTATGACCTGGACCTGGATGGCTTCCACCAGGCCATGGAAGCCCAGCGCAAACGGGCGCGACTGTCCTGGAAGGGTGGTCCTGAGAAGGTTTCCCAGGCCGTGTTCAGGGGGATGGCCCAACGGGGCGTGACGTCCTCCTTCCTGGGGTACCAGCGTGACCATTCGGAAGGCACCGTGCTGGCGCTGGTGCGCGCGGGTGTGGAGGTGTCCGAGCTGAAGAAAGGTGAAACGGGGCAGGTGGTTCTCGACCGGACGCCGCTCTACGCCGAGTCGGGGGGGCAGGTCGGCGAAAAGGGCAACATGATCTGGGAAGGGGGCCGAGCCGATGTCAGCACGTCAACGGCGCCGGTGCGGGACTTGATCGCCCATGCCATCCTCCTGCGGGATGGGACGCTGCGCCGGGGCTCGCGCCTCCAGGTCCGGTGCGATGCGCAGGAGCGGCGCGCGACCCGCCGGAATCATACGGCGACCCATCTTCTCCACGCCGTCCTCAAACAGGTTCTTGGCCCCCATGTCAAACAGGCCGGGTCGCTGGTGGCGCCGGATCGCCTGCGGTTTGACTTCACCCATTACCGCGCCCTGACGCCGGCACGTCTGCGGGAAATCGAGGACCGGGTCAACGACCGCATCCTCGCCAACGCAGAAGTGGTCACGCGCGTCCAGGACCTGGAAGAGGCCATCGCTTCAGGTGCCGTGGCCCTGTTCGGTGAGAAGTATGGGGACACGGTGAGGGTCGTGGAGGTCCCCGGCTTTTCCAGTGAGTTGTGCGGCGGCCTCCATTGCTCCGCCACGGGCGATATCGGCCTGTTCAAGATCACCGGGGAACGCGGCATCTCCGCCGGCGTCCGCCGCCTGGAGGCACTCACAGGTGAGGCCGCGCTGCAGCGGTTTCGCATGGACCAGGAGGCACTTGGCCAGGCGGCCGACAGGCTGGGGGTGCCTCGTGACGAGGTGGCTGCAGCCATTGGTCGTCTGGTGCAGCGTCAGAAAGATCTGCAGAAAGAGCTGGGCCGCCTGCGCCTGAAAATGGCGGGAGCCGGCGCTGACGACCTTGAGCTCCAGGAGGTCGGCGAACTCAAGGTTCTGACCCGCCGCATCGAGGACCTGGATCGAAACCAGATGCGCCAGCTAGCCGATGCCCTCAAGGAGAAAGCCGACATCGTGATCCTGGGCACGCGGCGCCAGGACCGTGTGGCGCTGCTGGTCGCCGTGCGGGACAGCGCGGCAGAGCGGGTCCCCGCCAGTCAGGTCGTGGACCGCCTGGCCCGTCTGTGTGGCGGGCGCGGGGGCGGCAAGCCCACCCTGGCCGAGGCCGGGGGGCAGGACTCTGGAGATCTGGACGGGCTTCTGCGCCAGGGCGGCCGTGTGGTGCATGAGATTCTCATGGGCGGAAACCCTTCATGAGACGTGCCGCAGCCTGGGCTCTCTTCATGGTATGGGCTGCCACCGGCCTGTCCAGCGCAAGCGGGTCCGTCGTCGTGCGGAAGCGGAGCGGAACACTCGTTCTGACCAATCTGGCGGTGGGGAAGGCGCCGTCCGGGGCGCGGGGTGGCGTCTCCTACGGAGCGAGAGCAGGATCGGCTCCGGAGACGGCTGCGACCCTGCCTCAAAGACCCTATTCAACTCTCGTGAGGCGTATCAGCCATCGTTATGGAATCGATCCTGATCTGGTTCATGCCATCATTGCTGTGGAATCAGCCTACGACCCCACTGCAGTCTCCCGGCAGGGTGCGGTGGGACTGATGCAGTTAATGCCCTCCACCGCCGCTGAACTGGGAATCCATGATCTCACCGACGCACACGACAATATCGTGGGTGGTGTCCGGCACCTGAAGCGCATGCTGGATCAATTCTCCGGAAATCTCACCCTGGCTCTGGCTGCCTACAATGCAGGTGCGGGCGCCGTGAAGCGCTTCCATGGTGTGCCGCCTTACCCTGAGACCCAGGCGTATGTGCGCCGCGTGCGGCGATTTTATGCCGGGGCAGGACAGGTGACCCGTCGGTCACCCCCTAAGATCTACAGGTATACCGACGCCTCGGGGGCCATGGTCTACTCACAGTTTGCACCGCCCGCGTTCTCGGATCGTGGTGGTGGGCATCGGCGCTAGGCGACTCGCCGCGTCCGGTGCCCGGCGGACCGGCGAGTTCAGGCATCTTCCCAAGGTCGATCTCCATGTTCATCTCGAGGGGTCTCTTTCTTTCTCCCTCTTGCGCCGGTTTGCCCGTGACCAGGGCAGGGCCGGCTTGCGAACCCATGACCTGGCCTTCCATGATTTCGACGGGTTCCTGCGCGCTTTTGCCAGGGTCTGCACCTATCTGTGCCGGCCGGTGGATTTTGAGTTGGCGGTTCAGTACCTGGGCAGAAGGTTACGGCGAGACGGCGTCATTCATGCGGAGGTTTTCTTCTCGCCACAGGTCCACACTCGGCGTGGACTCGAATATGCCGAACTGGTGAAAGCTCTGGAACGCGGTGCCAGAGAGGTCAAGGCGGCGGGCGGACCGAGCCTGCTCTTCATTGCCGATGGTGTGCGCCAGTGGGGTGTTGAATCGTTCCAGGTTCTCCTGGCCGAGATGGAACGCCATCCCTCTCCCTCTGTGGTGGGCATCGGCCTCGGCGGCGTGGAGGATGCCATTCCCAGCCGGGCGTTCGCGCCGGCCTTCGCGGCCGCACGAGACGGCGGCCTGGCCGCCGTGGTCCACGCCGGGGAGACCGGTCCGCCGGCGGCTGTCTTTGAAGCGGTTGAGCTGCTTGGCGCCTGTCGAGTGGGTCATGGTGTGGCCGCCGCACAGGACAGCGAACTTCTCCGCTGGTTGAAGCGTCGAAAGGTGACCCTGGACGTCTGCCTCACCAGCAACGGGCGGACCGGCGCCTGGCCGGCAGGGCGGCCCCATCCGCTGGCCGGACTGGTGGACGCAGGTGTGCCGGTGACCCTGGGCAGTGATGATCCGGCCCTGTTCCGCACGACCCTCTCCCGGGAATACGCACGCGCTGCGGCCACCGGCCTGGATGATCCGGCGCTGCGCAGAATTGCCGGGCAGGCTGCCCGGGCGAGCCTTCTCCCGCCCCGTGCCCGCCGCCGCCTCCAAGTGACACTCGAGGTAGCCTGGCGAGCCTGGAGGCCGGCGGACGGCTGACAGGCCGGGATCCTCCTGGAGTCGTGTTCAGGCAAGTGGGGCGGAAACCCTCAAAATCGAGGACTCCCGCCCCGGCAAAATTCCGAGGGTTGCGCCCGTCCTCGGAGGGGGAACTCACGTTTTTGACCTTGACAGAGTGCTGAGAACGCCCTATATGAAGTTGCGGTCTGTGTCATCTCTGTCTGTCTCTGTTTATAGGGTGGGAAGGCGGGGACCGCAAGGTCGCAGGATGTGGTTGCGCGGATAGCGAGTCCGCAGTTTGGATTGCCAACACCTCGGTCGTTTTTCCTCCAGGGATCCAGCCGCAGCCGCGCAATCGGCCTGGGGAGGATGAGTTCGTGCAGCACGCCGCCGAGGAAGTAAGAGGCAGCCAGAGGCTCGGGCGCTTCCTGCGCCAGTTGCGCTTGGGATATGGATACACCCTGCGGCGTGTCGAAGAACAGGCTGAAGAGTTCGGTTCGCCCATCGACAATTCGCAATTGTCACGCTTCGAGAAGGGGAAGGCGGCGCCTTCTTTCGAGAAGCTTCGCATCCTGGCTCGGGTCTTCAACGTTCCCGTACAGACATTTTCAGATGTCCTGGATCTGGAGCAGTACGATCATCTATCCCCGGAACAGGACGACCCAGAAACCCTGTTCCAGAAGGGACTGGCAGCCTACAGGGATGGACAGTACGGACGCTCCTTCGTGATCTTTGAGCGCCTTGCGGAGATGAATCTTCTGGACCAGGATGTCGTGGCAGACGAGAATAACGCCAAGGCTCACTATCATATGTCCATAGCGCTCAAGAAAATGGGCCACTTGGCCATGGCCGAGGACCAGTTGCGCCGGCTGCTGCGCCGGCCCGATGAATCTTATCCTCTCTCCTTGCGGGTCCGGAGCCTGCTCCAGCTGTCCTTTGTCTATCGGGAGCTTGGCGATCTCTACCTGGCCTCGGTCATTGCCCGGGAATGTGAGGAGCGGGCGCGGGAAGGTGCCGATGTCGATACCGTGGCCGCGGCTCTCAACACCGCGGGAATCATCGAAGAAGAGCAGGGACATCATGAATTCGCAGCCGGGCATTTTCGCAGGGCCCTTTCGGCCCTGGGAGAATGTGGAAGCGCAGATATCACCCGCCTCACGATTCAAGTGAATCTCGGCGGCGCCATGGCGGCCAACGGCCGGTTCCGCGGGGGCGTGGAACTCCTCAAGCGGACGCTGGCGCGCGCCACCGAGCATGGGTACCGCCGTACCCAGGCGCTGGCCCTGAGCAAACTGGGAGGGGTTCATATGGACCGGGGCCGCCTGGAACATGCTCGGGACTACCTGCGACGGGCCGATGAGGCAGCTCAGGACGGCACGGAAAGCTACCACGATCTTCTCTTCATCAACGCTTATTTCAACTGGCAGATGGCACGCCAGGCTGGACGGGTGACCCAGGCGCGGATTCTCTTCGGACGTCTGAAATTCCTCCGGTCAATCCTTGAATCCCGATTTGCCGAGGTCAACGCCTTCGATGCCATGGTACGAGGAGAACATAAATATGCGTAAGCCCGCACACGGGAAGAATGCCGGCCGGTGGCGCAGGGTTGCCGGTTTCTGGTGCCTCGCCGCCGTCCTGGGTGCCGCCCTGATTGTCATGCCGCTGGCCCTGGGGGGCCAGAAAGTCCACCAGAAAGTCCAGCTGAAAGGGCCCGAAGGGGGCCACAGCTCGGCGAACAGTCCCGGGATCTGGGACGAGGTGGATGCGGAGATTGATCTCTCAGGGCTGTGGGGCAGCATCGACCCTGACAATGATGTGGACCCCTTCGTCTACACCGAACCCATCACGGGCAATGTTCACCTGTTCTGGGCCAGTTGGAACGGTGAATTCTATGAGATTGCCCACGCCGAGCGTCCGCTGGGGTCGGTCTGGAATGGCATGGAGTTGGTCCAGGCCGTTGCGCCCGACAGCCGGGACAATCTCACGCCGCGCGCGATTCGCGACGTCCTGGGTCTTCTTCACGTTTCCTGGGCCCGTAAGGGCAGCTTCACAAGCAGTGTCTACCATGCCGTCAGGGTCAGCGGCGGCTGGACGGAGCCGAGTCTGCTTTCGGGCATGGAGATGGCCTCAGAGCCATTTCCATGGCTGGACGACAACCGCACCATGGTGGATTACCAGACGCCCATGGAGATTGTCACTGTCGAGATCACGGTCTCCATCGGGGGCTACAGTGGTGGGAGTGATGATATCGATCCTTCCCAGGTCACTGTGGAGAGCGAAACCGTGATGCGCACGCTGGCTCCCCAATAACCGGGGTGGCAGGGCCGGGTCAGGCTTCCATGTGCCGGGCCATGGCCATGAGCAGGGCATCGACGGTTCCAGGCGAGTCTGCCTCGCAATAAAGGCGTAGCACCGGTTCCGTCCCTGACGGGCGCACCATGATCCAACCTGTCTCCCCCAGCAGAAGCTTCACACCATCCAGGGTGTCCACGCCGGTCACTCCCACACCGGCAAGGTGGGAGGGAGGGTTGTCCCGCAGGCGTTCCACCAGGTCCTGTGCTCGCTGGTGCGATAATGGCAGGTCCGTGCGCCGGTAATGGAATTCACCGTACGTCAGCCAGAGTTCGGCCAGGATTGCAGAAAGGGAGAGCTTGCGGGCGGCCACCATCTCCACCAGAAGGAGGCCGATGAGGATCCCGTCCCGTTCCGGCAGATATCCGGCGATGCCGATGCCGCCACTCTCTTCGCCGCCCATGAGAATTCGTCCCTGTTCCAGAAGAGGGACCAGGTGTTTGAAGCCGATAGGGAAGACATGGCAATCCAGATCGTGAGCCGCGGCGATTCTGTCGAGAAGGACTGTGTTGGCGCAGGTTCGGGCCAGATCTCCTCGTTGTTCGCAGCGATTCAGGCGGTCGTGAGCCAGGAGAGGCGTGATCTGCAGGGCGGATAGAAAGCGTCCTGTTTCATCCACGGCCGCGATGCGATCCGCGTCACCATCGGTGGCGATGCCCATGTCCGCGTTCTCGCTCAGCACGGCATTCCGGAGGCCGTCCAGCCGCTGGGGAATCGGTTCCGGCCCCTCGCCGCCGAAGAGAACGTCACGGTCTCCCCGCAAGGTCACGACCTCATGACCATAATCGTCCAGGAACTCGGCGATGAGGTGGCCACCGCAACCGTGCATGGAATCAACAATGATCTTGAGGCGCGGCGCGTCACGCAGGATGTCGCCGTTCACCGTGCGGCCCAGCCGGGCCACGTAGCCGGCCGTGAAACCGACATCGTGCCAGAGACCGCGTTTGCGCGCCTCGGCGGCGGCGAGGCGGATGGGTTTCTCTCTGTCCAGATGGCTCTCGATGAGTTGCGTGAAGCCCGGTGAGGCGCTGCCACCCAGGGCTGATTTGATCTTGTAGCCGCCGAATGACGCCGGGTTATGGCTTGCCGTGAGCATCAGGCCGCAGCCGGCGTTGTGGTCCACCACCAGGCCGGAAAGGGCTGGTGTGGGCAGATCCGAATCGGTTCTCAGGACCGTGAACTGGTTCCCGGCCAGGACCTCGGCGACACGGTCGGCATGGCTTGCCGCCATGAATCGGCGATCATGGCCGATGACCACGCGCCGGGGTGCCCCAGTGGCGACCAAGGCTCGTACCGTGGCCTGGGCCATGCGTTCCAGGTTGGCGAAGGTGAAGGTGTCCGCGATCACGCCGCGCCAGCCGTCGGTGCCGAAGCGCAGGGGTTGCCCACCGGCCGGCTCGTGGTCGGTTTCAGTGCGAGTCTTCTTCATGAGGAGCCGCGCATCATATCAGAGGCTGTCAGGAACTCGAAACCGCGGGCCCGATAGCCGGTCAGGATACGGCTGAGAACACGCCCGACCTGCTCGCTGGCTGGGCGCCCGGATCCCAGATGCATGAGAACGATGGCGCCCCGGGCACCGTGAGTGTCACGTTCGGAGAAGGTGAGAACTCGTCTGGCGATCTCATCGGCAGTCCGGTAGAGGTGGGAGCTGGGGTCGGCAACCCAGTCCAGAGTGTCCATGCTGGCCGTCCATCCGACGTGACGCCATCCTTCCGCTGCTGCCCAGTCCAGGATCTCGCCATTGTATTCGCCGTATGGGGAGCGCCAGATCGGCGCCATGTCGTGTCCCGTGATGGCCCGGAAGGCTGCGTTGGTACGGGCGAGCTCCCCGGCCAGGCGATGCCGGTCGACGTCGGCCCGCGTCTCATGACGGCGGATTTCTTCCCAGCGTGTCAGATGAAGATGGGTCTCGGTGTGGTTGCCGACCTCGTGCCCATCGGCATCCAGGCGGAGAACCAGGTCGGGATGATCCCGGATGAATTCACCGGTCAGGAAAAAGGTCGTGCGCACACCGGCGGCGGCCAGGGTGTCGAGGATCTCCACCGCTCCGTCACTCTGGGAGCCGGCATCAAAGGTGAGGAGAAGAGCGCGGCGCTCCAGGGGACCGCGGTTGAAACTCGAGGCCCTTGGGGAAAAATCTGTTTCGTGCCCGAGTGCCGGTGTGGTGAATTCCCGGGCCACCCGGGCAGGCACGGTGGAAAGGTCCTCGTTGGCAGGGGGGAGGGCCACCGTTTTCGCACGGGAGGCGACCGGATGCTCAGGGGTGGATCTGAGTACGGGCGCCGTCGCAGGCTGCAGGTTCACCCCCCGGTTCTCCGGCGAGTTCCGAGCCGCGGTGGGGATGACGGCCACATTCCCCGGGCCGGATCCCTGGGAGGGGCTGAGTCCGACGCCGGCCGCCACGCCCAGGATGAAGAGGCCGGTGCCCGCCGTCAGCCACAGGATCATGGGGTGACGGTGGGCCCGACGGCTGGTCAAGGCAGCGCAATGGTGCTCGGGAAAGAGACATGAGCCGCAGTAGGCGCGGCCGCACGCCTGGCAGGACCCGCGGGAGTGGCGGGCGGGATGCCGGTAGCACGGCTCCCAGGACGCGAGAAATGCTCCGATGGGGTTGTCGGGTCGCATGAGAGTGTGGGGAGGCGACTGCAATCCCCTGGGAAATATAGAGATGGAAGGGTCCGGTCGCAACGTTGGTAGTGCGGGATATGTTATGGTGGCTGCCGGCGGCGGACACGGGACGAAACCATGGCAGATCGAATCGATTTCCCGGTCTGGAACCTGCCCATCGCAATCACCGTCTTCCGCATCTTTCTGGTTCCCATCCTGGTGGTGGTTCTTCTCACCAAGGAGCCGTTTGGCGGGGATCAGGACCTCCTGGGACTCGGGATCTTCCTGGTGGCGGCTCTTTCTGACTGGCTGGACGGCTGGCTGGCACGGCGTCGGGGTCAGGTGACGACCCTGGGCGCCCTCCTGGATCCTGTGGCCGACAAGTTGTTGACCTCGGCCGCTTTCATCTCCCTGGTGGAAATGGACCTCGCCCCGGCCTGGATGGTGGTCATCATTGTCGGGCGAGAGTTCGCCGTTTCCGGACTGCGCAGTGTGGCGGCTTCCCACCAGATTCCTTTCGGTGCCTCCCTCTGGGGGAAGGGGAAAACTGCCTCCCAGGTCGTCGCCATCTCACTGCTCATCGTCACGAGCCGGCTGGGCGAGTACAGGTGGCTGGGCATCATGTCGCTGTGGGTGGTCATGGCTCTGGCCCTGCTGTCGGCCGCCGACTATTTCTACCGGTTCCTGGGCACGATCCTGCGCTCCCGGGCAGGCGCCACCCCGGGGGCCGGGGATGAGTGATCGCTTCTATGCCACGGTGCGCGCAATCTCCCTGCCATTTCTCAAAGGCTGGATTCGCCTTCAGGTCCATGGTCTGGAAAACCTTCCCGCCCAGGGTCCTCTTCTGATGGTGGCCAACCACACCAGCTTTCTGGATCCGGCCGTGCTGGGGCGTGCCTCTCCCCGGAAGGTTCATTTTTTTATCAAGCGCTCCGTGTGGCGAGACCCCGGCATGAACTGGTTCTGGCGTGGCATGGACTCCATCCCGACTTCAGATGACCCCTCCGACACTTCAGGCTTGCGGGCCGGCCTGCGGCACCTGGCCGCCGGGCGGGTGGTGGGCGTCTTTCCGGAGGGCGGGCGCACCCCGGACGGCAAGCCGGGTGCCACCAAGACCGGGGTCGCCCTCATGGCCGCCCGGACAGGCTGCCCGGTGGTGGCTGTGGGCATTGACGGCGCCTTCAACTCCATGCCCATGGGGAGTGTGATGCCGAGGCCGAGGCGGATCGACGTCCGCTTCGGCAAACCATTCACGCTGGCACCGGGGAGGAGTCGTGAGCAACTGGAGGCGGCGGTGGCGCTCATGCAGAGCGCGGTTGCGGCTCTTCTGGATTCTTCTCTCGAGGTCCGGTCGGCGGGTTCATGAATTTCCACGGTCAATCGGTCCCCACGGAACTGCTGGCCGTGGGAAGCGAATTGACCGTGGGTTTGCGCCAGGACACCAATACCCTCTGGTTGCGCCGGGAACTGCAGGCGCTGCACGTGCGAGTCGTGCGGGTGACTTCCCTGCCGGATCAAGTGGGGGTCATCGCCGATGAGATCGGGGCGGCCTGCTCGCGCTCTTCCCTGGTCATTCTCACGGGAGGCCTGGGGCCGACCGAGGATGATCGGACTCTGGAGGCTCTGGCAGCGGGACTGGGGCGCCGCCGCCGGGTTCATCCCCAGGCTCGCGCCTGGCTGGAGGCGGCCTTGCCCGGCAGGCGGCGGGATGTGGGCCAGGCCCTTCTGCGTCAGGTCAGGTTGCCGGTGGGAGCGAGACCTCTGCGCAACAGGCGGGGGACTGCACCAGGCCTGCTGCTGGAAACCGGCAGGAGCCTGCTTGTGGCGCTCCCCGGTGTACCGGATGAGATGCGCGGGCTCTGGCGGGATGAGGTCCTTCCGGAACTCGCCACTCGTCTCCCCGCTGCCGCCAGGACCCGGAGACGGATGGTGGTCGGCGGGCTGCGTGAATCGGAAGTGGATGGCAGGGTCGCGCCTGTCTGCCTGCGCCTGGGTGTGGAATTGACCATCCTGGCCGGTGGCGGCGTCGTGGAACTGCACCTGGAGGGAGAGGAGAAGGCGATGGGATCCGCCCTTCAGGAACTGCGCATCCTGCTGGCGGACGACCTGGTTTCCTCCACCGGTGCTTCTCTGGAAGAGACGGTGCTGGCGGCGGCGCGGTCTCGTGGAGGTGATCTGGCCGTAGCCGAGTCATGCACCGGCGGGCGCGTGGCAGCGCGCCTGACATCGGTTCCCGGGGCCTCGGATGTGTTTCTGGGGAGCCTGGTCGTCTACTCCGACGACATGAAACGCAGATTTCTGGGTGTTCCTGAGGCTGTTCTCCGCCAGCATGGTGCGGTCAGCGGGCAGACGGCCCGCGCCATGGTGGAGGGTCTGCGCAGGCGAACCGGGTGCCGCTGGGGGGTTGCCGTCACCGGCATCGCCGGCCCGCACGGGAGCCGACGCGGCAAGCCCGTGGGCAGCGTCTGGTTTGCGGCCGCCGGCCCGGAAGGCGTGGTATCTTCGCGGTGCAGGCTCCCTGGCGGTAGGGAGCGTGTTCAGGACGATGCGGCTGGCATGGCGCTGGATCTGTTACGGCGGTCGGTGTTGTCCGGACGGTCCGAGGCATGAGCTTGGTGGCCATGGTTGTCCTCGCCCTTTCCTACTTCCTGGGTGCCGTGCCGTTCGGCCTTCTTCTGGGACGCTGGCGGGGGGTGGATCCCCGCAGGGTGGGATCCGGCAATATCGGGGCCACCAACGTCACCCGAGCCGGTGGCAGGGCCCTCGGATTGGCCACATTCCTCCTGGATCTGGGCAAAGGGGCCGCCGGCCCTCTCCTGGCCCGAGGCGCCGGCCTGGATCCCGGGTGGATTGCAGCTACCGGAATGATGACTATCCTCGGGCATTGTTTCCCGGTCTACTTGCGGTTCCGGGGAGGCAAGGGAGTGGCCGCACTCATGGGAGTCTTCCTGGTCATGAACTCTGTTGCCGCGGTCGCCGCCGCGGCGGCGTTCGCTGTCAGCCTCCTGGCTTTCCGGTACGTAGCCCTTTCCTCCTTCTGCCTGGCCCTGACCCTGGCCGGGACCTCTGTCTGGCTGAGAGGCTCCTCCCAGCCAGAGTCCATCACGGCCCTGGCCTGCGTGCTGCTGGTCGCTTATACCCATCGCGCGAACTGGTCGCGCATGCTGCGTGGCACCGAGGAGCGCGCGTTCGCTCCTCCTGATCCTGGTGAGTCGGCGGATGGCTGACATCGCGGTCCTTGGCGGCGGTTCATGGGGGACGGCCCTTGCGGATCACCTGGCCCGCCGCGGGCACCAGGTCCATTTGCTGTTCCGGGATGCGGATCTGGCGGCACAGGTGCGTCGAACTCGGGTCAATAAGCCTTACCTTCCGGGCATCCGCTTGCCGGACGGCGTGGTGGCCACCGCAGATCCCCGGGAAGCCCTGGCCCGGATGGATCTGGCCCTGGTGGCCACGCCGGTGCGCGGCCTGCAGCAGGCGGCTCGCTGGCTCGAGCAGTCGCCGGCACGTGCCGTGCCGTTGGTGTCTTGCGCCAAGGGAATTCAGGAAGAAACTCTGGAGACACCCAGCATGGTCCTGGCCAGGCTCCTGCCGGGAGCAGCACGGAACCTCGTCATCCTGTCAGGTCCCTCCTTCGCCGTGGAACTGGTTCGGGGCGACCCCACTGCTGCGGTGGTGGCCGCCAGGGAACCAGGGGTGGCCAGGGAGGCGCAGGACATTCTCTCCGGGGGGACCTTCCGCCTCTATCGCAATGAGGATCCGATAGGGGTCGAGCTGGCAGGTGCCCTGAAGAACGTCATGGCACTGGCGGCGGGAGTGGTCACGGGCCTGGGTCTGGGGGCCAATACCATGGCGGCCCTCATCACCAGGGGCCTGGCGGAGATGAGCCGACTGGGGTTGCGCATGGGTGGGCAGACTGCAACTTTTTCCGGGCTGGCCGGACTGGGAGATCTGGTGCTCACCTGCACAAGCCCCCTCTCACGCAATCACTCGGTGGGATGTGAACTGGGGCGGGGCCGTTCGCTGCAGGAGATCCTGCAAGGTATGCGGATGGTCGCCGAAGGAGTTCCCACCACCCGGGCGGCCCGGCAGCTTGCCCGGCGGGAGGGGGTGGAAATGCCGATCGTGGAACAGATGCACGGCATTCTCTTTGCCGGTCAGGCGCCGCGTCGGGCGCTGGAAGAACTTCTCGCCCGCGACCTGAGGCGGGAGTCCGATGCCGCGGGAGCACAGGGGAGCGATGTTGCCGGGGTTTGATATGATTCGCCAGGAAACGCAAAGATGGGGAGAGCGGAGATGATCCAAGCAGCACGGAGGAAGCGGTTTGGCGCGGCCATGGTGTTGCTGGTCCTGCTGGCGGCTGCCGGTTGTGGCGGGTCCGGCGCACGGCGTACCGCGGAAGACCTGGAAAATGATCCGCAGAATCACTACCGCTGGGCACGGGAACAACATCTGCGGGGCTACTACAAGGAAGCCCTGGAGTCCATCGACAAGGCTATCGCCCTGGATGGGACCGCCTACCTGTATTACAATGAGCGAGGCCTGATTCACCTCAATGCCGGACAGCCGGAGGAGGCTCTTCTGGATTTCAGGAGGGTCCTGGCGATCAACCCGCTCTACACCGATGCTCACAATAATCTGGGTGCCACCCTGGCCCGGATGGGGCAGCCAAGTGAGGCCCGGGCCGAGTTCCAGAGAGTTCTGGAGGACCCTCTCTACCCGACCAAGGAGAAGGCTCTCGCCAACCTCGGGGACATCTTGTTTGCCGCCGGGGATTACGAGGGTGCCATCGCGGAATTACGGAGGGCCGTCGCCATCAACAAGGATTATGCCCGCGCTTACTCCAAACTGGGGCGGTCTTACCAGGCGCTGGGGCGCATGGATGAGGCCCGCGAGTCGTTCGAGACCGTCCTGAAGCTGGTGCCGCTTTCCGAGCTGGGGCGCGAAGTCAAGCAGGTTCTTGAGGATATGGGCCGGGTCGACTGAGGGCGCCATGACCTCCACGGAGCCCAGGAACCGCTTCGGGCGGCTGCTGCTTGGCCTGTCCCGAACGCGGACCGAGATGGTGGCCCGGATTCGCCGCTTGGCCGGCGGTGGCAGGCCCCTGGATGACGAAAAGCTGGAGGAGATCGAGGAGATCCTCCTGGGAGCGGATTGCGGCCTGTCCATCACCCAGGCCGTGATCGAAGCGATTCGCTCCGGTGCTGCCGCCGGTGGCGCCGGGACGGCGACTGACGTTCTGGAACTCCTGCGGCGGGAGTTGCTGGCCTCGTTTCCGCCGGCGCGGGAGATTCCGCGCGGCCGGCCCCATGTGATTCTTCTTGTAGGCGTGAACGGGTCCGGCAAGACGACCACAGCCGGCAAGCTCGCCCGGCGCTACGTGGAGGAGGGACAGCGTGTTGTCCTGGCAGCGGCGGATACCTATCGTGCCGCGGCGGTGGAGCAACTGGCTGTCTGGGCGCAGCGGGCAGGGGTTGAAATGGTGGCCCAGAAAGAGGGCGCCGATCCGGCTGCGGTGGTGGTGGACGGATTGCGTGCCGCCCGGGCCAGGAATGCAGATATTCTGCTCGCGGATACGGCCGGACGTATGCACACTCGTGAATCCCTCATGCGTGAACTGGGAAAGATCGGGCGTGTCGCGGGTTGTGAAGTCGAAGGAGCTCCGCACGAAGTCCTTCTGGTCATGGACGCGTGCACCGGACAAAACGGCCTCATCCTGGCACAGCGGTTCAACGCTGCCCTGCCCGTCACCGGGCTTGTGGTGACCAAGCTGGATGGAACCGCCAGGGGAGGGATTGCCGTCGCTCTCAGTCGGGAACTGAAGCTCCCCATTCGTTATGTGGGTGTGGGGGAAGAGGCAGAGGATCTCCTGGAATTCTCGCCCCGGGAGTTCGTGGATGGGCTTCTGGCGGTTCCCGATCCAGGATGAGAGCCGGAGAAACCGGGTCTCGGTCACGCGCCCGTGATGATTTCTGGATGGATCAGGCTCTGGCCCTGGCTCGCCGGGGGCAGGGGGCGGTGTCTCCCAACCCCATGGTAGGGGCGGTTCTGGTGCGGGACAACCGTGTCCTGGCGGAGGGATACCATCGTATCTACGGCGGTGATCACGCCGAAGTCTACGCGCTGCGGCGGGCGGGAAACACCGTCCGGGGTGCCACCTTGTACACCAATCTCGAACCATGTGCCCACCAGGGCAAAACGCCTCCCTGTGCGGTGGCCCTGCGGGAAGCGGGCATTCGCCGCGCCGTGGTGGCGGTTCGCGACGCCGATCCCCGGGTCCAGGGGGGGGGACTTCGCCTGCTGCGTCGGGCCGGCATCCAGGTGGAATTGGGTCTGAGGGCGAAGGCTGCCCGCGCCCTCAACGAGCCGTACCTGATACGAATGGGCCAGGGCCGGCCGCTGGTGATTCTCAAGGCGGGAGCCTCCCTGGACGGGCGGATTGCAGGGCGGGGAGGGCACAGCCGCTGGATCACCTCGGTGGAATCCCGCCGCCGCGGGCGTGTCTGGCGAGAGCGGGTCGACGCCATTCTTGTGGGTGGAGGAACGGCTCGGTTCGACAACCCTCTCCTGACCGTCCGGAACTCCGGCCGGCCCGCGCGCCGCCAGCCTCTCCGGGTTGTCCTGATCGGGCGGGAAGGCCTCAACGCGGACGCCCGGCTCCTCCAGGACACCGCAGGCGCTGTGCTAATCTATACAAGCGCGGGCTTTGGAGAGCGGAGGCGGGTTCTGGAGCGGGCCGGGGCGGAGGTCGTCGAGGTCCCCGGCGAGAAGCAGAGACCTGGCGTGAGTCATGTGCTCACCGACCTTGGCCGGAGAGGAGTGGCCTCTGTTCTGGTAGAAGGGGGCGGTGAAGTCGCCTGGTCCTTTCTTCACAACGGCCTGGTCGACCATCTGATCTGGTACATCAGCCCGATGATCATAGGTGGGGGCGGGGTTCCGGTCGTTGGCGGACCGGGAGTGCCCCGGCCGGCGGCAGGGATCCGGTTGCAGGACCTGCGGCTGAAGAGGATTGGTCCGGATCTGGAGATACGGGCGCGTCCGGCAGGCAAACGGAGTCGACGTCGGTTGGAGTCCTGATGTTCACAGGTATCATCAGTCATGTGGGACGGATTGCCGGCAGGGAGGTCCGGGGTGATGGCGCCACCCTTCGGATCGCCAGTTCCGTGGTCCATGACTCCCTGGGGCGCGGCGAGAGTCTTGCCGTGGCAGGGGTCTGCCTGACCGTGGAGAGCTGGGATGACATCGCCTTCAAGGTCACCGTGTCACCGGAGACCCTGCGCCGGACCCGCCTCGGCCATCTTGCGCCGGGTCAGAAGGTCAATCTTGAGAGAGCTCTGAGAGCCGGCGACCGCATGGGTGGACATATTGTCCAGGGTCACGTGGATGGCCTGGGCTGCGTGCGCAGCGTTCGCTCTGAAGGAGTGAGCCGGATCCTTTCGCTGGCTGCTCCCGCCGGTTTGCGTCCCCACCTGGTGGACAGGGGGTCGGTGGCCGTGGACGGCGTGTCACTGACGGTCACTGCCGTGGACGCAGGCGGATTCGAGGTCACTTTGATCCCGGAGACTCTCCGGCAGACCACCCTGGTGGATCTCAAGGCCGGGGATACCGTCAATCTCGAAGCGGATATGGTGTCCAGATATCTGGCCAACCATCTGCGTTTCATGAATGGTGAGGACGAGTCGGGGTCGGCGGCGTCGTGGCTGGCCGCCGGGGGCGCGTAACATGCCGTTCGCGGCCATCGAAGAAGCCATCGAGGACATTCGCGCGGGCAGGATGGTCATCGTCATCGATGATGAAGACCGGGAAAACGAAGGTGATCTGACCATGGCCGCTGAACGGGTCACGCCGGAGGCCATCAACTTCATGGCCCGTTATGGCCGTGGCTTGATCTGCCTGCCCATGACCGCTGAGCGGCTGGATGAACTCGAGATCCCCCTGATGGTCGAGCGCAACACCGCGGCTTATCGCACGGCTTTCTGTGTGAGCATTGAAGCCCGGCAGAAGGTGTCCACAGGCATCTCCGCCGCCGACCGGGCCGTCACCGTGAAAACAGCGGTGGATCCGGACACCGGTCCCCGGGATCTGGCGCGCCCGGGACACGTCTTTCCCCTGCGTGCACGTCCCGGCGGTGTTCTCCGCCGGGCGGGACAGACCGAGGCGGCGGTGGACCTCGCCAGGCTGGCGGGTCTGACGCCCGCAGGCGTCATCTGCGAGATCATGAACGAAGACGGAACCATGGCCAGAGTCGATGATCTCGAGACATTCTCTCGAACTCATCACCTCAAGATGATCCTGGTGGCAGACCTGATCCGCTACAGGATGCAGAATGAGCGTCTGGTCCGGCGCGTGGCCGCGCCCTCCCTGCCCACCCGCCACGGCAATTTCAGACTGCTCGCCTACCGCTCACGCCTGGAACGAAAGACCCATCTGGCCCTGGTCATGGGGAAGATCGACTCGCATGAGCCGGTCCTGGTGCGTGTTCACTCCGAATGTCTGACCGGGGATGTCTTCGGTTCCCTGCGCTGCGACTGCGGCCGGCAACTGGATCGGGCCATGGAACTCATCGCCGCTGAAGGGTGTGGAGTGGTGATTTATTTGCGCCAGGAAGGCCGGGGTATCGGGCTCATCAATAAGCTGCGCGCCTACGAACTCCAGGACCAGGGGGCTGACACCGTGGTGGCCAACGAAAAGCTTGGTTTCCGGGCTGATCAGCGCAACTATGGCATCGGCGCCCAGATGCTCAACGACCTGGGAGTCCGCAAGCTCCGCGTGTTGAGCAATAATCCGGTCAAGTTCGTGGCTCTCAAGGGATACGGCCTGGAGATCGTCGAGCGGGTGCCTATCGAAATCCCAGCCGATGACTTTTCACGCAAGTATCTGAAGACCAAGAAGGATAAAATGGGGCACCTTCTGGATTCGGTTTGACCCTTGGGCGGGCCTTGACAGAAGTCATAAGTCTCTGAATAATGAAGGGTTTGTGCCAAGCGGTGGAGAGTCTCCGCAGGAGATGGATGTGTTCGACAGCCTGACCGACAGACTGGGTGGCATCTTCAAGAAGCTGCGTGGCCAGGGTCACCTGACCGAGGCCAACATGCAGGCGGGACTGCGTGAAATCCGCGTCGCGCTGCTGGAGGCTGATGTCAACTTCCGGGTGGTCCGCGATCTCCTGGCTCGCATCAAGGTGAAGGCCCTGGGCGATGAAGTCATGAACTCCCTAACCCCGGGTCAGCAACTGCTCAAGGTCGTACGCGATGAAATGATCGGCATGCTGGGCGGCGAACATCAGGAACTGAAATTCGCCTCCCGCCCTCCCACCGTGATCCTCATGGCAGGCCTGCAAGGCTCGGGAAAGACCACCACCGCCGCCAAGCTGGCGCGACGCCTGAAAGCCCGCGGGAAATCGCCGCTGCTGGTCCCGGCCGATCTGTCCCGGCCGGCGGCCATCGAGCAGTTGCGCCGTCTGGGAGAACAGGCCGGTGTCCCTGTCTTTCCCAGCACCGTGGATGCAACGCCCCTGGGTGTTGCCGAAGCCGGGGTCCGCATGGCGCGGGAGAAGGGGCATGACCCGGTGATTGTGGATACTGCCGGCCGCCTTCATGTGGATGAGGAGCTCATGGCGGAACTCCGCAGCCTGCGCGATGCCACCCGGCCCGTGGAAATTCTTTACGTGGCTGATGCCATGACGGGCCAGGATGCCGTGACCAGCGCGAGCAGTTTCCATGAGAGCCTGGGCCTGACCGGAGTGATCCTCTCCAAGCTGGATGGCGATGCCAGGGGAGGGGGCGCCCTGTCCCTCAGGGCCGTGACTGGAGTGCCCATCCGGTTTGTCGGCACGGGTGAACAAGTTGATGCCCTGGAGCCGTTTCACCCGGACAGGATGGTTTCCCGCATCCTGGGAATGGGCGATGTCCTGAGCCTCATTGAAAAAGTCCAGGCGGTCGCCGATGAGAAGGATGCCCGGGTTCTGGCCCGTAAGATGCGGCAGGCGACCTTCACCCTTGAGGACTTCAGGGGTCAGCTGCGCCAAGTGCAGAAACTGGGCCCTCTGGACCAATTGCTCAAGATGATGCCGGGAGCGGGGAATCTCAGCATCCCCGAGCAGTCGGGCCAGGAACTGAAACGCACCGAGGCCATCATCAACTCCATGACTCCCGGCGAGCGCCAGGATCACACCATCATCAATGGCGGGCGCAGAAAACGGATCGCGCGGGGATCCGGAACCTCCGTCCAGGCGGTCAACCGCCTTCTCAAGCAGTTCGCGTCGCTCCATCGCATGATGAAAAAAACCGGGGGCCGTTTCGATCCGGGTGCCCTGCGGCAGATGAAATTCTAATGACCGGGAGCCGGCGTGGCGCCGGACCGGGAGAACGAAAGGAAGAGAAGCATGTTGAAGATCAGGCTCAGAAGGATGGGAGCCAAGCATCGCCCCTATTTCCGTATTGTTGTCTCCGATGGGCGGCGGACTCCGACCGGCCCATTCAACGAGATCCTGGGTACTTATGATCCTCGTTGCACTCCCTCTGCCGTGAGCATCGATCTTGCCAAGGCCGATGAATGGATCAAGAAGGGCGCGCATCCCTCCCAGACCGTTGCCAACCTCATGGCACGGGTGCGCAAGGAAAGTTCCGCCTCAGTCTGAAAGTCCGGGTATTCCGATGAATTCTCCCATCCTGGTGGCAACCATCGTCGCTTCCCGTGGCAATCGCGGTGAGGTCTCAGCAAGGTGCGCCGGTGGTCCGCCTGAACGCTTGTTGAAGGTGGAGGAGGTGTTTCTGGGGGGCGCCCAGGGAGGGCTGGAACGTGTTCCTCTGCTGCGAAACTGGGCCCACAAGGGGCGCTGGATCCTCCAGTTTCCGGAGGTGGAGTCCATCAGCCAGGCCAGGGCGCTGGTGGGTCGCCGTATTTTCCTGGCGGAAGCAGAACTCCCGGTCCTGCAGGAGGACCGGTTCTACACCTTTCATCTGGTGGGATCCACGGTGCTTCATAAAGATGGGCGGGAACTGGGCAAGGTGAAAGATTCGCAGGCAGGCCAGGCACATGATTTCCTCGTGGTGGAGCGGTGCGACGGCCTTGAAGCACTGGTGCCCATGGTCCGGGCCATTGTTCTTGAGATCGACACCCGGGCCGGGAAAGTCATCGTGGACCCTCCTGCAGGGTTGCTGGAAGGTGAGCCGGAGGAGGTGCGGTGAGCGGACTGGGCATTGATGTTCTCACCATCTTCCCGGACATGGTACGCCATGCCCTGCCCTACGGGATTCTGCGACGGGTCCAGGAGGCCGGGAAACTGGTGGTGGCGGTGCACGATCTGCGCCAATGGGGACTCGGTTCCAGCCGGCAGGTGGATGATGCGCCGTTCGGGGGAGGGGGCGGCATGGTGATGAGGCCGGAGCCCATCTTTGACGGGGTCGCAGCCATCGAGGCCGGGGCGGTGGCGGGACGGCGGTGGCGGGTTCTGCTGTCACCGCGGGGGCGGCGTCTCCAGCATGCCGACCTGAACCGTCTGGCCGGCCTTGAGAGGATACTCCTCATCTGTGGCCGGTACGAAGGGGTTGATGAGCGAGTCTGTGAGCACCTGGTGGATGAAGAGATCAGCATTGGCGACTATGTGCTGTCAGGCGGAGAATTACCTGCTCTTGTGCTGATCGAGGGGGTGGCGCGCCTCCTGCCCGGGGCCCTTGGGGATCCTCTCGGTGCCGGCAGGGATTCCTTTGCGGCAGGGTCTCTGGATTGGCCTGCCTGGACCCGGCCTGCCACGTTTAAGGGGCTTCCAGTGCCTGATGTGCTCCTCTCAGGCGACCACATGCGTATCGCTAAATGGCGACAAGACAAGAGTTTAGAAATGACCAGGGAACGACGCCCCGACCTGCTGCAGAAAGGTGGCGAGGGACTGGAAAGCGTCGAAAAGGAACCTAGATTGATTCATGGAAGGACCGGAAGATGAATCCTGTGGAGAGAGTTCAACAGGCTGCCGCCAGCAGGGAGCACCCCCAGTTCGGGGCAGGCGACACCGTCAACGTGCATGTTCGCATCGTCGAGGGTGAGAAGAAACGAGTGCAGGTGTTCAAGGGTGTGGTCATCGCGCGCAAGCATGGCAGCTCTCGAGAGACCTTCACCGTGCGAAAAATCTCTTACGGCGTCGGGGTGGAGAGGGTGTTCCCTCTGCACTCCCCGATGATCGAGAAAATTGAGTTGGTCCGGCGTGGCCGGGTCCGGCGCGCGAAGCTGTATTACCTGCGGGAACGCCGCGGGAAGGCTGCGCGCATCGCCGAGAAGCGGTAGTGGAATTGCCCGGGGCGTGAGCCCCGGGCTTCTCGGCAAGGTTGGCGCCGGCCCTCCCCGTCCACGGGAGATGGAGAGGTATGGCGATCGATCGAGCCAAAGTCAGCCGCACAGCGGAAAAGTTTCTCCGCCAGGGGCGTCTTGAAGACGCCATCCGGGCCTACAAGCGGCTGCTCGATGACAATCCGCAGGACACCGGCACCCTCAACAAGGTCGGCGATCTGTACCGCAAGGCCGGACAGGTCTCCCGCGCCGTGGCTTGTTACCGGCTCATCGCAGAGCGGTACCGGGACCGGGGATTTGCCACCAAGGCCATCGCCATGTTCAAGAAGATGGCCAAGGTGGCGCCTGATGACCCGGAGGTGCGCGAAGACCTGGCGGCGCTCTATTCCGAGGCCGGACTGACCCGGGATGCTCTGAGCAATCTGCGTGAGGCCGTCCGTCTTCTCGCTGAAGCGGGGGAGGCGGAGCGCGCTCTCGAACTTGAATCAAGGGTGCTGGAACTCTGCCCCGACGATTGGCCGGGATTGCGTTCCCAGGGAGCCAAGCTCCTGGCCGCGGGTGAAAGGGAGCGAGCCTTGGCCGCCTTCATGCGCGCCGCTACCGGTCTGGCCCTGTGCGGCAAGATTGAAGCGTCCCTGGAATGCTGCTGTGAAGCGGCCGCAGGCGCTCCCGCGGACCCCGAGCCCGTGGCCTTCATGATTCGTCTCATGGTGAGCAACCAGCGCGGAGAGGAGGCTGTACAGGACCTCCAGCGGCGTTTGGAAGCGGATGATCTGCCCCATCTGCAGGCCCTCCTGGGTGAGGCGCTCCTCGCCCAGGGGAAGCTGGCGGGAGTTCGCGAAGCCCTGCAGGCGGCGGCGGACAGTGCTTTTGCGGCGGGGGATGTCGGCTATCAGGAGAGCCTGCTCCGCTTCGATCTCCTGGAAGGCCGGTTTGAGTCGGTGGCCGGGAATCTGGACCATCTTGTCACCCTGCTGCAGGAAGAGGGAGAGCATGGTCGCGTCCTCCGTCTGCTGTGCGACATTCTGGAGGGCGAATCCGGGATGGACAAGGCCCAGGGTTTGCTGCTCGATCTCTGCCGAAAGGGCAAGATTGAGGGAGCGGAACTGGACTCCGGTGTGGAGATGCTGTCCCGTTGCCTTGACCCGGAACAGCACAAGGATGAATTGGCCCGTCTCCTGGGAGCAACGGACCGGGCCAACCCCGACCCGGACGGATCTTCCGAGCCCCTTTCTTCGCCGGGCGGGGGAGCCATCCGGGCGGCTGTGGACCAGGTGAAGCCACCTGCTGCCGGCGACGTGGTCACCCTGGAAGGCGAAGACGGCTCCGACGTGGATCCGGATTTCGTCAACGAGCACCTGGTCGAGGCGGATGTGTTCGTCAAGTATGGCCTGCACGCCAAAGCCGCTGCTCATCTGGCGCGCATTGTCGAGCGATACCCGCGTACCCTGGTTGCTCACCAGCGCCTGACCGAACTGTATTGCGAGATCGGGCAGGGTGATGCCTGCGGGCTGCAGTCGGTGCAACTGGCTGAGGTGCATCGCCTGCGGGGAGAACTGGCGGAGGCCCGTCAGGTCCTGGTCAGGGCCGTGACTCTGCAACCCGAGAATCCCTCACTGTCAAGAATATTGAACGGTCTCGCCGCTGAGGAGCCATTGACCGTCTATCAGCCGACCTTCAGCAGCCGTTCCGAAGCTGCAGCACCGGCCCCGGCTGCGCCACGCCAGGTGCTCAAGCCTGCACCACTGGTGAAGAAGAAACCATCTCCGCCGGTCATGGAGGAGGAAACCCTGGAGCTGGTGCTGGATGATGCCGCCGGCAATGAAGACCAGCAGGAGGAAGTGTCGCCGCAAGATGGGCGTTCGGAGGACAGAGCTCGTGCCGTGGCGCCGGCACCCAGGGAGGATGAACCTGAGGACCGGGCCGAAGTGCCCGAGGAGGTTCAGGCGGCGGTGGCTGACATCCAGGCGGAAGCACCGGTGCCGAGAGAGCACAAGCGGGTGGTGGAACCGGACAAGGCTGATGGTCAGGACGACTTCTTTGATCTCGCTCAAGCCATCGAGGAGGAACTCCTGGCCGAGGATCAGGCGTCCGCAGAGCCTTCCATCGTGGACGATCTGGACGAGCAACAGAGTCCGATCACGGGGATCCGCGAGGCCATCGAGCGCCAGGTGAGTGAAGAGGACCACCAGATGCACTATCAGCTGGGTATCGCTTTCAAAGAAATGGAGATGCTGGATGAGGCCATAGGGGCTTTTCAGCAGGCCGCGCATGATCCCGACAGCTTTTTGATGTGTTGCAGCATGCTGGGATTGTGTTTCCGTGCGAAAGGCATGCCCCAGATTGCCGAGAAGTGGTATCGGAAGGGGTTGGATCGAGGTGGCTCCGGGGAATCGGGCGAAGATCAGATCACGGGACTGCTCTATGATCTGGGCACGTTGCACCAGGAACGGGGCGCGGCTGACGAAGCACGTAACTGTTTCACTGATGTCTACGCCAGTAATGCCAATTACCGCGATGTGGCTGAGCGCCTGCGTCTCCTCTCGCAGAGTGCAGGGGACGACACCGCGGGCAGGGCGGTGACATGAGGAGTTTGCGCATTCTGGCCGTTGACGACGAGCCCCATGTTCTCGATCTCTGTCGTGAGGTCCTCAGCAGGGACGGATATGCGGTGGAAACGGCAGTTGACACCGATGCGGCTCTGGGGGCGTTGCGTGCGCGGGACTACGACCTTGTTCTGACGGATCTGCGCATGCCCGGACGGGATGGTCTGGAGTTGATCCGGGAAGCCCGCCAGTTGATTCCCCGCATGCCCATCGTGGTCCTCACCGGCTATCCCTCCATCGAGAGCGCCGTGGCCGCAGTGCGGCAGGGGGCCGACGATGTGGTTACAAAGCCTTTTGACAACGAGCACCTCTGTCGCGTGGTGCGGCGGGTTCTGAGAAACGCTTCGGGAACCCGTCATCAGACGCCTGGGCCTAAGCTCGCCGCCTCCAGTCTTATCCTGGGTGAGAGTTCTGCCACCGTGGTTCTGCGCAACTTGATCCGGCGGGCGGCGGCCACCGAGTCGGCGGTCCTCCTGCAGGGCGAGATTGGCAGCGGGAAAGAACTGGTGGCCCGCACTCTTCACGATGCCTCCAAGCGGCAGGGGGAGCCATTCCTCGCCCTGGATGGACCGGCGTTGGACACGGTTCTGGACAGGATCGGGTTCGGCGGCGGGAGAGAGAATCCTGAGCACTCAGGGGCGCAGGGCCTGCGGGCCCATGCCGCGGGTGGCTCTCTTTTTCTGGACGATGTTGATGAGCTGGCCCCCGGCGTGCAAGCCAGGCTGCTGTGCTATCTGGATGACCATGGGGCCGATGTTCCGCCCGAGAATGGCGGTGGCACAGCAAAGCCGCGGGTCATCGCGGCAAGCCGGGAAGATCTACAGGTGGCGGTCAAAGCAGGGCTGTTCAGGGAAGATCTCTACTTCCGGCTGAATGTGATCCCCCTGCGGGTTCCCCCGCTCAGGGAACGCCTCGAAGACATTCCCATCCTTGTCAACGGTCTTCTGGCGGAGTACTCCCGGCTGCGCCAGCAGCCGCCCAGGCGGTTCTCCGGCGCCTGCCTCCAGCGCCTGGCGTGCTATTCATGGCCCGGGAACGTGCGCGAACTGCGCAATGTCATGGAGCGCATGGTCTCCCTGGCCGATGGCCCTGAGGTGACAACGGCCGACATCCCAGCGGAAATTCTGCAGGCAGCCGCCATGGAGAAGGGAGTTCCAGGCGAATCCCGGATGGTGTTTCGCGAAGCCAAGAAATTCGCCGTAGGACAGTTTGAGAGAGAATACCTTCACGCCCTGCTGGCCCGGCATGACGGCAATGTGACCCGATCGGCCAGGGCGGCGGGGCTCAATCGCTCCGCGTTCCAGCGTCTCATGCGCAAGTATGGCCTGCGTTCCGCGTCATACCGTCAGGCGAAAGGAGAGTTGCCTTCATGAACAAAGATCGATTCGTTCGCTCGGGTCTTAACACCACCGGACTGCCGGCCGCTCCCCTGGCCGGAGCCGCCCATCATGCGGGAAACATGGGCGCGGATCAACTCGACTCCTGGCAACCGCATGTGATCCCGGCGGCCGACGGCCAGGAAAGCGACACCCGGAATGACATCATCAGGCGTGGTCTCAGGCTGGCCCGGGAAGAGCGTCCGCGTGAGGCTGTGCGCTACCTGAAGGAAGCACTCGCGGCGGATTCGGCACATGGGGTGGCGTGGAACAATCTCGGCGTTCTGTACCAGCAGAACGGCGCCCTGGGCCTGGCCATGGACTGCTATGGGCGGGCTGTGAAGGCAGATGAACATCTCACCATGGCCTGGCTCAACCTGGGATGGGGTCTTCTCCTGAAGGGGCAGGCCGGGGAGGCCCGCGGTTGCCTGCAGGAGGTGGTGGCCAGGGAGTCTGAAAACAGCGCCGCGTGGGATGGCATGGCCGAGGTTCATCGCCAGGCCGGCCAGATGGAGGAAGCTGTTCTCTGCTGGCGGCGAGCCGGGCGACAGGGGATGGATCGGCGCACAGCCTGGGTTCGTTCAGCCGATATCCTTCTGGATGGCGACGATCCGGCCGGTGCCGTCAGCTGTCTGAGGCGCGCTCTCCTGGATGGCGAGGAGGCCGGTGTCTGGGCCCGCCTGGGATATGCCCATTCCCTCCTGGGGCAGGACGCCCCGGCGGTGCGCAGCTACAGCCGCGCCCTTGAGCTTGAGCCGCATCGTCCGGGGGTTCACTACAACCTGGCCACCGTGCTGCTGGGCCAGGGCCGGTTGCGCGAAGCCCGGCGCCACCTGGAAGCGGCTGTACGGCAGGAACCCGAGGATGCTCATGCCTGGAGCAACCTGGGTCATACAGCCGGGGAGCTGGGCGCCCTGGAGAGGTCCCGATGGTGTTTTGAACGGGCGCTGGAGATCGATCCTGCCTGTCACGAGGCCTGGAATAACCTGGCCGGCTGGCATGAGCAACAGGGAGATCGGGTGGCGGCGGCAGAGGGCTATTCCAGGGCCCTGGACTTGGTGCCGAACAACAGCAGTTATCTGCTGAACCGCGCCCTGGTCCTGGCATCCATGAAGCAGGCTGAGGAAGCCCGGAAAGATCTGGATGAACTCTGCCGACGGCAGCCCGAACTGGCGGAGATGCTGCACGAGCTCCCCGCTTTCCGGAACATGGCATCCCCTTCTCATCAGAAGGTGGAAGGAACGTAGACGGCGGCGGATCTAGCGGTCGGCCCGGATGATGACCACCTGGGGACGGCGGCCGTCCAGGCCACGGCGTTCGACCAGGGACAGCACATCTTCGGGTGGTTCAGGAAGATCTTCCGGCACGGGGTCGTCCTCAACTTGAAGAAGGGGTCCCTGAGGTATCTGGCCGGGAGGTTGGGGCGCACGCCAGCGTCCCCAGGACGCAAAGGGACCTGCATCACGGAGTCGGACCCCGACAGTCAGGGAGGTATCGCCATAGGTGATGGCGAGACTGTGGCTGAGAGGCAGCCAGCGCAGGTAGCGGGCCTCCTCATCTCTCAGAGTGTCCAGTTCCTCACGGGAGAGGACCAGTCGCTGGTTCTCATCCAGAGGTAACATGTGGAGAAAATAGGGCAGCTGCTGGCGAAAATGAAGGCCCCGGCCGCAAAGGGTTGTGGGCTCGGTGCCAGGCAGAAAAGACTCCAGCAGAACCTCGCGACAATCGCTGCGCACGCCGGCTCGTGAGCCGGTCAGAGGATCCACCGGCGCCTGACTGACTTCCGGCGGGCGGGCGAATTCGGCCGTCGGGCGACCCTTCATGGCGGCGCGCATGATTCGATCCCAGATGGGCAGGGCTGCCCGGGCGCCACTCTGCTGGAAGCCCAGTGATGCGGACTGGTCCAGGCCGACCCACACGCCGCAGACCAGGCTTGGCGTATAGCCGATGAACCATGCGTCCGTATGCGCATCGGTGGTTCCGGTCTTGCCCGCCGCCGGGTAAGGAAAGTCGGCGATGGAGGCGCCGGTGCCACGGCGTATGACTCCCTGCAGCATCTGGGTCAGGACATAGGCGACTCCCGGCTCCACGGCTTCGGTGGCGGCGGGCGCCGCGGCCAGACGAACCTTCCCGTCCCGGTCGGTCACACGGCGGATCAAGTGGGGAGGGAGAAGCAGGCCGCCGTTGGCGAAAGCGCCGTAAGCGGCGGTCATTTCCAGGAGGCTGACCTCCACGGCCCCCAGGGCCAGGGAGGGGTAAGGCCGCAGCCTTGTGGTGATCCCCAGGCGTCTGGCCAGGTCGAACACCGGGCGGAAGCCGATATGGTTGATGAGCTTGACCGCCGGGATATTGCGCGAATGCTCCAGGGCGGTACGCAAGGTCATGAGCCCCATGTAATCCCGCTCGTAGTTTTCAGGCTGGTAGAGATTTCCTGTCTGGGGATCGATGAAGACGGTGGGATGATCGTAGATCCGATCCGCCGGGGTCAGGCCCGCTTCCAGGGCGGCGGCATAGAGCAGTGGCTTGAAGGCCGAGCCGACCTGCCGGCGGGCCTGGATGGCACGGTTGAACTGGCTGCGCTCATAATCGTAGCCCCCTGCCAGGGCCAGAACCTCTCCGGAGGCAGGGTCCAGAATCACAACAGCTCCTTCGACAAGGGGGACCTGGTCCAGGGAGACGGGAACCGGGCCACCGTCCGCCGGCGGGTCTGCGAGGGGTGTGAAGAGAGTCCTGTCGCCTCTCTTGAGCAGGCGGCGCAGGTCCTTTTCGCCGGTCCAGAGGGCGTCGCCGGCATCCAGCACTCCTTCCATGTCCGGACCCAGCCTGACACGAACTTTCTCTCTCGCGCTCTCAAGGACCACTCCATAAACGGCGCGCCCCACGCTGGGAAGCAGGGACCAGGTGGGGTCGTTCCATGCCTCAGGCTCGGTGCCATGGTCATCCAGAACGTTCTCCGTGACCGGGCGGAATCCTCGCCGCCTGTCCACCGTGCGCAACCCGTCGCGAAGCATCTCCTCGACCATCTTCTGCAGGCCAGGATCCATGGTGGTGGCGACTTCCAGGCCATCCTGGTAGAGGGCCTCCTCGCCGAACTGCGCGATCAGTCTCTTCCGCACCTCTTCGATGAAATAGAGGCCATGGGGCGAACCGGCGCCGGCGTCGGCATGGGTGACCACAGCGCGTGCCTGCGCCGCCTCGGCCTGGGCCGAAGTGATGAACCCCTCGCTGACCATCCGCCGGAGAACCACATCGCGCCGGCGCCGGGCGCGCTCCGGGAAGCGCACCGGCGAATAGGTGTTGGGTCGCTGGACCAGGCCGGCCAGAAGGGCGGCCTGGTCCAGGGTCAGGGCCGCGGCCGATCGGTCGTAATAGAAACGGCTCGCTGCCTCGATCCCGTAAAAACCGTGCCCGAAATAAATTTGATTGCAATAAAGGGCAAGGATCTCCTCCTTGGTGTAGGTCTTTTCCATCTGGAGGGCGAAGACCCATTCCTGCAGCTTGCGGGTCCAGAGCTTCTCCCTGGTCAGGAAGAGATCCTTGGCCAGTTGCTGGGTGATGGTGGATGCTCCCTGGGCTTTGCGGCCGGCCAAAAGATCGGCCCACACCGCGCGCAGAATCGCCTTGAGATCGACTCCCGGGTGAGTGAAGAAATGGGAATCCTCACTGGCCACGATAGCCTGGCGAAACCAGGGTGAGATGGCGTTCAGCCCCACCACGAGGCGGCGCTGTTCACCGAACTGGCGCAGGAGGCTCTCGTCGCCGGCGTAAATCCGGCTGAGGACCGGTGGTGCGTAATCTTCCAGGGACTGGACCTGGGGGAGGTCCTGCCGCAGAAGGGAGGCGGTACCCAGGCCGGCGGCGGCAGCAAGGACCCAGGCCGCCAGGGTGGCCGCCAGCCAGCCCCGCCAGTGGGGTCCCAGGGAGAGTCTGATGATGAAGCGGGTGGGCCGGCGGCTGCCGGTCTGACGGGAGAGACGGATCATGGCGCCATTCTATCGGGCGGTTGCCACCGGCGGCCAGCAGTGAGAAAAAAACGGGTGCTAAACTCCCGGGGTGAGCGGTTTTCATCTCGTCTCATCCTACGAGCCGAGCGGCGACCAGCCCCAGGCGATACGCCGGTTGCTGGAAGGTTTTCGCGCCGGGCGGCAGGAGCAGGTCCTCCTCGGTGTAACCGGCTCGGGTAAGACCTTCACCATGGCCAGCGTCATCGCCGGCCTGGGGCGCCCCGCGCTGATTCTGGTGCACAACAAGACGTTGGCCGCTCAACTGTATCAGGCATTCCGGCGCTACTTTCCCCACAACGCCGTGCACTACTTCGTCTCGTACTACGACTACTATCAGCCCGAAGCGTACATTGCCAACAGCGATACCTACATCGAGAAGGAGGCGATGGTCAATGATGACATCGACCGCCTGCGCCACGCGGCCACCAGGGCCCTTCTGGAACGGCGTGATGTGGTGATCCTTGCCTCCGTGTCCTGCATCTATGGCCTGGGCTCGCCCGATGCGTACCACGGCATGCTCCTCATGCTGGAGAAGGGCGGCGTCATGGAGCGGGAGTCGATCCTGCGTAAGCTGGTGGAGATTCAATATGAGCGGCGTTCCTTCGAGCTGGAGCGTGGCACCTTCAGGGTCAGGGGAGATGTCATCGAGGTGCGCCCGGGAGCTGAGGAGGAGCGTGCACTGCGTATCACCCTCTGCGATGATGAAGTTGAAGACCTCTCCTGGATTGACCCCATGCGCGGGCGGGTGCTGGAAACGGTGGAGCGGGTGCCCATTTATCCGCGTTCCCACTACGTGACGCCCAGGGACCAGTTGCGCCGCGCCGTTCACGACATCCGCCACGAACTGCATGAGCGCGTGGCTCAGCTTGAGAGCGAAAACCGTCTGCTGGAGGCCCAGCGCTTGAGCCAGCGCACCCGCTTTGATCTGGAAATGATCCAGGAGGTCGGCTACTGCCAGGGAATCGAGAACTATTCCCGGCATCTGACGGGCCGCCGACCCGGTGAGGCGCCGCCGACCCTGATGGATTACCTCCCGGACGACGCCCTTGTGTTCATCGACGAGAGCCACGTCTCCCTGCCCCAGGTGCGCGGCATGTATCGAGGGGACCGTGCCCGCAAGGAGACGCTGGTGGCGCACGGCTTCCGCCTGCCCTCGGCTCTGGATAACCGGCCCTTGACCTGGGAGGAGTTCCAGGAGCGGCTGGGCCAGAGGCTCTATGTCTCGGCAACACCGGGGGACTACGAGCTGGAGCGGACCGGTGGCGAATTCGTCGAGCAAGTGGTGCGTCCCACGGGCCTCCTGGACCCGGTCGTGGTGGTGAGGCCGGTGGCCCGGCAGGTGGATGATCTCCTGGCCGAAATCCGTCAGTGCGTGGCGGATGGAGATCGGGTCCTGGTCACCACCCTCACCAAGAAGATGGCCGAGGAGTTGACCACCTATTACCAGGAACTGGGGGTGCGCGTGCGTTACCTCCATTCGGATATCGTGACCCTGGAACGGGTGAAGATCATGAGGGACCTGAGGGCGGGAGAATTTGATGTCCTGGTGGGAGTGAACCTTCTTCGTGAGGGGCTGGATATTCCCGAGGTCGCCCTGGTCGCCATTCTGGATGCGGACAAGGAAGGCTTTCTAAGGTCCACCGGTTCTCTCATCCAGACCATGGGCCGGGCAGCCCGCAACGCACGGGGACGTGCCCTGTTGTATGCCGATGTCATGACCAGGTCCATCCAGGCGGCCATGGCCGAGACCGCCCGCCGGCGGGAGAAACAGGAGGATGCCAACCGGAAGGCGGGTATCACGCCCATGACCATCGTCAGGGATATGGACGACGTGCGGTGGGCCGTTGCCGAGAGTGATTACCTGGATGTGGGCCATGGCTCAGCAGCGCCCGAGGACGACTGGTCCGTGGATGAGTTGCACAAAGAGATCCGCAAGCTGGAAAAGGAGATGCACGCCGCCGCCGCCGACCTGAAGTTCGAGCGGGCTGCCGAGTTGAGGGATCGCGTCGCCTTCCTGCGCCAACGGGTCTTGACCGCATGAGTCAGGTCGCGCCTCTGCGGGACGTCGCGGCCGGGCTTCCTCTGGTACCGGGTTGCTATCTGTTCCGTGATGGGCAAGGGAAATTACTCTACGTGGGCAAGGCGAAGAACCTGCGCCGCCGGGTTCTCTCGTATTTCCGGCCGCTGGAAAGCCAACCTGCCAAGACGCGGGCCCTGCTCCGGGATGCCCGCCGACTGGAGGTCATTCTCACGGGCTCGGAGGTGGAAGCCCTGATCCTCGAAAACAGCCTGGTCAAGCGTCACCGACCGCGCTTCAATGTTCTCCTGCGCGACGACAAGAATTTCCCCTACCTGAAATTGACCATGGGTGAGCCGTTTCCCAGGGTGGTGCTGGTGCGTCGGCCCAGGCAAGACGGGAATCTTTACTTCGGCCCGTACACGCCGGCGAGTGTGGCGCGCCGCTCCCTCAAGATGATTGCCCGCTTCTTCAAGGTGGCGACCTGCTACGAGTCCTTCGATGGTTCCCGCCGCCGCCCCTGCCTCCTCTATCAGATGAAACAGTGCCTGGCGCCGTGTGTGGGCTATGTCCAGGAGGCGCCCTATGGCGAAGCGGTTCGCCATGTCCGGTTGTTCCTGGAGGGGCGTGACAAGGAGCTGGCAGGAGAGCTTGAGCGCCGCATGGCCGCGGCCTCCAAGGCCCTCGAGTACGAGAACGCGGCCCGCTACCGGGATCTCTTACGGGCTGTCGCGGCCTTGAACCGGCGCCAGGCTGTGGCGGCTGTGGGGCTGGAGGACCAGGATTACTTTGCCATGCACCGGGAGGGGAACAGCGCCAGTCTGGCCATTTTCGAGATGCGTGCCGGGCTGGTCCAGTCCCGGCGAGAGTTCTTCTTCGAAGGTGCCGGGGGAGAGGACGAGGCCTTCATGGAACAGGCTCTTTCCCGTTATTATTCAGTCGCGCCTCTGGTACCAGGCCGCGTCTTCGTCTCCACGCCACCTGAGGGCGCAGGCGTTCTGGAGGAATGGCTGGCCGGGCGGCGTGGTCAGCGGGTGCGTATCAAGTGCCCGCGACGCGGCGTCCATCGTCAATTCATGGACACGGTTCTGGAGAATGCCCGCCTGGCCTGGGAGAGCCGTTTCGCCGCCGATCATAACCTGGGTGTTGCGGTTCACGAAGCCCTGCGGGAGACACTCGGCCTTGCGGAGACGCCCTCGCGCATCGAAGCTCTGGACATCTCTCATCTCGCCGGACGTGAAACGGTGGCTTCGGTCGTGGTCTGGGAGGACGGCCGGCCCCGCCGCTCGGAATACCGGCGGCTGAACATTCGTTCAGCACGACCAGGTGACGATTACGCCGCCATGGAAGAAGCGGTGGCGCGGCGCTATGGCCGTCTGGTGCGGGAGAAACGGCGTCTGCCCGATCTGGTTCTCGTTGATGGCGGAGCAGGACAGCTGGCCGCGGCCCAGGCGGCACTGGCCAAACTCGGTGTGGGAAATCTGCCGGTCATAGCGCTGGCAAAACAGCGCGAGGAGATCTACCTTCCCGGCGTGAAAGAACCGGTTGAATTGTCGACCCACGATCCTGTCCGGCACCTGGTGACCCGTATCCGCGATGAAGCCCACCGCTTTGCCTTGGCGGCGCATCGTCGCCGCCGGCGGCGGCGCACGCTGACCACCGAACTCATGCAGGTGCGCGGGATCGGGCGGCGGCGGTCCCGGGATCTGCTGCAGACCTTCGGCAGTGTGGAGGGTGTCCGCAGGGCATCCCAGGGCAGGCTCATGGCGGTGGTCGGCCCCGTGGTGGCCGCCGCAGTGCGCGCCCACTTCAGCCAGGAGAGGTCATGACCCTGGAGGAGCGCATGGCCCGCCACAGGCAGAGCGTGGATCGGGCCCTTGACCGGATCCTTCCGGCGGCGGATCAACAGCCGTCCCGCTTGCACCAATCCATGCGTTATACGGTCCTGGCGGAGGGCAAGCGGGTGCGACCGGTCCTGACGCTGATCTGTGGCGAGATGTTCGCCGCACCGTCGGCGCCGCTGGTGAGTGCCGGTGCCGCAGTGGAAATGGTCCATGCTTCCTCCCTGATCCTCGATGATCTGCCCTGCATGGATGACGCGGCCCTGCGCCGCGGGAGGCCCTCCAACCACCTGGCCTTCGGCGAGTCCACGGCTCTCCTGGCGGCCCTCGGACTTCTGAATCTGGCTTTCGCGACATTGGCTTCCCTGCCGTCGCCGGCGGTGCCATCAGAACGCGCCGGCGAGGCTGCCACAGTGCTGGCAGGTGCCATCGGCTCCTCAGGGCTCATCGCCGGCCAGGTGGTGGACCTTGAAGCCGGCGAGTCTGTGACCGACCTGAAGACACTGGAGTTCATTCACAGCCACAAGACCGGCCGACTGTTCATCGCCGCGGCGGAACTGGGTGCCATCCTGGGTCGAGCCCGGCCCCGGGAGCGCCAGGCCGTGGCCCGGTTTGCAAAGAACCTGGGCCTGGCCTTTCAGATCACCGATGATCTTCTGGATGCCACCGGCGACGTGGCCACCCTGGGCAAGGATGTCCGGCAGGATAAGGGGCGCACGACCTTCGCAACTCTCTGCGGCGTGGAGGGCGCCCGGTCCCTGTCCCATGAATTGATCGACCATGCCGTGAGTGCCCTCGAGCCCCTGGGCCGGCGTGGTGCCCCCCTGCAGGATCTTGCCGAGACCATCCGGGATCGCCATGCCTGAGGCCGGCGGGGAGGGGATGATCCCCGCGGAACGCCTGGAAGCGGTGCGGGCCGAACTTCGCGCCCGCGGGTACCTGGATTCTCCTCTCCAGCGTTTCCTGTTGCGCGATGTTCTGCGCCGCCAGGTTTCGCGTGCCCGGGCGGTGTGCTCGATCGGCGTGCGGGTCGGATTGCTGGGCGGGCCGCTGGTCGGCCTGCCGGTGGCCGCAGCGACTTTCGCGGTCGCCGGGGGGCAGGGCGGATGGACCGGACTCGCGCTCCTGGCGCTTCTCCTCTCCACCGCGTTCGGTCTGGTTCTGGGAGTGCTGGAGCTTTTGACCGCTCTGGTTCTGACCATGCCCTGGCTGCAACGCACGCCCGGCCGCGCCAGTAGGCTGGCCGTTCGCGGGGCCGTGGTGGTCAGCGGTCTCGGTGTTGTCTATCTCGCCCTCTGGTGGCGCGCCCGCCGCGGCGAACTGGGCGCCGCCGGCTGGCTGGATAGTCTCTCACTCCTGCTCATCACCATCCTGGCTCTGGGCCTGGTCCGCCTGACCACGGCAGCCGGAACCCTTCTTGTGGCGCAGGCTGCGGTCGCCAGGAAGGCGCCGGGACCGGCCCGCCCACGCGGCCGTCTCCTGCCTCTGGCCCTGGTGCTGGCCGCGGCAGCCAGCACGGTGGTCTTTCTGCGCTGGCCCGTGCCCGCGGCACCTCCACCGGTGGTTGAGCGATCGCCTGTGGCAGGCCGCCTTCTGGTTCTGGGTATCGATGGGCTCGGGGCGGCCGGCGTCAAAGCCGTCCAGAGGCGCCACCTCATGCCTGAACTGGAGGACTTGATGTCCCATGCCGCCATCCGCCGGCTGGCCCCGGCGGCCGGGTCGTCTCCCCCGGCGGTCTGGACGTCCTACGCCACGGGTCAGGATCCCTCCGGGCACGGAGTGGAGGGGGCTGAATGGAACAGCCTCGCCGGGGTGCCGGCGCCGCGGCAGGCCGGCGCCCTGGTCACCGCCCTGGCTCAGACCGTCGATGCCCTCCTGCCGTTGGGCCGGCCGCTGGCGCGGCGGCGCCCTGTTTCGGCGCTGATCCGGCGGGCTCCCGCAGTCTGGGAGATCCTGGCCGAGCAAGGGATGCCGGTGGCGGTTTCGCATTGGTGGGCCA
>SMVA01062723.1_pt1 | contig 76000 bp, 82 predicted proteins | sample 2456451 | NCBI WGS metagenome assembly SMVA01 (sample SAMN11095933, study PRJNA526329) | marine sediment metagenome | biome: Marine sediment; feature: Surficial sediment; material: Deep marine sediment; isolation source: Hadal surficial sediment | place: Pacific Ocean | collected 2014-05 | depth...
CCCGTCGGGCGGCGGGCATCGAGCAACTGCAGATGCGGGGGTTGCCCGAACACGTTGCCTTGCGCCACGCCAATGCGGCGGTCCTGGCTGTTGCGCTTCCGATCATCGACGCCGCCGAGGGTGGCAACGCCGATCTCATGCAGACCCTGGATGCGTACGCCCAGTTGGGATCCGCCTTACGCCTCGACTGGCTGACGGAACAGCTGGTGCAGATGCCGTCGGCAACCCATTGGCAGGCCATGGAACGCGATGCGCTACTGGACGACGTCACCTCCCATCAGGGCAGCCTGGCAACTCGTGTGCTCCAGGATGCACAGGGCACCGATAAGGTTGCGGTGTGGCTCGCGGGTAATGCGGAGTTTACGGAAGCCTGGCGCGGCGCGATCGAGTCGGCACAACAGGCGGCCGTCCAGGATTTCTCCTTGTTCTCGATGACCTGTCGCAAACTCAACGACCTCTGCCGAATGCTGAGTGCAGCACCCCCGATTCCGCTACCTCGTTCCTAGAGTTTCAATCCGGCGCTTCGCGCGCAACAACGGCTGCCCCCTTCACCGCCGCCAACTCCAGAATGTGCCGGTTGCCGCGCTGCCACAAGAGCGTCAGCGTCACCGCTTCGAGCAGCCAGCCAGCGCCGGTGCGGACCAACCGGTCGTCGTAATAGCCGCCGATCACGTACCGGTCGCCGCCTTCATCGTTGGCAAAGTAGTGGTCCGCCGTCATGTACATTCGGCAGCGCGCTCGATCACCATCGACCTTCACAAGAGGGTTGGTCATTACGTGCTGGGACGCATCCAGGCCGGTAAATAACACGCGGCACTGCGCAACCCAATCATCGGCGCTCATGACCCGTCCGAGATCACCGCTGAACGAAGAAAAGTCCATTTCGATGTCATCGGCGAAAATCGATCGGTACAACGCCCAATCGCGGGTATCGAGCCCCAGCGCGTAGCGATAGCGCACTTCGCAGATTGCCTGATGATCACTCACGATACTGACCCTCCTCTCAGCAAACCCCGACAGAAAATAAACCGTCCGCTTTAGTTTTCACTCCGAAACCGCGTATCGCGCTTGCTCCGGGGTTATCGGATACGTAATCTATCCGGTCCGATAACAGTCAGCGGAGACGGTTTTTTGACCAGCCAACCGAACGACGACACCTTGCGCGACATGCATCGCCGCATGGTACGGATCCGGCATTTCGAAGAAACCGCCGGAAAAATGATGGAAGACGGCAAAATCCCAGGTGCGCTGCACCTTTACGTGGGTCAGGAAGCCATCGCCGCCGGGATCATGGTCCATCTCGCGGACACCGATCAGATTACCAGCACCCACCGGGGTCATGGCCACCTGATCGCCAAGGGCGGCGACTTCAACCGCATGTTCGCCGAGTTGTTTGGCAAGGCCACCGGCTACTGCAAAGGCAAAGGCGGCTCCATGCACATCTGTGACATGGACCTGGGCATGCTTGGCGCCAACGGCATTGTGGGCGCCGGACCGCCGATTGCCGTCGGGGCGGCGTTCGCCAACAAGTTCAAAGACAACGGTGCTGTGGCCGTGACCTTCTTCGGTGACGGTGCCAGCAACGAAGGGTCGGTTCACGAAGCGGCCAACATGGCTGGGCTGTTCAAGCTGCCCATCGTGATGGTCTGCGAAAACAACGGCTACGGCGAATACACCGCCCAGAAGAACCATCAGGCAATTGTCGATGTGGCGGATCGGGCGGCGGGCTACGGTATGCCCGGCGTGGTGGTCGACGGCATGGACGTGGTTGCGGTCTACGAGGCGGCCGGCGAAGCGATCGATCGCGCCCGCAGCGGTGGCGGACCCACCCTGCTCGAATGCAAGACCTACCGCTACTACGACCACGTCGGAGTGCGCGGTATGGGCCTTTCCTATCGAACCGACGAAGAAGTCATGGAGTGGAAGAAACGCGATCCGATCGACCTGTTCGAAGCCCGACTCTCCGAACAGGACATCATGAGCAAGGACGACATGGCAGCTGTGCACGAGACCGTGAAAGGCGAGCTCGATGTCGCGATCCAGTTCGCTAACGACAGTCCAATGCCGGACCCCTCCACCCTGCTGGATGACGTCTACTATGTCGCTTGAGAAGGACACTCCCCATGGCTGAAGCACAAACCACCGAAGCGCGCACGCTGCCCTATGTGGCCGCGATCACCGAAGGCATCAGACAGGTACTCCTCGAGCAGGAGAATGCCTTCGTCGCCGGCGAAGATGTGGCCGGCGCAGGCGGCGTGTACGGTTCCTTCAAGGGCCTGCTCGCCGAATTCGGCGAACGCCGCGTAATCGACACGCCTATTTCCGAGGCTGGGATCATCGGACTTGGCGTGGGTGCCGCCGCCACGGGCTGCCGACCGATTATCGACTTGATGTTCATGGATTTCCTGGGCGAATGCATGGACGAAGTCGCCAACCAGATGGCCAAGATGCGCTTCATGTTCGGCGGCGCGGCACAACTGCCGATCACCGTGTTGACCATGGCCGGCGCCGGGTTGAACCTGGCGGCACAACATTCGCAGAGCCTGGAAGCCTGGCTGTGCCACCTGCCCGGCCTGAAGGTGATGATGCCCGCGACCCCGTATGACGCGAAGGGATCGATCATCGCGGCGGCCCGGGACAGCAATCCTGTGTTCGTCATCCTGAACAAGATGTCGCTGGGTCTCCCGGGCGAGGTGCCTGAAGATCCATACGAGGTGCCGATCGGCGTCGCGAACATCGTCCGTCCCGGCACCAACTTCACCATCGTCGCCTTCGGTCGCATGCTTCACGAAGCGTTGACTGCCGCAGAGGATCTGAAAGCCGATGGCATCGACACCGAGGTCATAGATCCGATCACCCTGCAGCCCTTCGACACCGACACTGTCATCGACTCGGTGAAAAAGACCCATCGCGCGATGATCGTTCACGAAGCCGTGCGGTTCGCTGGGTTTGGTGCCGAAATCGCGGCCCAGATTCAGGAACTGGCATTCGACTATCTCGACGCACCGGTTGCCCGCGTTGGCGCGCCGTTCTCTCCGGTGCCGTTCAGCCCGGGACTTGAACCGCATTACGTGCCGAACGCCAAAACCATCGCCGCGGAAGCCCGCCGGACGCTGGGGCTGTAGCGGCCAGCGCGCACTCGGAGGCTTCGATGGCAATCGGCCCGATCGGGATCGCTGCTAATCCTGCGTCGGGCAAGGACGTGCGGCGCCTGGTTGCTCGCGCTTCAGTATTCGACAATCAGGAAAAGTGCGCCATCATCCGCCGCGCAGTGGTCGGCGCCATGGCAGCATCCGCGCGGGAGTTTCGCTTCCTCCCAGATACCCACGGCATCACCGAGGCTGCACTGGAGGAGTTCGCGACGGAACTGCACTTCGCGCCAGTCGACTCGCCGGCGACCGGCAGCGCGCTCGATACCACGCGAGCCGCCCGCGGCCTCAAGGAGGCAGGTTGCGCGGTGGTCATTACCCTGGGCGGCGATGGAACCAATCGCGCCTTCGCGTTGGGCTGGCACGATGCGCCGCTTGTACCGGTGTCCACCGGCACGAACAACGTGTTTCCACGCTTCGTCGAAGCGACCATTGCCGGTGCAGCCGCCGGATTGATCGCGACCGGCGCCGTGGCCCTCGAAGAGGTGGCGAAGCCCACCAAGGTGATCTGCGTTGAAATCGAAGACGAGAAGGACGATCTGGCATTGATCGATGCCGTGCTCACCCGGCAACGGTTCGTCGGTTCACGAGCGCTGCTCGATGCTGACCAGTTACAGCTCGCGCTGCTCACCCGCGCCGAGCCCTCGGCGGTGGGTGTTACGGCAATCGGCGGGCTGATCCAACCAGTGTCCGAGGACGCCGACCATGGTCTGCTGCTGAAGATGGGCGAAGGCGGCGACATCGTCTACGCACCCATTGCGCCGGGGCTCTATCAGGATGTGTCGGTACGCTCCGTTGCTGCGGTGTCGCCGGGCGAGCGCATCGAAATCCGCGGACCTGGCGTACTGGCGTTCGACGGTGAGCGCGAACGCATCTTGAAGCCTGGACAGAAAGCCTGGCTTCGTCTCGAGCGCAACGGACCCCGGGTGGTCGACACGCAACGAACATTGGAACTAGCCGCCTGCCGCGGTGTGTTCCGCAGAAAGTCCACCGGAGAAACAGATGCCCACTGAGATTTATCTCATCAAGGTTGGAATGACGATGACCGAAGGGATGGTCGAAAAATGGTTCATCCCCGACGGCGCCCAAGTGAAGTCTGGCGAGCTGGTCTATGCGTTGGAAACCGAGAAGATCAATCTCGACGTCGACGCCGAAGCCGACGGGACCGTTAAACACCTGGTGGAACCTGGCGTGATGATGGCTCCCGGTGACGTGGTGGGGTACATCTACGCGGCCGGCGAAGAGATACCCGCGGAGCTGCCAACGCCCAGCGCCCAGGCCGCGAGCGTAGCCGCACCGGCGAGCCAACCCGCCGCCGCACCGGCGCCAGCCGCAGCCACCGTCGCTCCCGCAGCGACGCGCGGCGACGGCGGTCGAATACTGTCCTCCCCAGCTGCCCGCCGACTGGCGGGAGAACTCGGCGTGGAGATCGCCCAGCTCAACGGCTCAGGTCCCGGTGGACGGATCGTGGAAGCCGACGTCACGGCTCGTGCTGCGATGCCAAAAGCCGCCCCGGCAACCGCGGTGCCCGCAAGCGCTGCAACACCGGGCCCAAGCTCGCCGTTGGCCCGGCGTCGCGCCGCGGAACTGGGTGTGGACCTGACGACCGTGCAGGGCACCGGTCCCGGTGGGCGAATCACCAAGGACGATGTCGAAGCAGCCGCGGCGGCGCCAGCGGCAAGCCCGTCAGCGGCCCGCGCGCCCGCGGCTGGTTCCGCGCTCTCCGCCGGCGAAACCGTCCCGGTCAAGGGTATCCGCAAAACCATCGCCACGCGCATGAAAGCCAGCCTGGACAGCAGCGCCCAACTCACCATGGACATGGATGTGAGTATGGAAGACGCGGTTCGGTTGCGCACCCAGTTAATCGACGAATGGGAAGTCGAGGGCGTTCGACCGACCTACACCGACCTGGTCGTGCGGGCGGCAGCTAAAGCATTGCGCCTGCACCCGATGATGAACAGTGAGTTCCGCGAAACCGAAATCGCGTTGTTGACCGGGGTCCACGTCGGGATCGCCGTGGCCATCGACGAAGGTCTGCTGGTGCCGGTTATCCGTGACGCGGATCAGCGCGACCTCAAGAGCATATCGCTCGAAGCCTCGCGGCTCGCCGACGCCGCCCGGACGGGCACGCTGGGGTTGGATGAAATGGCCGGCGGGACCTTTACCGTATCCGCCCTGGGTATGTTCGGCGTCGATTCCTTTACGCCCATCATCAATGCACCCCAGGCCGGCATTCTGGGCATCAACCGGATCTACGATGGCCTTGCCTGGGAAGGCGATACGCCCGTGAAGCGCAAGATCATGCGTCTCTCGCTGACGTGGGACCACCGGATAAACGACGGCGCGCCAGCCGCCCGGTTTCTGGGCACCGTCAGGGACCTGCTGGAAGCGCCCTACCGCCTGCTGGTCTGAGGAACACTCATGGCAGATCATTTCGATTGCATCGTTGTCGGTGGTGGGCCAGGCGGGTACGTCGCGGCGATCCGGGCCGCGCAACTGGGCTTGCAGACCGCCCTTGTGGAACGCGAGCACCTCGGCGGTATCTGCCTGAACTGGGGCTGCATTCCGACTAAATCGCTGCTGCATACGGCCGATGTATATCGCGAAATCGCCAATGCCAGCGCACTCGGCATCAACGTCGGTAGTGTCGACTTCGACCTGTCGGCGGTGGTCGCCCGGTCGCGGGCGGTGGCCAATCAGCTCAGCCAGGGCATCGGTATGCTGATGCGCAAGAACAAGATAACGGTATTCGATGGCCAGGCACGCCTGGACGGTCCGGGCCGGCTGCTCGTTTCCCTGGATGATGGCGTCGATGCAGAATTGGCCGCCGATGCCATCGTCCTGGCTACCGGCGCCCGGCCAAAATCGCTGCCCAACATCGAAATCGACGGCCAGAAGGTCTGGAGCTATCGCGAAGCGATGGTGCCCACGGAACTGCCCAAGCGCTTGCTGGTCATCGGCGCAGGTGCGATCGGCATCGAATTCGCGAGTTTCTACAACACACTGGGCAGTGATGTCACTGTGGTCGAAGTGTTACCTCAGATCCTTCCCGTGGAGGACGACGAGATTGCAGAATTGGCGCGCGCCGCCTTCGACGCCCAGGGCATTGAGATCCACACCGGCGCCAAGGTTCTGAGCGTAACAACAAGTGACGCCGGTCTGGTGGCGGAAATCCAGACGGCGGCCGGAATCACCGAACGCGAATTCGACCGAGCCATTCTCTCGGTCGGTGTGGCGGGTAACGTCGAGGATCTGGGCCTGGAAACCACCGCCGTCAAGGTCGCGGGGGGGTTCATTCAAGCTGGCGACTATCAGGAAACCGCGGAACCAGGCATCTTCGCGATCGGTGACGTCGCGGGGGTTCCCTGCCTCGCGCACAAAGCCAGTCACGAAGGAACGATCTGTGCGGAATACATCGCCGATGGAACACCCCACCCGCTCAATCGCGATCGAATTCCGGGTTGCACCTATTGTCATCCGCAGGTGGCCAGCGTCGGGCTGACCGAACGCGCCGCCGCCGAGTCAAACCGTGAGGTGAAAATCGGCCGGTTCCCGCTGATCGGCAACGGCAAGGCCGTCGCCGTCGGTGACACCGACGGTCTGGTCAAGACGATCTTCGATGCCTCCACGGGAGAACTGTTGGGGGCGCACATGGTGGGGCCAACCGTTACCGAAATGATTCAAGGGTTCGTCGTGGCGATGGGCCTGGAGAGCACCGAAGTGGAATTGATCGAGGCGATCTTTCCGCACCCGACGGTGTCCGAGTCGATGCACGAGGCGGTATTGGCAGCGCACGGACGTGCGCTGCACATCTGATCAAATCCCGCGTCTGCCCGCCTCCCGGACGACGTCGGCAGTCTGCCCGTGAAATGCCGCCGCCGTTCCGCCCGTGGTCTGGCCCGCGTCCACGACCAGGGTGTGGCCCGTTACGTAACGCGCCTCGTCGCTGCAGAGGTACAGAATCGCGTTGGCGATATCGAGCGGGAACCCGGCGATGCCCAGCGGCGAACCTTCGGCAATGGCGGCAGCGGTCGCATCCTTGTCTTCGATGTCACCGGTGACTACATCGCTGGTCATGTCGGTAACCGTGCTGCCAGGCGCCACCGCGTTCACGCGAATGCCCGACGCGGCCAGCTCTGAAGCTACCGATTTCGTAAGCCCCACCACACCGTGCTTGGCCATGGTGTAGACATGCGGCCCCAGACCGCCGATCACCCCGGCGGTGCTGGCGAGGGAAACGATCGCGCCGCTCTTCCGTGGCAACATCACCCGCGCCGCATGCTTCATGCCGAGGAACACACCTCGCGCGAGCACGTTCATGGTGGCGTCGTAAGCCTCCGCGGAGGTGTCCGCGATCGATCCGACAGCGCCGACGATGCCAGCATTGTTGACCATGCAATCGAGTTGACCAAACGTGCTGACGGCCAGATCGACCGCGGCGGCGATGTCCTCCTCCCGGGTCACGTCGCACGCAATGGACACGGCGGCATTGCTGAGCGTCGCAGCGAAGGCCGCTGCCTTTTCCGCCTGCAGATCAGCAATCACAACCTTCGCGCCCTCCTCCACGAATCGTTCCGCGGTACCCGCGCCAATACCGCTCGCGGCACCAGTAATCACCGCCACCTTTCCCTCCAATCGTCCCGCCATGCAATTCGTCCCAGGTTGGTATTCAAGCAGGGAGTATCGCGTCTCCCAAGACTCTGGTGCAAGATACAGTTTTTCCGCCGAATGACCCTCATGCCGAAAATCGATCCACACGCATCCTGGGGACCGCTGCACGTCCGGGCCGAACAGGAGACGGACCCGCGCCGAAAGACACTGCTGCAGGCAGTCGCCGATCACATGGAAGCAGAGATTTGCGGTCACCTGCAGCCACTGATGGATACCCTGACCGCCGAGCCGGTCTATCACTTCTGGGGTACCAACATCATGTTGCTGGAGGGCCGCGAGGCGGTGACGGGGTTCTATTCGCAGATGATCGCCGGCGGTGGAAACCAATTCGAAGTGGTGGTCGAGAACATCATTGCCGGCGATGATCACATCGTCACCGAGGGGCAGGTCAAGCAGTGCTATACCGGCAAGGAACTCCTGGCGATGGGGATGGCCGAGGTGAACGGCGAGCCCGTCGAGAACCGCGACCTGTTCGTCACCAGCGCGCAACTGGTCACCGTCTGGCCTGGCGATGCAGACGGAAAGCTGATCGGCGAAGACATCTATTTCGGCTCGGATCCCTTTGCCAGCATCGAATGTGTCCAAGCCAGCGACCTGCCGGATTACTACCGCTATCAGGATCGAGTGTAGCGCTGGCCCCGCCACCGGGGCTAGGATAGCCGGGTAGCGAACTTCTGGGAGGACGTCATGGCCAGCCATATACCCGCGCCCGACGAACACAACGCCTGGCGCCTTGAGACTCCGGGCAGCGCCGGCTGGCAGCGCTCGCCACGACCGGATGCTGCCGATAAATTCTTCATGGTCTCGACTGACGGTCACGTTCAGGAGCCGTCGGATCTCTGGTCCACGCGGATGGACGCAAAGTACAAAGACCGTCTGCCCGGGATGACCGTCCGCGACGGCAAGAAGTTCCAGAAGACCGAAGGGTTTCGTCCGCTGCGAATTCGCAATATCGAGTTCGCCGGCGAGGATCTGCTGCGCAACAGGTCCGGCTACACTCCGGAGGAACGTATCGAAGATCTGGCCGCCGATGGGGTCGACGCTGAGATCCTGTTTCCCAACAAGGGACTGACCATCTGGGCAACCCCGGACGCCGAGTTCAGCCAGGCCATGTGTCGGGTCTACAACGACTGGGCCTGGGAGACGTTTGCCGCGTTCAATGACCGGCTCTCACCGATGGCATGCATCGCCAGCTCCGACATTACCGGCTCGATTGCCGAGGTGGAGCGGACCGCTAAATTGGGATTTCGAGGTCTGTCCCTGCCTTGCAAACCGGTCTGGGGAGCGCCCGACCATGAGGCGCTGAACTACAATCTTCCGGAGTTCGAGCCGCTCTGGGCGGTGATCGAAGAAACTGGTCTGCCCATGACGTTTCACGTTTCCACGGGTCGCGACCCACGAACCTCCCGCGGCAATGGCGGCGCGATCATCAACTACGCGGTGCATTCCCTGGCGCCGACCATGGAACCGATTGCGAATCTGTGTGCCTCCGGCGTGCTCGAAAAGTTTCCGGGGTTGCGCTTCGGCAGTGTCGAAGCCGGCATCGGCTGGGTGGCCTGGGCACTGTGCGCCATGGATGAAGCGCACCGCAAACACCACATGTTCACGCGCCCCAAACTTAAAATGTTGCCCAGCGAATGCTTCAAGGCGCACGGCTTCGCGACCTTCCAGGAGGACAAACCCGGACTCGATCTGGCACGTGAGCACGGCCTGGTTGGTAACTTCATGTGGGCTAACGACTACCCTCACCACGAAGGCACGTGGCCCCATTCCGCCCAGGCTATTGAGCGCACCATGGGTAACCTGAACGATGCGGAGCGCGCCCAGATTCTGGGCCTGAACGCGGCCCGGATCTTCGGCTTCAAGGTTCCCGAACGCTACACGCATCACGCGGACGCCGCCGTTTATGCCTGAGAGCAGATCGCTGCGCGGATCCGTAGCAGTCGTCGGCGTCGGCGAAACGCCGTACTACAAGCGCGGTGAATCACCCGATCCCGAGTTCAAGCTGGCCCTGGATGCGATCATCCGCGCCTGTGAGGACGCCGGAATCTCGCCGAAGGACGTAGACGGTTTCGCGTCATTCAGCAACGACCGCAGCGATCCGTCACGCCTGGCCGCCGCGCTGGGTTGCAACGAACTGCGCTTCGCCAACATGCAGTGGGGCGGAGGCGGAGGCGGCGGATCGGGCGCCATCGGCAATGCCGCGGCAGCCATCGCAACCGGCATGGCTGACTGTGTCGTGGTGTTCCGCGCACTGGCCCAGGGTCAATTCGGACGCTTTGGTCAGGGGCCACGCCGGAACGCGATCGCCGGCGAGTTCGCGCACACGATTCCCTACGGGCTGATGTCGCCCGGGCAGATGTTCGCCATGAAGGTACAGCGCTTCATGCACGACCACGGCGTGGAACAATCGGCGTTACGAGCCATCTCTCTTGCTTCGTATCACCACGCGCAGAACAATCCTCGTGCGGTCATGCACGGCCGTCCCCTTGACGAAACCGGTTACGACGAGTCGCGTTGGATCGTGGAACCGTTCCATCTCTACGATTGCTGTCTGGAGAACGACGGTGCGGCGGCCCTGGTGCTGGTGGCGGGCGAGCGCGCCGCGGACTTCGATCATCCATCATGCTATCTGCTGAGCGCCGTAGCGGGCTCCCACTACCGGGCGGGCGCGCCGGTTCACAACACGCCAGACTACGCGACCTCTACCTTCAAAACCCTGGTGCCGCGGCTCTACGAGATGGCCGAGGTCGATTGCAGCGATGTCGACGTGCTGCAGAGTTACGAGAACTTCACTGGCGGCGTTCTGATGAGCATCGTTGAGCACGGTTTCTGCGCACTGGACGAGGTCAACGATTTTTTCAAGAAAGACAATTTTCTTGCGCCTGGCGGTGCGCTACCACTGAACACGAGCGGCGGTAACCTGGCGGAATGCTACATGCACGGTCTGGGGCTGAACATCGAAGCCGTGCGCCAGATCCGCGGTCAGTCGACCAGCCAGGTACCCGATGCCAAGGTCTCGATGGTGATTTCAGGGCCCATGGTGACTCCGGTCAGCGCCTGCATCTTCGGCGCGGAAGAGACACTGTGAGCAGCGCGTATCTGGCCCCCGGATTGCCCGCGCCGGCCCCCTCACCCGACGGGCTCGACACGCCGTATTGGGAAGCCCTCGCCGCGGACCAGCTGGTCGCGCAACGCTGTGCGAACTGCCAGGGCTGGCAGTGGGGGCCGGAGTGGATCTGCCACCGCTGCCTGAGTTCCGAGCTGAGTTTCGAACCACTCGACGCCCAGGCGCGCATCTACAGCTACGAACGCGTCTGGCATCCGGTGCACCCGGCGCTCAAGGACCAGGGTCCCTATCTCGTCGTGCTGGTCGAATTTCCCGACGCCGACGGGATCCGCATGGTGGGCAACTTGCTGGGTGATCCCCAACAGGAGGTGTCGATCGGCGCCGACGTGGTTCGGGTATTCGAGCATCACCGCGAGGCGGACCCGCCGTTCACACTGCTGCAATGGCGCTGTCCGTAGTTTGTGGTAGTCGACTTTCCTAATCCACGCAGAGGGGGAATACACCATGCAGCTTCGTATCGGACTCCTGGGAGGCGGCTCGTGGGGAACCACCGTGGGCTCGCTGCTGGCCAGAAACACGCCCACGCTGCTGTGGGCGCGCAACCGCGATACGGTTGCCGAGATCAACGAACAGCACACCAACAAGACCTACCTGCCTGACGCGCGACTGTCGGCCAAGCTCACCGCCACCGCGGATCTGGAGAAGGCCACACGCGAGGCGGATGTCCTGGTCGTTGGCATCCCGGCCCAGGGTTTTCGCGGCGTCCTGGAGGAAGCCGCGCCTTACGTCCGCCCCTGGGTCCCGGTCATCAGCTTGTCGAAGGGACTCGAACAGGGCTCCAGACTGCGCATGACCCAGATCATCGACGAGGTTCTACCGGGGCATCCAAGCGGCGTCTTGACCGGTCCCAATCTGGCCCGGGAGATCATGAGCGGATTCGCCGCAGCCAGCGTGATCGCCATGGAAGACGAGGTGATCGTCAAAGCCCTGCAGAAGGTGTTCCACTCGGGTCTGTTCCGCGTCTACACCAACACCGACGTGATCGGCTGCGAACTCGGCGGCGCGCTGAAGAACATCATCGCGATTGCGGCAGGAATGGGCGATGGCCTGGGGGCCGGCGACAACACACGGGCGGCCGTCATTACGCGCGGGTTGGCGGAGCTGAGCCGCCTTGGCATGGCCATGGGTGGAAAATCCGCCACCTTCGCCGGTCTCGCGGGAATGGGCGACCTGGTCGCCACCTGCACCAGCGCGCAAAGCCGCAACCGCTACGTTGGCGAACAACTCGGTAAAGGACGCGAGCTGAGCGAAATCATTGCCGAAATGAACATGGTGGCCGAAGGCGTCAAGAGCGTGCCCGCGGTGAAAGAGTTGGCCCGGGAATACGCCATCGAGATGCCGATTGTGGACGAAGTGCACCGGGTAGTGCAGGAAGGCGGAAAGGCTGGCGGCGCGTTTCGGGGCCTGTTACGGATTGGCTCCGGCGCGGAGTCCGACCCCGGCTGAGTCGGTGTCCAGAGCGTCGAGACGCCGTTGATGACTGTCCAGATCGAAGCGCCACAGGCTCACGCCAGCCAGTAGCAGCAGCGTGCCCATCAGCAGAAAGTCCTGAACGTAGCTCAACTTCGCCGCGACCAACGCGAACAAGCCACCGCCGATGGAACGGGCCAGGTTGGCCAACGACATGTAGATGGCGAACTGGGTCGCGGCAACCGGCGACCAGCAGATGTTCATGTACTGGGCGATCAAGCCAATGAACAGAATCTGGCCAAACACACTTGCCAGGATCCAGGCCGTGACGATGTACCCCGTGATCGACCACAGTGACGCGGTCGCGGCAACGGTATAGCTCAGCGTCACTGCGCCTACAAGACCCACCATGATCAACCGCTTCGCACCGTAACGATCGATCATTGGTCCGAACGCGATGCCCACGACCGCGGCCAGGAAACCGGCCACGCCGATGAACTGGGTGTACACCTCCAGCGAGTAGCCCAACTCCTGCACCGCGAGGACCGGAAAGACGCTCACTGCGATACCGTCGCGAAACCTGTTCATGGTTTCGGTCAGGGTCAGCAGCAAACTCATGGGCAGAAACAGCACCTTCAGCAATTTTCCGAAAATCGATCTGAAGTCACGCTCTGGCGCAACCGTCCTAGCGGCTGCTTCCCCCTCACTCCAGGGCAGTAGGCGTTCCCCGAGGCGTTCGCGGGTGAATGTCACAAACAGAAAAATCAGGCCTACGCCGAGCACGCACGCGAGGGCCGCCGCCGGCAACCCGGAGCGGCTCAGCAAGGTTCCACACACAGCAGCGAATAGAGAGAACCCGCCCGCCTGCCCGAACGCCATCAACGCATTGGCGCGCCCGCGTTCGTCGGCTGGCAGAATGTCGATGGCCATGCCGTCCACCGCGACGTCCTGGACCGCGGAGAAGCAATTGATCACGAAGCCCATGACGGTCAGCGCGAACAGATTGGACAAGGGGTCCGGGGCCCAGAGCAGCGGCAGTAAGGCGAGGGTCAGCCCCCCTTGAGCAGCCAGCACCCACGGACGACGCCGTCCCATCGGCAAAAACGCGAAGCGGTCCATGAACGGACCGGCAATCAGTTTGAACCCCCACGGCAAACTCACGATCGCTGTGTAGGCCGCGATCTCCCCGAGCGCCATTCCGCGATCCGCCAGCCAGGCGGGAATGGCAATGCTCAGCAGCCCAATGGGGATACCCTGAGCCGCGTACAGCGCGCTAAATGCGGTGAGGCGCAACCACCTCGATTCGGCGAGATAAAGGGAAGCCACGGGTGGTCTGATCGCGAAGGTGACCTCACCTTACGCGAACTCGACGAGCGCGCCTAGCATACCCGCGCGCTCGAAACCGGCCCCGTTACAAGACACACTAACGACCCATCCAGTGGAGACCCCGATGACAGATCAAGCAGACGTGCAGGCACCCACCAAGGCGCCGCCGGCAGAACACGAGACCTTCGAGTCGCGAGGCTCGCTGATAGCCGGTGGCCGCAAGCTGAACTATCAGGCCACCGCCGGCTGGCTGCCCCTGTTCAAGGACGAACGCGAATCAGCCCGGGTGTTCCACACCTACTATCGAATCAGTAGCCGCGGCGCCCGGATCAACAGCCGCGCAACCAAGCGACCGCTCACCTTCGTATTCAATGGCGGACCCGGCGCTGCGTCGGCGTACCTGCATGTCGGCGCCGTCGGCCCGAAACGCGTCGATACTCCCGCGGATGGCAGCCTGCCCGCCTCGCCCGTCCGTCTGGTGGACAATGCCGAGTCCTGGCTGCCGTTCACGGATCTGGTGTTCATCGACCCGGTCGGAACAGGCCTCAGCCGGACTACGCCCGAACAGAGGGTCGACAAGAACAGCGGTGACTCCGATAAATCCGGGAATCCGGCAGAGGACACGTTTTACTGGGACGTAGCCAAAGATCTGGAGGCACTCTGCGATTTCATTTCGGGGTTTCTTTCCAAACAGGGCCGCTGGAGTTCGCCGATCCATCTGGCCGGCGAAAGCTATGGTGGGTATCGAGTCGGCCGGCTGGTGCGAATGCTTCAAGAGCAGGCCGGAGTCGGGTTGAGCGGCGCCATCCTCATCTCACCCGTGTTCGAATGGGACACCCTGTTCGCAGGTCGCTTCAACTCGCTGGCCGCCGCGATGTCCATTCCGTCATTCGCCGCAGCCGCGCGATTCCATGGCCGCGCCCCTCAGGCACGAGCCGGTGAGCCGCTGGCGGATTTCCTGCGCCGCGCCGAACGGTTCGCGCTTGCCGATTATCTGCCGGCGAACGCGCTCGGGGGTACCGCTTCAGCTGCCGCCCGGCGCAAGGCGACAAACGAACTCGCGCGCTGGATTGGACTGGATGCGGGACTGCTCGCGTCGCGTGGAGGCCGCATCGACCGGGTGAGCTTCTGTCGCGAACTGCTGCGCGATGAACACAAGGTGCTTGGCTGGTACGACGCGGCGACCACCACCGAAGACCCGTTTCCGGCCAGTGACGTATTCGAGGGCGTGGATCCCACTCTGGGCGGGTTGAACCGGATTTACGTCGCCGCGGCGAACACCCACATCCGGGAGAATCTAGGCGTCAATTCCGAGCGAACCTACGAATTGTTGAATTACGCAGTAAACCGGAAATGGCAGTGGCGCGACGACCATAGCGGCGCTCCGGTTCCGCCGGGGGCAACCGACGATCTAGCCGTCGGGCTGACCATGAATCCGGATATGAAGCTATTGGTCGTCCACGGAGTGTACGACCTGGTCACCCCGTACTTCGAATCGAAACACCTGCTGCAGCAGCTTACAGATGGCAGTTCGCCGGCCCGCCACATCCGTTTCGCCGGCTACGAAGGGGGCCACATGTTCTACATGTGGCGGGCTTCGCGTCGCGCGTTCACCCGGGATGCGCGTCGCTTGTACTAGGGCTCATCCGTGCCAGCCGCTGGTCAGCAGGTCCACGTCGCGAACCCGCTGCCTGAACCAAGGGGTGTGGCTGTTCGGGCCCTGCGCCAGCGCTGCCGCAAGGGCCGCCCGGCCAACGCGGCGCACCTCAGCGACCTCGTCTGGATCGATTGTGATCTGACCCGCGTATCGGCCGTAATAGCAACGCTGGATTTCCCAGTCGCGCACGCCGTCCTGCTCGAGCTTGGTTCGATAGATCCCAGGATACGCGGTCAAGACGACATCCATCGCGCCCAACTCCTCCATCAGCCCGCGCTGCGCAGCCTGTTCGAAATTCTCCCCAGGCTGCAGGTGTTCCGCCGCGCTCAGATCCCACAAACCCGCACCCACATCCTTGCATGCTGAACGCTGCTGGATATACAGCCGCCCACGGTCGTCGAACAGAAACACGTTCACCGCGCGGTGCCAGATGCCTTCACGATGCACCTGCGCGCGGGGCTTCAATCCCAGGGGCCGGTCGCATTCGTCAAAGGTCTCAAACAGCTCCGGCTCGACGCTGCCACTCATCCGCCATATTCCTCCGGCACAGGCGGCCGCCCAGGGTACGTGGGCAGATCGTCGACAATTTCGTGCCAACAGGCTTTCTGATCCACGAACGCATGTCGAAACGGACGCGAACCTGGATCATCGTCCAGCACACCGGCATGCAGCGCCACGAATGGGACATTTCCGATCGAGTTCGGCAGCGGCGAGCCGCAGGTGTTGCAGAACGCCCGCCGGTACGCCGGCGGGCTGTCCAGCAATGGCGCTTCATATTCGCGTACCTGCTCCGCCCCACTGAGCCAGCGCAGCGACGCCTCCGGGGCAAGCAACTCCGGAGCAAACGCCGAGCCCGTCGCTTTGCGGCAACGCCTGGCGTGGCAATACTGAATCGGAGTGACATCCGAAACCTCGAACACCACCGCACCGCAGAGACAGCTACCGCGTATCGCATCTGACATATCGTCGTGCTCCTTCGTTTCAGCGAGCCATTCGTCCGCACGCTATTCCCGGGCCTCGACGAACGCAAGCGCGACACGAATAATCAGCCCAAGCTCGCTAGGTTCAGGACAATGCGCACCCTGATTTACGTGACAATGCTCATCATCGCCGTCGCTGCACTGGCCTATGCGACGCTGCCCTGGTGGGTGCCCCACCTCACAATCGCAATGTTGGAGCGCGAAGGAGCCGAGCATGTAGTCGTCGTAGTCTCACATCCGGACCTCCATGCGTTAGAGATCGAGCGGTTCGAGTTCGAGTTGAACGGCCTACAGGTCGGCCTGGCGGACGCCCGGCTGGAGTATCAGCCCCGTGGTCTGCTCAACGGGCGCCTCGAGCTGTTCCGCGCTGCTCGTCTGACTATCCGGCAATTGTCCTCCGCAGCGTCCGATGAACCCACCGGAATCGACACCGGCTTCGCCATTCCTCCACCCAGCCTGCTATGGGATTACATACTGACCGATCGCATCGAGCTGGACTCGGTCGAGATTCGGCTCGAGGCGCCGAGCGTTCACGTGGTCGGCCAATTCGGGTTGAACGCGGAAGAAATTTCATACCGGTTCGTAAACATCGCCGACGGGGACCTCGAGGGGCTTGCGTTGGCCGGGCATATAGAACGGGCGGGGGCGGTTGCTGTGACGGTAACCCTCCCCAATAGCCCCGCAGCACGGGTCAGCATCGAGGGTCGTATCGCGGCGTCCGGTGCCGCCGATCTGATCGGTACCGTGCACCTGACAGCCACGGAGTTCGAGCTGCTCGACGCCCTGTTGAATGTCTCCACCGATACGGCGCGGCTCGATGCCGACTTCGAGGTGCACTACTACGCCCCGGATGACGCTCCGGATCACTCGCCGGACGAGGCGCCACCGCGGGTCTCGGCCGAGGGATCATTCACGCTGGACTGGAAGGGTGACCTGCCGCTGCGAGCGGATTTATCCACCCGCGGCAACTTTTCCTACCGGGCTGATCAGTGGTCCGTTGCGCTCAGTGAGGCTACGGCCATGACGATCGGTTTGCTGGACGAACCAAGCCTCGAGGTGCAGCTGAGTAATCCGACCCATCTCGTGATCAGCTATGGCGGCGACCGGCTGAGCATTCGCGGCGGCCTGGAATTGGCAGTTTCCGAGGCATCCGTTGCCGGCACGATCGTCGGATTCGAGGGTGGCTGGTTGGACATCGATCCAGTAGTCATCGAAGCCAGCCGCGTTAGTTTCAACGGCCGCCTGAGCGGCATCACCCGGCTCGGTGCCCGGCGAATCCCAGGCCTTTTCGACGTGACCGGCAGCTTCGAAGACGAGCAGATCAGCGGCACCATAACCCTCGCGGCGCCGGGTACCACGGTCAAACTTCCGATTCGGCTGAGTCACCATCTCGAGCGTGGGACCGGCCAGGCACAAGCCGTTGGGGACATCGCCGTCGACGCGCCGCTGCTGGCCTCCATCCTACCCGGTTGGGGGGAATCTCCCGGCGAAGTCTTCGATCTGGTCTCCGGCCGCTTGGACCTCCAGGGGGCGGCCGATTGGCAGACCCGTCCAGCATTCGTAGTGGATGCCACATTGAGCGTCGGGCTGGTCGACCTCGGGGGGATTGCTGCGGAGAATCCATTTCGCCACGCCACTGGTACCATTGCGCTGGTCTATCGCAATGGCAACTGGCACGCTCACAGCGACGATCTGAGGGTCGGTGAACTAGACGTGGGCATCCCAGTCAGCGACCTTCACCTCAGTTTCTCCGCCAACGAGGATCTTCTGGATGTCTCCGCCCTCCGCGGTCGCACGTTAGGCGGTGCGTTCCATACGTCACCCTTTCATTACGCGATCGACCCGGGCAACACGGCGTTCAATCTGCACATCAGCAAGCTGTCGCTCGTCGAAGTGCTCGCCCTGGAAGGCGAGGACATCACCGGCACTGGTCTTTTGAGCGGCATCATTCCCGTCACCCTCACCAACAACCTCTTGTCCGTGACCCAGGGCCGGCTCGAATCGGAACCGCCGGGCGGCGTGATCCGATACGCCGGGGCGGCCGCGGCAGTCGCCGCCGCACAACAGCCCGGGCTCGACTTCGCACTTCGCGCGCTCGACGATTTCAACTACCAGACGCTGTCCGCAACCGTGGATTACGCCGAGGACGGAACCCTAAGCGTTGCCGTTAGCCTGGTCGGCAACAATCCTGCCGTCGAGCGCGGCCGGACGATCCACTACAATCTGAACGTCACGGAGAACCTACCGGACCTGTTGCGGTCGCTGCGCTTGTCCGACGAGCTTCGTCAGGGCATCCAGAACAAGCTCAACCGTTAATGTTTCGTTCAGCCATTAACTGGTATCTTTGTCAGGTCGAATCACGCAGGCGCATGCCAATGACCCGCACCGCTACCCGCAATGCTTTTCGCACGGTGCCCGTTCGTGTCGCGGTCGTGACGATGGCGGCGCTCCTTTTCTCCGCATGTACGCCCACCATCAAAGTGGCCACGGACGAACCGATCACCATCAATCTGAACGTCAATATCAAGCACGAGATCCTGGTGAAGGTCGACAGGGAACTCGACGATATTTTTGCCGACGACAGCGACATTTTTTAGGTGAAGCCCATGACTGCTGCAATGACCTCACACGCGAAGATACTGCTGCTGATCGGCGTGCTGTGCGCCCCGTTGACCGCCTGGGGGATCACCCTCGATGCGGCCAAACAACAGGGTCAGGTGGGCGAGCAGGCCAACGGCTACCTCGGTAGCGTCACCGGCGCCGCGAACGCCGAGGTGCGTGCCCTGGTCAAAGACGTCAACGCCAAACGGCGCGCAAAGTACCAGCAGATCGCCACCAAGAACGGGATTTCCATGGCCGACGTAGAAGCGCTGGCGGGGCAGAAAGCCCTGGGTAGAACCGCCGCGGGCAACTACATCAAACCGGCGACCGGCGGCTGGCGCAAGAAGTAGCGACTCCAGGCGTTACCGCCGCAGGTGGCGCGAACGCGCACGCTTTGGTGATAAGCTGCGCCGGTTTTGGCGCACGTTCGCGCCGCGCTGGAACACATCATTCTCCCCGCACTCCAAGCACCGCTACCTAGCGGCCGCCTCGGCCAGGTCAGCTGGGCCCTGTTCGAATGGGCTCGCAACCCCTACTACATCCTGATGGTGATCTACATCTTCGGCCCGTACTTTTCCACCGAGGTGATCGGCGATCCTATCCGCGGTCAGGCAATATGGGGTTACATCAACGGTTTCGCCGGCATCGTGACCGCCTGTCTCGCGCCGTTTTTGGGCGCCATCGCGGACAAGGTCGGGCGCCGCAAACCCTGGATCGGCGTGCTAGTCGTGATCATGGCGCCGGCAATCCTGCTGCTGTGGTACACGGTACCGGGCGAATCCGGGCCGGGCATCGTCACCGTTGCCATCGCACTGGCGATTGCTGGAACCGGATCGGCGTTCTCCGAGGTGTTTCACAACGCCATGTTACCGTCCATCGTTCCCTACCCGCGACTCGGCCGGCTTTCGGGCCTGGGTTTGAGTCTCGGCAATGGCGGCGCGCTGGTAATCCTGGTCGTCATGCTCTATGCCTTCGCACTGCCGGCTGCACAAACCTTCGACTGGAGTTTTATACCTGCCGCACCTTTGTTCGGCCTCGATCCGGAGCAGTTCGAGCATGTCCGCATCGCCGCTCCGATTACCGCTGTCTGGGTACTGGTTTTCTCGATCCCATTGTTTCTGTTCACGCCGGATCAGCCAGGGTCCGGCACAAGCGCGCGACAAGCGGTCCGCGAGGGACTTGCCGATGTCTTGAACACGCTGCGGCGACTGCGCCACTATCGCAACCTCGCCACCTACCTGGGCGCGCGAATGCTGTTCAACGACGGCAAGGTGGCGATCATGACCTTCGGCATGATCTATGCCTCGGGCGTGTTCGGCTGGGGCGGGGCCGAACGGCTGCTGGTCGGAATCTTTCTGACGGTGTTTGCCATCGCAGGCGGACTCATCGGCGGCGTTCTGGATGATCGCTTTGGGTCGCGTAAAGCGATCATCTTCACAATTGCCGGCAACAGCATTGCGTTGCTGGCCGCGATCTCCATCACGCCGACGAGCCTGCTGTTCATCGAATTCGACGGCCTCGATCAACCCGTCTGGGATTTCGCCTTCTTCAGAACCATTCCGGAACTCGCCTATATCGGGGTCTCGGTGCTGTTTGCATTGTTCATCACTTCGGCCTACGCCAACAGCCGGACGATGCTGGCACGTATCGCTCCAGAAGCCGAGATGACCAAGTTCTTCGGTTTGTATGCACTGTCGGGCCAGGTCACCACCTTCGTTGCACCCATTGTGGTCGCGTTCTCCACGGACATATTCGACAGCCAGCGCGTCGGTTTCGGCTCAATCCTGGTGCTGCTCATCGCCGGACTCATCATGATGTTCTGGGTCAAGGAGGAACGCGCACAGCCTGCGCCAGCAGACTGAAGCCGACTTGTTCCTCCCCCGCAGAATCCAGTACGCTTGCGAGCCGGGCAGCAGCAGGGGGAACGCATGGCCGAGCTCGAGAATTTCCGCGCCGAGGTGCGCGTCTGGCTTACCGACAACTGCCCGGAGGGTGCACGTGGCCCTGGGCAAACCGCCTCCGGCAGCACCAAGATCGAATTGGAACCCGACACGCGGACCTGGCTGGATCGAATGGCCGAGCGGGGCTGGACCGTGCCGACCTGGCCAGTTGAGTACGGCGGCGCGGGTCTGAGCGGTGCCGAAGCGCAGATACTGGCGGAGGAAATGGCCGAAATTCGTGCGCGCCCGGCGTTGATGGGCATGGGCATCAGCATGATCGGACCGACCCTGCTCGAATTCGGCACCGATGAGCAACGCGCCGAACACCTGCCCAGGATCGCCCGCGGGGAAGTGCAATGGTGCCAGGGTTACTCCGAGCCGAATGCCGGTTCGGATCTCGCCTCGCTGCGCACGCGCGCGGAGGACCAGGGCGATCACTTCCTGATCAATGGCCAGAAGATCTGGACCTCGGGTGCAACCTATGCCGATTGGATGTTTGCACTGGTACGCACTGACTTCGAGGCGCCCAAGCACGACGGCATCAGCTTCATTCTGCTCACCATGGACCAACCGGGCGTTACGGTAACACCGATCCGCCTGATCAGTGGCACGTCACCCTTCTGCGAGACGTTCTTCGACAATGCAACTGCCCGCAAGCAGGATCTGGTGGGTGAACTGAACCGCGGCTGGACGATCGGCAAACGATTGCTGCAGTACGAGCGCTCGGGCATTGGCGGGCTGTCCGGCGCGGGCCGCGCCCGAGCCGGCGAATCGGGGCTGGTACGCACCGCCAAACAGTATCTGGGTGAGGTCGATCAGCGCATCGCCAATCCGGACGTTCGCGACCGGGTGCTGCGTCATGAAATGAACAGCGCGGCTTTCAAGCTCACCGCGCAACGAGCGAATCACGAGAACAGATCGGGTAAGACGCCTGGTGCGGCCACGTCGATATTCAAGCTCTACGGTGCCGGCCTGCAGCAGGACGCTGCGGAATTGAAGCGCGAGCTCATGGGCACCCGCGGCCTGGGCTGGGACGGTGAATCTTTCGATGCCAACGAACGGGAAACGACCCGGGAGTGGCTGGCTAGCCGGGCCACGACCATCTACGGCGGCACGAACGAGGTACAGCGCAACATCATTGCCAAGCGGGTGCTCGGCTTGCCGGATTGAGTCATCCTCGGTTGATCCCGTGACAGTCCTTGGGCAGACTGGTCCGTCGGCCAGCATGGAGAAATAGGCCATGGCGGAATCCGCCAACCCGATCGACCAACTCGCGGATCAGCGCGGCGGCATCGCGCTTACATCCGCCCTGGCGGTCGATCGCAAGGAGCTGCTGGACGCGGCGCAGCTCATCTGGGAACGCGCCACCAGCCAGCCACGCACGGTCTTCGAGGTGAGCCAGAGTTTGCTGCGGGATCTCGTCGCGATTGGTCTCGGGCGCAGCGACATCGCCCCTGCCCCGGGCGACAGCCGTTTTCAGGACGAAGCGTGGCGAACCAACCCCCTGTTCCGGCGGCTCGGCCAGTCGTATCTCGCCTGGAGCCGGGCCCTGGATGAATGGCTCGAGAAGTCCGAACTGGAAGGCATCAATCACGAGCGGGCACGCTTCGTTCTGGACATCGCGAAGGATCTCGTCGCGCCAATGAACACCTTCGTGGGTAATCCGGCTGCGCTGAAACGCGCCTGGGAAAGCCGGGGCGAAAGCATCGTGACCGGATTCCGCAACTACCTCGACGACATTCGTCACAACCACGGCTACCCCGCCGTGGCCGATCGCAACGCCTTCAAACTCGGCACGGACGTCGCGGCGAGCCCAGGAGCCGTGGTGCATCGAAACGAACTGTTCGAATTGATCCAGTACCAGCCGACGAAGAAAAAATCTCACGTCACCCCGCTGCTGTACGTCTTCAGCCAGGTCAATCGCTTCTATCTGGGCGACCTCACACCGGACCGCAGCCTGTTCCAGCACCTGCTGTCCAAAGGCATACCCGTGTTCGCCATCAGCTGGCGAAATCCAACTGAACAACAGAAAGACTGGGGCCTGGATACCTACGCAGGCGGCGTCATCCGGGCGATCGGGGCGATCCGCGAGATCACCGCGCAACCCAAGATCAATCTGATCGGTGTGTGCGCAGGGGGACTGACCACCGCCGCCGCCGCCGGCGTGCTCGCGGCGCGTGAGGACGACTGGCTCGAATCCCTGTCCCTGTTCATCAACGTACTCGACAATCGAGCGATCGATTCGGACTTCGGTTTGTTCGTCAGTGAACAGTCAATTGAAACGCAGAAAAACCGCGTTCGCAGTCAGGGCATATTCGGCGAAAAAGACGTGTTCGAAATGTTCGCTTGGCTGCGACCGGAAGAGAACGTGATGGCGTTCCTGCGTAGCAACTACCTGATGGGAGAACATCCGCCCATCCACCCGCTGTTGTTCTGGTCCATGGACTACTCCCGGCTGCCCGTGGCATTTCACGCGGACATCGTCGATCTGTCCTTCCACAACAAGCTCGCCAAGCGCGAGTTACGCCTGCTGGGACAGCGCGTCGATCTGAGCAGAATCAGCTACGACATCTACGTCATGGCCGGCAGTACCGATCACATCACCCCCTGGACCGCCTGCTACCGCAGTACTCAGCTGTTCGGCGGCCACATCGATTTCGTGTTGACCAATCAGAACCATACCCAGACCATCAGCGCCCGGGCCGGCAATCCGCACCTGAAGTATTGGACCGGAACCGAGCTACCGGCCACGGCGTCGAGTTGGATGGACCAGGCCGAAGAACATCCCGGCGACTGGCGTGAACACTGGCTGCGCTGGTTGAAGAAACGTTCCGGAGAAAAGGCGCCCAGCACGACGCAGTTGGGCTCTGAATCTTACCCGGTGCTGGACCCGGCACCCGGACGCTACGTCAAGGAGGTCTGACGTTCCGCGTGACGCTCGTCGAGCTGGCGGCGGACTTCGGCATGAACCGCGGGGCTGGTTTCCAGCCGCGTCGCATTAGCCCAACACCTGGTAATAGAAAAACAGTAAAAAGGTGTTGAAGGCGAAGTTCTTGTAGGTATCGGGGAGCGCTCCAACTCCTTGCAACAGCTTGGTGCTCGGCGCAACCCTGCCCGGACGTTTCAGGCCCTGCCGGGCGGCCACACAGGTCATACGCCCGGTATCACTTGAACCTTGATCGCACCCGCTGATTTGTCCGCCGCTGCGGCGAACGCCTCGGCGACCTGATCGAGTGCGAACCGATGGCTGATCAGGTCCGGCAGTAAATCGCGGTGTCTGTCCACCAACTCCGTTGCCAACCGGAAATCTCCGACCCGGCCGTCATGGGCATAGCAGTTCGAGCCGCGCAGCGTCAGCTCCTTCGCCATGAACCCCAACCCCGGAATTGAGGGGGAGTCTTCAAACACGCCCACCATTACGATCGTCGCGCCAGCACGTGCCACACCGACCGCTTCAGTCAGGGTCTCGGCGCGGCCACCCACCGTTTCTATCACCACGTCGATCAGCTGGTCGCCCAGGTCATCGAGCATGTGGTCGGCACTGGCGTAAACTCGAGCCGCTCCAAGGGCTTTCGCCAACTCCGCCTGGCGCGGATATCTCGCGGTGGCAAATACCTCCCCCGCGCCGGCGCTGCGGGCCACCAGAATCGACAGCAGGCCAATGGTGCCTGCGCCCAGCACGGCGACCCGGTCACCGACACCCACACCGCCTGACCGGACAGCACGCACGCACACCGCCATGGGTTCGCTGAGTGCGGCAACGTTGTCATCCAGGTCATCGGGTAGCAAGTGCAGACACGTCGCCGGCACGGTCACGTAATCCGCCATGCCACCGCGCGTAGTGACCCCGAAAATGCGATTGTCTGGACAACGATTGGGGTGTCCGGTTCCACAATGGAAGCACGCGCCACAGGCAGTAATCGGCTCCACCGCCACCTTCACGCCATGCGCAATCTCGACCCCATCCCCCGTCGCGTCGATGATCCCGGCAATTTCATGACCCGGACGCAACCCCTCGCTGCCCATGAACCCACCCAGCAGATGCAGGTCGGTCCCGCAGATACCCACTGCGGACACATTCACTCGGACCCATCCCGGACGCGGTTCCGGAACATCGCATTCGCTGATCCCAATGCGACCCGGACCGAGAAATTCCGCGGCCTTCATACCATGACTCCAAGATCGACAAGCGCGCCAAGCCGTCATGGTAAACCCCGCTCCCGAGCCGCGTACAGTGGTGACGAACCCCGCGTTTGTGCGTACAGTGGCTGGACGGGAAGGAGAACACTCATGGCCAGCTACATCATGCTCAGCACCCTCACCGACGAGGGTCGCAAAACGCTGAAGGAACGTCCGGAGCGGCTCCAGGCGGTGAACAAGGAAATTGAAGCAATGGGCGCCCGCGTTACCGCCCAGTACGCGGTACTCGGCGGATACGACTTCGTCAACGTCATCGAGGCACCCACCAACGAAGTGATGGCGATGATTGCCATGGAGCTCGGCGCGCGCGGCACCATCAAGGTCACCACGCTGCCCGCGATGCCGATCTCAGAATTCGTCGATATGCTCAAAGGAGCATCAGCCGGCGGATCCTGACGGAACACTAGCGTGCCGACCTACGTACTGCTCATGCGGCTCAGCTCCAAAGGGTGCGCCGCGGTGCGCGACGATCCCGATTCAATCGGCGCACTCCGCGAGGCCCTGGAACGCTGGGAGTCCAAGGTGCTGTCGGAGTTTCAATGCCTGGGCGAATACGATCACTGTGTCATCTTCGAGGCGCCCGACAACTTCCACGCCTATCGTGCATCCCTGGAACAGGAGTTGAGCAGTACCGCAGAGACGGAGATTCTGGCTGCGATCGACCTGCCACTGTTCCAGCGGATGATGACCCAGACCTCCGGGACGGTCGGCCCTCACGCCTGGCAGATTCGTTGGTGGGCAAAGTTGGGACGCCTCGGATTCCGGCGGCACGCCTACACCCGCTGGGTACGAGCTGCCTGCAAACCGCTCACGGTTACCGGGCGGGAGAATCTCAGGGATGTCAAAGGCCCCTGCATTGTCGTCGGAAATCACACCAGTCATCTCGACGCGCTGGTGCTGTTCCAGGCGTTGCCCCAGCGCATCAAATGGAACGTCTATTTCGCCGCAGCGGCTGATCGCTGGTTCGTCAAGGGCCGCAAAGAGCTGGTCATGCAGCCCTGGTATCAGTCACTGGCCGTGGGCTCGTTTCCCATCCAGCGTGGGGGCGGGTCCAAAGCACTCGACTACCCGAAGTGGCTGCTCGACCGCGGCTGCAATCTGGTGATCTTTCCCGAAGGAACGCGGTCGACGAGCCGCAAGCTGGCCAAGTTCCGGCACGGCGTCTCAATCCTCGCCTTGGAGAAGAACGTACCGGTGGTGCCGATCTATCTCAGCGGGTTGAACAAGTTGCGGCCGAAGGGATCCCGTGAGATCTTTCCCGGCCCTGGGTATGCGCATTTTCTCCCGCCGCTTCGCTTTGCTCCCGGTACGGAGGTACCGGACGCCACTCGGCAGATTTTCGCTGCGCTGAACGAAGCCCACACCAAAGTCACCAACGAGGGTCCTGAGGTTCTCTACGCGGGCAGCTGAAGCGCGCGCTGCAGCCAACTGATGAGGTCGCTCAGGACTTCATCTCTGTTTATCTCATTGAACATCTCGTGGCGCCCGCCGGGGTACATTCGCTGCGTCACCGAGAGTCCCGCCTTCCGATAGGCTTTCAGCAGCCGTGCGATGTTCTTCCCTTCGGCATGAACCGGGTCGTCGCCACCCGAGAACAGATAGATCGGCAACGCTGTGGGGATACGGGCGACGTTGCTCCGCTTACGCGTCAGGCGCGCCCCGGACAGGTAACTCACCAGACTTCCGGGACGGAGAATGAACCCGCACAACGGATCGTCGGCATACAGCCTTACGTGCGCATCATCCCGCGTCAGCCACTCGGAGCCGACATCCCCCTCGAACGATTCATTGGCATTGCCAAACAACATTTCGGCCAGGCGCTCACTCGGAACCGATGGTCCGTGCCGCCAGCCTTCGTAGCGCGCTACCCAATCGGCAATGAGCCGACCGAACCAGGTGCTGAAACCCGGCGTGCCGGACAGCACGACAGCCGCCAGACCATCGTCGTAACACCATAGATAGTGCTGGACCAGCGAAGCACCCATGCTGTGACCCAGCAGTACGACCGGCGCGCCTGCCCGGCGCTGTCTGGTGTGCTCGATGAGTTCGTGCTGGTCGGCAACGACGCGGCCCCACCCGCCCGGGCCGAAGTCGCCCAGGCCATCGGCCCCCGCACTACCCCCGTGCCCGCGGTGGTCCTGCGCCACCACCTCATAGCCTTGCGCAACCAGCGCGCTCGCCACCTGGTCATAACGGCCCGCATGCTCGCCCATGCCATGCGCGATGTGGACCACCGCGACCGGTGGCGTGTCGGGTGACCACCGATAGCATTGGAGTTCGAATCCGTCGCTGGCCGAGAACGACAGAACTTCGCGATGCATCAAACGCTTCCCGTCGCCAGCAGCTCCTCGATTGCACGCGCAACCCCGTCCTCATCGTGACGCGAGGTCACCTTGGTCGCAGCCGCCTTCACCACAGCGTCCGCCTGGCCCATGGCGACGCTCGCGCCGGCGACCTTGAACATCTCCAGATCATTCTCGGAGTCGCCGAACGCAACCACGCGCGACGGATCCATATCGAGATGCCGGCACGCGGCCTTCAGCGCGTCGCCCTTGCTCGCGGTAATCGCGGTCAACGTCAGAATGATCTTTCCGGTGGGTCCGATGGAGTCGAGAAAGTGCACCTGATCTGCATACCGGGGTTGCAACTCCGCACGAATGCGCGCGTTGACTGCCGAACCCTGGATCGCCGCTACTCTGGGCAGCGAGTCCGCCGCGCCCGTCAAGGCGGGAACCCAGCGCATCTCGTCGGGCATCAACGCAGCATCCGGCTCGCCATCGAGCTTCAGCAACACCTGGTCGGTGACCGTCACCGTGGCCACGCAGCGTTCGGCATCGCAGAGCGTGTAAAGTTCCTCGACGAAATCCTCGGGGAGCCGCTCGTCGAACAGGTCCTGAGCACTCGCCGGATCGTGCACCTGCGCGCCGGAACAGGCGATCACCGGCCCCTCGATTTCAAGTTGTGCCGCAATGCGCAGCGCCATCTGATGCCAACGCGCGGTGGCAATGATGATCTTCAGGCCGGCATCCCGCGCGGCCTGCACGGCGTGGATGTTGTTGGGCGGAATGTCTTCGCCCACCAGTAGCGTGCCATCGAGATCGATGGCGAGTCCTTGGAAATTCACGGCTGTCCCCATGCGGCTTCGCCACAGCATACCGGCGCGCGGCTCAAGGTCATATACATCGCTTGCAGATCAGCGATCAACGGCACGCGGCTTCATGCGCCCGACACCGGTATCATGTCCCGTCGCCTGATCAAACCACTCGCCGGCATCACCCCTCGACAATCCAGTCAGCCCAGCCTTGATGCGCCGCGCTGCGCCCGGCGGATAATCGGCGATCGCCGCGCTCAAGGCCATCGCGTGCTGCAGGACGTCGTCGTCTGCCACACAGCTGTATGCAACACCTAATTCCAGCAACGCAGAACCCGGTACCCGATCGCCAATCAGCGACAGCCGGAGGCCAACAGTTTCAGGGTGACGCAACGCGAGCCAAGCCAGGTTGTACGGCGCGCCCATACCCTGCCGCACTTCGCCGATCTGCAGGTAGCTGTCCTCTCCCACGACAAGCAGATCACAAGCAAGCGCCAAGGATGCACCCCCATTGATTGCGAAGCGTTCCAATGCACCCACGATGGGCGTCACACATTCGAACAGCGCGATATGGGTCGATCGCCAGGCGGCACCAAAATCCGCGAGCCACTCCGGCTCCGGATCCGCGTTGAATTCCTTCAAATCGAGGCCCGAACAGAATGCGCCGCCGGCGCCGCACAGCAGGATTGTCTGTACGTCTTCATCCTCGTCCAATGCGCGAATCGCGGTGGCAAGTTCGGTCGCCATGGGACCAACGATGGCATTGCGGCGTTCTGGTCTATTCAACATCAACTTTGCCCAACCGTTGTGTCGTTCAACCTCGATATCCATGGTTTTGCTCCGCAAGCAAATCACACCTTGGTAGACTGAACCGTCTCCAGTCCCGAGATCAACCATGGCTATCATGAAAGTGGCTCTGCTTCTGGTAGTCGGTCTGCTGATACTGACGACACTGGTAGTCGTGGCCGGCGCATTGCTGTCCCTGGATAGGGGCCGCGCTCACCGCGCGGCGACCAACGAGCTTCCGGAACTGGATGCCCTGAGCGGCGACGGTCTGGTGCGCGTGAACGCAAACGGTCAGGAATTTCGTGCTCGGGTGGCTGGCCGGCACAACAGCGGACCGGCGTTGTTGCTGCTGCACGGATTCCCCGTTACATCCGCGATGTACACGCCATTGATCGACGCGGCCGCTGCTGCAGGTTACCGCGTTATCGCATTCGATCAGCGCGGCTACAGCCCAGGGGCGCGACCCACCGAGCTAGAGGCTTATCAGTTGCCTCACCTGGTTGCCGACGCACTCGGCGTGGCGGACGCGATGGGTTTCGACCGGTTTCACGTGATTGCGCACGACTGGGGTTCCGCTGTCGGCTGGATGCTCGCACTGCAGCACACCGACCGCGTGCAGAGTTATACGTCACTCTCGATTCCACATATGGAAGCCTTCCGGGCAGGCATAACCGGTGACCCTGACCAGCAGCGCCGCAGCCGCTACATGATCTTCTTCCGTTTGCCCTGGTTGCCAGAGCTCGCCTTCACATTCAATCGCCTCGCTCTGTTGCGCACCAGCTTGTACGCCGAAATGTCGGAGGCCGAGCGTGCGGAGTATCTGGCCGTCTTTGCAGAACCCGGCGCGATGACCGCCGCGCTGAACTGGTATCGGGCTCCAAACATCTCAGGAGATGCCATGGCCATCGCGGATCCGATGCTGAAGATCCCGTTCCTGTTCATCTGGGGAAACCAGGACCAGGCAGTCAGCCGGAACTCGGTCGACGGCCAGCGCCGGTTCATCGATGGTGAGTTTACCGAGCTCGAACTGGACGCAGGGCATTGGCTGATGGAGGAGCGCAGCGACGTCGTGGTTGCCGAAATACTTTCGTTCCTGGACCGCCAATCATCAGCCCAACCACCGAAGACCGGTTGATCTGGCGCCTGGACGCTGATCCGAGCCTAGTCGAACAGCAACAGCACAATACCCGACACGATCAACGCCACCCCGGCAACATCGATGGTTCGCTGCCGTTCGCGAAACACTGCAATCGAAATGATGAAGGTGAAAACGAGTTCCACCTGCCCCACCGCGCGAACATAGGCTGCTTTTTCGATTGCCATGGCGGTGAACCACCCCGCCGATGCCAACATTCCGCAGATCCCAACCAACAGCGCGGGACGCCACGCACGCGCAATGCGAATCAACTCACCGTCATTGCGCAGCAGCAAATAGCATCCCATCGCGAGCGTCTGGAACAGCAACACCCAGCCAAGCGTCACCGCCGCCTGCACGACGACACCGACGGGCGCCAGTGAGAGTGACGCACCGCGGTAGCATACGGCCGAGGCCGCGAACGCCGATCCCGACAGCACGCCCCACATTGCACCAACACCAAACCATCCATCCACCGCCCGAGTCGGTCGAGACAGCGCCAGCACACCGAGCAAACTGATCAGTATGCCCGCGGCGGCGAACTGCCCGACACCTTCCCCCAACAGTACGATTCCGAACAGCGCCGCCTGTATCGTTTCGGTCTTCGAATAAGCCGTCCCTACCGCGAAGTTGTGCGTGCTGAACGAACGAATGAGGAACACCGTACCCAGAATCTGCGCACCGCCACCGAGCACGACGTAACCCGCGAACGCCAGGTTCGGCTCTGGCAATGGCGTGTCGAGGTACGAATCCAGACCGAACAGGTAGATCGCCACGAAGGGCAGCGCAAACAGAAACCTGACGTATGCGGCACCTTCCGCGGAAAGCCGGGCGGTCAACTGGCGTTGCAGCGCCGAGCGCACATTCTGCAGGAACGCGGCGGCAACGGTGATGAGAACCCAGAACTCCATGGCGGCCGGATCATATCTAACCGTTCGAACATGCATCTGAACTTCAGAACTACTAAGTTCGATAGATGTCTTCTATTCTAGCGATTCAAACTTTCGAATAGCGCCCCGCCCACAACTCAAGACGACCGTCTGCGATTCGGTCAGCTGGATGCGTAGCTTAGGAAATGGCGACCCGATAACGCAGATCCCGGAGGTTCAACGCCAGGGCTCGACGATGATCTTCGCGTGAGCGTCCGGGTTCGCCAGGTCCTCGAACGCCTGGGGCACTTCCGCAAGGCCTACTTTGCCGGTGATGAAGGGGTCGGTGTTGAGCTCGCCCTCGGCGACCATGCCCAGGGTGGCGGCAAACTCCTCCGGTGTGTACGCCAGAACGAACTGTAGATTCAGCTCCTTGCCGATCGCCAGCATCGGGCGGATCTGATCCGGTTCCATACATACCCCCACCACAACGAAGCGGCAACCACGTTCGGCGCCGACCATCATCTGATCGATGACGCCAGGCACGCCGACGCACTCGAAGAATACGCCCGGCCGCAGCTCGGTCGTCCCGGTGAGTGGGTTCTCGGGCAAACGCTCGCCACTGCGGCTGACCTGGGCGAGCCCGAGCCAACTTTCGTAAGGCGAGTTCTGCGCGGGATCGATCACCACATCCGCGCCCAACTGCTCCGCAAGCTGCCGGCGCCGCGACGAGAAATCCGCCGCCACGATGGGCGCGACGTTGCGTGCCTTCAGGGCGGCGATCACCGCCAACCCCACCGGGCCACAGCCGATAACCAGCGCCACGTCCTCGGGGGCCAGTCGGGCCATCTCCACGGCATGCCAACCCACCGCCATCGGTTCGGTCAGTGCCGCACGTTCAGTCGACAAGCCGTTCGGGACCGGCAGCAACATTCCTTCAGTCAACACCATCTGCTCGGCGTAACCGCCCGGCACGTCGTTGGAGTACCCGACGGTCACGCTGGCACCGTCGCGGACGGTGATCGGCACGGAACAAACCCGGGTGCCGGCCGCCAGCCGCCCTTGGGTGCCGGGACCGTGGTCCAACACCTCCGCACAGAACTCGTGGCCCATGACCACATCCCGGCTCAGATCCATGCTCATTCCCCCCGGCGCATTCTCCACGAACTGATCCGCATACTTCAGGGCATGGAGGTCGGAGCCACAGATACCGCAAGCCAGGGTTTTCACCAGCACCTCACCTGGTCCAGGAGTCGGGTCCGGCATTTCATCCACCACCAGCCGTCGATCGCGCATGATCGCTGCACGCATAACCTGTCTCCATCAGCAGGAATGGTCGTCCAGAATACGATAAACGGATTGAGAGACGTAGAGCGTCCCGGTTACGATCTGCACTCGCACATATTCCGCCGCATTCCGGCCCACGCACAAGGGGAGACAGTCTGTCGATGAGATACGCAGCACCAACAACCACCAGGGAAGCGGCAGCGCTCATCGCGAAGGCCAAGGGCCGCGCCTTCGTGCTTGCCGGCGGGACGGATCTGCTGGTACGCATGAAAATCGGCACGATCGAGCCAGAGCTGGTCGTGGACATCAAACGCATTCCGGCTACCCAGTCGATTACCAAGTCCGCGACAGGTTTCCGAATCGGGGCCGGGGTCCCAACGGCGGCGATGGGCGAGAACAACGCATTGAAGAAAGCATGGCCAGGGGTCGTCGAGGCGGCGAACCTGATCGGGTCGGATCAGATCCAGAATCGGTGCACCATCGTGGGGAATCTCTGCAACGCATCGCCTGCAGCGGACAGCGTGCCGGCCTTGATCGCCGCTGGAGCAAAAGCTGCCATCGTCGGGCCCAGGGGACGGCGCACAGTGGCAGTGGACAAGATCGTCACCGGGCCGGGAACGACATCCCTGAAAAAAGGGGAGTTCATCGAGGCCATCACACTGCCGAGGCCCCCGCCAAGGTCGGGCGACGCGTACCTGCGCTTCATCCCGCGGACCGAGATGGACATCGCGGTCGTCGGCGCCGGCGTCAGCCTGACGCTGGGCCCCAACGGGGTCGTCAAAAAGGCGCGCGTTACGCTTGGGGCGGTGGCACCGACCGTGGTGTTGGTGCCCGCGGCCGCCCGAGCGATCACGGGAACCAGGCTTGAAGACGTCGCGCTAGCGAAGCTGGCAGCGGCCTGCGAAGCCGCGTGCAACCCGATCGACGACATGCGCGGTACCATCGAATACAGAACCGAGGTGGCGGGCGTGCTCGCCCGGCGTGCCGCGAAGATCGCCTATCAGCGTGCAGGGGGTAACTGATGTCTGGAATTCACGTGTCAACGACGATCAACGGCGATCCGGTGGAGTTTGTCTGTCAGCCGGGTGAAACATTGCTCGATGTGCTACGCGACAGGCTCCGGCTCACGGGTTCGAAGGAAGGCTGCGGCACCGGCGACTGCGGTGCCTGCAGCGTCACGGTCGACGGACGGCTGGTCTGTTCCTGTCTCGTTCTCGGCGCCGAGGCCGAAGGGCGTGAAGTCACCACCATCGAGGGTCTTGCCGATGGCGAGAACCTCCATCCGCTGCAAAGCAAGTTCATCGAACACGCGGCCCTGCAATGCGGCATCTGCACGCCCGGATTCCTGGTCGCCGCCAAGGCCTTGCTCGACCGTAACTCGAATCCCACCGAGGAGGAGATTCGCTTCGCGCTCGCCGGGAATCTCTGTCGATGCACGGGTTACGACAAAATCGTCCGGGCAGTGAGCGCGGCAGCGACCGAGGTCCGCAAGCAGGAAGGCCGCAAGCAGCGTCGTTCATTTTAGGAGAAACCCAGTGGCACACGACACGAGCTTTACCAACCAGGAATTCAAAGTAATCGGTACGCGGCCGCCGCGACCGGACGGCGTCGACAAGGTGACGGGCCGTGCGGCGTACGGCGCCGATACCTTCGCACCCGGCCAATTGGTCGGCCTCATTCTGCGCTCGCCGCATGCGCACGCCCAGATCAGGAAAATCGACACCTCGAGAGCGGAAAAGCTCAAGGGGGTGAAGGCCGTCATCACCAGCGATGATCTGCCGGACCTGACCAACGGCGACCGCGCCATGCTCGACATTCTCGAGAATTGCATGGCGCGCGGACGGGCGCTCTACGATGGCCACGCGGTCGCAGCGGTCGCCGCCATCGACGCAGAAACGGCGCGCAAAGCGCTGAAGCTCATCAAGGTCGATTACAAACGGCTACCACATGTCACCGACGTCGATGAGGCAGTAAAGCCGGATGCCCCGATCGTGCAGCCCTATGTGCGAACCGCAGGTGTTCAACCGCCGCCGACGAAGGCGTCGAACATCTCGCAGATCTCCGAATTCGGTCACGGCGACGTCGAAGCCGGCTTCGCGCAGGCCGACTTCATCGTGGAGGAAAGCTACAAGACCGAGCAGACCCATCAGGGCTACATCGAACCCCACGCCTGCCTCGCGAGCGTCGGTCCAGATGGCCAGGGGGAGTTATGGGTCACCACCCAAGGCCATTTCACCTTCCGCAACCAGTGCGCCGCGCTGCTCGGCATGGACGTTGCCAAGCTGAAGGTCACCGCTTCGGAGATTGGCGGCGGATTCGGCGGCAAGACCCACGTGTGGATGGAGCCAGTTGCGCTGGCGCTGTCCCGCAAGGCCAATCGCCCCGTGAAAGTGGTGATGTCGCGCGACGAGGTGTTCCGCGCCACTGGCCCGACCTCGTCGACCTCAGTGGACGTGAAGATCGGTGCCAAGAAAAACGGCAGGATTACCGCGGCGACGGCGACCCTGCGTTATCAGACCGGCGCTTTTCCGGGAATCTGGGGCATGCTCGGGGCAATGACCGCGTATGCCTGCTACGACCTGAAAAACGTTAAGACCGTGGGCTACAACGTACTCGTCAACCGACCGAAAGTGGCGGCCTATCGTGCGCCGTCGGCGCCGATGGCGGCGTTCGCGGTCGAGAGTACGATCGATCTGTTGGCCGCAAAGGTTGGCATGGCCCCAGTCGATTTTCGGATCAAGAATGCGGCAAAGAAAGGCACCAAGGCATCCTACGGTCCGACCTACGGCCCCATTGGCATCGGCCCGACCCTCGAGGCCGTCAAGAACCATCCGCACATGCGGGCGCGGCTGGGCAAGAACCAGGGGCGGGGCATGGCCTGCGGCTTCTGGTTCAATTTCGGCGGGCAAACCTGCACCGATCTCAACATCGGGGTCGACGGCACGGTCAACCTGACCGTGGGCACGGTCGACGTCGGCGGTTCCCGGGCTTCGCTGTCGCTTATCGCCGCCGAAGAGCTCGGTATCCCGTACGAGCGCATCAAGTGCAACGTTGCCGACACCAGCTCGCTCGGTCACAACGACACGACCGAAGGCAGCCGCGGCACGTTTTCCTCCGGCATGGCGACGATCTTCGCCGCACGCGACGCCATCGAGGTGTTGCGCGAGCGGGCGGCGCAGACCTGGGAGATCGACGTGAAGGACGTCAAGTGGGAAGGCGGACGAGCGGTTCCCAAAGGGGTGCGTCACAGCAACCTCGGAACGCTCACCCTCGAAGAACTTGCGGCCGCATCGCCGAACACCGGTGGCCCGATCGCCGGACACAACGAAGTGGTTGCCGACGGCGCGGGCGTTTCATTCGCCAGCCACATCTGCGATGTCGAAGTGGATCCGGAAACCGGTGCGACGAAGGTACTTCGCTACACCGTGGTCCAGGATGCTGGCAAGGCCATTCATCCCGACTACGTGGAAGGTCAGCTCCAGGGTGGCGCGGCACAAGGCATCGGTTGGGCGCTCAACGAAGAGTACATCTACGGTAAGGATGGCCGGCTACAGAACCCGGGCTTTCTCGACTACCGAATCCCGGTCTGCTCGGATCTGCCGTTCATCGACACGGAGATCCTCGAGATCCCGAATCCGAATCACCCGTATGGGGTTCGGGGTGTGGGCGAGACGTCGATCGTGCCGCCGCTGGCCGCTGTCGGCAACGCCGTGTCGAATGCCGCTAACGTGCGCCTGACCCACGTACCGATGTCGCCACCGAGGATTCTCAAAGCGATCAAGAACCGGCGGTCAAACGCGACCACCGGCTGATGTTGGTCCGATGTTAGAAGTGCAGCTCTCCGGGTCGCTGCGCGACGCGGCGGGGGGAGCGGCTTCGATTTCGATCGACGCAAGCACGATCCGGGAGCTGCTGCGCAAAATCGTCGAGCGCTACCCGCGCATGCAGAGCCGGGTCGACGATGGCGTGGCAGTCTCCATCAACGGCGAGATCTTTCGGGATAACTGGGGCGAGCACATCCCGGAAGGTGCGGAGATCTTCCTGTTGCCGCGGATTCCGGGCGGGTAGATCGAAGTACATGACCACGATTACCGACAAAGCGAACGCGTTCTCCGCGCTGCACGTGCCCGGCAAGCCGTTCGTGATCCCCAACCCCTGGGATTCGGGAACAGCACGCATGCTCGCCGGCATCGGCTTTGAGGCACTGGCCACCACCAGCGCCGGCTTCGCCTTCACCCAGGGCTTGCGCGACCATCACGTGACCCGGGATCAGACGCTGGAGCATGCCCAAGAGATTGCGACAGCAGTGGCAGTCCCCGTGTCCGCGGACCTGGAGAACGGTTTCGCCGATGCGCCCGATGCTGTGGCCGAAACCTATCGCCTGGCCGCCGCCACGGGCATCGTCGGTGCGTCTATTGAAGATTCCACGGGCAACCCGGAACAACCGATCTACGACTTCGAACTCGCTGTCGCACGAGTCGAGGCGGCGGTCGCCGCGATTCGGGAGGCCGAGTTCGATTTCACACTCACTGCCCGCAGCGAGAATTTCCTGCATGGCCACGCCGATCTCGACGAAACCATCGCCCGCCTGCAGGCTTTCGAGGCCGCAGGCGCTGATGTACTTTACGCACCTGGACTTCCCGATCTGGATGCAGTGGCCACGGTCTGTGCCGCGGTCACCCGGCCGGTCAACGTTCTGGTCGTAGGCACACTGGCCCAGCACTGCGTCACCGAATTTGCTGACGCGGGTGTTGCACGTCTGAGTCTCGGCTCGGTACTCGCGAGGCACGTGCTCGGCCATCTGTTCAAGGCGGCGAGTGAGATTCGAGACCAGGGGAGCTTTTCGTTTATGTCGGTGCTCGGCGGCCGGGATCAGATCGACCGCTTCATGTGCTGAGCGTTCTGTTCCGCTGCGATGACTTTCTGGCGGTGAACAAACCCAGCGGGGTGTCGCTGTTCGCGGATCGCACCGGTAAGGCCAACCTGTGGGATGTGCTCAAGGAGCAACTGACGCGGGAGCAGCAGACACCACGGAGTGTTCACCGACTCGACAAAGGCACCAGCGGGGTCCTGTTGGTAGCGCTCACGCGCGCGGCCCAACGCGAACTGAATCGCGCGTTCAATCCTGGGATCGCGTCGCCCCCGATTCGAAAGTTCTACGTCGCGCGTGTTTGCGGCGCGCTGCAACTGGCGGGAACGGGCGATATTGATCTGCCGCTGCGCAAGGGCCGCAAGAGCCGCTACCGGATCGCGGGGGCCCGGGAAGCCATCCAGCGCGATGCCGACGCCTGGCGGCTTTCAGGCGAAGCCGACGCCGGCTATCGGAGCCATACCCGGGTTCGTCGCGTGACCTCGTTGGGCCCGGATACACTGCTGGTCCTCGCGCCCACAACCGGCCGAACCCACCAGTTACGCGTCCACCTGGCGTGGATCGGTCATCCAATCCGCGGAGATCAACTCTACGGTCGACCCGAAAGTGACTCCCAGTGCTGGCCGCGTCTGGCCCTGCATTGCCATCGGATGGTGTTCGAGCTAGCGCAGACCCGTTACAGCATCGCGGCACCGCTGCCGGAGGGTTTTACGAGCGTCTCCGATTGACCCAGCCACGCGCCGCGGCAAAACCGGCAGCCGCGGCCGCTGGGTGGCGCGTCACCGCAAACGCCACCGCGCCCACCGCCAGGCCCACGGCCCAACCCAACAGTTGGGGACTTTGGGCACGGCCGGTGCTGGCGCGACTAACGGTGTGCTCGCAGTTGTTGGTTAGCAGGCTGTAGCTCCGTCCTTGTCGTACGCCCTCGGCGTGGAGCAGGGCACGCTCGCGCCGCGCCCGATCCTGAGACGTCACGTACAGGCGCTGCCCGTTGCGAAACTCGTGCTCGGTGCTGATGTGCTCGCCACGAAACGGCGTGTTGTGCAGCACACGACCATCGCCCAGCGCGATGCCTTTGTGCATCACGAAACCTTTACGTCGCGAGACGATGTCGCCTGGAAGATAGCTGCTCATCTGGAAATCCATATCAGTTCAACGTACCGCATACACAGGAGGATGCACAAAGCATTCCAGTTATACATCATTGATTTTATTGAACTATTTACGTCGTCCGTCGGTCAATTCGACCATGTATTGGCGAAATCAACGACTCACGTTGAGCATGAACCGAACCGTTGCAGCCAATTCTTCGTCGCTGCACTGCATACACATTCCGCGAGGCGGCATGCCGGGCGGAATGCCCTGGATGGTGCTCTCGATCAGCGCATCCTCACCCTTTTCAATCCGAGGTGCCCAGGCCGCCATATCGCCCATCCGCGGCGCACCCGCCGCACCCGAGGCATGGCACGAAAAACAGAACCGCTGATAAGTGAGCTGACCCGGCAGCTTTTCCGGCTTCACGCGTGCTTGCCGGTCGTCACTGGTGTTGCCGTCGCCACAGCCCGCCAGCAACATCCAACAAACGAGCATCCATCTCACCTTCAAACCGAGCTCTCCCAGGTTTCGATTTCAAACTGATCGGCGTCGCGCCACGCCGGAAACGCGTCACGATGATCACGCAGGGCGACGGGATCGAGGCTCAAGGTCGCCACCTGAGCCTCGTCACCCAGCTCGACGAGCGCATTGCCAAGAAAGTCGTAAGCACAGCTGTCGCCCGCGTAGCTGATCTGGTTGCCGTCGACCCCGGTGCGGTTGACGCCCACCGAGTAGCTCAGGTTTTCAATCGCTCGCGCCTTGAGCAGCGTTTGCCATGCAATGCGCCGGGCCGCCGGCCAGTTGGCAACGCACAACAACACGTCGTAGGCGTCCACGTTGCGCAACCAGACCGGAAAGCGTAGGTCGTAACAAACCAGCGGCAGAATGCGCCAACCGTCGAGTTCCAACACCGGTCGCGCCTGGCCTTCCCGGTAGTGCTGGTGTTCATCGGCCATGCGGAACAGATGGCGTTTGTCGTAATGCGTGATCGAGCCGTCCGGCCGGGCCCAGATGAACCGATTGTAATACGCACCCTTCTCTTCGATCACCACGCTGCCGCACAGTATCTGGGCGCGTTGCGCGGCCCGTTCGCGCATCCACCCCACGGTCGGACCGTCCATGGGTTCCGCCACTTCGCGCGATGCCATGGTGAAGCCCGTGGAGAACATTTCGGGGAGCACCAGTACATCCGACTCACGCGACACGCCGTCGAACAACCCATCGAACAATGCACGGTTGGCCGCCGGATCGTGCCAGTGGGTGGCGCACTGAAACAGACTCAACGTCAGAGCTTGCACAGGATCTCCGCCGCCTTCGCAAGCGTGGCATCGTCCTTGGCGAAGCAGAAACGCAATGCCTTGAGGTCTCGCTGTTCCTCCGGTGATGAATAGAACACCGAAATAGGAATGGACGCGACCCCGGCTTCCATAGTCAGCCGACGGGCGAGGTCTACGTCGGCTTCGTTACTGATCGCACTGTAGTCCAGCAACTGAAAGTAGGTTCCGCCGCTCGGGCGGATACCGAAGCGGGAGCCATCCAACAGAGCGCAGAACAGGTCGCGTTTTCGTTGGTAGAAGTCCGGAAGCCCTAGCACATGCTGCGGGTGCGATGCCATATAGTCGGCAAGTCCATGCTGGATCGGGGTGTTCGATACGAAGTTTACGTACTGATGCACCTTGCGGAATTCTGTCATCAAGTCCTGGGGCGCAACACAGTAGCCCATCTTCCAACCCGTGGTGTGATAGGTCTTACCGAAGGACGACACGACCAGGCTGCGCTGGAACAGGTCCGGGTAGCGCAGCAGGCTCTGATGCGGCACGCCATCGAAGATGATGTGTTCATACACTTCGTCGGCCAGCAGGTAGATGTCCCGATCACCAAGCACCGACCGCAGCGCTTCGATATCGGCGCCCGTCCAGACACCCCCGCTGGGGTTGTGGGGCGTGTTGATGATGATCATCCGGGTCTTGTCGCTGAGGAGGTTCGCGACCCGATCCCAGTCCGGGGTGAACGTGGGCCTGAGCAGTGGGACGTGGCGGGTGATTCCACCGCACAGATCCACCGCCGGTTGATACGAGTCGTACACCGGGTCGAACACGATGACTTCGTCGCCTTCATGAACCAGCGCGGTGATCGCGCAGAACAACGCCACCGTCGCGCCCGAAGTGATGGTCACCTCGGACTCCGCGTCCACCTCGCAGTCGTACAGCGTGGCCACTTTCGTTGCGATCTGCTCGCGTAATTGCGGCAGCCCCGGCATCGGTGCGTACTGGTTGTAGCCATGGTTCAGATAGTAGGTGACACGCTCCAGCAACTCCGGCGGCCCGTCGAAGTCCGGATACCCCTGGGAAAGGTTGATCGCACCGTGGTCCGCCGCCAGCTTGGACATGACGGTAAAGATGGTCGTGCCCACATCGGGCAGTTTGCTGGTCAACGGCATCGCGCGGATCTTCCCCGATTCACGGCCACTACATAATATCAACATATTTTGATATTGTTTTCCGCCCCTGTTAGCATGCGCCTCCGTCGCCTGAACCACCAGAGATGGCAACGCCCGCAATCGACATCCCCCAGGAATTCACCGCCATTTCAAAGGCGGTGGCGGATCCGTTGCGTACGTCAATACTACGGGCGCTGGCACGGGACTCCTTCGGGGTGCTCGAGCTGTGCCGGGTGCTCGACGTGGCTCAACCCGCGCTCAGCCATCACCTGAAGTTGCTGCTGAATGCGCGTCTCGTAGCCAAGCGTCGGGAAGGCAACAGCATCTATTACCGGCGCTCCGCGACTCGCCCGGTGGGCTTGAGCAACTACGTAGCGACCATATTCGAGACCCTGGACGGGCTGCCGCCAGACCCGCTCCTGGACATGGGCATCGCCAGGGTGCACCGCGAACGAAGCCGTTCCTCCGAGGCTTTTTTCGCCGACAACGCCGAGCGCTTCCAGAATCAGCAGGCCCTGATCTGCGAACCCGCAACGTATGCCGACGCGGCCGTCGAGCTGCTGGACGATCTCCCGCGCGCCGCGCGCGTACTCGAAGTCGGCCCCGGGGACGGTGATCTGCTGATTCGGCTCGCGGCCCGATGCAATCACGTACACGCGATCGACAACGTACCGGCGATGCTCCAACGTGCCCGAGAACGCATCGCCGCAGAAGCGCTCGGCAACGTCACATTGGAACTGGCGGACTTCGCCTCGCACGAGCGCGCCGATTACCAACTCATTGTCGCCGGGATGGTGGTGCACCACGCGCCGTCTCCGGCAGCGTTCTTCCAACACGCAGCCCAGCTATTGCTCGACGACGGAGCACTGTTGGTGATCGAGCTCTGCGAGCACGATCAGGACTGGGTCAAGGACGCCTGCGGCGACCTGTGGTTGGGATTCGAACCCGATCAGCTGGACGATTGGGCAAACCACGCCGGGCTGGTTTCCAGCGCGAGCCAGTACCTCGCGCAACGCAACGGTTTCCGAATTCAACTACGCAAGTACTACAAGTCTATCCATTAGAAGGAACCCTCATGGCCCAACAGGACTACAAAGTCGCCGATATCGAGTTGGCCGAATTCGGCCGCAAGGAAATCCGTCTGGCGGAAGCCGAGATGCCCGCATTGATGTCACTGCGCCGTAAGTACAAGGGTGAGCAACCCCTGGCGGGTGCGAAGATCATCGGTTGCATCCACATGACCGTGCAGACTGCGGTGCTGATCGAAACGCTAAGCGAACTCGGTGCCGAGGTCCGCTGGTCGTCGTGCAACATCTTCTCGACGCAGGATCACGCCGCTGCCGCGACGGCCGCCAGCGGCGTACCGGTGTTCGCCTGGAAAGGCGAAACCGATGAAGAGTACGAGTGGTGTCTGGAGCAGACGATCCTGAAGGACGGCAAACCGTGGGATGCCAACCTGCTGCTGGACGACGGCGGTGATCTGACCCTGATGATTCACCAGAAGTATCCCGAGATGCTCGAACGCATTCACGGCATCAGTGAAGAGACCACCACGGGAGTGCATCGCCTCTACGAGATGATGGCCGAGGATGAACTGAAGGTACCGGTCGTCAACGTCAACGATTCGGTGACCAAGTCGAAAAACGACAACCGCTACGGCTGCCGGCACAGCCTGAACGACGCCATCAAGCGCGGCACTGACATGCTGCTGGCCGGCAAGCGTGCGCTGGTGATCGGCTATGGCGACGTCGGCAAGGGATCGTGTCAGAGCCTGCGCCAGGAAAGCATGATCGTGCGCGTGGTCGAGATCGACCCCATCTGTGCCATGCAGGCGTGCATGGACGGCTTTGAAGTGGTCTCGCCGTACCTCAACGGCGACAACACCGGTCGGATCGAGGACATCAATACGGTCCTCATGAGCGATACCGATCTGCTGGTGACCTGCACCGGCAACACCAATGTCTGCGACAGCGCGATGCTGAACTCCATCAAGCGTGGCGCCGTGGTCTGCAACATCGGCCACTTCGACAACGAAATCGACACGGTCTACATGCGCGAAAGCTGGCGCTGGGACAAGGTCAAGGATCAGGTCCATCAGATCTTCCGCAGCGACGACCCAGGCGACTACGTGATTCTCCTCTCCGAAGGACGGCTGGTGAATCTCGGCAATGCCATGGGTCATCCGTCGCGGGTGATGGACGGTTCATTCGCCAATCAGGTGCTCGCGCAGATGCACCTCTTCGAGCAGGGCTGGGCCAACCAGCCGGAAAATCAGCGCGCGCCGATCACCATCGAAGTATTGCCGAAAAAGCTCGACGAAGAAGTCGCGCAACTGATGGTCGAAGGCTTCGGGGGTACCATCACCCGCTTGACGCCGGATCAGGCAAGTTACATCAACGTCGAGCAGATCGGGCCGTTCAAGCCGGACAGCTACAAGTACTGAGAACGATGATCAGGGCGCTCTGTATCGCGGTTGCGGTGCTGGCAGTTGGCTTCGCCGCCACTACCTACGTGGCGCTGGAACTGACCGAGGTGGCGACGGTGGAGACCGCCAGCTCCGATAGGAGCGGGCCGCGTCAGACCCGCGTCTGGTACGTCCAGCACGGCGATGCGCTCTATCTGGAGGCCGGCCACCCCGACAATCCCTGGGTGCGCGATCTGGAGCACATGCGGAGGCTAGCGCTTTCGGGCGAAGACATCGGCGGTGAGTATCTATTCCAGCAGAGTTCGAGCGCAGCCGACCATGAACGAATCCGGAAGATGATGCGCGGTAAATACGGTTGGCGTGACTGGTGGATCGGGGTCGTGTTCGACACTTCGCGATCACGACTCATCAAGCTCGAGTCCGCGAAATGAATCCTGCGGTTTCGGGCTTATTCTGGGGCTGTGGGTAGCTATGTTTATTGGCTGAAGAACGGCAAACTTCGCTAGCATCACTGGGCTAGCGTATGAAGGACTCCACACTTGAGATCCTCGCTCCTCTCCTAAGCGATCTGCGGGCATATTCTGTTCTTGATGAGGTTCGACCCGCTGCCTTTCACCTTGGTGGTCGAGACTTCGTCCACTTCCACGAAACGCCCCAAGGTCCAGTCGCGGATGTTCGACTTTCCAGGGGCCGCGTACACATGCCAGTATCAACAGATTCGGAACAGGCAGAACTTCTGGAGCGTATTGAACGCCAACTTTCTTCTCTTGAATCACATGGTATTCGCAGGCGTCACGGGAAAAGCGGGCCAGGCATGAACGAGATGGGTAACAAGACGATGAAGCGGCGCTAGTGTCACTCCGATGACCTACCGAGTTGAAATACGCTACTGCACCAAGTGCAAATGGTTGCTTCGATCTGCATGGATGGCACAAGAACTACTTTCCACATTTGAGGATGACATTTCCGAAGTAGCCCTGGTACCAGGCGCCAACGCCGTATTCGAGATCAAAATCAATGGTAGTTTAATCTGGTCGCGCGAAAAGGATGGGGGCTTCCCTGAGATCAAGGTTCTCAAATCGCTCGTCCGGGATGTCGTGGCACCCAACAAGGATCTTGGCCACATAGACCGCAAGTTGGCGGAGTCTGGGAACGAAAACGATGCCTAGGCTCGACACGACGACGTAGCGGACAGAAGGGAACGGAACTGCTTGCTTGGCACGCGACTGCGGAACATGGGCATCAAACGTGAAGATCGGATCGATTGTCATCCACCGCACGAATTCGACAGAATGCTCGAATTCTGGCAACAGACCCTTCACTGAGGTAGATAGGCTCATCGACTTGGGAGCGAACCGGTATCCGTGGAGGTACCCACCGGATGCAGACTTCATGGTGTTGGAGGATCCGGGCGGCAACCTCTTCTGGGTGGTGCAGAAATCCTAGACGGAGGTATACATGAACAGAGATGAAATGGTTTCCGTTGCTGAAAGCTACATCACGGGACTTGGCTCGGGAGATTTCTCGGACGTGCCGTTCGCCGAGGACGTTTCCTACGAAAGCCCACTTACTCCGAGACTCCAAGGCCGGGAGGCAATCGATTTTCTCTCTGGGCTGTTCCCGCTGATGCGAGGTTCCGAGATTCTTCAGCACATCGTCGAAGGAGAATACATCGCCTCGCTGTTCATTCTCCATACGCCGAACGGGAAAACGCACGTATTCGATAAATTCCGTGTTGTCCAAGGCAAGCTGAAGGAAATAAATCCATACTACGATCCCACGGTCCTAAATGAAGCCGTTCGATCGCTATGAATGGTTTGCCTAACAGTTCGTAACAGCGGACGCGCCGTTGCAAACTCGCTGGGCAATACAACGCGATGGCTTCTACGCCTGCCGTGGTCTCAAAGGTCCAAGAACATCAGTCGCACGCATCCCTGTGCCAAACTCGAGCGAGCCCGATTGCGAGAGCGGCATACTACGTCCATCATCCGATCCGGACGATCCATCGAACTCCCCACCTGACCGTCACACCGACAAGGGGCACAGGCTATGGCTCATCGATCACGCGTCTGCGCAGTATTGTTCGACGTAGGCTCGGATTCCTACGAATCTGCTGCGCGGTTCTGGAGTGGCGCTCTGGGACGCACGCTCGCATTCGATCCGGATGAGAAATATACGGCGCTTCGCGGCGACCCGGACTACCTGATCCAGAATGCCGATCCCGGCCACGAGGGCGTCCACATCGACATCGAGACAGATGACGTCGACGCAGAAGTAGCCAGGCTGGAGACACTGGGAGCTCGGAAACGCAACAAGGTCAAAGGCTGGTGGGTCATGATCGCGCCCGGTGGCAATCCGTTCTGCGTGGTACCCGTGCAAAGCAAAACCTGGCCCAAAGGCGCGCTCGAGTGGGAATAGGCAGTGGCGCTCGGGCGCATAGATAGTCATGGATTTTGCACGTGGCCCGCATTCACCAGTGTCTGTGTGGGTCCGTTCATCGGCAGTACATTCTTGCCGCCAACGTTGGTGCCGCGAAGCAGTGCAATCCAGGTAGTCATCAGGTCCTCTATGGCGATCGACGAGCGATGGTGAACGACGATTCGCGTAATGTATGCCAACGGGGACTCACCGGCAGGATCTTTCGTTGGATGAGATCCGCAAGCGAATGCAGCAAGCGAGCTAAGGGGGTAACAACGTGCGTGTGACGCGACTATGAAAGCAGCAATAGATCTAATGGAACTCGAATCGAAATCGGGCCAGCACTTTCCTGAACCGTTCCGCAGTACCCTTGGGCCCTATGAAGGGAGAGCACTCGGGGACTATTTCGGCCTGACGCACTTCGGCGCGGCCGTGGACATTCTGCCGCCGAATTCTCAATCGGCGCTGCGCCATTGGCACACCAAGTCGGATGAGTTGGTCCTGATGCTCGAAGGCGAGCTGACCCTGATCACCGACGCTGGGGAAACGTTGCTCAAACCCGGGATGTGCGCCGGGTTCAAGGCGGGTGTGGACAATGGCCATCACCTGGTCAATCGTTCAACCTCGGCGGCAAAATTCTTAGTCATAGGAACGAGAATCACCGGCGATGAGGTTCACTACCCTGACGACGATTTTCAGTGGTTGGTTGAGAAAGACGGATCCTGGTGCGCGGCACGGAAAGACGGAACCAGATACTGAACCGGAGGTGCCTCGATGAATCCATGGAACGAAGTAGTGGATAGCTTCAGGATAAGGTCGAAACGCTTCGAGGCGGCGAAGTTGATCAGCGACGGACGCATCGGCGCTCGTGCCAACCGCGGCCGCATCCTTGCACAAGAGAAAATCGACGCGCTGATCTGGGGCCTGGGTCATGAGAGCCCCGTCGTTCGCCGCTGCTGCCTCGAATTCCTCGATCAACACCCGAATGACGCAGCAATTCCCCATATCGTCAACTGCCTGGACGATCCCGTCCCCCGGGTGCGCTGGCACGCGGTACACGCGCTGATGTGTGATGCATGCAAACCCGGAGCATCGTATCTGTCGGGAGATGCTCTGGGTCGTGTTCGAGCGATGGCTGCCAGCGACCTTAATCCCAAGGTAAGACGTCAGGCGAAGCAGGGCCTCTATCTTAGCCGGTGAGTTCCGTTACGAACTCGTCCGGCCGGGGGCTGATGGTACCGTGCACGGAGCCCTCCACCATTCCGAGCGTAGCCCAGGTCTGAAAGCCCAGGATCGACAGCAGTTCAGGTGAGCACTTCGCGATGACTTCGGGCGCGAGCGACAGGGTGAAATTCTCCTGCTGGCGGAGGAACGGCCGACAGAAATACGAAAGAATTCCCACCCGCGACTCGTCCGTGGTGTTCGCGCCGGTGCCGTGCCACAGCCGGCCATCGAAGACCATCGCCGTACCTGCCGGTCCGACCGCCGCAATCGAGCGCGCTGGGTCAACCGGTTCGGTCGGCGTTTCCTCTCGATGGCTGCCGGGCACGATCCGGGTCGCGCCGTTTTCCTCGGTAAAGTCGGTGAGCATCCACATGACGTTGGCCACGACCGGATAAGCGGTGCCCAGCGGCATGTAGCCCTGGTCTGAATGCAGCGCCATAGGCACACCTCCCGTGCCCGCGATGTTGGCGGTGAACGACGACAACAGCACATCATTGCCGAGCCGCTCGTCGCCCAGTACATGTTTCATCAGCGTCTGCGTGAGATCTTTCATCACGATCGAGCGAAAAATCTCGCCTTTGTTGATCAGGTTCCAGATGCGCTGATTAGGGCCGTCCCGCCCGATCGATTCGCGCGACTGCGGCGTCCTGCCGCTGCCATTCAAAAAGGCATGATCGCAGTCACGCTCACCAGCAGCCTGTGATTCGATTCTCGCCCTCGCCTCCGCGAGTTCCTCGGGTGAGAGCGCATCTGCGACGCGGGCGAAACCGTACTCGGCCAGGTTTGCTTTGGCTTCTTCGAGATCCGTGGTCAGCGGAGGAAGAAGATCGCCCACGGCCGGTCAGTTCCGCAGGTCGAAGCTGATGTACAACTCCGGCAGGTTACGCAGGATGAAGCTCGCTTCGGCTTCCGGGTCGGCGTGTCCCGGCGTGAGCTTGATGTTGTCCATGTGCTCGAGCAACGCTGGGAAACCAAGATTCAGCTCCTGACGGGCCAACGGCGCGCCGGGGCAATGATGCACGCCGGAGCCGAATGCCATCTGCATGCCGGCCTTCTCGCGTTGCAGATCCACGGCGTCGGGATTCTCGAACTGGCGCTCGTCTCGATTCGCGGCACCGTAGCGCAACATGATCATCTCACCCTCCTTGAGCGGATAGCCGCCAAGTTCCGTGTCCTTGGTGACCAGTCGCGGCAGTCCCTGCACGGGCGCCTCCAGCCGCAACGCCTCCTCGACGAAGGTTTTAGTCAGCTTGGCGTCAGCACCGCGCAGCTGGTCCTGCAGTTCCGGATTCTGGACCAGCAGCAACATGCCCCAGCCGAACGTACTGGTGGTGGTTTCATGGCCCGCGACCAGGAACTGGTTGAGGATGCTCAGACATTCCCCGTGTGTAAGTAGCCGGTCTTCTTCCTCCAGTTTGCTGGTGCCAAGGATGGTGATCATGTCGTCCCGCGGATCTTGGCGCCGTTCCTCGATCACGCGCACGAGCATCTTCTGCAGATCGAGCGCGATCTGCGCCCGGCGGACCATTTCGTCCGGACCGATCGGTGTCAACCGCAACCCGGACGCCGCGGCGGTCGCCGCGTCGTAGAAGAATTCTCGATCTTCCTCGGGAATGCCGAGCCGATCCGAAATAATGCGCAGCGGCACCGGAAACCCGAACGCCTCCATGAAGTCGATCTCGGTCGCATCGCCCAGGCTCGCGATCGTTTCATCGATCACCGCCTGAACGGCGGCTTCCTGGCTCTTGATCCGCGAGGCGGTGAACAGCTTGCCGACCAGTGAGCGGTACTTCGTGTGTTCCGGCTCATCGAGCGTGAGCATGGTCGGCGGCAGCACGATCATCTCTTCGTTGATGCGGACGAGCTCTTGCTGGACGTCCTCGGGTGCGGCCGCAAACTGCATCTGCTGGGCGCCACCGAGAAATTCGTCGAACTTGCTGGAATAGGTCTCGGTGTCTCGAATTGCTTCGCGCAGCAGGTCGTAGCGCGTCACCACGTGGATATTCATCCCAGGGACCAAGTACACGGGGGCGTGATCGCGCAGCCGACCGTAGGCCTCCCAAGGATCCTTTAGGGTCGGCACGTCGAACAGTTGGATGTCCGAGAGATCTACGGCGCTGGTGCTCATGGTGAACTCCTCACAGTGTGCGTATTCTTCGACGTCGAGCCGCAAAGATAGCAAACCTGACGATGGGCAACACCAGTGGAATTCCAGAGTATCTGGCCGGGAACCGCGCAGCCTGGCAGGAAGCCGCCGCGGAATACGTCGCGCCCGCCGAGCAGAATTGGGGCGGTGAGCCGACCTGGGGAATCTGGGGTATACCCGAGCAGGACCTGCGCCTGTTGCCCGACGACCTCACGGGGCAGCGTTGCATAGAGCTCGGGTGCGGTACCGGGTATGTCTCCGCATGGCTGGCCCGACGCGGCGGCGAACCCGTCGGCATCGACCCGACCCCGAATCAGCTGACAACCGCACGACGGATGCAGCACCGCATCGGACCCGAGTATCCGTTGATTGAAGGCTTCGCGGAGTGCCTGCCATTTCCAGACGACTGCTTCGACTTTGCAATATCCGAATACGGCGCGGCGTTGTGGGCGGACCCGTACCGGTGGATTCCGGAGGCGGCACGTGTGCTGAAGCCCGGGGCGCAGCTGGTGTTCTACACCAATGCCTCACTGGTCGTGCTTTGTACGCCGGACGACCCCGACGACGAGGAACGACCGACTGAAGATCGTCTACTGCGCCCCTACCTGGGGATGCATCGAACGCAATGGAAGGACTCGCCCGGACAGACCGAATTCCACCTGCCCCATGGCAAGTGGATTGAATTGCTGCGCGACAACGGTTTCGAGGTGGAGCGCCTGCTGGAACTTGGCGCGCCACCGGGCGCAACGACCCGGTACCCCTGGGCTGACGCCCAATGGGCGCAATCCTGGCCCACCGAGGAAGCCTGGGTCGCCCGCCTGCGCGCATAGGACGCATAGCAAAGGGATCACAGGAAAAAGGGATGTTCAAAGAACCCGACCGACGCCGAATCTATCTGATGCGTCACGGTGAAGCCGCCTACCTCCGCGAGGATGGCACCGTCGTGGATGACACGCGCGTCGTCCCGTTGACCCCGTTCGGCCGTGACCAGGCGCACCGCCAGGCGGAGCTGCTCGCGGGCGTGGAGTTCGACCGGGCCGTCTGTTCCGGATTACCACGCACTCGGGAAACTGCCGGGATCGTGTTGCGTGGGCGCGATGGCCCAACTCTGGAGATCGTCGAGCCGCTGGAGGAAATCCAGGGCGGAGACCGACACGAACCGGAGGACCTGGGGGCGTGGATCCAACACATTGCCAACCCCTGGGCGGATGCCGCCAAACCCGGTGCGCGCTTCATCGGCGGGGAACTTTTCAGCGACTTTTCGGACCGGGTGATTCCGGCGTTCCAGGCGCTGGTAGCCCAGCAGGACTGGCGCTGCCTGCTGCTGGTTCTGCACGGTGGGGTCAACCGGCTGCTGTTGAACCACGTAATGAACCTGCCGCTGGGAGGCACCCTGACCGTCGAGCAGGACACCTGCTGCATCAACATCATCGATCTGGACATGGAAGATGGCGCGGTTGTGCGCTATCTGGTGCGGGCGATCAACATCACCGGCTACAATCTGAGCAAAGCCGGCATACACCTCACGGACATGGAGCGCGCCGCTAAGCGTATGGCAGCCCGGATCAGCTCTCGGCCAGAATGAACTGATCGAATGGCGGACTGCCAGACTGCGGTGCTAAACAGGGGGAAGACTATGAAATACGTCAATCTGGGTGAGACCGGCATCAGCGTCTCGCGACTCTGCCTCGGCATGATGACCTACGGCTCCACCGACTGGCGCGATTGGGTGCTGAACTACGACGACGCGCGACCGTTCGTCGAACGTGCTCTGGACGCCGGTATCAACTTCTTCGACACCGCCGACGTCTATTCCAACGGTGCTTCCGAGGAGGTGCTCGGACGCGCCCTCAAGGAGCTGAGTGTGGATCGCGACGATGTGGTGATCGCCACCAAGTGCTTCGGCGGAACCCACGACAGAAGCCGCAATCGCTGGGGCCTGTCACGCAAGAACGTCATCGCCTCGTGCGATGCATCCCTGGCACGTCTCGGTACGGACCATATCGACCTGTATCAGATTCACCGGTTCGATCCGAACACGCCCCTCGAAGAGACCATCGACGCCTTGGACAGCCTGGTTGAGTCCGGCAAGGTCCGCTACCTCGGCGCCTCCAGCATGTTCGCCTGGCAGATGGCGAAGTACCTGTTCACTCAGGATGCGCGCAGCCGTGCCCGGTTCGTGAGCATGCAGAATCACTACAACCTCCTCTATCGCGAAGAGGAACGCGAGATGAATCCGCTCTGCGAGGACCAGGGGGTTGCGTTGATTCCGTGGAGCCCCTTGGCGCGCGGTTACCTGGCACGCACCGGCGAGACGTTGAAAGATACCGTGCGCGCCAATTCGGATGACTTCACCAATCTTCTGTATCGCGATTCGGACATCGAAATCGTTGACCGCAACGCCGCAACCGCCGCCCGACTAGGGGTGAAACCAGCGCAGACGGCGCTCGCCTGGCTGCTGTCGAAACCCGCCGTGACAGCGCCGATCATTGGCGCCTCGAAACTGGAGCACCTAGACGACGCCATTGCCGCCGTCGAGGTGGAGCTTGCCGATGACGACATCGCGCAGCTGGAGGAGCTTTACCGGCCGCGCGCAGTCGCTGGGCACGCATAGCAGCCAATGAACGTCCAATGTTAGGCTAGCTCGTGAAGGGTGACTGCGCCGGGAGGAGGACACGACATGTTACTGAATTCGTTGAGCGTCGATCGGGCCGAGTTCGAACGCGGAACCGGCTGGACGCTGAAGCCTGAAGGCGCCTGCAAGGGCGACGTCTGCATTCCGCTACCCGATCCCATGGCGGAGCAGATCGATGTAGAAGCGACCGCCAGCGCCATGGGTCTGCCACTGGTGGCCGCGCCCGAGCACAATCTCTGGGCGCTGGGTCCAGAGTCGATCGGCTCGCGCGCGCTGACCAGCGCCGAAGCGCCGAACCTGCGACTACCCGATCTCGAGGGCAACGAATTCGAGCTGTCCAGCCTGCGCGGACAGAAGATCGTGGTGTACGCCTGGGCGCCCTACTGAGGCTGCTCTCGATCCCTGCCCGTGTGGCAGGAATTACGCAACGAACTGCATCCGAAAGGCCTGGAAATCGTCACCGTCGGCATGGACGCGCTGGGCGCGGACGGCTGTCGGGAGTTCATCGAGGCGGCAAAGCCGGAGCATCCTTCGCTGATCGACCGGCATCACGTGCTGGCCGAGCTGTTCGGGGTGGTGAACATCCCACAGAGCATCTGGATCGACGAACAGGGAATGATCGTTCGGCCCGCCGAAACGGCGCCGGAGCCCCCGGATCCCGACCGCGCACCGAGCATGGAACTGCCCGCCGAAATGCCGCAGCACTTCGTCGAGATGATGGGTGAAGCCGCTAAGATCCAGCAGGACCCGGAGTCCTACCATGCGGCGCTGCGTGACTGGGTCGAGAACGGCGCAGACAGCCAGTTTGCACTCTCGCCCGAAGCTGTCGTTGCACGTTCCCGACCCCGCAACGAAGAGATTTCCCGTGGCCATGCGCACTTCGAACTGGCTGCCCAGCTGGAGATCGACGGCCACCACGATGCGGCGATCGAGCACTTCAAAGACGCCCACCGCCTGGTTCCCGACAGCTGGACGTTCCGTCGCCAGGCCTGGTCGTTGGAGCAACCCATCGAAGGACCGATGGCGCGTTTCTGGCAGGGGCCGTCGGATGAAGATCCTGGCAGCTGGCCCTACGCAGGAGACTGGGTCTCAGACATTCGTGCGGTCGGTGCGGAGAACTATAACGAGCCCTGGACACCCTGACCCGCGGGTCAGCGTTCGTCCAGCGCGAGTGCGGTGACGGCGAGGGCCGTCGCCGCGCGGTGTTCCTTGCGCCACGGCGCTCCCAGCGGTTTGCCAAGCTCTCCGGCCAGCGTTTCAATCTGCATGGCGGTCAGGCCGAGGGCCTCGGCGGCAATCGAAAACGCTTTACCCCGGGGCGCTTCGAATACGCCCAGACCCTGCGCAATGGCCTCTGCGACGATGATGGAGCGATACAGCTCCCCGTCTGCGGTATGGACGATCTGGTGAGACGCCAGAATCTCTTCGAGATCCTCCGGCACGGGGCGCCGCGGCGGCCCGTCGATCGCCAGGAGGTCGACCTCACCGTGATCGCCCAACGCACTCAACGTCTCGCCCAGGGCTCGGGCGGTACACCGGTGAACCGAGTCGTGCACGGCGTCCAACAGCCGCTTTGCCTCGGCCGCGGAGATCCGTAACGCTTCGTGGTGATAGGGTTGTTTCGGCTGATCGGCGTCAATAAGTTCAACGCGGCGCCGGTCCACCACTTCAAAGTCGGTGCCGCGGGACGCCCACGGTCACAAACCACGCCCAGCCGTTGTGGCGGGCTACGCCTAGGGCCAGCCGGCTCAAAACTCTCCCTCCAGGACTTTGAGCATTCGCTTCAGCGCAAAATGCCGGTAACTGCTGCGCACCAGATTTTCCACTTCACGCCAGTCGACCTCCTCCTCCACGTCCAACTCGATCCAGCCGTTGTGACCGATGTAGGCCGGTATACGGTAGCGTTCGTCGTAGGTGAGCATGGCCTGTTGATCTGCGCCCACCCAGAACTGCAGTGTCATCCGGTTTTTGTAACGGTGCGCAGTACAGAAACCCTTCTTCCCGGCACGCCAGCTGGGTCGGCCGAACTGTTTCGCTTCGGTTGTCTCCGGGAGCGCCAGGCACAGGCCCCGCAACTCATCCAACACGTCCTGCGCCCGTGGCGCTGCGAAGGGGTCGAACTCTTCCGGATCCAACGTCTTCGTCGGCGGGTGGATTTCGATCGTGGGGCCGAGTTCCGCAGTCACAGACTTCGGTGCAACTTCCGCAAACGCCTCCCGGACCCGCTCGGCGATGCTCCGCCAATCCAGCCCCTGGTCGAGATGCACCCCAAGCCACCCGCGTGGACCCACGTAGGGCGGCACGAAATAGTAGGCGGGCTCTGATTCGCTGTACAACTCCTGCGCGCCCGGCGGCGAGCGCAGCCACAATGCGATGTGCCCGTCGCCATGATGGTTGACGACATACGTCGCGAACGTTTTACCCGCGACCCTGAAATCAGGCGACCCCCGCGACGGCACCTCCTCTGCCTTCGGGAACGACAGGCAGATTTCCCGGACCGCCATGCTGATGTCCTTGGCCATAGCAGGACCCTCCTCTGTTTCAGCTTAATCTGCAGGCACCGGCCTGATTAGAACAATATATTTGTCTAGACAATAATATTGTTCTATAGTCAAAGCTCGTCAGCCGAAAATGTCCGGGACACCCGATGCATCAAGCCGTCCACCGGCTCAGCGAGCCGCAACAGATTCAGGCGCTCGCCCACCCACTGCGCCTCGACGTCATCGCCGCCCTGCGCGAACCCGACTCCGCGGCTGGTGTCGCCCGCCAGATCGGCCGACCCCGTCAGCAGGTCAACTACCATCTGAAAGAGCTGGCGCGTGTAGGGCTGGTGACGCCGGCCGGCGAACGGCGCAAGGGCAACTTCATCGAGCAGCTCTATCAGGCGGTAGCACGTCGCTTTGTCGTGTCGTCACGATTTACCTGGAACCAGGAACGGCTCGAAGCTACGTTGCGCGATCAGGTCGCACTGGCCCAGCTCACCGAACTGGGCGAACGGCTGCAACGCGATGCGGCCCGCCTGATCGACGCCGCCATGATGGACGGGACCGAGATTCCCAGCGTATCGGCCGTCGCCGAAGTGCGCTTCGAAAACGAAACCGCCCGAGCCCGGTTTCTCGAAGAATACATGGACGCGCTGCAGAAGCTGTTGAACAAACATGGCGGAACGAAGGGTGAGGCTTTCCGGGTCACGTTTGCGGCCTATCCGGAACTGGAGGACGCCTAATGGAAGATGGATTCGAAGCGACGTTCGTGGTGGACCTGGCGATTGATGAGGTGTGGGAGGCGATCACCTCCCCGTCGCCTCACGTTGGCGCCGAAGCCGGGCCAATGCGCTACCTGATTGCAGGGTTCCCGGCGTTCGGTGCGGATCACGCACCGGGGACGCTGGCCACGGAACTGGAGGTGGACCCCGGCCGGTTACTGCGCGTGCACAAGGACGAGGAACCCTGTGCCGGCACGGAAATCGCCATCGTCCTGGAGAATGCCGAAACCGGCACCCGCGTGACCGTCGTTCAATCGGGCTTCGGGCCGTGGCTGAAGAGCGTTCGCGACACCTTCGAGGCCCATTGGCTGCAGATCGTGCATGACTTGCGGCTGTTCATCGAACGCGGCATCCGGGTCCCGGGCACCGCCTGGGGCGCGGACCTCGGTGCTACGACCAAACAGCACCCGTTGGGGTTGGAGATTACGGCAGTGACCCAGGGTGCCTACGCCGAGCGCCTGGAAATGCAGCCCGGCGATCTGCTGTTGACCCTGCGCAACATCCGGGTACACGACATCCAGCAACTCTGGACGATTCTCGCGCTTTCGACGCCTGGCGACGAGACCGAGGCAAGCTGGGCACGCGGTCGTGACGTGCTGTCAGCCAGCGCTACGCTTTAACGCGTAGCGAAAGCGCCGCAAAGCCAAAGGGCGGCAACGTGACGAGACCGCCGGTTTCGGTCTCTGCCAAGGGATCGAACGCCTCGGCCTGCACGACATCCGGCTCCATGGGGTCGTCACGTCGTGGTGACCCAACCACCTGAAAACGGGACGACCTGACCCACGATGAAATTGCTCTTGTCCGAGGCGAGGAACAGCGCCAGTTCCGCGCTCTCCCAACTTTCGGCGACCCGTCTGCTGGGTACATTACGCGCCAGATGTTTCTGGAATCGTTCCGAAGCGACCAGATCGTCGGGGTAATATGCTTCGTTGCTCACGTAATTCTGCGCGATCGCATTGATCTGCACGTTGCCCGCCGCAAACTCCAGTCCAGCGGCGCGAACGAAGGCATTCTGGGCGCCACGCGCTGCGCAGTAGGCCGCGGAACCCGGAATGCCACGCAGTGGTGCGGCACTGGTCACCGCCACGATCTTGCCGCCGCCGCGCGCTTCCATCGCCGGCGCGGCGGCGCGAACCAACCACATCAACGGATCCACCATGGTCGCGAACAGCGCCCGCCAACGATCATCGTCGATGTCGGCGACCGGCGTACTGGTCGGATCGCGGGCCAGATTCGCGATCACAACGTCCAGGTCACCCGCTTCTTCCAACATTGTCGCGACCTGCGCCGCGCTGTGGATGACGCCGTTCACCCGCGTGACCTGCGCGCCCTCCGCTTCGAACAGCTCGGCGACGGCCGGGCCCATGTAATCCTCGGCCTGGGTCACCAGCACCCGCCGGCCTTCCATTCGATTACCCATCCTCCACTCCTTCGATCCGTCAGCAAGGTCCGTTAGCTGATCCGTCAGTGTTGAACGACCCGCCCCTTCATCCAGTTGTTACTGTCGTGAAAATCGGCGACCACGTTGCCCGGATGAACGAGTGCATCGAACAGTGGTCGATCCTCATCGGCCAGCGTCATCTCGAGAACCGGCAGCGCATCTTCGAGGTGTTCGAGGGTTCGCGGTCCGTAGATGGGGGCGGTGACCAGCGGCTGATCCTTGACCCATAGCAACGCAAGCGCAGCGGTGGAGAGCTGGCGCTCGGCGGCCATGCGCGCAACCTCCGCCACTACTTCCAGGCCCCTGGGCGTCACGCGCGTTTCGAATCGTGCACCCCAGCGGTCCGCCCGGGAACCGTCGGGCTTGAGGTTGTCCGCTGTGTAGCGGCCGGTCAATACGCCGCCGGCGACCGGGGACCACGGCAGCACTGCGAGATCGTAGCGCTCGCACAGCGGGAGTAGCTCGTTTTCGATGCGCCGATCGAGCAGGTTGTAGGGGGGCTGCTCGCTGACATAGCGATTCAAGTGCAGCTTCTCGCTGATCGCCAACGCTTCCATCACCACCCAGGCCGGGTGCGTGCTGGCACCGATGTAGCGCACCTTGCCGGCGCTAATCAGGTCATCGAATGCGCGCAGCGTCTCATCCTGAGGGATGTCCAACGCGGCACGATGCAATTGATACAGGTCGATGTGCTCGACCTCGAGCCGACGCAGTGATGCTTCGCAGGCCTCGATGATGTGCAGGCGCGACCCGCCGCGTTGGTTCGGCCCCGGCCCCATCGGGCTGAATACCTTGGTAGCCAGCACCACGTCGTTGCGCGCACCGCTCAGGCGCAATGCCTTGCCGACGATGCGCTCGCTCTCCCCGGCGTTGTAGACATTTGCGGTATCGATGAAGTTGATACCCGCGGCCAGTGACCGCTCCACGATAGCAATGGACTCAGACTCGTCGGTCGGCCCACCAAAGTTCATGGTGCCCAGGCACAGCGGAGAAACCATCACTCCGCTCCGGCCCAATCGTCGGTATTGCATCTACTCTCCCCGGCCCCGCAACGCGCGCATCGCGTCAAAGATCGCTATTCTGTGCGCATCCGTGGGCCACTTACAACGCGATGAAACGGTTCGAGGCATTGACCGTCGCCAGACATGACTGACCACGCCTCATTGATGCGCAACCTGATCGGCAAGCGCCTGCTGATCGTGACCGGTAAGGGTGGGGTCGGCAAGAGCACCATCGCCGCAGCGTTAGCCGCCGAAGCCGCGCGTCGCGGCCGACGCGTCCTGCTCGCCAGCCACACGCGCATCGAGGGCCCGCATCCCTGCTTCGGAACCACCATGTCCTACAAACCCGTGCGCCTGACAGAGAATCTGTACCTGTCCAGAATCGACGCCCGGGATGCTCTGAAAGAATACGTGCACCGGACCCTGCCACTGGGCCAGTTTTACGACTGGTTTCTGGACGGCAAAGCGTTCGCCCATTTCACCGAAGCCACGCCGGGATTCGACGATCTGTTGTGTCTGGGCAAGGTCTACGATCATGTCACGGGGCCCGACGCGTTCGACCTGGTGGTGCTCGACGCCCCGTCGACCGGTCACGCTGCGCTGATGCTGCGCGTCCCGGCAGTGACCTGTGCCGCGGTGGCCACGGGACCCTTACACCACAACGCGCTGAAGATTCGATTGTTGCTGGAGGGCTCACGTACCGAGGTCGTGCTCGTCGCTCTGCCGGAGGAGATGGCATTGCGCGAGGCCCAGGAATTGGGCGACCACATCACGACCGAGCTCGACATGTCGGTAGCGGCGTTGGTCCTGAACCGCATCGTGCCACCGCGGTTCGACGACTCGGAAATCGATGCCTTGAGTGCACTGCCAGAGGGCTCACCCGCACTGCAGCGAATCACCCGTGCCGCCCGCGAGCGCCACGCCCTGGCGGTGCTTCAAGCTCGCTATGAAACGACCTTCGGCCCGGCCGCGCCACGGCTACGGGTACCCCACATCATTCAACAGCAGTTCGACGGGCCGGCACTGGTCGACCGGGTCGCGGATCATCTGTCCGAAAGAAATCCCGACGGATGAACGACCCGACCGCGTTCGACCCGCTGCCCCTGGTGCGCGATGCGCGGCTGATCGTCTGCTGCGGCAGTGGCGGAGTCGGCAAAACCACCATGGCCGCAGCATTAGCCGTGCTGGCTGCCCGGCAGGGGCGCCGCGCGCTCGTGCTGACGATCGATCCGGCCCGGCGGCTCGCCCAGGCGTTGGGTCTGGAGACCCTCAGTCACGAGCCACAGCAGATTGCGCTGCAAGCCCCGGGAACGCTGGCTGCGATGATGCTGGACAGTAAGCACACCTTCGACGGCCTGATCGAAAAATACACGCCGAGCGCGGAGGTACGGGACGCCATATTTGGCAATGCCTACTACCAGCACCTGTCCACCTCGCTCGCGGGTTCGCGGGAATTCATGGCGATGGAGAAGGTCTACGAGCTTGCCCAGGATGGCCGCTATGATCTCCTGATCGTGGATACGCCGCCGGCGCAGCACGCGCTCGACTTTCTCGACGCCCCACAGCGGCTTCTCGATCTGTTTGACGGGGCTTTCGTCAAGCTCCTGGTGCAGCCCTACCGGATGGCCGGGCGTCTCGGGTTTGAGGTCTTCCGCCGCTCATCCGATCGCTTCCTGAAGGTGTTCGAAAAGTTGACCGGCTACGAGGTGCTGGCTGATCTGTCGAATTTCTTCCTGGCTTTTTCGGGCATGTTCGATGGCTTCAAGGAGCGATCGCGGCAGGTCATGCGGATGCTGCGCCAATCAGATACCAGTTTCGTCCTGATCTGCGCACCGGAATCAGGCAGCCTCAGCCAGATCGACGGCTTCTTCAAACGGCTGAACGACGACGACCTGCCGATCGGCGGATTGATCGTTAATCGGGTGCATCGGGCCGAAGCGATCGATGATCCGGCCAGCTACAGGCTATCAGCCGGGGACCTCGAACTGCTGGCGGAGATTCCGGGCCATCCGGACAAGCGGCCGCTGGTCGAGCGCCTGACAGAAACCTATCGCGACCACGTGATGCTGGCGGTGCTGGATCAGGCGGCGATCGCATCGACGCAGATTGCGGTCACGACCCCAGTGATCACGATCCCGCACTTCAACCGGGATCTACACAGTATCGAGGACCTGGAAGCGGTCGCTGGCGTGCTCGAGGGTCATTGAGCGGCAAACGTGCGCGCCAGGCCATCGGCCAGGCCGATGCACGGCTGCCAGCCAAGCAGAGGCTTTAGCCGCTGGTCGCGAACGACCCAATCCTCGTGAAACAGCTCGCGCAGTTTGCCCGGGGTCAACATCGGCGCGCGAGGGGTCAGCCAACCGAGCACGAGGTTAGCGTAGCCAGGGATCAACATCAGGCCATGAGGCAGCGGTAGCTTCACGATCCGGCGCCCGAACAACGCACTCACCACACCGATGACTTCGTCCCAGTTGTACCCTCCAGGCATGCCGTCATCCAGTTCGAACACGCCCGACGCCGCCGGCGCGCCAAGCCAACCGAGCATCGCATCGACCAGATCGTCGACGTAGATCAGCGAAAAACGGCCCGCGTGGCCCGGCACGGTCGCCAATCCACGCCGCATGCCATCGAGGGTTGGGCGGAGCTCCTTGTCTCCCGGGCCGTACACGGCCGGTGCCCGGTACGCACTCCACTGAAGGTCGTCCGTTGCCTCGAGAATCTGTTCCGCGGCGCGTTTGCTGCGCGCGTAGTGGGATAGTTGTGGCTCCCGCGCGGTCAACGACGACAGCAACAGAATGCGCGGTTTCGTCGGGCAACGCCGCGCGGCTTCGGCAACGGCCGCTGTGCCAATCACATTGACGCCCTCGAAGTCGGCATAACGCGCGCCCCGCACCGCGCCCGCACAGTGGATCAGCGCATCGGCATCCGCCAGCAGTCGGTCCAAGCCGGCGGGATCGTCCAGGGCAGTGAGCAGCCATTCGACACCCTCGGCGGCCGCCATCGGGCGACGGGTGAGCGCCCGGATTCGATGGCCCGCCTCACCGAGACGTTGCAGCAACCGGCAACCGATGAAGCCGGTGGCTCCGGTGACGGCGACAAGCTGGGATTTCTGCATGGGCTCCTCGGGGACCGGAGCCGGGAGGGAAGGCCGGCCCGATCAGGAAGACATGGCGCGCAACAGGTGCTCGCCTTGAGAGCCCAGCGAGGCTGTATAGTCGCGTTTCGCCTTGGATCGAGACGGCTTACCCGACGACGTCCGCGGCAAGGCGTGTGCATCCACCAGCTCTACCTCGCAGTCGATGCTGAACTCCGCTCGAATGTTGGACTGAATCCGTTGTTGAAGGTCATCGCGTCGCTTGGGATTGCACTCACGGCACTGGATGAGCATGACTGCCCGCTCGCCCATTCCGTTATCCATCGAGAACGCCATGGCATCGCCGGTTCTCACGCCAGGCTGGCGCTCCGCCACGTATTCCAGGTCGTGGGGCCAGAAATTGCGGCCATTGACGATGATGATGTCCTTCTCCCGGCCGGTCACGACCAATCGGCCCGATACGGTGTAGCCAAGATCACCGGTGTTCAACCAGCCATCTTCGGTAAGCACCTCCGCCGTCGCGACCGGCTCGTCGAGATACCCCTGCATCACGCTATCTGTTTTCACCCAGACCGTCCCTATCTCACGGTCGCGCAAGCGTCGCCCGTCCTGATCCTGTATCTGCAGCCGGATACCCGGCAAAGGCGCACCGCAATCAACAAATTCCCGCACCGCCAGGCGGCCACGGTTGGCCTCCGACACTTCGGCTGCAAAGCGCTCGTCAACACAGCGATCGCGGTCGACGTGGTCGACAGCCGCACCGATGCCGCGTTGCCCGAAGCTGATCGCGAGGCCCACCTCGGCCATGCCGTAACACGGCAGGAACGATTCGCGCTGGAAGCCACTGCCCTGGACCGCATCGACGAACGCGTTCAACGCATCCGGGCGAATCATTTCCGCTCCGACGCCCGCCACGCGCCACTTGTCGAGCTTGAACTTGCCACCGTTACCGGTCCGCAAGCGGCGCGCGCACAATTCGTAACCAAAGGGCGGTCCGAACGAAATCGTTGCCTGGGTCCGGTCCATGAGGGTCAACCACAGGCGCGGACGCATCGCAAACTCGCGGGTGCCAAGGTAGGCAACGGGCACCTGCGCGGCGACCGGCACCAGCAGTTTCCCGACCAATCCCATGTCGTGATAGAACGGTAGCCAGGAGAAGAAGCGATCATCGGGCGTCAGGCCCAGGCCATCGCGGATGATCGCTTCCAGATTGCACATGACGGCGCGCTGGGTGATGACCGCGCCCCGCGCCACCCGCGTACTACCCGACGTGTACTGCACGTACGCCACATCATCGCGGTGTACGATCGGCAACGCCCCTTCGATCGGATCGACTCGATCGAACTCGTCCACGGTGCCGACAAACTCGAGGTCGAGGGTGCGCGATGCGTCGCGCAACAGATCGATGAATTCCTCGGTCGCGAATGCCGCACGCGATTTGGAACTTTCGATCAGGAAGTTGAGTTGTTGGAGGTAGCTGTCCTTGCCGCCCAGGGTAACCGTCGCAGGCATGGGCACGGGCACGAGACCCGCGTACTGACAGGCGAAAAACATCATCGCGAATTCCGGCCGCGTTTCCGCGACGATCGCAATGCGTTCGCCTTTACTGACGTTCAAAGCAAGTAACCGACGCGCGATGGACTGTGCCCGTTCCCTGAGTTCCTGGTATCTCAGTTCCCGGTATGCATCGCCACGACCATCGAAAAATGTCATGCCATGCACGCCAAGGGCCGCATGATCCAACGCTTCAGTTAGGGAGGAAAAATCCCCTGGTCGCCAATTTTTGTCTTCTGTTACCTGTTCTACGTTATGGGCTGACCCATCTATCACAAACACACACTCAAGTTGTTATATTTAGAGACTTCCCGCGACACACACGCTGCGGGCACCTCTTCCCCTGAGACCAACCGGATTAATCAGATAATTCGGCTGTTACTTGAGCTCTATCCGCCCCTTAAGGAGCTATAATTTTCGCCGGCTATTATACCGATGGGACCTAAGAGGTAAATCGTTACTTTGGGCATCAAAATTGAACCCGTTCGCACTCCGAAGGATCGTAAGCGGTTCATACGGGTCCCTTGGCACGTCTACGAGCGCGATTCCAATTGGGTGCCACCCCTGCGAATCGACCGCCAACAGCACCTTTCGCCGAAAGCGCCGCATTTTCAGCACCTGGACTGGCAAGGTTGGATCGCCACTCGGGACAAGCAGCCGGTCGGCCGGATAAGCGCTCAGATTGACCGTTTGTGCAGCGAGGTTGGCCGCCCGGAACTCGGCTATTTCGGCATGCTCGAGGCCATTGACGACGCGGACGTGTTCGGAGCGCTGTTCGACGTGGCCGAAGGCTGGCTCAAGGAACAGGGCAAAACGACCATCGCCGGTCCCTTCAATCTGAACATCAATCAAGACATCGGATTACTCATCGATGGCTTCGACACCCCGCCCTACTTCCTGATGCCCCACGGTCAGCCCTACTACGATGGGCACGTAGGCCGACTCGGCTACGAGAAAGCGGTCGATCTGCTCGCCTACGAAATCGACCCCGATTTCGAGCTGCCCAGGGTCATGCGCGCCATTCAGAACCGCCTGAAGGAGCGTATTTCGATTCGCTACCTCGACCGCAAACACATCGACCGCGACCTCGAAATCATGCGCGACATTTTCAACGATGCATGGTCGAAGAACTGGGGCTTTGTGCCGTTCACCGAAGAGGAATTTCGGGCGATCGGGCGCGAGATGTTGCTGGTGGTGAAGGATGACTTCATCACGATCGCCGACTACGACGGCCGGCCCTGTGCGTTCCTCGTGGTGCTGCCCAACCTCAACGAAGCGATTCACGACCTGAACGGCCGGCTGACGCCATTTGGCTGGCTGAAACTGCTGTGGCGACTGAAGGTCCGCTATCCGCGCAGCGGCCGCGTGCCGCTGATGGGCGTCCGTCGCGAGTATCACAACACCCGCCTCGGGCCCGGGCTGGCGATTGCCGTGATCGAGGTCGGCCGGGCCGCGAGCGTGAAGGCCGGGATCAAGAGCCTGGAAATGTCCTGGATCCTCGAGACCAACCAGGGCATGCGCAACATCATCGACGCCATCGGCGGCGTCGAAAACAAACGCTACCGCATGTACGAAAAACAGCTCATCTGAACCGACTCTGAACTGATGAACAGTAATGCGCCCAGCCTCGTGCTGTTGGCCGGCGACCGCGGCGGAACCGACCCCCTGGCTGTCTTCCACGGCGTTTCGAGCAAGGCGCTGGTACCCATTGACGGCGAGCCCATCATTCTGCGGGTCATGCGGACACTCGAAGGATCGACATTCCGGGAACGCCTGCTCATTGGGCCGCGTCGGGAAACCCTCGACGGGGCACCCGAGCTTCGCGCGCAAATCGATGCGCAAGGCTGGCGCTGGTTGCCCCCAGCGGCTTCGCCTGCCGCAAGCGTCGCGACGGCCCTTACCCAGGTTGAACACGCGGCAGGGGTGCTGGTCACCACGGCAGACCACGGACTGCTGAGCGCATCGCTGGTCGACGAGTTCCGCACTGCTGCTACCGCCACCGGCGCGGCCCTGGCGATCGGTTTCGTCCGCCATCGGGACGTAATGACAGCCTTCCCCAATGGACGACGCACGGGCTGGGGATTTGCGGACGACCGCTACTGTGGCTGCAACCTGTACTTCTTCGCCCGCACCGAAGCAAAGGCCGTGGCGGAGCTCTGGTGCACCCTCGAGAGCGAGCGCAAGAAACCGTGGAAAGTTATCCGGCTGCTGGGAGCCGGCGCGCTGTTGAAGTTTCTCACCCGTCGTCTGACGCTGAGCGATGCCCTGGGCCTCCTCGGCGCGCGCGCCGGCGCAGACATTGCACCGGTACTGCTATCGAACCCAGCGGCTGCGATCGACGTCGACAGCGTCGCCGACTGGCAATTGGTCGACCGCCTGATCAGGGCCGGCTGAGTTCGAATTCACGGCATTCCTGTGCAACCACCTTGCCCGCCCGGTGCGCGTACTCACTGACTTCGACACGCCAACCGGTGCCCGTTCGGCTGATCCGGTAGCCGTTGTAGCCGCCGCGACCCAGTCCCACCAGCGATGCCGACGGCGCTGCAACAACCACCATGTCGCCCTGGGAGGTGGAAACCACATCGATCCTGCGTTTGTGGCCATGTCCGTGCACCACCAGTTCGGCCCCCTGACGCTGCAGGACACGCAACAGCGCCGCGGCGTCCGTCAGCCGTTTGCGCCATCGGTGTCCCCGCGGCAATGGGGAATGATGAATCAGGACCAGCCGGAACAGGCCACGCTGACGCGCCTGATCGAGCAGCACCGCAATCCGCTGGCGCTGCTCTTCACCGATCCGGCCGGTGGCGAACAGCGGCGCGCTGGGAACCGCTGAGTCCAAGCCGATGATCGCCACGCTGTCGCGGACCCGTAAACTCGGAAACATCGGTTCGCTCGCGATACGCGAATCATCTCCCGCGAGGTACTCCGACCAGCACCCCACCGTTTCACTCCAATCGGCCCGCACGTAACGGTCATGATTGCCAGGTATGACAGTGACCTCGTCCGCTTTGCCGAGGGAGCGCAACCAGGCGGCAGCGGCCCGGCACTCAGCAGGCAGGCCCACATGCGTGAGATCGCCGGTCACGGTGATGTGGTCGAACCCGCGCGCTTGGATATCGGTCACCACATCGGCGAGCACGCCCGGACTGTGCACGAACCGGCGATGACGGCGCCAGGACAGGTAGCCGAGCATGCGTTTGTTGAACAACGGCCGCCAACCGGCGCCCTCGAGGGAGGTAAGGTGAGGATCGGAAAGCTGCGCGATGCGGAAGCTGTGGGAGTGGGTGTCGGTGTCGATGGCTACCGATCCATGGGAACTGGATATCCGAGGCTTGTTAACATAGCCCGCTGTTCAGCGCCAGCCGGAGTGTCGGGTGCCCATCGCGGTCATCAGCAATCTCAACAGCCACCGCAACCAACGCCTGGCCGCCCCGGTGCGCGCGCTGCTCGAGACCAGCCCCGAGGTCATACATGTCGAATCCCGGGATCCGAGCGAACTTCCGGCGCTGCTCGACGCGCTGCGCCGTCAAGGAGTCAGCCATCTGGCGGTCAACGGTGGCGATGGTACCGCCCAGCACACGCTCACCGCCCTGTTGAATGGAGCCTGGCCAGACCCACCGACGCTGGCGGTGCTCCCCGGTGGTACCACCAACATGACTGCGCACGACCTCAATGGGGGCAAGCTCGGACTGCTCCCGGCGCTACGCGCCTTCCTGGCTGCAGCACGACGCGCCACCCCGCCCAGGCTCATGCCAGAGACAAGACGCATCATTCGTGTGCAATGCGACGGCCACGACGATCAGTACGGATTCTGCTTCGGCTTGGGCGCCATCGTGCGCGGCATTCGCTACTGCCACGAGCGGGTGTATCAAATGCGGCTTCCCAACGAACTCGCCCCGGGTGCCGCGATGCTGCGCGCGTTCTATGGAATCGCGCGACGCGAGCCCGTGTTCGCGGAAGGGTTGCCCGTGACGCTCCGTTACGCCGATGGCGAGTCCGGTGCCCAGAGCGAACAGCTGGATACGAGCTTCATGTGCATCTCCACCCTGCGGCGCTTGTTTCTCGGCATGACGCCATTCTGGGGTTCAGGCACCGGTGACCTCGCGATGACCATCGTCCGGGAGAAGCCGGAACGTCTCCTGCGCACGCTGCCCGCCCTGCTGCGCGGTCGGCCCACCCGACACCTGACGACGGGCAACGGCTACACCAGCCGGCGACTCGATTGCCTGCAGATCGAAAGCGACGGTGAGTACATGCTGGACGGTGAAGTTTTTCCGGTCGCCGACAGTCCGCTGAAACTCGACGCCGTCACCCTACCGATTCTGGCGTTGGCAACGACACCCGGCGAACCCAGCGCCCGGTGAACGATCTTGCGGACATCCTGAGGCGCGAGACAGATCGGGAGTTGCCCCACGCCGTGGCACGGATGAGCGACATTGCCCGAACGCGGTTCGGTGCCGCGGTCGACGGCGTGCTGTTCTACGGCTCATGCCGGCGCCAGGATGATCCGGACGGTCTGTACGATCTTTACGTCCTGCTGGCTGACTATCGTTCACTACCAACGCTCGAGGCCTGGCTGGCCCGCATCCTGCCGCCGAATGTGTACTACCTCGAATACGGCAATGGCAGCGCGCGCCGGCGGGCCAAATGTACGGTCATCTCACTACGTGATTTCGAGCGCGGCACCTCCAGACTCTGGTTTCATTCTTACTTGTGGGGCCGTTTCTGCCAACCGGTCAGCCTCGCTTATGCTCGCGATGACCGCATAGAGCAGCGAATCCTGGGCTGTCTCGCCAATGCGGCGCGAACCTTTCTGTCCCGAACGGCGGGGCTGGCGCCCGCGCAGCCAACGACCGCAGATCTCTGGTCCACGGGGTTGCGTGCGAGCTACGCCGCCGAGTTGCGCAACGAAGCGCCGAATCGTGCGGATCATCTGTTCGACAGCCATGCGCATCAGCTGGACGCGGTCACCCGCGCAGCCGGGTTGGCCGAGCTTCGCGCCCAGCCGGATGGGGTGCGTTGGACGGTCGAACTCAGCGCGACGGCACGACGCATCACCCGGTGGAGCTGGGCCGTGCGTACGATCCAGGGCAAGCTGCTGTCGCTCGCCCGGATTTTCAAAGCCTGGTACACCTTCGACGGCGGGCTCGACTACATCGTCTGGAAGCTCGCGCGGCACAGCGATCGGGAGATCGTCATTCCGGATCGGGTGCGCCGCCAACCCTGGTTGTACCTGTGGGGTTTTTTCTGGCGGCTGTACCGGGAAGGCGTGTTTCGCTGACCAGCGTACTGTCAGCTAGAACCACTCGACCTTTTTGCCCACCACTTTGTCCCGAATCGACCAGAACAGGCTCTTCGGGTTGATCACCGCAACGAATATCCTGCGCATCCGGTCCGCCGGGCAATTGATCGGCTTGACGCCGTGCCAGCCATGGTCGCTGCGCGAGATTATCACGCTGCGATTGCCCAGGGTCTCCACCGTCCTGAAGCCGTCGAAATCCTCAAAGTCCGGCGCCGAGTTGCGATCGAGCCGCCCGCCATCATCGAACAGCAGCGTCTCGCCGCCCCACGCCGGATCCCAATCCTGCTCGGTGTTCAGGTAGAACAGGTGCGAGCCATACTCGCGCCGGGCATCCGTGTGCGGCGAAATCGAGCAACCATTCGGCGTGTAATGCCAGTGAAAGCGAAATTGGAGCGGGCCCGAGTCGAACAGACGCCGCAGGCCATCGCGATACCCGTCGCCACGCAACTCGTCGATGAACACTTGCCAGGGTTCGGGCAGGTGTACGCCGCTGGTGTATTCGAGCGAGTAGCGATCGTGCGGCTTCTGTCCGGCCCGGCGCCGATAGCCGAAACTTTCGGTGAAGCCCGCAACGTCCGGCATGTCGGCGACCAACGCCGCAAATCCTTCATCCGTTATCAGCCCTAACGGGTTCGTCGAAGGGTATGGCCAGGCGCTGCGGAACTCTGCTGGATCGAGCGCATGCAACTTATCGACGTCGAGTAGTGCGTTCATCATCAGCGGGGCCTCAATGGACAAGCGCCGGCGCGCGATCGATCACTTCGAGCGCATCCTGACGAACATGGTTGAGAGCCATCTCGTTGCGCACTACGGCCTCATCAATCACATCATTTTCCAGACACTCTTTCAGCAGGCCGAAGAAAAACTGCTCCTGCCGGATATCGGGATGACGCGCGTAGCGACCCAGCAGCGCGTACTCGCCCAACCAGCGGTTCTTCAGTTTCACCAGGCTGCCTACGATCGGCACGTTCTTCAGCTTGTCTGCCGGTGTGTAGTCGACCTTCAGCCCGGTCTTCCAGGGCTGCGTGCGACGTTTGGTGTTGTGCAACAACCGGGTGTTGTCATCCAGGTGATCGAAATCGTTCCATTCACTACCGAAATATCCGACGTTCTGCTCGGGCTCATAGGCGAGGCATATCCAGCGCTTGTAGTCTCGATCGAAGGAAAACAATTCCCCGAATTCCCGCTCGGCGTCCCAATGCGTCAGTTTCGCGCAATCGAGCAGCATCACGCTGGTGGCGACGCAGAATTTCCGCTTGTCGGGTTTCGAGCGATGCCGCCCCATGACGGCGGCGCCCTGCATGTCCTTGGTCAGCAGTTCATGGATGTCCCGCACGGCAAAGATGTCGGGATCCATGATCACCGCACGGCCTTCATAGCCCATCAGCTTGGGTGGCATGAAACGCAGCGGCGTGAAGGACTGCAGATCGTCCATCCGCCAGATCCGGGTACCCCCACCCCGCAGGAATGCCTGACCCTCACGGTCGGCCAGAAAGGCGTGATCGCGGGTGTGGATGAACTGCACGTCGAACTCGTCCGCGTGGGTTGAGTTGCGCTTGAGGGAATAAGCGGACACCAGCGCGCCAAGCCACTGACGTTCGTTGGTATGGATGAATACGCAGTCGTTCACTTAGGTTCTGGTGTTGCGCAGGCGCGCCGTGCGCAATTTGGCCCGGTTGAAAGCACGGCGGCTAGTCTACGTTCGAAATGCAGCGCGTCAACCGCGGCAACCCCTGTCCCTGGTGTTATCCAACCCAGGTGTGTACTCGCAGCGATGCCGTTAAAATGTGCTGCCATGAACGCGTGTGTCTTCATTCATACCAATCACAAACAGATGCTCGGGGCACTGGTGGCCCAGCATGCGCTGCGGCGCAGTTCGACCCACAACGACCAGTTCGACGTCCGCATCATCGACAGCGCGCAGTTCGGGTTTCTGGCGGAATTGGATGGTCAGTCGTATCTACGCGATGGGGTGAAGCGGGTCTGGTTGTACGATGACCTGCAGTCGTTCACGCCACTGCGCTTCATGCCGCCAGAACTGATGGGCTATGAAGGCCGTGCGGTGATCATGGACCCCGACATTTTTGCCGTCGCCGACATCTGGGAGCTGTTGTCGCGTGATATGGGCGGTAACAGCATCCTCTGCCGGGCCCGGTCAGGACCGAAGGGCCTGGTCGACAAATGTCTGGCGTCGAGCGTGATGTTGCTGGATTGCGCGAAACTGACCCATTGGCGCTGCGAGGACCAGTTCCGGTCGATGTTCGCCGGCGAGCTCGATTATCACGACTGGGTCTGCCTGAAGACCGAGGATCGCGCCACCATCGGACCGCTGGAACATCAGTGGAACGACTTCGATCGGTTCACGACCGAGACGAAGCTGCTGCATACCACGCGGCGTAAAACGCAACCCTGGAAATCGGGCCTGCCGATCGACTGGCGCCCGGCGGAGCGGTTTCGGCTGTTTCCGCCGATCGGCTGGCTGATGCGGGCACGGCGCCGGCTATTCGGCGAGTACGGCCTGCTGGGTCACTACAAATCACATCCTGATCAGAACCAGGAGAATCTGTTCTTCGGCCTGCTCAAGGAATGCCTCGACCAGGGTTCGATCAACGAAGCGATGCTGCGCGACGAGATGGCCCTGAACCACGTGCGTCACGATGCCTTGGAGGTGCTCGACCGCGCACCCACGCTGGCGCCGCCGGGAGATCCGCCACTGGCACTCGCCACCTAGGGAGCAAAGATCTCTGCTTCTAGTCTGCAAGCAGCGTTCGCACCGCAGCGACCGCGCGGCCGGTATCGTCCCCGGCGTCTGGGGTCGGCTCGAACCACTCGGGGGCCTCGTTCAGCCAGCGGGCTCGCTGGTCTGCAACGAGTCGTTGGTTGATCGCGCGAACGTCACGGCGCATGCGCCGCGGCCCAATCGCGTTGGCGACCCGGTGCACCAGAGGTCGCCAGCGATAACTCTTGATCTTCAGCCACCAGGGGCGGCCCTCCCGGGGCGCCACATCGACCATGAACACCGGCTTGCCCGTGGCACACGCCTCCCCAAGCATCGACATGCTCTCGGCCGTGACGACAAAGCAGTCGCCGCTGGCCAGATAGGCCTGGTAGGGGTTCTCGACACCCGCCAGGTGCCAGTCAAAGAATTCCAGTTCTCCGGCCCAGGCCTCGCGCAGGCGACGTTGCAACGCGGTGATGAAGCGAGGCGGCGTCCGCGCGCTGGTGCTGACCAGCAGCGTCCCCGTGGTTCCAACGAACAACCGGGTCACGGCACTGGCCATTGAACGAGCGAGCGCCCGGGTAAACACATGCGGCCCACTGTTGCCGCCCACCAGCATGACGATCCGGGGCGCCGGCAAGCGCGTGTAACGTTCGATACCCGGCGCTTCGCGAGCAGCATCTTCGGCCAGCGGCAGGGTAACCGTCAGCACGTTCGAAAACTCGGCGAGCGGATACTGCGGGGTGCTGATAATCAGATCGAAGCGCTTCGGGTGCGACCAGGGACGGCCGATGTGGACGAGCCGTGTCCGACCATCCGAACGTGCCCGAATCCAGCGCGCGACCAGCTCGTTGCGGCGCCCGCCGGTGATCACAAGGTCCGGCCACGGCGGCGTCAACTCGGCGCGCGAGGACCGCGTCAGTCCGGCCAGCGTAGGTCGCGGTGCGGCATGCAGTAACAATTCCCAGGATTCGAATGTCAGGTTTTTGGTAAGCGCGGGAACACCCAGACCCTCCACCAGGGCCCGCATCTGCGCATAGTCTCCTGCCTTCGGGCCTTTCAACACCCAGATTAGTGGGTCGTTGCCGGGCTCATCCCGATCGATCACTTGTCTGTTCTCCGCAGCGTTTGAGTTGGCCTGGGGGGCCTATTAGACTCGCCAGCGGCAGCACGGCCCCAGCCTCCAATCCCCAAGGATTATGAAACAGCAGCCAGGGACACGCTACGTGGCGATTCGCACATGATCGACCGGTACGTGTTTCGACTGGTGATCATTCCAAGCCTCGCCGGGTTCGGGTTGCTGTTGTTGCTGGTGACCGCGTTCAACGCAGGCGAGTTGCTGCGCGACCCCGCCGTTTCCCAATTTCCCGCGAGCTACCTGATCGAGATGCTGCTGATGCGGGACATCATTGCGAGTGAGGTGCTGCTACCCACCGCAATCTACGTCGGCCTCCTGGTGACGATGATTCACTGGCATCGAGACCGCGAAGCCTGGGCATTCTACGCCGCCGGGGTAACTCCCGGTCGTCTGGCCCGCCCCATCATCATCATCAGTTGTACCCTGGCCCTGATCATTGCCTTGCTGTCACTGGTCGTCCGACCCTGGGCCTATGCCCAGACCTACGCTCTGGACAACGCGGCACTGCACCTGAGCACCGACGTCATGCTGCCCCACCAGTTCTACAGCTGGAGCGACCAGCTGGTCATCAGCGCCGCCGAAATTGATCACGAAACCGGCGAAATGCGCCGTGTTTTCGCCCAGGACAGGGGACCTGCGGGCGTACGAATCATTCGCGCCGCGCGGGGCCGGATCCTTGCCCCGGACACGGACCGGCGCCAGCGCATCGAGTTGAGTCACGGCACCAGCTACTGGGTAGAACACAGCCGCGAGGGGGACCGTGGTACGCGCTTCGAACGCCTCGTGTATGTGTCCCCGCCCCTGGAAGAAAACGACCCGCAGTCCAAGCGCCGCGCGCGTCCCACACGCGCGCTGTTCGATGCGACCCAACCCAAGGAGATCGCTGAGCTGCAATGGCGCCTGTCGATGCCATGGCTGGCGCTGTTCGTCACCCTGCTGGGGGGAGAGCTGACCCGCGCGCGTCCCGGATCCAACGTGTACGCCCGCTACCTTCTTGGTATCGGGATGTACGCCGTGGTCTTCAACGTCGCAGCGATTGGCCGAACCTGGGTCGAAAACGGTCAGGTCGCGCCGATGCCCGGCATGTACTGGGTGCCAGCATTGACCGCCGCAGCGTACCTGGTGCTGCGCCGCTTGCCGCGCCTGAGCCTCGCGCGACCCACATGAACCTGCTGACCCGCCATCTTGCCGCCGAACTGGCACGCAGCTATCTGATCGTCGGCGCGGCATTGCTGGTGTTGTTCGATCTGATCGCATTTCTCGAAGAAGCTCAGGACATCGGTGACGGCCACTACCAGACGCTGAACGCACTGGTTTACGTGCTGATGAGCAGCCCCGCGCGTTTGATCGATCTGACACCTTTCGTGTGTCTACTCGCGGCGTTGCTTGGACTCAGCCAGTTCAATCGGACCAGCGAACTGACGGCGGTCCGCTCGGCCGGCGTCTCGCCACCGCAGATGGCGTTAGTAACGATCCTGCTGGCATTGGGTTACGTCGTGCCGGTCGCCGGCCTCGATTGGGCCGCGCGGTCCATGTACCAGGACGCGATCCTGGACCGCATGCACGCCACCTCGGCGAGTGGCAATGCGTTGCGCGGCCGAGGATTCTGGACGGTGCGCCACGATACCTACGTGCATGTATCGGAGTTCGACCTGACTCAGCAACCGAAAGGGATTCGCGTTTTCGAGTTTGACGAAAATGCCAATCTGATTCGCTACCTCAGCGCTCGCTATGCAGACGTGCTGGTCTCCGATCAATGGCAACTGCACGACGTCGTTGAGAAAGTGGTAACCACCGGCAAGGAGATTCGCACCGAGACGCTTGCCGAACGCCCCTGGACCCCTATCTGGGACCCGACCATCGACATGTACGAACTGCCCGACAACAGTCTATCGCTGCCACAACTCCGGTCCCGCATCGGCTACCAGGAAAACGTGAAGCAATCGGTGACCTCACTGGAGATCGAGTTGTGGAATCGAGCGGCGCTGCCCATCAGCGGGCTGATCTTCACGCTGTTCGCAATCCCGTTCGCGTTGAAACCCAAACCCCGGGGCGGCGTCGCAGGGCAGATCGCACTCGGCTGCATGCTCGCGCTGTTGATTTACCTTGGCCAGCAGCTACTGATCAACGCCGGTGTGCTGCTAGGTTTGCCCCCCGCGCTGGCGGTGGCGCTGCCCGCCCTCGCGGTCCTCGCCATCGGGCTGATGATGATCCGTCGCACGGCCTGAACCCCGCACGCGTTCCACCTTATCCCACTATCGCTCGAGCAACCCCAATACGCGCGACACCGTCGCTTGAATCTCCGGTTCAGGATCCGTCGGTGCGGCGGTTGCCTCGCTTCCCAGCCATGCGCCGAAGCCTTCCTCGACATAGCGCCGGTGAAACAGGCCCAGGTCCCGGGACAGCCGCTGCGGTCCGAGCTTCATCATCGCGCCGTAGACGCGCGACTTAAGCGTCGCATCGACCGGCGACCCTGCAAGATCGAACAGATAGACCGGTTTGCCCGCACCTACGGCTTCGCTGAGCATCGCGATGCTGTCTGACGTCACCACCAGCCGATCCGCGTGCGCCAGCAGGCCGTAATACGGATTTTCTTCATCATCTTCTCGCCACCGATAAACGTGCGCGTCGGGCGCAAGCAACCGCTCGAGCTCGTCCACCGCCGTGGCACGCGTACGGGCGCTGGTGGTCGCCAGAATCGAGCCATCCATGCTGCGCGCCAACGCGTTCAACGCACCCGCAAGGCGTCTCGCCGCGCGTTCGCCAAACGCCAGCGGTCCGCTGTCGCCGCCGATCAGCACCCCGATCAAGGGCCGTCGAAATCCGGCGAAGAACTCCTCCCATCTTCGCTTGGCTTCCGCGAGCCGCGCGGATGTCACACCGTGTTGCGTCATCAGATTGTGGACGATGTTCGGCTCGCGCGGCAGGCGGTACTGCGGTGTGGTGATCACCAGATCGAAGTGGCGGCGCGGCGCCCAGGTGCGACCCAGGAAGACCAGCCGCGTACGACCCCCGCTCTGAGCCTGAATCCACCGGCACACCGGTTCGTTCTTCACCCCGGCGGAAATGATCAACGTTGGCCAGGGCGGTCCCGGCAGGCTGGCGGCGTCGATTCCGGCGGTGCTGACACGGCGCGCCAGGCCCACGGGGCCGGCCCAACGATTGTACGTTAACTTTTTGATTTCAAGGGGTAATTCAAGACGCGTCGAAAGGCCGAGAATCTGCGAACTCTCGCCGGCCCGATAGCTTACGACGGCCCAGACTGAGCTCTGCTGCGCGTAATCTGTATAATCGCTCACCGCTCTGCCAGGTGTGAATTAAACAATGACCTCCCACCAGGAATATGCTGACCGGTTGATTACTCTTGTCAACCAAGTCCTTGGTACCGAAACCTCGCTGGTCGGCGACAGCGACCTCGTCGACGATGTCGGCTTGTCCTCAGTGCAGATCATGGAACTGATCGAAAACGTCGAAGACGAGTTCGAGATTGCGTTCCCGCTGAACGATCTCGCCAACGTTCGCACGCTGGATGATCTGGTCCGGGAACTGACCCGGCACGTCGACACGCAATGAGCCTGATCGCAAGACGATTGGCCGCACACAAGCCACCCTGGCGCGACAACGACACACTCGGCACCACCATCCAGATCGACGGCGAGCCGCTCACCGGCGTCGTCAACGGCCACACCGTGGTATTGGCCGGTACCAACAACTACCTCGGTTTGACCTTCCACCCGGATTGCATTCGAGCAGCCAACGAAGCGGCCATCCACTACGGAACCGGGACCACGGGATCGCGCGTGGCCAACGGCACCTATCCGGCCCATGCCCAGCTGGAAGAGGAGCTACGCGACTTCTACGGCGCCCGCTCGGCCATGGTGTTCACCACGGGCTACCAGGCGAATCTCGGAATCATCTCGGGGATCGCCGATCGCGACAGTATGATTCTGTTGGACGCGGAGTCTCATGCGAGCATCTACGACGGGGCCACCCTTAGTGGCGCGCAGACCTATCGGTTCAAACACAATGATCCCGCCGATCTGGACAAAAAGCTCGGCCGCCTCGGCAACGGGGCTGGCAATGCGCTGGTGATCACCGAGGGTATCTACAGCATGCTCGGCGACACCGCACCGCTGAAAGAGATCTGCGAAGTATGCAAGGCCCACGACGCGGGGCTCATTCTCGACGAGGCACATTCGTTCGGCGTGTTGGGCGCCACGGGTCGTGGATTGGCCGAGCGAGAGGGCGTCGAGGACATGATCGACATCATCATCGGCACCTTCAGCAAGAGCCTGGGTTGCGTCGGCGGCTATGCAGTCAGCCGGACGCACGATCTCGACAGCCTGCGCGTGGTCGCACGCTCCTACGTCTTCTCCGCCTCGGCCACCCCATCGGTGGTGGCCTCGGCGCGCGCCGCGCTGGCGGTGCTGCGCGCCAATCCCGGCTTGAAAGAGCAACTGCTCGACCACGCCAAGCGGGTGTACGCGGCACTCGACCAGCTCGGCTTCGTGGTCGGCCCGGAGATCAGCCCGGTGGTCGGCGTGGTCATCAAAGAAGCCGAAACGACACTCGAAGCCTGGCGCTTTCTGCTGAACCGCGGCGTCTACGTGAACCTGGTCGCGCCGCCCGGATCGCCTGGCAACTACTGTCTGTTGCGCTGCAGCCTGAGCGCCGCGCACACCAACGATCAGATCGGCACGATCATCGAGGGGTTTCAGTCGCTCGCAGAATCAGGAATTCTCGCCGCAGACATGCGCTAACCCGCCAGTCAGCCCACTATCAGTGAGCCAGCGCCGCGAATCTCTGGCGGACCTCGACACAGTGAGCCAGCGCCGCAAATCTAAAGCGAAGCCAACCCTCTCGAGCACGTCAAAAGAGCAGCATGATGCCGAATGCTCGACCAACCGCAATTAGTAAACCCCGCCGAGCTTGGAGTGGTCCCAGCTCACGTAGCTCTCGGGCGTGAATTTGATGACCACGCGCTTCGGCGCCGTACCGGAC
>SMVA01247515.1_pt1 | contig 75904 bp, 83 predicted proteins | sample 2456451 | NCBI WGS metagenome assembly SMVA01 (sample SAMN11095933, study PRJNA526329) | marine sediment metagenome | biome: Marine sediment; feature: Surficial sediment; material: Deep marine sediment; isolation source: Hadal surficial sediment | place: Pacific Ocean | collected 2014-05 | depth...
AATCCCTCGGCTCTGGTCCGTGCCATCAGCTTCTCTGTCGTTGCCCCTTCACCCCGATGGCCGTATCGAACACCATCGAAACGGGCCAGGTTTGCCGACGCCTCGGCCGGCGCAATCAAGTAGTACGCAGAGAGAGCGATATCGAAGGTGGGTAGCGAAACCTCCACCACTGCGGCACCGGCGTCGGACAACTTGTCGACCATGGCCGAGACGGCGGTTTCGACTGCCGGCTCGTATCCCTCACCAGCCAACTCCTTGACCACCCCCACCTTCAGGCCGGAAACGCCATCGTCCAGAGCTGCCGAAGGGTTGGGATAACTCCCCGAATACGAGGTGGCGTCCAGGGGGTCATGGCCCCAGATGGCCTCGAGCATCAAGGCCGCATCCTGGACGCTTCTCGAGAGAGGGCCTATCTGGTCGAGCGACGAAGCAAAGGCGATCAGCCCGTACCGACTCACGGTCCCGTATGTCGGCTTCATCCCGACGACGCCCGTAAGCGATGCGGGCTGACGAATCGATCCTCCCGTATCGGATCCGAGAGCAGCAAAAGCAGAGCCGATGGCCACGGCTGCGGCAGACCCCCCCGATGACCCTCCGGGGACGCGGCCGATATCCCAGGGGTTGTAGGAGGTCCCATAGGCCGAGTTCTCGGTCGACGAACCCATCGCGAACTCATCGAGATTGGTCTTTCCGACAATGACTGCACCGGCTTCTTTGAGCTTCCGGGTAACGGTGGCGTCATAAGGAGGGATGTAGCCGGCGAGGATCTGAGACGAAGCGGTAGTCTCGACGCCCCTGGTGCACATGTTGTCCTTGAGCGCCACCGGAACGCCGTGCAGGGGTCCGTGATCGATTCCGTCGGCAAGATCGGCATCGGCCCTGCGGGCCGCCTCTCTCGCCCCTTCCCTGTCGATAGTCAGGTAGGCGTGAAGCTGCGCCTCCGTCCGGGAAGCCCTGTCCAGGGCGGCCTCGAGAAGGTCGGACGAGGACACCTCACGGGCGCGCAAACGCTCACCGGCTTCTGCAATGGTCAGCTCGTGGAGTGTCACTCTGTCTCCATTGCTGGAGGCACGACGAAGTAGCCGTCCTTCGTTTCGGGAGCCTGGGAGAGAACCTCATCTCGATCGAGCGATGGTCTGCGCTCGTCTTGACGGAATGCGTTGACCAAACCAAGCGGGTGAGCGGACTCCTCGCGGGGATCACCCTCCAGTGACTGCACTTGAGTCGCGTGATCGAGGATCACGTCGAGCTGGGTCTTGTAGCCGTCCAGTTCCTCAGCAGTCAGGTCGAGGCGAGCAAGACGCGCCACATGGGCAATATCAATGTCGATTGGCATGGCCGCCGGAGTGTAAGGCCAGCCCCATCTGTGCCGATATCGGATCGGCCAGCAAACATTGACAAACGTCGATACATCGACCACTATCGATATGAGCACTTGGAACTGTGCTGAAAGGAACACCATGAGCCGAGTACAGCTAGCCCTGAACGTCTCCAACATCGATGAAGCCATAGCCTTCTACTCGAAGGCCTTCTCCACCAAGCCCGCCAAGGTGCGGGAGGGATACGCCAACTTCGCGATCAGTGAGCCTCCACTGAAATTGGTCCTCATCGAGAGCGAGCAGGGTGGGACGCTGAACCATCTGGGCGTTGAAGTAGAGGGATCCGAGCAAGTGGCAGCCATGAGCCGTCGGCTCGTCGATGAGGGTCTGACCACCGAGGACGAATTGGGAGTGGAGTGTTGCTATGCCCGCCAGGACAGGGTTTGGGTGAAAGATCCCGACGGCGCCGAGTGGGAGTGGTACACGGTCCTCGGCGACTCCAACATTCCCGCCAAGGACACCGCCTGCTGCTAAATCTGTGAAAGCGTGTGCAGTGGGTGAAACCAGTCCACCCGTGGGTACACGCTTACAGTGGCGATGTGGCTGACCCGAGTCCCTTGCGAGGCACTGCCCTCACTCTCGGTGTGATGGGGGCGATTGCCGCAGTAGCAGGGATGCTGATCGTCTTAACAGGTAGCGACGACCTCAACTCACCAACAGCAGGCGTGCTGATCAGGGTTGGCGCGATACTCCTCGCTGTCTCTCTTGTCCTACCGGCGGTGAAGAAACCGTCAATCGTCATGACCGTTCTGGTCAGCGCCGGTCTTCTAGTTGTTCTCATCCGACCCGGACTGATTTGGGCCGGCCTGGTTGGATGGGTCTTTTGGCTGGTTCTCGGTCGTCAGCGGAGCACAGACGACAGAGCTTCGTAGGCCCAGTCGAGGTCACTGAGCCGAACCGACTCCCCGGGCTTGTGCGCCAGGGCTGTCTCCCCCGGCCCAAAGTTGACCGCGGGGATCCCGCGTCGAGCCAGTTGGGCCACATCCGTCCAGCCCTGCTTGTGCGAGATCGCTGCGTTTGCCGTTTTGGCGAGGTCACCAAACAACGGATGACTGATCTCGGGATAGGCAGCCGGCGCCGTGTCGAACACCTCGAAACCGTCGGCGGACCCGCAGAGATCCTGAAGCCTGGTCACAGCCTCTTCGAGAGACCGGTCTGGCGAAAATCGGTAGTTGACATTCATCTCGAATCGCGACGGGATGATGTTGTTCGCTACCCCGCCTGAAGCCCTCGTCACCGAGATCACCTCTTTGAACTCGAGACCCTCGATCGGGTGGGTTTCTGGCCGAAGCCCATCCATCATTGTCAGAAATGTCCCTGCCCTGGTGACGGCATTGGTGCCAAGCCAGGGACGAGCCGAGTGTGCAGCTTCACCTTCGAACCAGACGGTGGCGTTGACCGACCCCTGACAACCGGCGTGCAACTCCAAGTTGGTTGGCTCCATCACAATCCCGACCTCGGCGTTCTCCAGTGCCGGGAGCGCGTCGAGTACAGCGCCAAGCTGGTTGTCTTTGATCGGGCCCTCCTCACCGGCATAGAAAACCCCTACTACGTTGGCCGTGCCCAGATCCTCGAGAAGGTGGATCATCACTGCCAGCCCTGATTTCATGTCGCTCGCACCGAGTCCGTAGAGCCGGTCGGCATCGATCCGTGCTCCGACATGGCCCTGAAGCGGCACCGTGTCGGTGTGTCCCGCGAGAACGACCTTTCCCGTCGCGGGCTCACCCACGACCAGCGAGTCTTTCACTCTGGTCTGCGGCTGACCGCCGAGACGATCGGCGATGGCGTTTCGGATGGTGGCCTCGCTGCCGGTCTCCGACGGTATGTCGACCAGCCACGCCAGAGTCTCGGTGAGGTTTGGCATCAGGGCAAGGTAACAGCTGAGCACTACCCTCTCGCTTCGTGACCGACACAGCCAGAGCCGTTGGAATCGCCACGTACTCGGGCGAGAAAATCCTGGATGTCTGGTACCCCGACCCTCTTTCGACCGACCATGCTGCGGTGGCTGGTCTCGAGGGATCAGATTCTGAACGAAGGACAGAGCTTCGCGTCGTGGAAACGGTTGTCGACGACCTCTCCACCTCGCCGATGGGGCCCGCGGACGCATACCTGCGTCTTCATCTTCTCTCACACCGTGTTTTCAAGCCACACGAGATAAATGTCGACGGGGTCTTCGATGCGCTCAACAACGTTGTTTGGACCAGCGAGGGGCCATGTGATGTCGATGGGTTCACCGAAACACGGGCCAGGCTGATCGCCAGCGGAAGGAGACCTGCGGTGACCTCGGTGGACAAGTTTCCACGGATGACCGACTATGTCATCCCGTCGGGTGTCCGAGTGGCCGACGCCGACCGAGTCCGTCTCGGCGCCTACCTCGGTGAAGGCACGACTGTCATGCACGAGGGATTCGTCAACTTCAACGCCGGGACCCTGGGGACTTCAATGGTGGAGGGTCGCATCAGCTCAGGCGTCGTGGTGGGACATGGCACCGACGTGGGAGGCAGTGCGTCGATCATGGGCACTTTGTCCGGGGGCGGCAGCGAGGTCATCCGCATCGGCGAGAACTGTTTGCTCGGGGCCAACTCGGGGATCGGCATCTCGCTCGGAAACGACTGTGTGGTGGAGGCCGGTCTCTATGTCACGGCCGGAACAATCATCACGCTTCCGGACCGCAAGACAGCCAAGGGTCGTGAGCTGTCGGGCATCGACAACATGCTCTTCCGGAGGAACTCGGTGACGGGAACTGTCGAGGCCCTTCCTCGTTCGGGGTCCTGGGGTGGTCTCAACGACGCGCTCCACCAGAACTAGTGGTCTGTAGCCATCCTCCAACTGCACACCGCCCAGTCACCGCTACGGTCCCCAGGAATGCCGTATCGTCTGATCTACATCGGCCTCGGTCTGATCGGAATCGCTGCAATCGCACTCGGAATCGCCTTCTCGACGGAGGGTGTTGCGAACGATCTCCCCGGACCGCTGGAATCTGTGTCACCCGAGCCGGGTGACCTGGTGCCGCCACAGATCACCCTCGAGATCGACCTCGAGTTCGGCTACGACGCTGAGATCTACGTTGACGGCTGGCCGATCTCCGATGCGACATTTGTTGATGGCACCGGTGTCTACCGATGGGCTCCGAGTGCATCCAGCCCGACGATCCAGGAGTGGACACCGGGAGAACACACCGTGCGGATCGTGTGGGACACCTACACCGGGTTGCCCGACCCCGGATCGTTCGAGTGGTCCTTTCGGGTCGGCTAGCGGTGTGTCGACTAGCCCAGAGCCGACAGGCCTTTCTCCAACAGCTCTCTGAACCCTTCGCCGTCGATTATGGGGACACCGAGCTCTTCGGCCTTCCGTGATTTGGACGCACCCGGGGACTCTCCCACGATCAGGGCCGAGGTCCGCCCCGACACCGATCCCGTCGCTTTCCCACCCCGGACCTCGATGGCCAGCTTGGCTTCCTCCCTTGTGAAGCCCTCGACCGTTCCCGACACGACGAAAACGGCACCGGCGAGTAGGTCAGAGACGACATCATCTTCGACCTCATCCACCAGACGCACCCCGGCAGCGCCAAGCTTCTCCACAAGCTTGCGGTTGACTGGATCTGCCGACCAGGCACGCACCTCCTCGGCAATCACCGGACCGATGCCTTCGGTTTCGGCGATCTCCTCTTCCGTTGCATCCATCAACGCAGGGATGCCACCGAACACGCGGACCAGCTTTCTTGCCACGGTTCCGCCGACGTTCCTGATCCCAAGTGCGGTCAGCAACCGAGCCACCGGACGCTCCTTGGCGGCGTCTATGGCGGTTTTGAGGTTGTTGACCGAGATCTCCCCCCAGCCCTCGAAGTCGAGGAGTTGGTCGGCGTCGAAGCTGAATATGTCGGCCGGGTCGGAGATCAGACTCTCATTGAGGAGCAAGTCAATCGTTCGATACCCCATGTGCTCGATGTCCATTCCGCCCCTGCTGGAGAAATGGAATAGCCATTCTCGGACTCGGGACGAGCACTCAAACCCACCGGTGCACCGGGCTACCGCCTCACCCTCCAAGCGCACGATCGGGTTGTCACAGAACGGGCACTTCTTGGGCATGGCCCACTTCTTCTCCTTGCCCGTGCGAGCCGAGACGACCGGGCCGACCACCTCGGGGATCACGTCACCGGCACGGCGAACGATTACCTGGTCGCCGATTCGCAGGTCCTTGAGAGCAACCTGATCCTGGTTGTGCAACGTCGCCATGCTCACGGTTGCTCCGCCGACAAACACCGGCTCGAGAACCGCGAACGGGGTGGCTGCCCCGGTACGGCCAATGTTGATCCAGATGTCCTTGAGAGTCGTCACCTGTTCCTCGGGTGGGAACTTGTAGGCGATCGCCCATCTCGGGGCCTTCGCCGTAAAACCGAGTTTGGCCTGATCGACCAGCGAATTGGCCTTGATTACAACGCCATCCGTCTGATACGGCATGTCGTGACGGTCCCGCTCGGCAATCTCCACGAACTCGAACACTTCGTCGATGGTGTCCATCGACAGACTCGCCGGGTTGGTGCGAAAGCCGAGTGACTGCATGTAGTCGAGTGTTTCCCAATGGGTCTCGAACTCCGGACCGCTCTCGACAAAGCCCAATTGGTAGACCCAGACATCGAGGTTCCGCCTGGCGGTGGCCGCCGGGTCTTTCTGTCTCACCGAGCCGGCCGCCGCGTTCCTGGCGTTGGCGAATATCGGCTTGCCCTCCTCGACCTGCAGCCGGTTCAGCTCGTCAAAAGCCTCATAGGGCATGTAGACCTCGCCCCGCACCTCCAGAACAGAGGGATGATCGTCACCGAGAAGACGCAACGGGATCGACTGAATGGTCCTCAGATTGGACGTGATGTCTTCTCCAGTGGTGCCATCCCCGCGGGTGGCGCCAGTATCGAGGACACCGTCCCGATAGATCAACACAACGGCCAGCCCATCGATCTTGAGTTCGCACACATATGAAACGGGCGGCCTGCCAAGCTGACGTTCCATCCGCTGCTCCCAACCGCCAAGATCCTCCCGTGACTCGGCGTTGTCGAGCGAAAAGAGTGGTCGGAGGTGCTGGACGGATGAAAACAGATCACCTACCGGCGCACCCACCCGCTGTGTCGGGCTATCGGGGGTTACCAGCTCGGGGTTGGATTCTTCGAGATCCTCGAGCTCCTTGACCAGTGAGTCGTAGTCCGCATCGGAAGTGCTGGGGTCGTCCAGGATGTAATAACGGTGGGCATGCTCCCCGATCAGGGTGCGTAGCTCTTCAATGCGCGCGCTGGCCGTCGACATCGTTCTCGCGACGTTACCGACTCCGTGTCACAGGTTCGTGTGGGCGATCAGCGCCCCACCGAGCACCCTCTCACCGTCGTAGAAGGCAACCGTTTGGCCGGGCGCTATGGCCATTTGAGGCTCCTCGAACATCAAGGTCGTGCCGGCGAGTGACGCCGCAACGGGATTGCCATGGGCCCGGTACTGCGCCATAACGTCACCCATCCCCTGAACGCCGTCGGTCCACGTGATATCGGAGAGTTCCACGCCGGAGACAAGGAGGTCGTCACGGCTCCCCAGAACCACGGTCGAGGACTCCGGATCGATCCGGACCACGAAGCGCGGCTCGCCGACCGCGACACCGAGACCACGACGCTGTCCGACAGTGAAACCAACGATTCCGGCGTGTCGGCCCATCTCGTTGCCGGCGGTGTCGACGAGCAGCCCGGGGGTGAATACCTCGGGCGCCGTCTCCTCGAGAAACCCCCGGTAATCGCCGTCTCCAACAAAACAGATGTCCATCGACTCCGGTTTGTGGGCGCTGCGCATGCCCATGTCCGCCGCGATTTGGCGGACCTCCCTCTTGGTGAGCTCCCCGACAGGAAATCGAGTCGAGGACAGCTCGACCTGGGTCAACATCGATAGGACATAAGACTGATCCTTTGCCTGGTCGGTGCCGCGCAGAAGATGCCAAACACCGTCGGTCTCCCTGCTTCGAGCGTGGTGTCCCGTCACCAGAACGTCACAATCGAAGTCGTCCAGACGATGGAGAAGCCGGTCGAATTTCACCGTCCGGTTGCACTCGATACAGGGGTTCGGGGTCAGACCCGAGGCGTAGTCGTGAACAAAGCGGTCGACGACCCCATCCCTGAAATCATCGACGTAGTCGAGGACGTAGTACGGAATCTTCAGTTCGGCCGCGACACGACGGGCATCTTCTGCGTCCGAGACCGTGCAGCACCCGGCGGTGGGTGCTTCCCCACCGGGGCCTGACCAGAGTTTCAAAGTCACCCCGATCACATCGTGGCCTTGATCTTTCATGAGGGCTGCTGCGACCGACGAGTCCACTCCACCCGACATGGCCACCAGAATCTTCATCGCAGCTTCTCCACTAGTTCCACAATGATGTCGGCTGCCTCGACGGCATCATCCATCGTCGACGTCCAGCCAAATGAGAAGCGAACACTCTCCCGTGCCTGGTCGGGGGTTAACCCCCTTGCCTCGAGGACGTGTGACACCTTCGCCGCTCCCGATTGGCATGCCGAACCGGCGGAGGCTGCCACCCCCCGCTGATCGAGCCTCATGAGCAGAGTCTCATTGCGAACCCCCGGAATCCTTATGTTGAGATGATGCGATGACCGTCCGAAATGGGGCGTGTTGAGCATTACATCGTCGACGCCGGCGATGAGTCGCCTCTCGAAGTCGTCCCGGATCTCACCCACCTGTGACCGGAACCTCTCACGATTCGCAACAGCCAGCTCCATCGCCCGAGCCAGACCGACCACACCAGCCACGTCGTGGGTGCCGGATCTGCGCCCCAGTTCCTGACCTCCACCGTGGAGGACGGGTTCAAGCACGGTTCCCTCACGAACATAGAGAAGGCCGGTGCCCTTGGGCCCCCCAAACTTGTGGGCGGTGATCGTCATCATGTCGACATTGAGAGCGTTGACGTCGATCTCCTCGGATGCGAACCCTTGAACCGCGTCGGTGTGGACGTACACGTCGGAATCAGACTCTTTGACGGCCTTGGCAATAGCACCGACATCTTGGATCAACCCGGTCTCGTTATTGACCAGCATCACGGAGACAACTGCTGTGCTCGGGTCAATAGCACCGACTATTGCGTCGGAGTCAACGAATCCCTCGTTGTCGACCTCCACGATCACCGTCGGGCCACCGAACCGACGCAAAACGTCGACGGTCTCCAGGATCGCCTCGTGCTCGGTGGCCACCGCGACCACGCCTGAACGGTCCCTCGGGCTCCAGGCGGCCCCCTTGAGAGCGAGGTTGTCCGACTCGGTGCCACCCGATGTGAAGACAATCTCCATTGGTCGCGCACCCAACATCCCCGCAACCCGCTCCCTCGCCTCCTCGAGGGCATTCTTGGCCTGACGCGAAACCTCATGCACACCTGAGGAGTTGCCGAAGATGGCGGCTCCATATGGCGACATGGCGTCCCAGACTTCGGGGTGCATCGGCGTTGTGGCGGCGTGATCGAGATAAATCATCAGTGGCACTGATTCTCGCAGGATGCGCCGCTAGAGCCAGTTCGGAATCTGCCCGAAGAAAGAATGACAGCCGGCTCAGCCGCCCTTGAAGTGGGCCTCGCGCTTCTCGATGAAAGCATTGACTCCTTCGACGGCGTCATCGGTGGCGAACGAGATCCTGAAGGCTGCCTGCTCGACCGCCAGCGCTTCTTCAAGTGGTAGGCCACGGCCATCGGCCAGCGCTCGTTTGGCTGCGGCCAGCGCCACGGTTGGACCGGTTGCCCATTGGGCCGCATCGGATAGGGCCAGGTCCAGCAATTCGTCCGTTGAGGCCACCTTGTCGGCGTAGCCGATGGCCAAACCCTCCTCGGCCCCCACCTGGCGACCTGTGTAGATGAGTTCCTTGGCCTCTTGGAATCCGATGACGCGCTGTAATCGCTGGGTCCCGCCTGAACCGGGAATGATGCCAAGAAGAATCTCAGGCTGGCCGATCTTGGCGTCGTCGGCCATGTACCTGAAGTCGCATCCCAGTGACAACTCACAACCTCCCCCCAGCGCGTAGCCGTGGACTGCTGCGATCGTCGGCTTGGCGAGGGTTTCGAGAATCCGAATGGCTTCCAGAAGTGTGGACGCCGTCGGCCGCTTGCCACCCGAGTCCAAAGTCTTCTTGAAACCCTTGATGTCGGCTCCGGCGGCGAAATGAGGCTGACCGGTCACGACAACGGCGCGAACCGAAGAGTCCTCGCATTGGAGGAAGGCACTCTTCAACTCCTGTGCGACCTCATCTGACAGGGCGTTCACCGGCGGACGATCGATCCGCACCAGGGCGACTGCGCCGTCCAATGTCACGTCTACATATTCCATGGCCGCGACCTTAGACAAGCGGGATTGATGGGCCGGCGGGTGCGACCTGGCGTAGTTACGGTTCGGCCTCATGAAGTGGCGTGCCCTCATCGTGTTGAGCGCAGCCCAATTCCTGATGGTTCTCGATCAGGCCGTCATGAACGTTTCGATCAGTCAACTGGTCGAGGACTTCGAGACCACGGTGACGGTTATCCAAGGCGTGATCACCTTCTACGCGCTGACAATGGCGGCGTTGATGCTCACTGGCGGCAAGCTTGGCGATCGTTGGGGTCGCAAACGTGCCTTCTCGATTGGTCTCCTGATCTATGCCGCGGGCTCAGCCTTGACCGCAGCGTCGTGGAACATCCCGTCACTCCTGCTGGGATGGTCGATTCTCGAGGGAATTGGAGCCGCTCTGGTGCTACCCGCCCTCGTGGCGCTCATTGCAGGCAGCTACAAGGGCAAAGACAGGGCCGTCGCCTACGGTGTGATCGGCGGGGTGGCCGGAGCCGGGATCGCCATCGGACCCATTCTGGGCGGTTGGGTAACGACCAACTACACATGGCGATATGTGTTTGTCGGCGAGGTCATCCTGGCTGTGCTCATCGTCCTCACGGTGGGGTGGATTGCGGAAAGTGCCCGCCCCGATCCGATTCCGAAGGTCGATTGGGTCGGCTCGGGGCTCTCGGCTCTGGGGTTGGGTCTATTCGTCTTCGGGATTCTTCAAGCCAGCGAATGGGGCTGGATCGCCAACACCAACTCGCCCATCACACCATTCGGGCTGTCCCTGGCGCCATTCGTGGTAGGTGCCGGGCTGGTTGTCCTCGGGGTGTTCAGGCGGTGGACCGAGCGAAGAGAGCGTCTGGGGCTCGACCCTCTGTTCCGACTGGAACTGCTCGAGATACGACCACTCATGGCCGGTCTGAAGATGTTCCTCGCACAGAACCTCATCCTCATGGGCGTCTTCTTCTCGATACCGCTTTACCTCCAGGTGGTGCAGGGACTCGATGCACTCGAAACGGGGCTTCGGATGCTTCCGGTTTCGGTGACGATGTTTCTCATGTCCTTCATCGGCGCTCGCATGAGCCAAGGCTCGACGCCACGACGGATTGTGCGTATGGGATTGTGGATTCTGCTGGCATCAATCTTGATCCTGGCCGGAACAATCCTGCCCGAGCTGGAGGGTGGGACCTTCGCCCTCGCCATGGCATTGCTCGGTGTCGGGATGGGGCTCCTGGCCAGCCAGCTCGGAAACGTCATCCAGTCCTCCGTGGGTCCCAAGGACCGGAGCGAGGCAGGCGGGCTCCAATACACCGCTCAGCAACTCGGATCCGCGGTGGGGACCGCACTCATCGGCGCTGTAGTCATCAGCGCCCTCGCCGGGGTGTTCGTCAACCTGGTGACCAACGACCCAAGAGTATCCGAGGAAGTCAGCACCGAGATTGGCGTCGCCTTGGAGGGCTCTATCCAGTTCGTCACCACGGACGCCCTGTCGGCTGCCCTGGCCGAGACCTCGCTTGATCCCGCCGAGGCCGAGGCGATTGTCGACGCTTATGGAGAGGGCCAGTTGATTGCTCTGCGGATGGGCCTGTTGGTTGCAGCCGCCATTGTGGTTGGCGCGCTGTTCCTCGCCCGAAAGATCCCGGATATGTCATTTGCGGAGATGGCTGCGGCCGAAGAGGACGACGAGCCGGCGTCTGTGTAGGAGAGTTGGAGAGCCGGCAAAAGGGGGTACACTCCAGCAACGGGGTTGATCCAGAGGTCGAGAATATCCATTGTCGCTGAGAGGAAGATCTGTCCCCGCGTTTCCGTGGGGCCCGGGTTCGGTTCCTCTCCCCTCCCCCACCCACCGGCCCGGGTCCTGCGACCTTTGTCAGGAAAACCCGCAGAGTTACTGCGGGTTTTCTCGTGCCCGGGGTGGGTTTCGAACCCACACGAGCCGTGTTTGGCTCAAGGGGGTTTAAGCCCCTCGCGTCTACCGTTCCGCCACCCGGGCGATGTAAGTGAGTCAGGTTTGCATCAGGGTAAAGCCAGTAGGTGTGCAGCCGCACCATCGAGTGTGTCTTGTTCCGACACCACGACCTCTGCCACATCCAACGCATCCATCACGCCGCCCGCCAACACTGTGCCCGCCAGGATCACCGGCGCCCGCCTCGGATCGAGACTCGGTATGGCGGCCGTCTCCTCGGTTGTCATCGGGGAAAGCATTGAAGTCACCTGGCTCAGTCGGCTGCGGCTGAGGGAATATCCGTGAACCAGCTCCCTGTCATATTCAGGTAGCTCCTGGGCGATCGCCCCGATGCTGGTCCACGTTCCGGCCACGCCGACGAGGGTGCCCACGGTTCCCACCTCCACTTCTCCGAACATGTCATCGACGAGACTCCTGGCCCTATCCATCTCACCGGGCGAAGCCGGTCGGCCGGGAAGGATCCTCTCCGTGAGCCGGACCGATCCGATGTCAATCGAGACCTCGTCGGCGGCCGACACGAACTCCGAGCTCCCGCCGCCAATATCGGAAACAACCACCGGTTGATCCAGTTCTTGAATCGCGGTGGCGCCCTCATAGGCGAACCTTGCTTCTTGGTGACCGCTGATCAGTGTGGGCCTCATGCCGAGAGCCTGTTCGGCGCGGTCAAAGAATGGTTCCCTGTTGCTGGCATCGCGAGAAGCCGATGTGGCGATTGCCATCCTCCTCTCGACTTCCATTTCCGCCATCAGGTCGCCGAAGCGGCGAAACACCGTCAGCGTCGCTTCGATTGCCCCTTCGGAGAGGCTGCCGGACGCATCAACGCCCCGTCCCAGCCCGGTCACTTGCACCCACCTCCCCAACTCGGTAGTTCCGTCGGTGACGAGTAGCCGCATCGAGTTAGTGCCGATGTCGACGACTCCGACCCTCATGGGCGACTTGTCCAGGCCGGGTTCGGCTCTCCACCAACAACACACTCCTCGGAGCAATCCAGAGGCTCAATCCACCCTTGGACCAGGTTGCCGACCGGGTTGTCGCCCGCCCCCCGCGTGTGGGCGTAATGGGCGTGCAGACACTTGATCCCAACCGAGGACCCTCCCACCCCTCCTGACGGAGTCGGGTTGGCCCCAGCGGGCAGCAGGACATCCCTCTCCGCCTCATACGAACGGTGGGCAGTCTCCAGATCCTTTCGAAACTGTGGATCGGCCTCGGATTTCGTCTCCATGCGTTTCACACCGCCGGAACTCTCCAAACGGGCGATGCGGGCCCTAGCCAGAGGGCAAGTCAGCCAGTAGAGCGTCGGAAAAGGTGTCCCATCGTCGAGCAGGGGTGGAACGCGAACCACCACAGGCAATCCGAGATGACATCGTGAGACGACCTCCGAATCGGCACGGAGCGGACGTCCTACCTGTGCTTCGATGACCGCACGATCATCATTGTCAGCCATGTCTAGTGTTAGGAATCTAGGTCGGCGCCGGTGACGAAGTCCCAGAGCATGTCGACCCAGGTTCGCTCCTCGGGAATCACGAGGTCGTCGGTCTGCGATTGCGGTCGCGTCTCTTCTTCGGGCGGGCCGAGGACAACGTAGGCCGTCTCGCCAGGTTGGACATAGCCAAGTTTCTCCCGTGCCAGCTTCTCCACTTCTTCATCGGTCTCGAGCGCGGCAATGTCTGCCGCGAGGACCTCGTTGTCCTCTTCGAGGGCAGCGAGCTCGGCTCTGGCCGAGCTCACCTGACGCTGAGAGTCGAGGATCTGACGATATGGGACCACCTGGGTCAAGAAAGCCGCACCCGTCACGAGAAACAGGAGTGTTACCACGGCCGCACCGGGACGACGAAACACAGTCATCGTCCCCTACTGAAAGGATCCCAACCAGCGAAGCGGGCCTCGCTGCCCATCCTTTCCTCGATCCTCAACAGTTGGTTGTACTTGGCGGTTCGTTCCCCGCGTGCCGGGGCACCCGCCTTGATTTGTCCTGCGTTGGTGGCCACAACCAGATGCGAGATGAAGGTGTCCTCGGTCTCGCCGCTGCGATGGCTGACCATCCGCCCGAAACCGGCCCGTTCAGCCAACTGCATCGTGTGGAGTGTCTCGGAGACCGACCCGATCTGATTGACCTTGATCAGAATGGCGTTGGCGGCGCCTTCGGCGATACCACGACGAAGAAACTCCTCGTTGGTGACGAAGAGGTCATCACCCACGATTTGGACCCGCCCACCGAGACGCTCGTTCAGGGCCTTCCATCCGTCCCAGTCGTCCTCGGACATTCCGTCCTCAATGGAGACGAGCGGATAGGTGTCGACCAGACCGGCCAGGTGGTCGACCATCTCACCCGAACTGAGCTCACGACCCTCGAGGCCGTACCGACCCTCCCGGTAGATCTCGGTCGCGGCGACATCGAGTGCGAGGCCAATCTCTTCGCCAACTTTGTATCCGGCAGCATCGATCGCCTCCACGAGCAGGTCGAGAGCGGCTTCGCTAGTCGCCAGCTCGGGGGCGAAGCCTCCTTCATCGCCGACGTTGGTGGTGAGGCCAAGACCGGCGATCACTCGTTTGAGGGCGTGATAGACCTCGACGCCGGCCCGAAGGGCCTCGGAGAATGAGGGAAGACCGGCAGGGACGAGCATGAACTCCTGAATGTCGACCGAGTTGGCGGCATGAGCCCCCCCGTTCAGAACGTTGAGACACGGCACCGGGAGCAACCGGGCAGAGGGGCCACCCAAATAGCGAAACAAGGGAAGACCCACGCTGGCAGCGGCGGCGCGAGCGACGCCGAGGGAGACAGCAAGAATTGCGTTGGCGCCTAAGTTGGCCTTGTTGGGTGTCCCATCGAGATCTGCCAAGAGCAGATCAATCTCCTCCTGGCGTGTGACATCCTTGCCCAGCAACGCAGGGGCGATCGTGTCGTTGACGTGACCAACAGCCTTGGTGACAGCCTTGCCCATCCACAAGTCACCCCCGTCACGCAACTCGACGGCCTCCAGCGTGCCGGTGGAGGCCCCGGACGGCACGAGAGCGCGACCAAACCCACCTGACGTGAAGACCTCGGCCTCGACCGTGGGGTTTCCCCGGGAGTCGAGCACCTGGCGGGCGTGAATTCGCTCGATTGTGGTGTTTGACATAGACGCTGGCAGACGGCTCGCGGCGCGCCAAGCTACCACCGCTCCGGTGCTGTTTCTCGTCTATGGCTGAGATGGGGCGTGCAGGGATACGTGGACCCAGTCGACCGAGTCGACGTGTCTGCACACGCTCAAGCCTTCTTGGCTTGGTCCCACCTGACGTTCAATGCATCGAAGTCAAGACCGTCGAGTGCTCCCTTCGCCTCCATACGGCGAAAACGCTCCTCGAAGCGATCGGTTGCCCCCCGAAGGGCCACCTCTGCGTCCAGGTCGAGATGACGGGCCAGATTGACCACCGAAAACAGCACGTCTCCGAGCTCCGCCTCGATATCACCGTCGCCCGACATGGCAGACAGCAACTCGCCAAGCTCCTCGCTGATCTTTGGCATCACCTGAGCGGCCTCGTCCCAGTCGAAGCCAACCTTGGCGGCCCGGTTCTGGATCTTGGCTGCCCGATGCAACCCCGGCATTCCCGGCGGAACGCCGTCGAGTGCCGACTCCTCACCCGTGTCTCCCCTCTCCTCTTTCTTGATACGGTCCCAGTTGGCCTTGACCTCGGCGGCGGATGCCACGTCGACGTCACCAAAGACATGGGGGTGTCGTCGCACCAATTTCTGACGCATCACCTCGGCCACGTCGTCGATGTCGAACACGCCGTTTTCACGGGCGATGACGGAGTGGAAGAGCACTTGAAGAAGGACATCTCCAAGCTCGTCCTCGACCTCTGCATAGGCCATCAGCTCCGGATCACTTTCGTCAAGACGCTGGATGGCGTCGATCAGCTCGTAGGACTCCTCGACCAGGTTCTTGATCAGGCTCCGATGAGTCTGATCCTTGTCCCACGGGCACTCGGTGCGGAGTCTTCGCATGGTGCGCACCGCACCGATGAGACCTGCCGGTTCCGCGTCGATGAACAGCGAGGTCCGGGATCCGGCAAGAGACGAGTCGACGTTTTCAGGCAAGGACTCGGTGACCATGGCATCCGACGCAGTCAGACCAACCAGCACAGTCACCTTCGTCTCCTCCGGGGTCACCCGGTCCACGGAGGCGCAAACATCCGCGAGGACCTCGGGTCGATCGAGATGACCGATGATCGTCGGCTTGTCCAACACCAGAGGATCGGGCAACTCGTGGCCGTTGAGGATCTGCAGACCCCGATCGAGTGGGTCACAACCGACCTCTGCGAGGATCGCATCGACAAAGGACTCGCCGGGGATCACTTCGAGATCAAGGTCTCTCTCGAGGAGCTTGCGGACTGCGAACTCACCCACCAACGGGCTTCCGGGTACGGCGTACACGACGTGACCTGACTTCGAAGCTTCCACCACCCTGTCGGCGATGGCCTCATAAACGTCGTCGAAGGTGTCGCCCGACTCGTAGAGATCGTCGCAGAAGATGACATCTCTCAGATCGGCCAGTTGGCGTGCTGCCGGATGATGCTCGGTGCGAACCACCACCGTTCGCCGTGGATCGAGAAGAAGTGACTTCACCGGCTCCGGGACCCGGTCGAAGTCGCCGGGACCGAGACCGACGATCGTGATCATCATCATCCGGTGGGGGGGATCACTCCGGGCTGGGGTGTCGTTTGCCAGATTCCGTACTCCTCATCGACAGTGACCTCCGCAGCTGTCATTTGCGCGAGGAACCACGTCTCGAACTCGGCAACCACGGCCGTCGCCTTCAGAGTGTCGACGATCTCGTCTTCGGTGGGAAGATCATCCTCAGCCGGGTCGACCCGGTCGGTCACCAGCATCACGTGAAATCCGAACTCAGTCTCAACGAGGGTCTCGTAAACCTCACCAATCTGTGCGATCAAGGATGCGTCACGGAACTCCGGGACATATTGGCCGGGGGAGCCGCAAGGCAGGATTCCGTCGTTGTCCGCGCTACCCGGATCCGAGGACAGCTCGGATGCGAGGGCACCGAAGTCCTCGCCGGCAGCGAGACGGTCCATGGCCTCTTGGGCCTCGGCTTCGGTCTCCACGAGGATGTGAGACACGCAAACCTGAGTCAACGAGACGATGGCTGTCTGCATCTCGGCATCGATCGCTTCCTGGGAAGGGGGGGAGAGTTCCCCACCCAGCGCCTCCCTGACAGCCACATCGAGCAGACGCTGACGGGCAAAGTTGAGTAGAAACTCCTCAGTGACACCCTGACTTGCGACAAACTCCTCGCGGGTTACATCGACATTGGCGGTGTCATAGATGCGATCAGCCTCGGCAACCACCTCTTCGTCGGTGAAATCGATGGCGAACTGCTTGCTGGCTGCAACGTTGATGATCTCCCACTGGACTTCGAAGCCGAGGAATCGAGCGAACTGGTCCTTGGGGATGGTGGATCCTTCGGGCTCGATCAGGTCTTCGACATCGCCAACGGTGATCTCGGTCCCGTCGACGGTTGCGGCCACAACAGACGAGCGACCGCCACAGGCGGCGACCACGAGCGCGACCACAAGGAGAATTGGGACGAGTTTTCTCAAAAGAGGTCCTTTGCAGGAGAGGTTTGGCAGATGCTAGGTATTTGACACTCCTTAGGGGAAGACGGTTTCCCGACGCCGTGGGGCGAATTCTCACTCATCAGGTCTTCCACATCTCGCCGATGAACCCCACCAGGTTCTCAACCAATGGCTCGGTAGCCGGGATGAAGAGCACTCCATCACGAGCTTGAAGCACGGATTGAGGCTGAAGCCGCTTCAGTCGCACCTCCTGGGAGGGCTTGAAGTCGACTGGCGAGATCCGAATCTCATGACGAAGCTTAACGATCTCGACGACACCGACCCGAATGGCCTCCACGCGAAGTTGGGCGAGTTCGATCAATGCCACCGCCGCAGCGGGGAGTGGCCCATACCGATCGACCCACTCCGCGGCGACGTCGCTTACTTCGCTTTCAGTGGTCGTCGCCGCGAGTCTCCGATAGGCCTCAAGTCGCAACTCCTGGTCGGCTATGTAGGAATCCGGGAGGTGGGCATCCACTGGGAGGTCGATCCTCATCTCTGGCGGGCCGGTGTCTTCGATCGGTTTGCCTTCCATCTCCTTGACCGCCTCGGCGACAAGCTCTGTGTAGAGATCGAACCCGACGGCCGCTATGTGCCCACTCTGGATCTCGCCCAGGATCGACCCCGCCCCTCGAATCTCCAGGTCTCGCAGAGCCAGTTGGAATCCGGAACCGAGATCAGTCGCCTCGCCGATCGCCTCGAGACGTCGGTGAACCTCTTCGCTGAGCGATTGGTCATGTGGGTGGAACAGATAGGCGTAGGCCCTCTGACTCGACCGTCCCACCCGGCCCCGCAACTGATACAACTGGGCAAGACCAAGCAGATCGGCCCGCTCGACGACCAATGTGTTGACCTTGGGGAGGTCGAGTCCCGACTCGATGATGGTCGTGGCCACCAGCACGTCGTATTCACCGTTCCAGAAGTCGATCATTCTCTGCTCTAGTTGCGCTTCGGACATCTGCCCGTGGGCGATCGCGTAACGGGCGTCCGGCACCAACTCCTTCAAACGGGCGACGGCGCGGTCGATGGATTGGACACGGTTGTGGACGTAGAAGACCTGACCGTCCCTGAGCAGCTCGCGCCGGATTGCCGCCGATACGGCTTGCTCATCGAACGGACCCACGTAGGTGAGGATGGGATGGCGATCCTCGGGCGGCGTCCGAATGTGCGACACATCGCGAATCCCGGTGAGAGCCAACTCGAGAGTTCGAGGAATGGGGGTGGCTGTGAGAGTGAGGACATCCACTCCTACCTTCAGTCGTTTCATGGCGTCTTTGGCGTTTACCCCGAATCGCTGTTCCTCATCGATGACCAACAGCCCCAGCGCCTTGAAGCGAATGTCCTCCGAAAGAAGCCTGTGGGTGCCGATGACGAGATCCACTTCACCTGTGGCCAGGCCTTTCACGACTTGTCTCTGCTGTTTGGTGGTGAGGAACCTGGACAAGACCTCGACCCGAACCGGATAAGGGGCAAGGCGCTCCGAGAACACCTGGTGATGCTGTTGGGCGAGCAGTGTCGTGGGGCTGAGAATCGCGACCTGCTTGCCGTCCTGAACCGCCTTGAAGGCTGCCCTAATCGCCACTTCCGTCTTTCCGAACCCAACATCCCCGAAAATGAGACGGTCCATGGGGGTGTTGCCCTCCATATCGGCCTTGACATCTCCGATCGCCTTGAGCTGGTCCAGTGTTTCTTCAAACGGAAACGACGCCTCCAACTCGCGCTGCCATGGGGTGTCGGGTTCAAAGGCGTGGCCCGTGGCGAGTGCCCTCTGGCGATGAAGCTCCACCACCTGTGCAGCAACGACGGCGACGGCCTTGCGAACCCGGGTCTTTTGCTCCGACCAGTCCTTGCCACCCATCCGCGAAACCCGTGGGGCCTCGCCGCCGGTATATCGCTTGACGGCGGCGAGTTGGTCTACAGGTACGTAGAGTTTGTCTTCTCCGGCATAAGCGATAATCAGGTAATCGCGCTCGATCCCGACCATCGTCCGAGAGACCAATCCCTCGAATCGGCCAATGCCATGCTGGAAATGAACGACATAATCGCCCTCGGTGAGATCCTGATATTGCTGCCGCGGCGGCGAAGGGATGCGGCCCGTCTTGCGGTGGGCCCGGCGTCTCCCTGCGATCTCCTGCTCGCCGAGGACCGCGACGCCGAAGTCCGGGGCCACGAAGCCCTTGTGTATCCCGATAGGAACAATCGCAGATCTGAGATTGGTCAGCGCGTCGAGTCGATCGATAGCCAAACCCTGATCAGCGAGAGTCCTGGCAACGCGGTCGGCGGCCGTCTCCCCATCCATGGCGACCACCACGGCGATCTTTCTCTGAAACAACTTGTTCAGTCCGGCCGCCACCGATTCGGGATCACCCGCGGTGGCGTCAAGGGAGGTGATCTCGAGCACCGGGTCAGCTGGACCCGTCGGCGTCGACGGAATGCGGAGATGAGCTTTCCCCCGAATGGCGTTCTCGAGATCAAGATACAAGGCCGGATGATCTCCCGCCTCCGGGGCTGCCTCGCCCCAGGTTGGAGCCAGCGCCGCGGCCAACTCGGCCTCTTCTTTGATCAGATCGCGGCAGCGGTCCAGGCTGCGAGTCGGATCTACGAGGGCAAGGTGGCCCGACGACTGCAGCTCATCGATCATGCACCGCTCGTCGGCCAACCAGGGAAGCCACGACTCGATACCGGGGAACAATTGACTCTCCACGATGCGGTCCCACGTCGAGGCGGCCCAGGCTTCCGTCCTCACCAGGTCCGCCGCACGCTCCCGAATGGTCGAGTCCGGTCTCACCTCCCGCGCCGGGTAGGCGACGAATCGCTCGACCGGATCAAGTGACCTCTGGGTGGCGACGGAGAACTGCCGGATTTCGTCCAACTGGTCCCCCCAGAAGTCGAGACGGATCGGCTGATCGGCCTGACCGGGGAAGACGTCAACGATCCCACCTCGAACCGCGAACTCACCTCGAGCCTCCACACGGTCCGTGCGGTGATACCCGGCTCTTGCAAGATCCCTTGTGAGCCCATCCATCTCGATCTCGTCACCGGGATTCAACGTCAGGGGGGTCACATCGGAGCCGCTGAGTCGTTGGATAGCGCTCCTCACGCTGGCCACGACTATGGCCGGTGAACCGGAAACCAGTTGATGACGCGCTTCAGCGCGCTTCGCCATGGTCGCAATGTTGGGTGAGACGTGTTCGAAGGGCAGGGTCTCCCAGGCTGGGGCAAACACCACATCGCTGGTGAAGAGCTCGAGGTCGTCGACCAGTTCTTCGGCGTCACCCTCCCCGGGCAGTATCACCAGCAAAGTGTCGCCGAGGCTTTCAAAGATGCCGGCGACGGCGAAAGCTCTGCCCCCGGGCGCGACCGACCAAACGGAGTCGAGATCGGGCAGCGGCGCGGAGCGCCAACCCGATAAGAGGGGTGCTAGTGGAGCAGCCATGAGGAGCGGCGATGCTACAAGGGCAGCCCGACAAGGCTCCAGCGGCTAGTGCGACACACCACTAGCCATCCGGGTGGAGTAGTCCCTCAGCCGCGAACCACTCGACAGTGCGGCGGATGGTGTCCTCCACCGGGGTGTAGTGGAGACCGAGTTCCCTCGTTGCACGACTCCCGTCGTAGTGATGACCGTGGTCGAGAACCCGAACCGCCTCCCGGCAGATCGGTGGCTGACGACGGATGACTCTGAAGACGGTCTCCACCACCACAGAGATGGCGTAGATGATGCCGATCGGGAGAAAGCGAGGAGACACATCGTGATCTGTCACCTCAGACAGCAGAGCCACCGCTTCTCGCATCGTCAGAGTTGAGCCACTCAACAGGTAGCGCTCACCGGCGGTTCCACGCTCAGCCGCAAGAACGTGGCCTCGGGCACAGTCGTCGATATCGACCAGCGAGATTGTCGTGTCAATCAGAAAAGGCAGCTTTCCCCTCGCAGCGTTGAGAACGATCCGACCAGTTCCGGTCGCCCGTCCCGGGCCCTGAACCGACGACGGGTTGACCGCCACGACGTCCAAGCTGCCCGCCTCCCTGAAGAGGAGTCGCTCTGCCTCGGTTTTGGCTCGCTCGTACTCCGACAGGTAGAACCCGCGGTGAGAGACTGATTCGGTGGCGACCTCCCCTTTCTGCTCACCGAGGGTTACCACCGATGAAGTGTGAATCATCCTCGAAACTCGTGCGTCCCGAGACGCATTCATCACGATTCGGGTCCCTTCGACATTCACCCGCCACATGTGGTTCGAGTCCCTGGTGCATACCTGGTTCACCCCGGCGATGTGAAACACCCACTCGCAACCGTCAACCAGCGAGCGGACGCTGTCGTAGTCGAGGACATTGCCGGCGACCGGGGTTGCTCCCAGAGATACAAGTTTGGCCTCGGACCCTGTCGAATGGGCAAGGGCTTGCACCTCGTGCCCGGATTCAACGAGAAGGTTGGTCACAGCGGTCCCGACCACACCTGAGCCGCCGGTGACGGCGACCCTCACGTCTTGACTTCGGTTGGCTCCGCACGGACTGTGTGCCAGAACGCGGACAGGTAGCCCCACGCCGAGCCGACCGTGGCGATCACCGCGAGAAGCATTGCCCACTGGTCCAGGTACCAGGGGCCCCATTGCTCCGAAAGACGGAAAAATGCCAGGAAAATGGCCCAAAACTGGGCCACCGTCTTGATCTTCCCCCAGGTCGAGGGTTTTATCAGCCCGCCTCGCTGGGCAACAACCCCTCGCAGTGCCATCACGGCAAATTCTCTGAAGATGATGATCGACGCCGGCCAGATCGAAATTCTGTCCACAGAAACGAGGGCCAAAAGCGTACCGGTCACCAGGATCTTGTCGGCCGTGGTGTCGAGGAAGCCCCCGAGAACAGTTTCATCCGAATAGCGTCTCGCCAGATAGCCGTCGAGGAAATCGGTGAACGCGGCAATTGCGAAAAGTACCCCTGCGATGAGGAAGTGGTTGTCAATCTGGTCGGCCCGCGTGAAGGCCATGATTGGCAAGACCATGACGATCCGAGCCACGGCGAGTGCATTCGGAATCGAGATAACGTCTCCTCGACTAAAGCGCACCGATCATAAGCCCACCGCGATCGGTCCAGTGGCTAGCGGGGCGACACATCACTGGACCCAGTCGAGAGAGCGATCGATCGCCTGACGCCAACGACTCTGCAGCCGGGAGCGTTCATCAGACGTCATTTTCGGCGTCCATCGGTCGGCTTCGACCCAGAGCGACGTGAGCTCCTCCAGGTCGGACCAGAATCCGACAGCAAGACCGGCGGCGTAGGCCGCGCCCGATGCCGTCGTCTCCGCAACGGTCGGCCGGACCAACTCCACTCCGAGCAAATCGGCTTGAAATTGCATGAGAAGCGAATTTTGTGTCATGCCCCCGTCGACCTTCAACTCGACCAGATCCACCCCGGAGTCTTCCGTCATGGCGTCGAGGACGTCTTTCGTCTGATAGGCCGTCGACTCGAGAGCCGCCCGAGCGATATGACCCCTATTGGCGAATCGAGTCAAACCGACAATCACACCTCTCGCGTCAGGTCGCCAGTGAGGTGCAAAAAGACCGGAGAACGCCGGGACGAAGTAGACGTCTCCGTTGTCCTCGACCGAAAGGGCCAGATCCTCGACGTCGGATGCTTCACCAATGATCCCGAGATTGTCCCGGAGCCACTGCACCAGGGACCCGGTGACGGCAACCGACCCTTCGAGGGCATAGACAGTGTCCTCGCCGTCGATTCGATATGCCACTGTGCTGAGAAGACCGGCCTCGGACGGAACCGGATTGGCGCCGGTATTCATCAACATGAAGTTTCCGGTGCCGTAGGTGTTCTTGGCATCTCCGGGCGTGAAACAGACCTGCCCGAACAGGGCCGCCTGCTGATCACCGAGAACCGCGGTGAGCGGAACGCCGGAGAGTGAGCCGACGCACGATCCGATGTGCCCGACAGAGGCCACGATCTCTGGAAGCATGTGAGTAGGCACGCCGATTTCCATCAACAGATCGGAATCCCAGGTGGTCGTGACTAGATCCATCAACATGGTTCTGGAGGCGTTGGTCACATCGGTGACATGTCGGCCACCCTCGATACCACCCGTCAGGTTCCATGCCACCCAGGAGTCGATCGTTCCGAAGGCGAGCTCGCCTCTAGCCGCCCGCTCGTGTAGATCGTGCTCGTCGAGAAGCCAGCGCACCTTCGGGCCGGCAAAATAGGTAGCCAGGGGAAGACCCGTTTTCGCCCGGAACCGGTCGGGTCCCTCATCGCCCTCGAGCGACTTACAGAGATCGGCCGTTCGAGTGTCCTGCCACACAATGGCATGGGCAACCGGGTCTCCTGAGGAGCGATCCCAAACAACCGTGGTTTCTCGCTGGTTGGTGATACCGACAGCCGCCAGGTCGCTGGGCCCAAGACTGGCCCGAGAAAGGGCTCCCTCAATCACCGATACGGTCTTCGCCCAGATTTCGCCGGGATCGTGTTCCACCCAACCCGGTTGTGGAAAAATCTGGCGGTGCTCTTGTTGATCAAGCGACACCACAGTCCCGGTTCGATCGAAGATCATGAATCGAGTCGAGGTCGTGCCCTGGTCTATCGCTCCGACGTACTCAGCCATCTCGACCCCGGTGAGCAGCCTGTTCCTGAGCGCGGTCCCTGTCGTCAAGCCACTGCTCTACGACGTCGGCCGCATCCTCCACCATCACACCGACCTCGGAACGTTCGCTCTTCGAAAAAGGGCGCAAGACATAGTCAGCAGGATCCATCGAGCCGGGGGGTCGCCCGACCCCGATCTTGAGTCTCGAGAACTCCTTGGTACCGAGAGACTTCTCGACAGATCGAATCCCGTTGTGACCGCCACTGCCGCCGGCCAGTTGAATGCGGAGACGGCCAAAGGCCAGGTCGATGTCGTCGTGGATCACCAGCAGATCCGCAGGAGCGACCTTGTGGTAGGCCAGCGCGGCCTGAACCGCCCCGCCCGACTCATTCATATAGGTGTTGGGAACGAAATAGAGCGTTCGGTCTTCGCCGACCCCGGTCTGGGTCACCATCCCCCGAAGACGCGATGGTGCTTTGCCAAGGGACTGATCGGCACGATCTACGAGACGCGCCAACACCTCGAACCCGACATTGTGTCGGGTGCGGTCGTAGTCGACCCCGGGATTGCGGAGTCCGACGACTAATCGCACCGGTCTACTCGGTTGTTTCGGCCTCTTCTTCGTCTTCGGCCTCAGCGCCCTCTTCAACCTCACCCTCGGCAAGCTCCTCGCCTTCAAGCAACTCTGCTTCCTCGTCGATTTCTGGCTCTTCGACGATCTCGGCCGCAGGAACGGTGACGGACATGATGACGGCATCAGAATCCTCGAGGTAGATGATGTCCTCGAGCTCGGGGAGATCCTCGACACGCAGCGAACCACCCACTTCCACCTCGGAAACGTCGAGTTCGATGAACGAAGGTATTTCTGTAGGCAGCACTTCGATCTGTACAGAGGTTCTCCGGGGGCTGAAGACACCACCCTCAGTCACGCCCACGGGAGTGCCTTCGAACTGAATCGTCACTTCGGCAGTCACCTTCCGGGTGAGGTCGACGGTGACGAAATCAACGTGTCGGTATTCGTCTCGGAAAGGATGACGCTCGATGACTCTGGCCATAGTGGTCAGAGAGTCACCGCCCTCGATCTCGAGACTGATGATGGCGTTGGAACCAGCCTCGGTGTGAAGGGCCAACTCGAGGGCATGGGCATCAATGGAGAGAGGCACAGAATCAACACCCTTGCCATAGACGACGGCAGGCACCAGGCCCTGGCGACGAATTCGGCGGGACTCACGCGATCCGGGCGACCGGCCCGGCAGGGCGCGCAGGCTGACTTCAGACATCAAAAGACTCCTTGGAAATGAAGGGCGGCTCCCAATTATGGCTTCTGCAGGTTGCTACTGCCAGACGAGATCCGGGCAATCCATGCTGAGGTCCCGTCGACGAGCCGCTCGACCGTTGACTCATACGTCCAGCCTCCCCCCTTTGGCGAGTGTCCTGCGCCATCGAGCACATCCACCTCCGCATTTGGCAGCGGGCCGATGTGCTCGTCAAACAGCTCCCTTCGCGACAGCGCGTCCTTCGTTCCAAGAAAGAAAAGGAGTGGCACCGTGACATTCGGAAGATGATCGATACGGAGCTTCTCCGGCTTGCCTGCCGGATGCAGTGGGTAGGCATAGAGGACTACTCCAGCGGCCTGGTCCCCCTCGGCCACCAGCAGGGTCGCAATCCGACCGCCCATCGACCTTCCAGCCAGAAAGAGGGTCTCCACCTGCGGACGCAGGAATTCCGCAGCTCCACGATGACACTCGATCAGCTTCTCGACGCGATCGGGGCTCCTCGAGCCTCGCTCGGTGTAGGGGTAGTTGAAGGTCATGACGGTGTGTCCGTCACCGGCAAGGGCATCGCGAAGCAAGACGATGAACGAATGGCCCTGATCTACCCCTGCACCATGCGCTAGGAGGATCCCATTCGGTCCATCACCAGTCAGACGCCCAGACACCTCTCCGCCGGACCACGCAATGGTTACTGAGTCGACCATGGAGCAAATGTAGGGCAGACAGGTACCGTCCGTGGGATGGAGTTGGTGGTTCACGAGACATCGGAGGCGACGGCAACGGCCGCGGCACTACGCATCGCAAATGAGATCCAAGCCGCGAAAAATGGTTTCACGCTCGGACTCGCCGGCGGTTCGACTCCCGCCGCCACATATGCCGCGCTTCGTCGTCACACCGTCGATTGGGGCCGCGTCGATGCCTGGCTGTCGGATGAGCGCTGGGTTCCACACGACCATCAACGTTCAAACGGGCGTATGGCGGCAGAAATCCTCATGGACCACGTTGAAGCCAGGTTTCATAGGCCAGGCTGGAGCGAGTTTATGGAGCCGGACGTCTCCGCCGCCCTCTACGAGTCCGCGATCAAGGCGGTCCTCCACGACGGCAGACCGGATCTCATACTCCTCGGATTGGGTGACGACGGTCATACCGCGTCGTTGTTCCCCGGAACCGCCGCTCTCGACGAGGAAAGCCGCTGGATTGTTGCCAACCATGTTCCGCAGGTACAAGAAACACGGGTCACTGTCACCTACCCGATGCTGTGGAACACCCGTCTTCTGATGGTCCTCGTAGTTGGCGAGAACAAGGCAGTGGCCCTCAAGGACTCTCTCGCGGGCAAAACACCCGCAGGCAGAGTTGGCGAAGGTGACGCAAAGGTCGAATGGCACGTAGACACGGCCGCAGCTTCGCTCCTGCACTAGTAGCCACTGCCGTCGTCTTGGCGGCGTGCTCACCTGCCGGAGGCGAAGGATCGACTTCCACAGAAGTGCCCGCACCCCCCGCCACCACGACCTCGACTACGAGCACAACCTCAACGACGTCGACCAGCTCAACGACGACAACGACACTGCAGACCCCTTCGACAACACGCCCGGAACTGCCTGACATCGGAGCCGAGGTCAACGTCCCAAACGGAGAGGGACCGTTCCCGGCGATAGTGCTGGTTCACGGTGGTGGCTGGCTCGGAGGGGAGCCCTCGATCATGCGGTCGCTGGCGACGTTCCTGACCGACCGAGGGTTTCTGACGGTCAACACCCCATACAAGCTCTCCAACCAGAGCCCCGGTTTCCCACAGGCCCTTGACGACGTGGCATGTGCAGTCAGATACGCCGCTGCCCATCCAGACTCGGACGGGACCGTGGCATTGATCGGGCACTCCGCCGGAGCCCACATCTCCGCGATCGTGGCACTCACGGGCGATCAATACGCCGCCGACTGCCCGGTTCCCGGCACCGGCATACCCGACAGATTGGTCGGGTTGGCCGGGCCCTACGACGTCAGCCGACTTGGCATCATCATGCTTCCGTTCTTCGGCGCCGGACCCGACGCGAACCCCGACGCCTGGCTGGCCGGCAACCCGCAACGACTCACCGATGAGAACCCTGATCTCGTCAGTTTGGTCATGTACGGGGGCAGTGACGGGATCGTCCATAGTCAATTCGCCACCGACTTCCATCGTCAATTGACCGACTCGGGATCTGAGTCGCTCGTGGAGGAGGTTGAGAATGCTCTCCACAATCAGATGCAAGATCCGGCCTGGGTGGGCGACCTCATCGTCGTCTGGCTGGAGGGATAGGCTCGCACCATGTTCCGGTGGATGGGTCGGACCTTGGCCTCCTTGGTCGGCATTGTCTTGACGAACTATGGACTATGGATCTTCGTGATCAACATCACCGGGGCGCTTGCAGGCACCGTCTACGACCCTTGGTGGGTCCTCCCGGCAATCCTCCTAGCCGGGGTCTTCGCTGCGACCGGTGGAGTGCTGTTCGTGCTGAGCTTCTGGCGAGATCGGTTCCACACGAGACGTGTGCGTGTCTGGGGTGTCGCCCTCATGATCCTCGGGTCGCTGCTGCCAACCGCTTTGACTGCGATACTCCTGGTCGTGACCCTGATGATGGTTCCAACCCTCTTTGTCACATTCCCCTCGAACGAAGCAGGGAAACAGGTCACATCCGGGTGATGTCCCGTCGACTCATCCTCGGACCGAACTTGGGCTCATGACCCAGGTGGTGGAGAAGTCTGATCACACGACCGCGATTTGGCCGGAACGGCTCTAGAAGCTCCAACATCTCCTCGTCCGTGCCTCTGTCCCGACCGGTCAGGTGGTGGACCACCATGTGCTTGAAATGGAAATCTCCGACGGCCACCTGATCGGGGTCGCCGTGAGAAACCTCGAGTGTCTTGGCAACACTCCACTCTCCGACACCCTCGAAGGATCCGAGCAACTCGGCAGCCTCTGCCGAGCCGACCTCCGCCAGCGATCCGATCTTCTCCTCGGCCGCCGCCAGTCGACGGAGGACATCGGCGCGGCGCTTTTCCAGGTGTAGCTCGTGGAACACCCAGTAGGGAGCGTCGGCCATCCGCTCGGGGTCGGGAGGCAGTTTGAGTCGGTCGTCTGGACCGGGAGCCGGATCGGAGAACGTCCCATAGAGTCCGCGCCTCGCCGCGGCTGCCTCACCCCCCGTCACCTTCTGGCCACAAACAGCGACGACCAGCGAATCAAAAACCAGGTCGGTCCGACCAAATCGCTCCCCGAGATGACGACGGTGAAGCTCGGAGACGGTCGGGTCCTTCGTCTCGAACCCAGATGGGTCGTCGTTGAGACCCGAGATCGCGCCGAGGTGGGCGAGCAGCCAACCGGAGCCTTCTCCCCAGGCCTCTCCGACCACTTCTTCGCGTGTGCGGCGGATTCGCAGTGATCCGGGCCCCCCAGGAGTACGGGCAGTCAGCCACCAGCCGTCTTCGGCGAACCTCCCATGAAGGGGTTGCAGGGTTCGCCTCAGATCGAGGGGGCCCTCGATCGGGATCGACCTGGTCTCCATCCGCCCATCCTGGTCGATGCCGGTTGTAGGCGATCGGTCTTCGTAGTGTTTGGCAGAGAAACCAATTGAGGAGATCGTGTTGGCAAGTGTGATCATTGTCGGAGACGGGCCCGGCGGCCTCTCGGCTGCTCTTTTCCTGGCGAAGAACGACCATGACGTGACGGTTTTCGGAACCGACAAGACAGCCATGAACTACGCACATCTCTACAACTACCTGGGACTGCCCGAAATAGCCGGGACCGAGTTTCAGCGGGTGGCACGGGGCCAGGCGTCTGCTGTAGGCGCCACTCTGCTCGATGAAGAGGTGAATTCGGTCATCGCGGATGAGCGGTTCACGGTGAAAACCGACACTGGTGAGCACGTCGCGGACTACCTGATCCTCACAGAGGGAAAGAATCCGGAGCTTGCTTTGTCGCTGGGTGTAGCTGTCGCCGACGAAACGGGCGCCATCGAGGTCGATCGTGACAATCGATCCTCAATCGACAAGGTCTACGTAGTCGGTCGATCAGTCCGGCCCACGCGGAGCCAAGCCATCATCTCGGCCGGTGCAGGCGCCGTTGCCGCCCTCGACATCCTGGCTCGCGAAAAGGGCAGCGACGTCCAAGACTGGGACACCCCACCCAAGGACTGAGAACGGGTTCCTCATTGTGGTGCCCACACGCGTTGTTGACACTCGGTGGGACTCGGCCCTAAGCCGTTGCCGCCCAATGAGATACGCAGAGTGGCGAACAGCAAGTGAGGCCGAGCGCCGAAGTGCCTGATTGATGATGTGGGTGGTGCTGCGGAACTGTTTTGTTCCGTAGCTTGTGGAGTCGTTAGGTACGGCCCGAGTCGGTGTAGAAACGGCTGTCTTGTGGCCTCACGCCACGAGAAAAGCCGCGGGCTGTGACACCTCAGGGAACTTCCGCTGTGTAGGAACCACCAGAGCGGCGAGCCCGGCTAGCGCCAAGAAAAGCACCAACCAACGCTAGAACGGCTCCGAATAACGGTTGGAAGAGAAAAAACAGGGCACCGATAGCGGCTCCTGCGGCCGCCCCGCCGGCAACCCGCTTTCGATTCATCGGGTCCTCTTCTCGACCGGCGAGAGCTCCCACAACACCACCGAGGACTATGAGAAACATGCCACCGATACCCAGCAGCAGGTCTAGGTCGGGGCCGACTGGAACCGACAAAACAAGCAGCACCAGGCCGGGCAGCGTCCCCAGCACGGCCCACCCGACCGACCGTTTCCATTTCATAGCACTCTCGTGGGGTTCGCTCGGCTCCCGGGCTTAACCAGATGAGAACCTATCAGCCAAATCGCCACCGGGTCGGAGACACCGCCCATAACCGGCAATAGAACCCACTCGGAAGACCACGCTGAGCGGCTACCGGCAGACTCCAGCTGGTGACTGGACTGCCTAGTCGAGCTCGCCAAAGACCGAGGGTGTCAACACCCTTGCGGGACGGTACACCTAATGCATGGCGCGTCGTATTTGATCATTTGGCCGCCCGGAAGGGCCGTCACGGGTCAAGCCAGGGCGGCTAGACCACCTCGCGGTCTTCGCCGTCGACGATCAACTCCTCGACAACGCCCACCACAACCGCGCGGATAGCGCCCCAATCAAGGCCAAGAATCTGGCGGGCAGAAGTGCCCTCGTCCAGGATCAGCACTGTCTCGCCCACACCAGCATCGACCACATCGACGGCGATCGTATAGCCAGATGGCTCCCCGGAGATGCCCTGAACGTCACAGACCAGCAACCGACGACCGTCGAGTACGGGGGCGTTGATCGTGGAGACAACCGTTCCGACCACTTTGCCGACCTTCACCCGTTCGCTCCCAGATGGACGTGATCGACGATCCCGACGATGGCGTGATCCACGGGGACGAATCGCTCGGGAAGCGCCTCGGCCGCCTCTCTCGAGCTGACAAAATAGACAAGCTCTCCCGGTCCGGCCATCTGAACCGCATCGGCGGCCACCACCGTGCCACCGGCCGGTTCTTGATGCTTGTCGAGAGGTTGGATCACCAGAAAGCGGACCCCCTCGAGGCCTTCTGCCTTCTCGGTGGCAACAACACTTCCAAGGACGCGGGCCAACTGCATGTCAGCGGCTCTCGACTCGCTTCAAGAATCGAAGCTGGGCACCGAGGTTTTCGATCATCTCGTGATGCAGCTGGGCGATCACATCGGAACGGATCAATGTGCCATGGGACTCGACACGACTCACCGCTGCCTCGACTGCGGCCTCTACATCGGAGACCGTCCCGGAGAAGAATACATAGCCCTTGCCACCAAGACCGTCAGCCAAACCGACCGCCCCCAAGACCACGTGGGCCGCTTTGACACCGGCGTCCGCACCGTCGATCACGGAGGCGACCGAGGACGTCTCGACTATCCCCAAGGCCTCTTCGCCGAGCGTCGCCTTCTCGGCTCTCCCAACGATCGCGGATGTCACGTCCGGGTGAATGTCGGGGAGGAACACCGAGTCGGTGATGTGGCCCCCACCAATATCAGTTCCCGTTGACAGAGCCACCTCGACGCTGGCGGTGTCACCGCTGACCAGAACCAGATACTTCCCAGGATGGACAGTTCCCGCATAGATCGATCCCAGAGGAGATGACTTGACCATGGCATCGCCGGACACGATCCCGGCGCTGATCGAGTCGAACTCGAGAAGGGCGATCGCGGGATCAGACAATGCGCAGCGCTCCCACGACGCTGATCCTTCGGACGCGTGAGAAGTGCCGCGGCCGGGTCATTCCCTCCCCGGTTGGGCTGGCGATGGAGAATGAGGTGAACCCCTCGCCACCCTCTCCCAGACCGCTGAAGTTGGGACCGTTGGCCACAAATATGCTGCAATTCATTGCCCGGGCCATCCGGGTGATGGTGTCGACATTGGTGCTGTGAATCGACGCCGTGTGGCGGAAGCCATGTTCTGACCGAACTGCCAGGTCGATGGCGTCGTCGACGTTGTGCACCCTGACAACGGGCATGACCGGCATCATCTGCTCCGTCCAGACCAGACTGTGCTCACTCCGAACCTCGGCCACGACCAATCGAAGGTCGCCGTCGACTGTGATACCGATCTCGGAAAGAATCGCAGCGGCGTTCTTCCCGATGAGCGCCTGGTTGATCACGCCCGGTTTGTTGGGAGGGCCCATCTCCTTGAAAATGACCCGTTCCAGTCGCTTCAGTTCGTGCTCTTTGAGTCTGTAGGCGCCATTGGCGACCATTGCCTGAACGAGGCGATCGGCCACGGTGTCAACGACGATCGTGGTCTTCTCATCCGTGCAGATGATGTTGTTGTCGAACGAGGCGCCTCGAACAATGTCGCGGCCCGCGGCGTCGACGTCGGCCGTTTGGTCGACAACGGCAGGTGGGTTGCCCGGACCTGCGGTGATCGCCTTCTTGCTGGTCTTCAATGCCTCCTTGACGACGCCGGGCCCTCCGGTCACCAGGAGAACAGCAATGTCAGGGTGATGCATCACCTCGAGTGCCGACTCCAAAGTCGGGTGAGGGATCGCAGTGATCAGGTTCGGCGGACCCCCGGCGGCGACCACCGCTCGATTGAGAAGCTTGATGTTTTCAACGGAGACGAGGCTGGCATTGGGGTGGACGTTGAAAACCACGGCGTTGCCTGCCGAGACGATCGCGATCGAATTGTTGATGATGGTCGAAGTGGGGTTGGTGGAAGGCGTGATCGAAGCGATGACGCCGTACGGCGCATACTCGGTGACCATCATGCCTGCGTCACCTGTCACAACATGAGGTTCCAGGTCCTCCGGACCCGGCGTCTTGGTCGTCACCAGTCGATTCTTGACGGCCTTGTCCTCGGCACGGCCGATACCAGTTTCTTCAGCCGCCATGTAGGCGAGCCTCTCCCCTTCCCTGAGCATGGCCGTGCGCATACTGTCGACAACAGTTTTTCTGGTTTCGAGACCCATCTCTCGGTAAACCTCGAACGCCTGAAGGGCGGATCGGGCCGCCTCATCGATGGTGGAGTGGATTCCGTCGCCGAGTTCCACCTCGGAAATTGCAAGCTCATCACTGGCGCGAAGTGCCGGACCGGATCGGTCGGCGAATTCGGCCGCGGCAACCCGGCCTTTGACCCGATCGATTATCGTGCGGACTTCGCTGTCGCTGAGCTTCGACCTATCCAGCAGCTTCCTCCTGACCCTTGTGGTACCGGACCTCGCCACCGATATCCCAGGAGTCCACGATCGCCATGATCACGGCGTCGCAAGGACGATCCTTGGTCAGCTCGGTCTGACGCGCCGAACTGCCCGAGGCGTATAGGACGACCTCACCATGGCCGGCGCCAACAGCGTCAGCAGCCACCACATATGTCCCTGTCTCCTGGTTTGCCTCGTCTATCTGCCTCACAATCAGGAACTTCATCCCCGACAAAAGGGCTTCCTTGTGGCTGGCTACGAGGGTTCCAGCGACCCTGCCTAAATGCATGGGTCTCTCCTGTTTCTTGTGCTCGTCAGCCGAGGTCGTCCTGCGCCTGATCCTGACGGCCCAGTGGCAGCACGAGATCCACGTTGACATGTGGGCGCGCAATGACATGGGTAGCGGTTACTTCGCCGACCTTCTCTGCTCCGCGGATACCCGCATCGACCGCGGCCTTCACCGCCGCAACATCACCCCGGACTACCGCAGTTATGTACCCTCCGCCGGTTTTCTCCATACTCACCAGCTCCACCTTGGCCGCTTTGACCATGGCATCCGCGGCCTCCACCATCGCCGGGTAGCTGCGCGCTTCGATCATTCCCAGAGCTTCAGCCATGAAGCTCCTCCTTTCGTTCGTTCTCAGTCGAAATTGTCACTCTGATCTTTCAGGGTCTCTTCCTGTCAGACCTTCCAGGGCGGACACAGCCGCCTGCCATCCCACATCGATGTCTTGTTCCTCGCCACCGAGGTAGACGCGCCCCATCGATCCGAAGCTTCGCACCTCGAGCACGTTTATCTCGGCAGACTTCTCTGCCTCGTTGGCAGCCAGAGAGGCGTAGGCAGCTGGTTCACACTCGAGCACATAGAGGGTCTGTCCCGGGATAATCATCTCTCCGTGTCTCGTCCTATTGATGAGTTGTGCGTGATAGTCATCGATCCGCCGAATGATCTGCGAACTGATGATGCGAGGCTTCAATCGATCGTCTTCGGAGTGCTCAATGCCTTCGAGGATGGCTTCGCCTGCGGCCCGAACTTCTGCTTGGTCCGGTGAATGGACCTCGAGCACGCCGAAAAAGCGCTCGATGACCTGAAGACCTGGCTTGACGTTGGTTGCCTTCAGGGCAACGTCTGTAAGACGGTTGATTTCGATTCCGGGCGCGACCTCGACCCAAAGCGAGGCGTCCCCCGCCAGGGGAAGAAAGCCTTGGGCAACGGTTCCCAGGAACGCCGCGTATTGCGGTTGCAGGCTGTCCAGGAACGCGTAGGACCTGAGCTCAATACCTTTCGTCACTATGTCCTCCGTCTGATCCGCCGACAATCTGCACTCCCGCGGACGCACCGATCCTGGTGGCACCGGCGGCAATCATGTCTTCTGCATCATGTGCAGTTCTGACACCGCCTGACGCCTTGACCCCCATGTCCGGTCCTACCGTCTCGCGCATCAGGGCGACGTCATAGACCGTTGCTCCACCTGGACCGAACCCGGTCGAAGTCTTCACGAAATCGGCCTTGGCCCTTTTAGCCAACGCCGAAGCAATCACTTTTTCCTCATCGGTGAGCAGGGCTGTCTCCAGAATAACTTTGCAAATCGCCCCGGTCTCGTGAGCCGCGTCCACAACCTTGACGATATCGTTGTATACGAGTTCGTGGTCACCCGACTTGAGGGCTCCGACGTTTATTACCATGTCGATCTCGCGGGCGCCGTCGCGGAGAGCCTTGCGTGCTTCGGTAGCCTTGATTTCGGTCGTGGTCGCACCGAGCGGAAAGCCGATCACCGAGCACACTGGCACCTTCGTTCCTCGTAGGTTCTCGGCCGCCCGTTTCACCCACGTGGGGTTGATGCACACCGAGGCGAACCCGTACTGCTCAGCCTCGGAGCAGAGCAGGTCGATGTCGTCAGCCGTTGCGTCGGCTGCAAGAAGGGTGTGGTCGATGTACCGCGCAACGTCAAGCGGGACATCCGCTGCTTCCCCATGAAATGCGACCCTATCGGCCCCATTGGCGACGACCTCGCGAACCTTCTCTCCCGTCTCGGCCATATCGAACCGGGTGGAGAGCGCAGCGAGAACCTCTCGAGTGATGGTCTCGACCAAGGCCTCGCGATTCATGACGCGACTTTCTTCATTCGGGTCCGGAGTATTGCTGATCTAACGCGTCGATCATGGCAACCCGGCGAGCATGACGACCCCCTGACCATTCGGTGGATAGCCATTCCTCCACGATCTGCCACGCCAACCCGTCTCCGATCAGCCCAGCGCCGAGCGTGAGGACGTTGGAATGGTTGTGCTCCCGGCTGTTTCGGGCCGACGAAACGTCATAGCAAAGGGCGGCGCGGACCCCGGGCACCTTGTTTGCCACCATGGATGAGCCGATACCGGCGCCATCGATCATGATCCCCCAGCGACAATCGCCATCTGCCACCTTCTGGGCCACAGCCAGGGCGTATTCCGGGTAGTCGACCGACTCTTGCGAATGGGTTCCACAGTCCACGACATCCCATCCGGCTTCCTTCAGTCTGAAGGCGATACGCTCCTTGAGTGGATAGCCCCCGTGATCGGCGCCGATTGCGATCTTGCCGAAAAGATCCATGCTGGACGCAGAAGGGTCGCCTTGAGGAGCGGAGACTTCAGGTGCCTCGTTGTCAGTGTCGACAACACCATCGACAATCCGCTCGACGAGGGACCGCACCTCCTCTTCCGACGGCATGCCTTGGATTCTGGAAGATGTCATCTGCTCCGAAGGGCCTCCTCGACCGCCATCCTATAGGGACGCCCCCGTATGATCCGGGCCATGGCCGACAGCGATTCCGCCTTCCTCTGGGAGACCGAGGCACTTCGCTCCTCAAAGCCCACGCCGGGTCCGAGTGAGCGGCCGTATGCCAGTGTGGATAGGAACGATCCCGACTGGTTGACGCTGCGGGAGGCGACCGAACTCACCGGGATCCCCATCTCGACGTTACGCAAATGGGCCCGCCGACAGAATGTGCCCACCTACCTCAACGAGACACCGGTTGGTCCGCTGCGTCTGGTGTCGCTGAGAGGAATTCACCAACGCGCCGACGAACTGGGGCGGACCTTCAGCGATAAGGCATTGGCGCATCTGGAGATGCAGCAGTCAGAGCGAGCCGAACCGCCGACACCGACTCCGGCTCCGAGCCCGGATCCGGAACCAATCCCTGAAACTACGGAAACCCATCCTGCAACCGACGGCGAGCCTGTTATCCCCGAGGGAACGATGCTTGTCCCCCTCGACGCATGGAACAAGATTCTGATGCAGTTGGGGAACCTCCACGAGGCCGGTCAGCAGCTTGCTGAAGCCCGGGAAAGAGCAGCCAAGGCCGAGACCGAAACAACGTTTCTCAGGGAGCGGTTGACCGAGATGCGGGGTGAACTCGCCGAGGTGAAGAGCTTGGCACCCCGGTCCCCGATCGTTGTTGAGCCGGTGTCCGAACCGGAGACAGACGAACCGGAGGTAGAAGAGCCCCTCGAAGACGACGACTTGTCGTCGGTGGATATCCCTGTGAGGAATCTGGGAGACATCGAACCCCAAGATGAGCCACAAAGGCTGGCAGATCACGAGGATCTGCTCACTCTGCCCGCCTATTCACTCGCGATGATGAAACACGTCTACACCACCTGGCGCGGACGCCCCCGGCGGTAGACCGGGTCACTCCCAGCTCAGACTCGCCGGAATGCAATGACCTCATCGTTCCGCCAACTGTGGTCCTGTTCAGTCCGGTCCGACGACGTCACGCCTAGTAGATGCTGGGGCTGTTTAGCCTTCTGTCGAATAGTCGTCCTCGGCGAGGATCTGGTAGATCTTTCGCCTGGCGTCTTCGAGGATCTCTTTCGTCTTGGCCACCTGCGCCTCTGACCCGGCCCGGGCTACCTGCATGACGGCGGCGCCGACCCCGAATCCGGTCTCACGAAGAGCGTGGAGTCCGTGGTGGATGTCAGAACCGAAGCGCTCCCACGGAGGAGGCTCTTCATCCGACTCGACCCGGGCCCGTCCGTCATCGGTAAGGGTGTAGGTCTTCCTGCCGTCTTGTTCCTCGGCCTGGACGAGTCCCTCATCTTCGAGCTGCTGCAACGTGGGATAGATAGACCCCGGGCTTGGTTGCCAGATCCCGTCGGTTCGTTCTGTGATCTCCTGCATGATCTGATAGCCGTGCATTGGCGCTTCGGCCAGCAGGTGGAGGATGGCGGCACGGACGTCGCCTCTGCTCACTTTGGGTCTGCCGCCGTAGAACGCCCCGGATCCCATGGGGTACCTGCCGCGGAGCTCATTGCTCCAGCCTCGTCTGCCTCTTCGGCCCGCCATCGCCATCATGTGACGTTTGGCGACCCAGGGGGGTGTCATTGCGTATGACAAATAGGTCTCCTTTCAAGACTTCTAGTTGTATCACGATATATCGTAACAGGTCGTCTAACCAGAGTGAATTGAGTCCTATTCCCGACACGTCGAACCTCGAAGTAACAGTCGGAGCCCAGTCTTCTGGTTTGCGGGGACGCCGGCTACTTTTTCGCTACGCAGAGGCGCCCGATCGGGACGGTGGCCACCGGTAGTAGCTGGCGAACATCAGCGACCATGACCGCCAGGACAGCTGGCCGCAAGTACGGATCCCTTTGGTCCTTATGTGACTCCGCCGTAGGCGATACCTGTGAGTGCGGCCATCTCACTGTCGAACGTGGTGAGGTCATCGGTACAGAACTCATCGAGGCGAGTGTGCCCACATGCCCTCGCCAGCACAGACATGAGTTCCGTACTGGCTTGGAAGAAGCGGTTGAGTCGCTCGGCGGCTTCCTCCACCGGCAAGCGCGCCCGCAAATCCTCGCGTTGAGTGGCGATTCCGACCGGGCAGTTGTTGGTGGCGCAGGCCCGCATGCCCAGACAGCCAATGGCCTGCATCGCAGAGTTGGCCAGAGCGACGGCATCGGCGCCGAGTGCCATTGCCTTGGCGAAGTCGGCGTGGGTACGCAGACCACCGGTCACCACCAGGGTGACATCACCTCGCCCGCGGGCTTCGAGATGTCGTCGGGCTCTTGCCAAGGCAGGGATGGTTGGAACCGAGATGTTGTCTCGAAAAAGCACCGGTGCTGCACCAGTGCCGCCGCCACGACCGTCCAAGATGATGTAGTCGACGCCGATCCGGAGGGCGGCGTCGATGTCGTCCTCGATGTGCTGCGCCGACATTTTCACGCCAATCGGTATTCCACCCGTCTTCAGACGTACCTCATCGGCAAACCGGCGAAAATCGTCCTCATTCTCGAAGTCCTCGAACCGACTCGGTGAGATCGCGTCCTCTCCCGGCTCGAGCCCTCTGACGGCGGCGATCTCCACTGTCACCTTTCGACCGGGAAGGTGGCCACCGGTGCCCGTCTTGGCGCCTTGACCGAGTTTGAAGTGGAACGCCTGGGTTTTGGCGACCTTGTCGAAACTGAACCCGAACTTCCCGGAGGCATATTCGTAGAAGTACCGCGAGTTGGCCTCCTGCTCCTCAGGCAGCATCCCTCCCTCCCCGGAACAGATCCCGGTACCGGCCAGTTCGGCACCCTTTGACAATGCGACCTTGGCCTCGAATGAAAGGGCGCCGAAACTCATATCCGACACAAAGAGCGGAATATCCAAGGTCAGAGGACGGTCGGCGTTAGGACCGATGACAACTTCGGTTGCGACGGGAACATCGTCGAGTTGGGGCAGGCGGGCCAACTGCGCTGTCACAAACTGGATGTCTTCCCATCCCGGAAGCTCTTGGAGGGGAACGCCCATCGAACCGACCGGCCCGTGATGCCCGAGATAGTCCAGCCCTTCGGTGCCGAGCCGGCGGATGAGAGCCTGGTGCGGCTCCTCCGGCGTGCCGTGCGGGTCCTGCCAAGCGCCCTGATATGCCGAGCGATCATACGGCTGCGGGTGAGATTCCTCCCACATCAAGATCTCCTCCTCGTCCACGAGAAGGGAACCGTCCTCGATCCACGACGAGAACTTGTTGAGCTTCTCCTCGTTCGTGTAACTGCTCACCCCAGTCATATAGACGTAATCCCATCCGTGGAGACTGCAGACGAGATCGTTCCCGGAGATATGGCCGTCGGCGAGCATGGCGCCCCGGTGCAGGCACCGGCCGTACAGCACCGAATGGTTGTCATCCCAACGGACGATGACCAGGTCAATGTTGCCGACAAGGGCACCAACCGGTTTCCGATCCGGGATTTCACTCCATTCGGCGATCTTGACAGGCTTCACAACAACCTCCGAGCGATGTCGAGACGATTATCCCCTACCACGGCGTGTAGAGGGCTGTGTTGCATAGTCCCCGACACCTTTGTCCCGGACACCCCTGTCCCGGACACCCACACGGAGTACTCGGTGCCGCCTTTCATCACGATGGACGACGACACAAACCCATGGGCGGGGTCGCGAATCCACTTGGCATATGGTTGCTCGTCTTCGCCTCCGCTCTCGATGTTGTCGGCTACCACAACCGCACCGTCGCGGAGGTGGGGCACAAGGAGCTCGACGATCTCCAAGTACATGCCCGGGCCGCCATCGAGCAATACGACGTCCACAAGGCCACCCGGATCAGCAAGGGTCTCGCGGGCGTCGCCAGAACGGATCTCCGTGTATTCGGCGAGTCCGGCGGCAGCGAGATTCTGACGGGCCGTCACCGCCTTGTCCTCGACTAGTTCGGACCCGACAAGGATGCCGCCTCCGTTGTCGCGGAGACCTGCGGTGAGATAGATACTGGAGACGCCAAACGATGTGCCGAACTCGACCACCCGCTCCGCGCGTACGGCTCGAACGGTCTGGTAGAGGAAGCGACCTTGCTCGCGACTGACCGGCAAGTAGAAGTCACGCATTTGCTCGGGCCAGTCTTCGGTCATCTGTCCGCCCTCGCGAGTAGCCGCCATCCTTTTTCTGAGCTCTGGCGTCTGCGCCTCGGCTTCGCGGTGAAGACGGTCCAGCACCTTGACAACGTTGGGATCCGCAAGGGAGTTCATGGTGACACCTTCATCTTGACCGAGTTGCGCCCTATTCCCGAGTCGAGGACAGAGTGACCCTTACGCTACAAGTTGTCCTCATATGATGCAAGGGGCTTTGTCACACTTTCAGCGGACCAACAATGGCCAAGAACTTCAATCAGCCGAGGAGAACCACAGGGGAGAATCCACCCAGGGATCTTCGACTAAGCGCCGGCTGCGTCGATCAATCGGTAGGTGACATCCTGGGCAATGTTCATCTCCATGCCAAAGGCGACCATCTCACCCGTCTCGTCGTCGGGCATATTGATGTCGATGACAATGCTCGTGCTCATCGAGAACTCGGCCCGACGTGCGTAACCCGCCTCAGCATCGAACCATGTCGTCATGTCGGAGACCGTCTCGTCGATGATGAACAAGAAGCGGAATCCCTCTGCGATGGCATCGATGTCGGCCTTCTCCTCGTCGGTGGCATTGTCCGGAATGAAGGCTTGGAAGAACCCAACGAGAAACTCCGCCAGATCGAACTCGATCATGGATGTGGTCGACGTGGTCTCGATGACGAGCACTACATGGCCATCGATGGTCTCGGTGGCCGTCACTTCGTTGCCGATCTGAGTCACGATGGCGTCACCGCCCATGAAGACCGGGCTTTCGATGGTCTCGGACCAGCTATCACCCACCGTCACGGGACGATCAGGGAACGGTGGACCGACGAATCGTCCGGGATCCATGCCGGGGGCGGCGAGTAGGTCGCCAAACCCGCCGAGGCCGCCTCCAAATGCGTCGTCGAACATGTCGTCGTCTGGGATGATGTTGCCCTGATCGTCAACGACGATCGTTACGTCAATAGGTTCCAGTTCGGCAAAATCGGGAAGATCGGTTTGACCAATGGGTTCACCATCGATGGTCCCGGTGATCTGAAGGTCGGTGAAGTCACCCTTGATCGTGATCTCGTACGTGTCCGGCTTCGGGCCCTCCGCAACGGAGTGGCTGAAGGTTGTCGTTCCGGTCAGATGGATCGATGCGTCGCCGGGAATCTCCTCATCGCCCATGGCAGAGGCGTCGCCCGTGGCACTCATGTCGATTTGTTGGTCGATGCCCACTTCATACTCGAAAGTCGTGCCGGACTCGAGGGTGTAGCTGAGTCGAAGGGCGTCGGGGGTGATGGACTGGATGGCAGTCGTGGTGGACCGGATGGCAACGCCACCACCGCAAGCTGTGAGAACAAGGGCCAAAGCCGTCAGGGTCGAGACATAGCGAATTCGCATTTGCAGCAATGTATCGGTCTTCCTCCGCTGTTCATTGAGCACAGACGGTTATGTTGCCCACCTCATGAATCCCTGGACTCCACTGGTCGGCGCAACCCTCGGATGGGGAGCCTCTGCCGTCATGACCCGAGCGGTGATTCTGCGAGGAGTTGGCGCATTCACATTGGTGCCGATTCGAATGGCGTTCGCCATGGCGACACTCGGCCTTGTCATAGTTGTTACAAAGCGATTCGGCACCAGGAGTCCCGCCGCGTGGAGACGCGGCCTGGTGCTGGGCACGGTGGGAATGGCCCTGCCGATGCTCCTGATGACGCTCTCCTTCGAGGATCTTCCGGTGAGCGTTGGCGGTCTCCTGATCGCTCTCATCCCGCTCGCCACCATCGCCGCCGCACACTTCATTGTTGACGGTGAGCGATTTCAGGTGAAGTCACTCCCCGGACTCCTGATCGCTTTGATGGGATCGGCCGTCCTTGTGGGTGTTGGTGGCGCATCAGTAGAAGGCGTCGACAATCTCTGGCGCGGCACCCTCTTGGTGACAGCGGGCGTGATCCTGGCGGGCATCGGCGGTGCGTTCAGTCGGAGATTCGCCCTCGAGGTCCCCAGCGACGATCTCGTCCTACCTCAGTTCACCGTCAACACTGTCGTTCTGTTCATTGCCATGCCGCTCTTTTGGGATATCGACCTTGCTTCGATCGACGGGACGAGCTGGCTGCTGCTGGCCGGTATCGGAGCCATCGGAACCACGTTGGCCTTCACGGCCTTCTTGATCGCCGCCGGCCTCAACCCGGCATCTCGACTCGCCCTCACCGGCTACAGCGTGCCCGTGGTGGCGGTCACACTTGCCGTGATCTTCCTCGGTGAAACACTCTCGCCGGCCATTCTGGGAGGGGCCGTGCTGATCGTCGCCGGCGTCATTCTCGCCGAGCGGTCGACCGCCCACATTCCCGAGCCCGGGGTCGCAACGTCGCGGTAGCAGCGGACCCCCGAATATGGTTTCATCAATGAGACGTCGGATACTTGTTGCCGTTGCCTGGCCCTATGCCTCCGGCTCGCGACATCTGGGGCACCTCGGCGGCGTCTATCTGCCGGCGGACATCTTTGCGAGATATCACCGCATCGCCGGAAATGACGTTCTGATGGTGTCGGGATCTGATGCCAACGGCACCCCGATCACCGTCAAGGCAGACGAGTTGGGAATCACCCCGCGAGAGGTCGTGGACAAGTATCACCCGGAGTTTCTCGGGTATTGGGAAACGCTTGGCATCTCCTTTGACCTGTTCACCACGACCATGACGGAGAATCACCATTCGGTCACCCAGCAGTTCTTCCTGAAGCTGCTCGACAAGGGCTATTTGACGAAGGGCAGCTCCGAGCAGTTCTACGACCCGGAGGCCGAGCGGTTCATTCCCGATCGCTACGTCGAGGGAACCTGCCCGCATTGCGGCTACCCGGATGCCCGTGGAGACCAATGCGAAAACTGCGGTCGCACCCTGGACGCCACGGACCTGATCAACCCCCGGTCAAAGCTCAGTGGCGTCACTCCCGAGCTCCGTGAGACCGAGCACTACTTCTTGCAGCTTCCGATTTTCAAGGACAGACTTCGGGAGTGGATCGAGCCGCAAACCACCTGGCGCAAACATGTCAAGAACTGGGCCCTCGGAATGCTCGAGGACTTGCCCGAGCGGGCGATCACACGGGACATCGAATGGGGCGTCGAGGTCCCCGTTGACGACCTGGGCCCGGGAAAGCGGATCTATGTTTGGTTCGACGCAGTTATCGGCTATCTCTCGGCGGCCATCGAATGGGCGTCGAATACCGACGACGCCGACTCCTGGAAGGCGTGGTGGGAGGATCCCGACGCCGAGTCGTATTATTTCGTCGGGAAGGACAACATCCCGTTTCACGCGGTGATCTGGCCGGCGATGCTCATGGGTCACGGCGGCCTCAATCTGCCTACAAACGTGCCGGCCAACCAATACATAACGTTCAAAGGGGAGAAGGCTTCCGCGTCCAAAGGGGTCGGAAACTCGATCGGGTTTTATGCCAGTCGTCTCCAACCCGACGCTCTCCGCTACGCCATCGCTTCGATCCTTCCCGAGCAAAACGACACCGACCTGAGTGACGCCCAGATCGTCCGGCGTGTCAATGAGGAACTGGTCGCCACATGGGGCAACCTGGTGAACCGGGTTCTTTCGATGAGTGCGAACAACTTCGATGGTGCCGTGCCGGAGCCTGGTGACTTGACGGAAGCCGATCGGGTCATCCTCGATCTCGGTCCGGCCACGCTCGAATCGGTGTCAGAGCACATCGAGAAGGTCGAATTGCGCGCTGGTTTGAGATCGGCTCTAGACGCCGCCGGCGAAGTCAACGCCTATTTGAATGCGACGGAACCGTGGAGGGTCTTGAAAGACGATCCTGTGCGGGGCGGGACAATCCTGTGGACGGCAATTCAGACGATTTCGGCGGTCCGGGTTGCGCTGACGCCCTACCTGCCGTTTTCGTCGGAGACGATCGGAGTCCTCCTCGGCCTCGACCCCGAGGTCGCCGAATGGGCGGCGCCTGCCGTGGCAGGTGGAACAGTCCTGGGCGAAGTCAAGCCGCTCTTCACCAAACTGGACTCGGACGTCTTCGACTGAAACCTGATCCGCTCTCTCTGGGTCCAATCGGGGTCATCCCCAGTTATGGGACTTTCAACGGCTGGTTAGGTTGTAGCCATGGCCCGAATTGCGCGCATCGTCGGTGGGTTCACGCTCATCATCGCGGGGATCTTCATGCTGGTCCTCCCCGGGCCCGGCATCCTATCGATCTTGGGCGGGTTGGCCCTGCTGTCCAGAGACATGGTTTGGGCCGGTCGGCTCGCCGATTGGGCGAAGCAGAAGTTCGGCAAGGACGCCGCGGATGGACCCGACAAACCGACCGCCGGTCCCACCAATCCGCCGTTGAACGGGGAGACGCCGGACGGGGCTTAGTGGTCTAGCTGGGCGGATAGACCCCCATGCCCTTGGCCTTCTCGGTCTGCCAGAAGATGTCGGCAATCTCGTCGATCAGATCGATAAGCTTCTGACCATCCGCCGGGTCAGCCGACTTCTTGGCATCACCTGCCTGGTGAATCGCCCGCCAGAAGAGGTCGTCGAGGTTTGAGAACTCCTGGCGATGTTCTGCAGTGAAGAAGTCCACCCAGAGAACCATCAGGTGATGCTTCACGTCTTCTGCACGCTCTTCCTTCAGTTGGAGGGCGCGGGCCCGGAACACCTCGTCGTCCGAGTCCTGGTACTTCTGAGCGATCTTCAGCACCGAAAGGGCTTCGATCTTGGCCTGCGCCGGGTCGTATACACCGCAGTACAGGTCGCAGTGGGCATGGGCAATCGTCACTCGACGCATGAGGTCTCCTTATCTCTCGCTCGTCCCGCTGACCATACTCACGACCCGAACATGTCGATGAAACGCTTCCGAGTGGCCGAGGACTCAATGCGGCCGGCCCTTCAGCCTGGTGAAGAGATCGTCGCCACCGATACCCGAAGGCCCTCGGTTGGAGATCTGATCGTCTTCCCTCATCCCGGGCGCGACGACTTCTGGATGGTGAAAAGAGTCGCAGACCCACCTGAGCCGATCGATCAGGAGCAGATCTGGGTTATGTCAGACAACGCCGATGCCACACAAGCTGACAGCAGAACCCTCGGGCCAATACGTGTCCGATCTGCGTTGGCTGTGGTGGACCGACTCGACGCCACGACCTTCAACGAGGCGACCGATCTTCTATCCAGCGAAGACACCGCCCTTGCCGAAGCCATCGAGCGATTTGGCCGGCCCGAGTTCTGGCACCGTCAACCAGGCCTCCCTTGCCTGGTCTTGCTCATCCTCGAGCAACAGGTCTCTCTGGAGTCCGGTGCAGCGATGTACCGGCGACTCGACGAGACAGCGGAAGGTGTTGCTGCAAGCAGCATCATCCGGATTGGGATCGACGGGATGCGCTCGATCGGGGTCACCCGCCAGAAGGCGGGCTACCTCTACTCGCTGGCCCTCCTGGTGGCCAACGGGACGCTCGACATCGAGTCTCTGGCCTCGCTCTCCGCCGACGACGCCAGATCCAGGCTTGTTTCCATCAAAGGCATCGGCCCCTGGACAGCCGACGCCTACCTGCTATCTGCGTTGCTCCACCCCGACGTCTACCCCGTGGGCGACCGCGCATTGCAGGTGGGGGTGGGAGAAGTTCTCGGGATGACCCATACGCCCGACGAAGACGAGCTGGAGTTGGCATCAGAGACTTGGAGACCGATCCGAGCAGTGGCGGCTCGAATCGTCTGGCACGCGTACCTGTCGAAACGGGGACGGACGGAACCCCAGGACCCAACTCTCGGACATGAACCGGCTGGCAAGGCGTAGACTCAACCATCATGACCGAGTTCATCGTCCAGATGGACAACCGACCAGGTCAACTCGCCTCACTCACCGAGGCACTCGCCGCCTTCGGGGTCAACATCGACGCTTTGACCGCGTATGGCCACGATGGCGATGGAACCGTTCGGCTAATAGTGGACGACGCGGTCACCACGCGCCGGGTCCTTGAGGAGGCGGCTCTTCAACACGAAGAAAACACGGTGCTGAGGGCACACATGCCACACCGTCCTGGCGAACTGGCGAGATTGACCCGCTCACTTGCCGATGCCGGGATCAACATCGAGGCCATCTACGTTCTCCGGGCTAACGCCGACGGCATCGAGTTTGCCCTTTCTGTCGACCAGCCCGAGACCGCCCTCCCTCACCTGGAGGTGAGGGGAGGCTCGCTCATCGACTGACCCCAGAACCTGGGGTAGTCTCCCCCCACTTTCTAGACTTGCTCGGATGCGAACCACTATTGCCAGGTTGGTCGCGCTCGGACTGATTCTCTCGGCCTGCACGGCAGGAGCGGCCGAGCCTGATGCCTCAACCACAACCGAGCCGCCGACGACCATCACATCCACAAGCACGACTTCCACAACGATTCCACCAACCTCGACAACAACGGGCGACGGCCGCGTGACGTCGTTGATAAACGGTCTGCCGGTCGACGATCCGGAGCTTCTCAATCGCAGGGTGCTCGCGGTCAAGATCGACAACCACCCCAGAGCCAATCCTCAATCCGGCATCGACCAGGCCGACATGATCATCGAACTCAGGGTGGAGGGGATCACCCGCTACATCTCCATTTGGCACGAGAGCGATTCCGATTTCCTCGGTCCAATGCGGTCGGGCCGCCCGACGGACCCCACTCTTCTTGCTGCGTTCAACGAGCCCACCTTTGCCATCTCCGGAGCCCAGGCTTGGGTGAGAAGCCTCATCGTCTCCAAGGGGGTGAAAATCGTTGGGGAAACCGGTCCACCGGCCACTTTCCGGAGTCCGGATCGGAGTGCACCACACAATCTCTACGTCAAGACCGAACTTCTCAGAGATGTCTCTGATGGTCGCGGATACCCGGACGAGCCTCCCACCGGCCCCATCTGGGAGTTCGGGCCCATGTCTGACTTCGCCGAGACGGCATCATCGGTGGAGATCGACTTCTCCGGCAACACGGTCACATGGACCTGGGATGAGGAGTCAGGCCTGTGGCTCAAGACGGCATACGATCGCGAAACGACCTACCGGAACGAGGACGGCACCGAGGAGCGTGTTGGGGTTCCAGTTCTGGTTGCCCTCTATGTGGAGCTGTACACCGCGCATCCGCCGGCCGGGGTGTCCGGCTCGTCATTGCCCAGTTCTCGGACAACAGGATCCGGCAAGGCGTTCGTTTTCGCTGACGGCCGCGTGACGGAAGGAACATGGGAACGTGACTCCGAGCTCGAGTGGTTCACCCTCACGGACGCCGACGGTGAGGTCATCCTGGTCCCTCCAGGCAAATCATGGGTGTCTCTGGTTCCCTCGCATCGAGGTTTGACGTTCCAAAGCTGAGCGTGGGCAGTCACGTGGCCTGGAGCCACCTTCCCGCACACGCTTGACTAGCGTCCCGGACGTGTTTGGTGCTTCCGCCGTCAGTCGCGTTCAGGCTGCGCTCGATGCGGCCAATGACACCCAGAACACACTCAACGCGTTCATATCGATAGATGACGAGAGAGCGCTCGAGAGGGCCTCCGAAATCGACGCCAAGATCAACAAGGGCGAACACGTCGGGCCACTTGCCGGTGTCCCCGTGGGACTCAAAGACCTGATCGATCAGAAGGGCAGAGTCACCACCGCCGGCTCCGCGTTCTACCGCCAGGAGCCCGGGACCAACGCACCGTGCGTGGACGCGTTGGAGCAGGCCGGGGCCGTCATCATCGGAAAGACCGGGCTCCACGAATGGGCATTCGGCTTCTCGTCGGAAAACCCTCACTGGGGTGTCATCCGCAACCCCTGGGACCAGACCACATCTCCCGGCGGGTCATCGGGGGGTTCGGCCGTCGCTGTCGCGGCCGGCATCACCCCGATCTCCATCGGCACCGACACGGGAGGCTCCGTTCGCGTTCCTGCCGCTTTGTGTGGGACCTACGGGCTGAAGGTGACGCACGGTCGGATCCCGCTCGATGGGGTTTTCCCCCTGGTCAGCTCGATGGACACTGTCGGACCGTTGGCCGACTCGATCGAGAACATCAATCTCGCCTACCGGACAATGTCGTCTGACTCAGCCCCTGAACCCGGTCCAGCTCCCATGAGGCTGGGCATTCCCCAGCCCTGGCACCAGAACAGCCCAACGGACGATGACATCGCCGGGGAGTTCGCCAATGCTGTGGCAGCCCTTCGTGACATGGGGCATGAGGTTCACTCGATCGAGATGCCCGATGTCGAACCATCCATTCAGCTGTGGAACTTCATTGCCGAAGAAGTGCGCGTGGTTCATGGCGAGTTCCGGCGAGAAAGCCAACCTTACGGAAAGGACGTGTCCGAACGTCTCGACGATGCCGATCTGGTAACGGAGGAGGAAGGTGTCAAGGCGAAGGTGTGGCAGAAGATGATTCGAACCAGGTTCTCAGACGCGCTGAGCACCGTCGACTTCCTGATCACGCCCACTGTCCCGGTGAGACGAAAGGTCATCGGCGAGGAGAACATCGGGGATCGTCATTACCGGGCCGTCCTCTCCTACTTCTCGGCGTTGGTCAACCACTCTCTACATCCGGCGATCGCCCTCCCGCTGCTGAGCAGCGGGGCGCCTTCGACGTCGCTTCAGGTGATCGGGTCTCGTGACTCGGAAGCGGCGCTGATCGCTTTCGGACGAACCCTCGAAGCTCAAAAATTGGTCGGGTTTGAACCCTCTCCAGTTGACTCACCTAAGCCGGGGGGCGGATAGACTTGGATAAGCGAAACTGAGAAAAAGCGGGTCCGGTCTCCTTGATCAGGAGGCCTGTGATCGCGCACAGAAACATCTACAAGGAAGTGACCGAGTGGCCAACGAGACCGCCACAGCAGACCCTTCGTCAACTACAACCGAAACGCTGGAGAAACTAGTAGTCCGATTCGCCGGCGACTCCGGCGACGGAATGCAGTTGGCCGGCAACAGGTTCACAGACGCGTCGGCGCTGTTCGGGAATGATTTGGCGACACTTCCGAATTTCCCTGCAGAGATCAGGGCACCGGCCGGGACTCTTCCTGGTGTCTCCAGCTTCCAGGTTCAGATCGCAGACTTCGACATCCTCACAGCCGGCGATCAGCCCGACTGTCTGGTTGCGATGAATCCAGCGGCCCTGATGACCAATCTCGAGGATCTGCGCCAGGGCGGGACGCTCATCGTCAACAGCGACGCATTCGACGAGCGCAATCTGGCAAAGGCCGGCTACGAATCCGACCCTCTTGATGATGATTCCCTCAAGGGGTACCGGGTGATCAAGGTTCCAATGGACGACCTCACAAAGCGAGCCGTCAAGGACACCGGCGTTAAGGGGCGCAACGTCCTCCGCTCCAAGAACTTCTTTGCCCTCGGTCTGATGGCGTGGCTCTTCCATCGGCCAACGGAGCCAACGATCGACTGGATCGAAAAGAAGTTCGGAAAGCAGGAAGAAGTAGCCGCGGCCAACATCGCTGCCTTCCGGGCGGGATACAACTTCGGTGTCACCACCGAGGCCACCAAGAACACTTTCGAAGTGAAGCCCGCTGCCCTCAAGCCAGGCACCTATACAAACGTGAACGGCAACACAGCTCTTGCCTGGGGCTTGATCGCCGCTTCCCAGAAGTCGGGGCTTCCGCTGTTCTACGGCACCTACCCCATAACACCGGCATCTGACATTCTCCACGAGCTTTCTCACCACAAGAATTTCGGAGTCAGGACTTTTCAGGCCGAGGACGAGATCGCCGCTATAGGCGCGGCCATCGGCGCGGCGTTTGCCGGCAACCTCGCGGTTACAGGCTCCTCGGGCCCGGGGATCGCCTTGAAGAGTGAGGCCATCTCACTTGCCTTCATGCTCGAGCTTCCTCTTATCGTCATCAACGTGCAACGCGGGGGACCTTCAACTGGTCTTCCGACCAAACCGGAACAGTCCGATCTCCTGTTTTCGCTCTACGGTCGGCACGGCGAGTCCCCGCTTCCCGTCCTTGCCATAGCCACCCCGTCGGAAGCTTTCCTCATGGCAATCGAGGCGGCTCGAATCGCCGTCAAATACATGACGCCGGTGATCTTGTTGAGCGACAACTCCGTGGCCAATGCCTCCGAGCCTTGGCTCCTGCCAGACCTCGACTCCATTCCCGAGATCGACGTCGAGTACGCCAAACATCCGAATGGGCCCGATGGGACGTTCCTCCCCTATATGCGAAATGTCGACACCTTTGCCCGGCCGTGGGCGATTCCTGGAACCGCCGGACTGGAGCATCGGGTGGGCGGACTGGAGAAGGATGCCCTTTCCGGCGATGTCTCATACGACGCAAGCAACCACCAGTTGATGACCGACACCAGGGCATGGAAGGTGGCCAACATCGCCAACGACATCCCCCAGTTGGAGATTGATGGTGAGGAGGACGCCGAGATCCTGGTCCTCGGATGGGGGTCGACCTTCGGGTCGATCCGCGCCGCTGCACGGAGGTCTCGTCTCGAAGGGCACAAGGTGGCCACCCTGCACCTGAGATATCTCAACCCGTTGCCCAACAATCTGGGTGACTTGCTCCGCTCGTACGACAAGATCCTCATCCCCGAGCTCAACACCGGACAGTTGTTGAAAGTGATCCGGGCCGAGTTTCTCATTGATGTCACCGGGTTGAACAAGGTCGCCGCTGAACCGTTCAAGGTGTCAGAAATCACGGAAAAGATTCTGGAGATGGTTCAATGACTACCCGCTCATACACAAGGGCTGACTTTCAAACGGACCAGGAGGTTCGCTGGTGTCCCGGGTGTGGGGACTACACGATCCTCGCTTCGGTGCAGCAGTTCGTCGCCGCCCTGGGCCGGCCACGCGAGGAGTTCGTCTTCATCTCGGGGATCGGTTGCGCCTCTCGGTTCCCTTACTACATGAACACCTTCGGGATGCACTCGATCCACGGAAGGGCTCCCGCGATCGCAACAGGCGTGGCGACAACCCGGCCCGACCTATCAGTGTGGGTGATCACGGGTGATGGCGACGCCCTTTCCATCGGCGGCAACCACCTGATCCACGTCCTCCGTCGCAACGTCAACCTGAAGATCCTCTTGTTCAACAACCAGATCTACGGGTTGACAAAAGGGCAGTACTCGCCCACGTCAGAGATTGGCAAGAAGACCAAATCGTCCCCTTTCGGGTCTATCGACTACCCGTTCAACCCGGTTTCGCTTGCGCTTGGAGCCGAAGCAACCTTCGTCGCGCGCACGCTAGACATGGATCGAAGTCACACTCAAGCGATTCTCAAGGCCGCGTACGAACACGAAGGGGCGGCATTTATCGAGATCTACCAGAACTGCAACGTCTTCAACGACAAAGCGTTCATCCAGGTCACCGGAAAAGAAGAGCGTATTCACAATCGCATCGATTTGCAGCACGGAAAGCCGATCGTATTCGACGGCGGATCCAAGGCAATAGTCATGCGTGATGGACAGGCCACAATCGTGGAGTCGTCACTGGTCGACCCCAACGCAATCCTGGTTCACGACGAGACGAGGCCAGATCCGGCTATCGCCTTCGCACTGAGTCGGCTGTCTCACGGACCGTATGGCCCGACGCCGCTGGGGATCTTCCGAAATGTCGAACGCCCCTCTTACGACTCCGAGCTCAACGCCCAGGTCGCCGAGGCGAAGGAGCAACTCGGCGAGGGCGACTTGGAAAAGCTCATCCGGTCACACGGGACGTGGACGGTCGAGGCAGAGTCACCCAACGGGGGTTGAGCCTCAGATGCGTCGCCGTATCTCATCAATCTGATCTCGCACCGACTCGGGACTCCCCGAGCCAGATGTTGCCCGGGCCCTGACTGAGGCGGTCGGGTCGAGCCGATCGAGATCTGCCTCCTCAAAGCGTTGGTCAATTTCGATCAGATCGTCGATCGTTGCCTCTGACAGAGTCTTCCCGCGGGATTCGAGAGCGGCCACCAACTCACCTACCAGCGTATGAGCCTCGCGGAACGGAACACCACGACGCACCAGGGCCTCCGCCAAGTCGAGACTCACTGTTGCCGATCCTGGAGCCGGCGGGTGAAACTCGAGCCCGCCGAGCAGTTCCACCATGGCTTCCAGAGCCGATGCCAGCGTGTCGTCAGCATGAAAGACGATCCGCTTGTCTTCCTGGAGGTCCCGGTTGTATGCAAGCGGCAGGCCTTTTTGGAGAGAAAGGATCGCGGTCACGTCACCGGCCACAGTGCCGGCTCGCCCCCGGATCAACTCCGCTATATCCGGATTCCGCTTCTGGGGCAGGGCCGATGAACCGGTACTCACCTCGTCACCGAGGGACACCCATCCGAACTCTTTCGTTGACCAGAGGACGATCTCCTCGGCGAGTCTCGACAATTCGATCATGGACTGGGCGCAGCAGAACACATACTCAGAGACGAAGTCCCTCGATCCCACCGCATCGAGGGAGTTGGGGATAACACCGTCAAGTTCGAGATCCTTCGCTACAGCTTCGCGGTCGAGCGGAAGAGAGGATCCAGCCGAGGCACCGGCTCCGAGCGGGGACATTGCGATTCTCCCGACAGCATCGGTGAATCTGTCCGCCCCCCTCAGGGCCATCCATGCGTACGTCAGAAGGTGATGACCGAGCGTGGTCGGTTGGGCCTGCTGCAGATGGGTGTACGAGGGAATAACCGTCTCAGCATGGGTTTCGGCCATTTGCGCGATAACGCCGGCGAACCCGTGGAGCTGTTCTGTGCGTTGAGCACCGGCCCGGCTCAGATAGAGACGAAGGTCGAGTGCGACCTGGTCGTTGCGGGAACGCCCGGTGTGCAGCTTTCCGGCCGTCTCGCCAACGATCTCGCCCAGTCGCCGCTCGACAGCTGAGTGAACATCCTCGTCCGTGGTCTCAAAGGCAAACTCGTCGGCTTCCGCCTCGGCAAGGATGGTCCGGAGCCCCTTGGCGAGGGTTTGCGCCTCTTGGGCCTCGATGACGTTGGTGGCGCCAAGCATCTCGACGTGGGCGATTGAGCCTTCGATATCCACCTGGAGGAGACGGCGGTCAGATTCGTCTGTGGTGAATCTCCACATTGCCTCTGACAGGGAACCTTCGAACCTGCCGCCCCACATGGTCACGACCGAGGTCCTGTCCCGTAGCCACGAATCCTCAAAGCATTGAGCCTGATGAACCCTTCAGCGTCTGCCTGGCGATAGACATCATCGGCTTCGAAGGTGGCCTCTTCCTCGTCGTAAAGGCTGTTCGGCGATCTGCGCCCGACTACTCGAGCCGAGCCTTTGTACAGAATCAGACGGGCTTCGCCTGTCACCGGCTCCTGAATCGAGTCCATCGTCTCCTGCAGAGCGATTCGCTCGGGCGAGAACCAGAACCCGTTGTAGACGATCCTGGCATATCGGCTCACCAGGTCATCACGGAGGTGAAGTACTTCACGATCGAGCGCGATCGACTCGACTGCCCGGCGACCGATGTGCAGAAGCGTTCCCCCGGGCGTCTCATAAACGCCCCGGCTTTTGATACCCACGAACCGGTTCTCGACGATGTCGACACGACCGACGCCGTGACGCCCGCCAATCTCGTTGAGGCCTGCAAGAAGCTCGACCGGACTCAGTCTCGTTCCGTCTACGGATACCGGAGTGCCGGCCTCGAATCCGATTGTCAACTCCTGGGGGTCGTCGGGCGCATCCGTAGGATCGACGGTCATCCGGAACATGTCGGCCGGCGGAGCCGCCCACGGATCCTCGAGAACACCACCCTCATAGGAGATGTGGAGGAGGTTGGCGTCCATCGAATATGGCGCATCCCTGGTAACAGGGACGGGAATCCCCCTGGCCTCGGCGTATGAGATCAGATCGGATCGCCCCCCGAGATCCCACTCCCGCCAGGGGGCGATCGTTTTCAGGTCAGGGGCAAGGGCCGCGGTCGCAAGCTCAAAACGAACCTGATCGTTCCCCTTGCCAGTGGCTCCGTGCGAAATCGTATCGGCCCCATATTCACGGGCCGTTTTGATCAGTCCCTGACTGATGATGGGCCGCGCCAGGGAAGTTCCAAGGAGATACTCACTCTCGTACACCGCGGCTGCACGGAGTGCCGGGAACACAGCGTCGTTGACAAAGGACTCCTTGAGGTCGTCGACGACCCCGGCGATGGCTCCGGTGGCGAGTGCCTTTTCCGCAGCCTCGGCGACCTCGGAGCCCTGACCGACATCGGCGGTGTAGGCGATCACCTCGGCGTCGTATTCATCCCTGAGCCAGGCGAGGATCACCGACGTGTCGAGGCCACCCGAATACGCGAGGACCACCTTCATGCTTCTCCCACAGTTGCAGCCTCTGCCGAAATGGGAGCGCCCTCGTCAACCGAGGATCTTGGCCTTCTCGGCAGCAAACTCTTCCTCGGTGGGAATGCCTGCATCGGGAAGCTCTTTGGCCTCTTTGAGCTTGGCGTATTTGTCCTCCTCGGTGGGAGCCGGGGGTGGCGGTGGGGCTGGCGTCTCCGTCGGTGGCGGTGCCTCCTCGGGTAGCGGCGCTGCCGCGACCAGATCCGACGACTGTCGACGACTTACCCGACGCGATGTGCGTCTTGCCGTACGACGGCCGGTTCTTCTCGCTGCGCTTCGTCCAGTCATACACCTCCTATTGGAAGGGTGGCTGGACACTACCAGTGGACCAGAACCTCAAGGGTCACCCGATCCCGTCGACGAGAAACGTGTTCAACTCGTTGGTCAGTTCGTCCAAGTTGAGGGGACCGGTGGAGTCGTACCATCGCTCCAATGCGTTGAGGACCGAAAGAATGTAGATGGATGCCATCTTGGGATCGATGTCTGGGCGGAAAGACCCGTCATGGGCCCCATCGGCCAGAACCGACCGGAATACCCCTTCGTAATGATCCCGGGCCTGGACGATTCGATCACGATGCTCGGCGTCCAGCATTCGCGCCTCGTTGAGGAAAGTTCGAGCGACGTCGACATTGTCGAGGACGACAATCACGTGCCCGGCGATTAGCGCAGCAAGGCGATCGCGGGCTGTCCCTGGTGCTTCAAGGGCTTGTTCCGCCGATGCCTCGAAGAGCCGGGCGCCCTCCTCAACCACCGCGACAAGCAGATCCTGCTTCGAGTCGACGTGGGAATACAGCGAAGAGCCGAGTAACCCCAACTCCTTTCCGAGGTCCCTCATCGACGTCCCGTGGTAGCCACGTTCGGCAAAAAGACGGCCGGCGGCGTCGACAACGTCGGATCGGGTGTTGCGGATCGACACTATCAGCGGTGGTCGTAACGAACCACAACCCGGTCAGAAACCGGGTGCGACTGACAGGTGAGGACATATCCGGCCTCCACCTCTTCATCGATCAAGGCGTAGTTCTTCTCCATCGTCACTTCGCCCTCCTCGATCCTCCCCTTGCAGGTTGCGCACATCCCGCCCTTGCAGGAGAAGGGCAGCTCAGAGCGCACCCGAAGTGCCGCGTCGAGTATTGAAGTCCCAACCGACATCCGGGTGTCTACAGACCGCCCGTCGAGGATCACTGTCAGCTCGACCGTGCCCTCTCCGGGTGGCGGCTCTGGAGGAAGCGTCGAGGAGTCAACGGGGCCGGCAAAAAACAGCTCGTCATGGATGGCTTCTTCTGCCACGCCAAGGCTCCGGAGGGTTTGTCTCGCCATCATCACCACTTCGTACGGACCGCACAGGTACCAGTCATCGACCGGGGCGTTCCCCAGAAGCCGGTCGTGGATCGTCCGAATCTTGTTCTCGTCAATCCGGCCGGAGAGCAGCGGCAGGTCAGAGCCCTCCCTGCTGAGCAGATGGAAGAGCTGGAATCGGCTTCTATAGCGATCCTTCAGCCCTTCCAGCTCCTCCAGGAACATGATGCTGTTGGCTGTGCGGTTGCCGAACAGCAGCGTCCAGCTGGCAAATGGCTCACTCTCCAGGGATGTCGCGATCAGCGATATCACAGGTGTGATGCCGGATCCGACCGCGATGGCCACAGCTCGACGCGGACTCGAGGGGTCGATCTCGATGGTGAAATCACCGACCGGCGCCATCACGTCGAGCACATCGCCGGCCTTGAGATCGGAGGTTGCGTAGGTGCTGAAGGCCCCTCCGGGGAGCCGCTTGATACCCACTCGCAACTTGTCCGAGTTGGCGTTGGCGCAGATCGAATACGACCTGCGGACATCCTCGTCGGCGATGAAGGCTCGGACGGTTACATGCTGTCCGGGCAGATAGGCGAAGGTCTCAGATAGTTGGTCAGGAACATCGAAGGTGACAGCTACTGAATCCTCGGTGAGTGGGCTCACTTCCGTGACGCGCAGCTGATGAAACTCGGGCTCACTCATCAGAACTGTTTGAAATAGTCGAACGGCTCACCACAGGACGAGCACACCATCAGGGCTTTGCACGCTGTCGAGCCGAAACGGGCGATCAGTTTCGGGGCGGAGGCATCACAGCGCGGGCACAAGACGTCTGGCTCGGGGACGGGTGGTGCAGTTCCGAACTCGCTCAGCTTGCGGTGACCGTCCTCACTGATCCAATCGGTGGACCAAGCCGGGAAACGAACGGTTTCGACCTCGACATCCTCGACTCCAACCTTTTCGAATGCCGTGACGATGTCGTCCTCAATCTGGCCTATCGCCGGGCAGCCCGAGTACGTCGGGGTGATGGTGACGATGACGCGACCCTGGTCTAGCTCGACCGACCGAAGAATCCCGAGGTCATCGATCGTCAGAACCGGAATCTCCGGATCGACGACCGATGCTGCCACTTTCCGGAGGCTGACGATGCTGATGGTGGCTGCGATCACCATTGCAGCCCCGGGTAGCTCCGCTGCATCCACTGCATCTCGGCAAGCAAGAACCCGAGGTGCTCGGTGTGAAAGCCGCCCCGACCACCCGTCCGTTGATATGGGTCGGATGGGATTTCGAGATTGGCGTCCACGAAGGCAGCTTCGATGCTGGTGGTCCAGGCCGACCGATATTTCTCTGCCGCGCCTTCAAACATCTCCGATGTGTACCGCCAGAGTGCGTCAACTCCATCCTGAACCCGGTGATGGGACTCCTCCGTGCCGTCCCCGAGACGGATGACCCATCCTGAAGAGAATCGCAGGTGGTAGGTGGCTTCTTTGAGCGCCTTGGCGGCGATGCCACCCAGCGTCAGGTCGGGGGAGCCCGAAAGATCTTTCCAGAGTTCCATCTGATAGGCGTCGAAAAAGAGTTGGAGCACCATGGTGTGGGCGAAATCACCGTTCGGCTGTTCGACAAGGAGGAGGTTGGTGTAGTCCCGCTCGGTTCTGAACATGGCGAGGTCGTCCTCGGTTCGTCCCTCACCTTCGGTGCTGCCGGCGTGTGTGTACAAAGCCCTCGCCACACCGAGATGGTCGAGAGCTTTGTTACCCAGCGCGATATCTATCTCCAGCTCAGCCGTGTTGGAGATCAGTTCGCCGAGACGCTGAGCAAGCACCATGTTGTCGTCGGCATGTGCCAAAAGGGTCGTGATCCTGTCGCCAGCATCGGCTGGAGAAGTCCCTTGGGGAGCGGTGCTGGTGATCTGATTCGTCACATCTGGCCTACCTCTTCAGGAATCTCATAGGTCGTTGCCAGCCGATAGACCTTCTCGTTGGCCTCGACATAGTCGGCCGCGGCAGCCGGCTCGAAGGCATGGATCTCGGTGCTGGGGACCACCCACACGCTCACACCCTCACCGCGTCGGGTGTACACGTCGCGGGCGTTCTCGAGCGCCGTCTCGGCATCGGGCGCATGCAGACTCCCGATGTGGACGTGGGATATGCCGCGACGAGCCCTGACAAAGACCTCCCACATTGGCCAGCTCTCGCCACTCAGCTCCGTGGTCTCTTCGATCTCCGCCTTCTCGCCCGGGGCAACGGGGACGTCGTAAGTCATCAGCCAATCCTCCTATGCTGCCGAGCGGGCCTCTTCTTTTGCCGCGTGTGCCATCGCCGCTTCGCGTACCCACGCTCCGTCATCCCACGCCTTGACCTTGTGGGCAACACGCTCGCGATTCATCGGGCCGTTCCCCTTGACGACACGCCAGAACTCCTCCCAATCAATGTCCCCGAAGTCGTAGTGGCCCCTTTCCTCATTCCAGCGAAGATCGGGATCCGGTACTTCAAGACCGAGGTAGTCGGCTTGGCGGACCGTCATGTCGACGAACTGCTGGCGAAGGTCGTCGTTGGTGACCCTCTTGATCTTCCACTTCATCGACTGCTCGGTATGGGTCGAGTCGCCGTCGTGGGGTCCGAACATCATCAATGCCGGCCACCACCAGCGGTTGATGGAGTCCTGGGCCATCGCCTTCTGGGAGGCTGAGCCCTGGCAGAGTCTGATCAGAAGCTCATATCCCTGACGTTGATGAAAGGATTCTTCCTTGCAGATCCGCACCATGGCCCTGGCATAAGGACCATAAGAGCAGCGGGTGAGCATGACCTGGTTGGTGATGGCGGCGCCGTCGACCAGCCATCCGATTGTCCCCATGTCAGCCCAACTGAGCGTCGGGTAGTTGAAGATCGACGAGTACTTGTGCTTGCCCTGGTGGAGGAGTTCCTGCATCTCGTCACGTCCGACGCCGAGCGTCTCGGCGGCGGAGTAGAGGTAGAGCCCGTGGCCGGCCTCGTCCTGGACCTTGGCGATGAGGATCGCCTTGCGATAGAGCGTTGGGGCGCGTGTGATCCAGTTGCTCTCGGGCTGCATGCCAATCACCTCTGAGTGGGCGTGCTGGGCGATCTGGCGGATAAGGGTCTGGCGGTAGCCCTCCGGCATCCAATCCGAGGGCTCGATCTTGTCCTCGGCGTCGACAATCGCCTGAAACTGTTCTTCGGGTGACATCACCACATCTTAGACCAACGAACGTTCGTTTGGAAAAAGGGACGCGTTCCTGATGCACCAGCGATCGCATTTGATCATTGCGCCGCGTAGCTAGCCGGATTCAGGCGAGAGCGACCAGATCGAGGAGCTCCTCGTCGAAGAAGCGCATCTCACCCTCGGGCATCAGGACCGCCCGGTCCGGAATAAGTTGGGCGACGAAATCGGTGTCGTGGCTGACGAGTACGACAGTCCCCTCATAAAGGGTCAACGCGTCGAGAAGAGCTTCCTTCGCCTGCGGGTCGAGGTTGTTGGTGGGCTCGTCGAGCAGCAGCACGTTCGGTCGGGAGGCCACCAGCATCGCCAGAGCGAGCTTGGTCTTCTCCCCACCCGAAAGGGTTGACGCGTTCTGTTCGACTTTGTCCGCCAAGAGGAAGGTTCCGAGCAAGGTTCTCAGGGTCTGGTCGGGTAACCGGGCAGCTTCTCTCATGTGATCAAACACGGTCACACCCTCGAGGATCTGCTCGTGTTCCTGCGCGTAGTAGCCAACTGTCGCCTTGTGCCCCAGTGAGACCTCGCCCAGGTCCGAGGTCTCCACTCCCGCCAGGATGCGAAGCAGGGTGGTTTTCCCAGCACCGTTGAGACCGATGAGCAGCATCCGCTCACCCCGCTCGACTGCGAACTCGATGTCGATGAAGACCAGGTTGTCGCCAAATGCCTTGGCAAGCCCGGTCACCACGAGAGGGACCCGTCCCGACGGATCCGGTTGGGGGAAGACAACCTTGACCTTCTTGCCGCTCTTCTGCACTTCGACCAACTCGCGTTTCATCCGGTCCACGCGGGTTTCCATGGCACGGGCGACCTTGGCCATCTTGTCGGTGGTTCCCTTGAAGCGACGAATGTTCTCTTCGAGACGAGCGATGTGCTCGTCCTGGTGTTTTCGTTCCTTCTCCTTACGTTCTCGACGGGCGTCCCGCTCCACCAGATAGTGCGAGTAATTGCCGCGGTAGTGCTCGATCTCCCCATGTTCCAGCGCCAACACCTCGGTGATGGCTTCATCCAGGAGCGGAAGATCGTGAGACACAACCAACATTCCGCCCTTGTATGAGTTCAGATACTCGATGAGCCAGACCTTGGCATCAAGGTCGAGGTGGTTGGTCGGCTCGTCGAGGAGGAGCACATCGGTCTCGGCGAATAGGATCCTCGCCAGTTCGACTCGTCGACGCTGCCCACCGGACATCGTCAACACCGACTGGTGGAGCTCGTCGTTCCCGATGCCGATCTTTGACGCGATCCGCTTGGCTTCTGCCTCGGCGACAAATCCACCTTTGGCCTCGAACTCATCGTGGAGTCTGGAGAATTTGGCGATGGCTCTGTCTCGCTCTTCGCCTTCGAGGGAGTCGAGTCGAGCTCTCGCCTCTTCGATCCGGCGCTGCATTGCACCGATCTCGCGAGCCATCAGTATCCGCTCCAAGGCGGTGGCATCGGGGTGCTCCAGTTCGGGCAGTGCCGCTTCCTGGGAGAAAAAGCCGATTCGACCAGACCGGAGAACGGTCCCCTCGGTCGGCTCGACATCGCCCATGAGTGACCTCATCAGGGTTGTCTTCCCGGTGCCATTTCGGCCCACCAGCCCAATTCGGTCGCCCGACTGCACGCTGAAAGCAGCTCCCCGGACAAGAGTCCGGGTGCCAACATCAAGACGGAGGTCGCGCGCGATCAGCATGGTTGAAAGGGATGGGATGCCAGATTACGACAGCTTGCCGCTCAGCTCCAGCTGAAGAGGATCGACGCGTTCTACACGGCTCGATGGATCAAATGCGATCGCTGGCGCATCAGGAACGGCGATTGGGGGTCTTCAGTTGGTTAGGTTGCCGCCGTGCCCAAAGAGACATTCAGCCACACCGCCGTTACCCGGGCAACGCGAACCGAGGTTTGGAAAGCCTTGGACAAGCCCGAGACCTGGGAAGGCATCGGCGGCGTGGACAAGGTCATCGCCCCTGTCATAGACAAGGATGGCCGCCTCCGCGGCTTCTCATTCGAGACTGCTGTCGCCGGCAAGATCTATCTCGGCAAGGCGACGCCCAAAGCTCGAGAAGAGTCTCGGCTAATGGCCTGGAACATCGAAAACTCCGAAGTGCGCGGCGTCACCACGGTTCAGCTCAGTGACGATGGACCCGGCACCCGAGTTCAGGTGACCCTCGAGGTGGAAAGCGTCGGGATGTTCGCTTCAATGTTTTTCCCGGTGATCGCCAATGCGATCGGGAGTGGGCTCCCAGAGTCGGTCGATGCGTTCGCCGCCGGCTTCGATTAGCCGGCCCGCGGGCCTCGACGTGAAGGATTTGGCTTGGTCATTAGAACAACCGAGTTGGACATCACGCGGCCCGAGCAACCGCCGGTTCAGGCCTCGTCGCTGGCCTCGGCGTCTTCGGCGGCAAGACGCTGTGCGGTTTCTTTGGCCTCAGCATGGCTTTTGGCGACCTCTGCCCGGTCCGTGATCAGGGTCACCTGGTTGTCGAGAACCTGGAGGAACCCACCATGGACGCCGATCGTGGTGCGCTCCCCGGATTCGGCTTCGATCTCGATCGGTCCTGTGGCACAAGTCGCCATCAGAGGCTCGTGATCGGCCATGATGCCGAGCTCACCTTCCGGGGTTCGAGCGATCATGATGGTCGCCCGACCACTCCAAACGGTCGCCTCGGGCGACACCACATCGACCTGAAAGGTTTTCGCCATGCGCCCTACCTCCCGAGCCTTCGGCCCGGCAGGGACTTTCCCCCCACTCCTTCCAGTCGCAATTGGAAAATCATGCGACAGCACTTTCCAACTCGGCGGCCTTGCGCTCGACGTCCTCACGACCGCCGACCATGTAGAAAGCCTGCTCGGGGTACTTGTCCATCTCCCCGTCGATGATCGCCTTGAAAGCCGCAATCGTCTCGTCAAGTGGGGTGTAGATGCCCTCCTGGCCAGTGAACTGCTCCGCAACGAACATCGGCTGTGCCAGGAACCTCTGAATACGGCGAGCACGACCGACGACCAGCTTGTCCTCCTCGGACAACTCGTCGATGCCGAGGATGGCAATGATGTCCTGAAGATCCTTGTAGCGCTGAAGGATCCTCTGGATTTCGACCGTCACGGAGTAATGCTCTTCCCCGACGATCTGAGGATCGAGGGCGCGGCTTGTCGAATCCAATGGATCGACCGCAGGGTAGATGCCAAGAGCCGTCAGCGGCCGGGAGAGCACCGTGGTGGCATCCAGGTGAGCGAACGCCGTGTGCGGGGCCGGATCGGTGATGTCATCCGCCGGCACGTAGATCGCCTGGAGCGACGTGATCGAACGTCCCTTCAGCGATGTGATCCGCTCCTGAAGGACACCCATTTCGTCTGCCAAGGTTGGCTGATAGCCAACCTCCGACGGCATCCGGCCGAGAAGGGTCGACACCTCGGAACCTGCCTGTGTGAAGCGGAAAATGTTGTCGATGAAGAGAAGCACGTCCTGTTGCTGAACATCGCGGAAGTATTCGGCCATGGTCAGGGCCGCCAGGACCACGCGGAGACGAACCCCGGGCGGCTCGTCCATCTGACCGAAAATCAGTGCCGCTTTGTCGATGACGCCCGACTTCTGCATTTCCAAGAACAAGTCGTTGCCCTCGCGGGTCCGCTCGCCCACGCCGGCGAACACCGATACACCACCATGCTGAGTGGCAACGCGGTTGATCATTTCTTGGATAAGGACGGTCTTGCCAACACCGGCACCACCGAACAGCCCGATCTTCCCACCCTCGAGATAGGGACAGATCAGGTCGAGAACCTTTATCCCCGTTTCGAAGATGGTCTTCTGTGGCTCGACATCGGCAAACGGCGGTGGGGCGCGGTGAATAGGCCAACGGGGCTCAGAAAAGTCCTGGTCGGGGGCATCAAGGGAATCGCCCCAAACGTTGAAGATGTGACCAAGCGTCTGATCCCCGACCGGCACCGTGATCGACGAGCCCGTGTCGACGACTTTGGAACCGCGCGACATCCCATCCGTCGGCGCAAGAGCAATAGCACGGATCTTCGAGTCGCCCAGGTGCTGGGCTACTTCTGCGATTACCTTCTTATCCTCGCCAAGGAGGCTGAAGAAGATCTCTACCGCGTTGAGGATCTCGGGAAGGCTGTCCGGTGGGAACTCGACGTCCACAACCGGGCCGGCAACTTTGACGATCCGACCAACGCTCTTCTTCGAATTGTGACTGCCGTCACTCATTGTTCGCTCCATCGTGGTTATTGGCTACTTGGTTCTCGTTCCTGGGTCTCATCATGACCCCACCATGGCTTCGGCACCACCGACGATCTCGGTGATGGCCGTGGTTATCTCTGCCTGCCGGGCGCGGTTGGCCTGGACTGTGAGGGTCTTGATGAGCTCTTCTGCGTTGTCGGTCGCAGCTTTCATCGCCCGACGCCGGGCGTTGTGCTCCGAAGCGGACGCCTCGAGGAGCATGTTGAAGATTATCGCCTCTACATAGGTGGGCAGAAGCCGATTGAGGATCTCCTCGGGCGACGGCTCGAATCCGTAGGACACGCGAACGCCTCTCTCCTCCTCCTCCATTTCTGGAGGGGTGATGGGAAGGAGCTCTTGGTGGGTCGGCACCTGAGTCATCGCCGATTCGAACCGCGTGTAGAACACCTCGAGAACGTCGATGCGCCCAACGGCGTAGTCCTCCATCACCCGGTTGCCGACGGCGCGGGCGTCACCGTATCCAGGGGTGTCGGTCACGCCGAGATAGGCCTGCTCGATGTGATAGCCGCGGTAGCGGAAGTAGGACTGTGCCTTCTTGCCGATCGCATATATGACAACGTCCTTGCCCTCTCGCTCCAGCTCGATGGCCCGGGCTTCGGAAAGACGAATAATGCTTGAGGAATAAGCTCCCGCCAGGCCCCGGTCGGATGAGACGATCAGCAGTCCGACTCTGTTGGGGTCTCTTCGCTCGAGAAGTTTGTGACTCCCACCGGCATCCGCGGCGCCAACGTTCTCGATGACCTCGATCAGTTTTGCCGTGTAGGGCTTGGAGGCGTGAACGCGGGCCTGGGCCTTGGGAATACGACTCGCCGCGATCAGTTCCATAGCGCGGGTGATCTTCTTGGTGGCCTCAACGCTCCTGATGCGGCGTCGGGTATCGCGAAGCTGGGCGCTGGCCACTATTCGGGTGTCTCGGCGCCTTGGAAGAAGTCTTGGAAGGCGGCGATACCTTCGGTCAGATCGTCACCTTCTGGGATCTTTCCTGTCTCGGAGATCGCAGCAAGGACATTTGCGTGCCGCACCCTGAAGTACTCCCTGAGCTCAGACTCGAAGCGGCGGATGTCTCCAACATCGACATCGTCCATGTGGCCCTCGGTCACCGCATAAAGGGCAAGAACCTGTTCCTCGACTGGAACCGGGTCGTACTGCGGCTGTTTGAGAACTTCGACGACACGACGACCACGCTCGAGCTGGGCAAGCGACGTGGCATCGAGTTCGGACCCAAACTCGGCGAACGCTGCGAGCTCGCGGAACTGGGCCAGGTTCAACCTCAGTGGACCGGCGATCTTCTTCATGGCGCTGATCTGAGCTGCGCCACCAACACGAGATACCGACTCGCCGGCATTCAGCGCCGGACGAACGCCCTGGAAGAACAGATCGGTCTCGAGGAAACACTGTCCATCGGTGATGGAGATCACGTTCGTCGGGATATACGCCGAGATGTCGTTGGCCTTGGTCTCGATGACGGGAAGACCTGTCAGGCTGCCGCCACCGAGCTCATCTGAGAGTTTGGCGCAGCGCTCGAGAAGCCGACTGTGGAGGTAGAAGATATCGCCCGGGTAGGCCTCGCGCCCCGGAGGTCGACGCAGCAACAGGGAAATCTCGCGATAGGCGATGGCCTGCTTCGAGAGGTCGTCGAACATGACAAGTGCGTGCTCGCCTTTGTACATCCAGTGCTGGCCGATTGCCGAACCGGCGTACGGTGCGTACATCTGCAGAGCCGGGGCATCTGCAGCCGAAGCGTGCACGATCACCGTGTATTCCAGGGCGCCGTGCGCGGTGAGCGTGTCGACAACTTCGGCGACGGTTGAGGATTTCTGGCCAATCGCGACGTAGATGCACTTGACGGCCCTTTCCGTGCCCCAGTACTGCTTTTGATTGATGATCGTGTCGACGAGGAGCGCGGTCTTGCCGGTCTGACGGTCGCCGATGATCAACTGACGCTGACCACGGCCGATTGGAGTCATCGAGTCGATGGCCTTGATCCCCGTCTGTAGAGGCTCCGCTACCGGCTGACGCTCGATGACGGAAGGTGCCTGGGTCTCGAGAAGACGACGTTCGGTAGTCTCGATCGGGCCCTTCCCGTCGATCGGGTTGCCCAGCGTGTCGATGACTCGACCAAGAAGGCCGTCACCGACAGCCACAGAGAGGACGTTGCCAGTCTGCTTGACGGCGTTCCCTTCTTCGATATGGGTGTACTCACCGAGGAAAACGACACCGAGGTCATCCTCATCGATGTTCAAGGCCACTCCGATGAGGCCACCGGGAAACTCCAGCAACTCGGAGGCCATTGCGTTTGGCAGACCCTCGACTCGGGCCACACCGTCGGCAATCGACTTCACATAACCAACTGTCTCCTTGTCGATCTCAGGTTCCCAGTCTTCAATCTGGGCCCGGATCGACGCGGTGATCTGATCGGCGGTGATGGTCAAATCAGACATGTATCTCCTTGGATGGGTGACATGTGTTCACATCTGTCTCCTAGCCCTCTACGGCTTGCCGCAGCGAGTCAACTCGGCGTGCCAATGATCCATCGATCACGATGTCACCCACCCGGGCGACTATGCCACCGATGACCGACTCGTCGACAACCACCTTGACTTCAACACTCTTTCCGGTGGCCCTGCCCAGGGCAACGGCCAAGCGCTCGATTGTCTCTTCATCGAGGGGCACGGCGGATCGGACTTCCGCCACCGCCTTGTTGCGGGAGGCAGCAGCGGCTTCAACGACTGCCCTGGCGATGTCGGGTAACTCGGATGCGCGACCCTGGCTGACGATCAGTTGAACCAGGTCCACGCTGAGGGAGGATGCTCGTCCACCGATGAGGTCGTCGATCAGTGCCTGCTTCTTCTCCAAAGGCAGTTGGGGATCGGTCAACGTCGACCGGAGTTCGGGCGAGTCATCGAGCGCCTGGGCAACCGTGAACAGCTCGCTCTCGACGCGCTCCAACTCTCCCTCGGCCTTGGCGAGTTCGAATATGCCGTTGGCGTATCCGGTGATCCGGTCTTGCATCTAAAGGCCGATCCGATATGGCATCAAAGGCTTTCCAAGTCGGCCAGGTAGCGCTCGATCAAAGCCTGATGGGCTTCGGGGTCAAGCACCTCGCCGACAATCTTCCCAGCGAGGTCGACCGAGATGTCTCCCACCTGGGTCCGGGCGTCGGATAGAGCGCGGGACTTCTCGGCCGACGCGTCGTCACGAGCTTTGCTACGGATGTGGTCGGCTTCGCCCTTCGCCTTGGACAACAGATCTGTCTTCATTTGCTCGGCAGTGGCTCGGGCATCTTCGAGAATCCTGTTGCCTTCGGACTTTGCATCGGCAAGTTGAGCCTGGTAATCGGAAAGAAGACTCTCGGCCTCGACTTTCGCCTTCTCCGCATCGGCCAGTTGGCCGGATACGGCTTGCTGACGAGTCTCGAGAGTCTGGTTCAGAGTGGGGAGCGCCCACTTCCAGACGAAGAAGAAAACGATCGCAAAAGCGAGAATCCCGGCGATGAGTTCGGCCCTCTCGGGGAGAACCAGACTCACGTTGGAGCCGGACTCCTCATGCTCGGCGTAAAGGATCGTTGCAATCAGAAACTGCATCTTTTGACCTCTAGGCGATGAAGAACAGGACGAAACCGATCAGAGCCAGCGCCTCGGTGAACGCGATTCCGAGAAACATCGTGGTTCTGATGGTGCCTGCCATTTCGGGCTGACGCGCCATCGCCGTGATCGCATTGCCGACCACGATGCCAATGCCGATACCAGGCCCAATGGCGGCGAGTCCATATCCAATGATTGCGATGGCACCCTTGAGTGCCTCGATATCTCCTTCCAACATTCTTTCTCCTTAGTGCTCGAAGTGGACTGACGACTGGATGTAAACCGCCGACAGAAGAGTGAATATGTATGCCTGCAGAACCGAGACCACGATCTCGAACAGATAGATCGCAAGTCCTAGGACAAACCAGGGGATTCCGACGAGAGCCTTGGCCCCGATTTCGGGGAACGACGTGAGGAAGATAACCCCAGACCCGAGCAGGAGGGTCAGCATCAGGTGACCCGCCACCATGTTCGCAAAAAGTCGGACGGCCAGCGTGAACGGGCGGAGCAAGAAGATCGAGACCAGTTCGATGATCCCGACAAGCCATCTCAGGCCGATCGGAACATGTTTTGGCCAGACGGTGTCGAAGAGAAAGCGGAACTTGTTTCTTCCGAATCCGACGAAGACAAAGATCACATAAGTGACGATGGCGAGAAACGCAGGGATCGCCATTCTCGCCGTGATCGGGAAGTTGATCAGCGGTGTTACCTCGAAGAGGTTGCCGACGAGTATGAACAGGAAGATGGCAGTCAGATAGGGGACGTACCTGGCGCCTTCCGGTCCGATGATGTCCTTGGCAATGTCGTTCTTGACGAAGTCGAGGAGTGATTCGATGACCACGCCAAACTTCGATGGGACCATCCGTCGTTTGCGGAGCCCGAAGTAGAGAAGGCCGACTACTACGAAGGCTGCAAGGAAGAACAAGAAGATCGTTTTAGTAACCCCTATCGGGCCAATCGAGAAGATCACCTCGGTGAACTCGAACAGCTCTTTGACGTCGTCAGGAGCGCAGATGACCTCGTTGACCACATCGCATTCGCTTTTTGCCAGGATCAGTTGGTCCAACTCAGGTCCCTTTCTTTCCCGTTGGCCACAGCAATCGCTTCAATGATCAGCAGCGTGAGGTATCCGATCACCGCTGAGATCCCGAAGGCCAATCGGTCGACATCCACCAGTGCTGCTATCAGATAGGCGGCCCCGGCGAACAAGCCCAGTCGCAGGATGAAGCCAATCAGGGCGGCGGCATGATAAGCCTGAAGACTGATCCTTGCCGAAATCGAGAGAATGGCACCGGCGAGCAGAAAATTGGCAACGACGAGGGCAATGCCGAGCGCAGCGCTCCACGCCCCGGTCCAACCTCCTGTGACCGCGAAGAGGGCAAGGAGGACAGGTCCCACGTAAACGACTCGGGCGACCGTGTGACGGGCAAGGATGCTCTCCACCGGTGCCCGGTTCTCAACGCTCACGCGGATCCTCTTCCATCTTTACCGAGTACCGCCAGGCCCGGACAAAACCCGAGTAGGAGCCGACGAGTATCCCCACTACCACCAGCCACGGCTCGGTACCCAGCCAGTTGTCGGCGAGAAGGCCCACAAGGGTTCCGGCGAGTATCGAACTGACGAAAGAGCCACCCTCCAGCCATCCCTCATTGATGGCGTCGGCGACCTGACTTGTAGTTGGTTCTTGATTCAAAGGAGACTCATTTGTGAACCGCTTCACAAAGATTATGGACCGCTATCAGATAGGCAAAATCGAAGCTAGCAAACATCAGCGGCGGTGGCTGCCCCGCCGTGTTTCGCCTGGCACACACTTTCTAGACATGCCCCGAGAAATCGGTCGGGTACGGCGTGAACTCGGCTGCCAGATCCGCAACCCTCCCGGCAACCTCGGTCAGCGCCGCCTCGTCGTCCTTTTCCTGCAAGGCCCTCGAGATAAGCGAGGCGACCTCGGAAGCTTGGGCTTCCTTCATCCCCTGAGTCGTCATGGCGGGAGTACCGATTCGCAGCCCTGATGCCCGGAACGGTGGCCGAGGATCGTTGGGAATCGTGTTGAAATTGAGTGTGATGCCCACCCCGTCGAGCATCTTGGCCGCCTCCTTGCCGGTCAACTCCTCATCCACAGACCGCAGGTCGATGAGAAAGAGGTGATTGTCGGTGCCGCCCGAGACAACGCGGATCCCCTCGGACTGGACGGTCTCCGCCATGGCCCGGGAGTTGGCGATGATCTGCTCGGTGTACTGGTGGAACGCCGGCTGAAGCGCCTCATGAAAACAGACCGCTTTGGCCGCGATCTGTGATTCGATCGGTCCCCCCTGAGCGTTGGGGAACACCGCCTTGTTGATCGTCTGACCGAACTCCTCTTTGCCCAGGATCAATCCACCGCGAGGGCCGCGCAGGGCCTTGTGTGTCGTGCCGGTGACCACATCGGCGAAGGGCATGGGCGACGGGTGGGATTTGCCGGCGACCAGCCCTATGAAGTGAGCAGCATCGACCATGAAGACCGCGCCGACTTCATCGGCGATCTCCCTGAAACCCTCATAATCGAGAGTCCGCGCATAGGCCGAGTAGCCGGCAAGCACGATCTTCGGCTTGTGTTGGCGAGCCAGTCGACCCACCTCTTCCATGTCGATGAACTCGGTGACGGGGTCGACGCCATAGGCGACAAAGTCGTAGTAGAGCCCGGAGAAGTTGACGGGAGAACCATGGGTGAGATGGCCGCCGTGGTCGAGTCGCATCCCCAACACGGTGTCTCCCGGCTCGAGCAGAGAGAAGTAGACAGCCATGTTGGCCTGCGCTCCAGAGTGGGCTTGGACGTTGACATACTCGGCGCCAAACAGCTCCTTGGCGCGGTCAATAGCCAGCTGCTCCATTTCGTCGACCACCTGACAGCCCTCGTAGTAACGGCGGCCCGGATAACCCTCGGCGTACTTGTTGGTGAAGATCGAACCCGACGCCGTCATGACTGCCGGTGATGCAAAGTTCTCCGAGGCGATGAGGTGAATGTGGGTGTTTTGCCGCTCGAGGTCCTTGCGAATGAGCCCGGCAATGGCGGGATCGACCTGCTCGATGGTATCCATGGCGATCATGGAGCGAGCGTAACCGTTAGATCGGAACGGGTCCCTTTCGGAGAACCACAGGCCGATCGCCGGTGACATCGACAACGGTTGACGCCTCTCCCCCGGAGCACCTGCCTTCGAGATAGACAGCGATCTCTTCGCCAAAGGTCCGACGCGCCTCGGTATCACTCAAGGCCTCTTTCCCGCCGGATCGGTTGGCCGATGTGACCGCGAGCGGCCCGGTTCGCTCGAGAAGCTCCTGGGCCACCGGGTGGTCCGGGACTCGGATGCCCACAGTCCGAAGATAGGTATCGCCCACCCAGTCGGAGAGAATCACCCTCGGTTTGACAACCATTGTCAGCGGGCCGGGCCAATGCTTCCTTGCCAATTCCTCGCCCGCCTCCCCGATCTCGCCAATCGACTTTGCCTGTTCAACGGTGGCGACCAGCAAGCCGACCGGTATGTGCTCGGGTCTCCCCTTGATCTCGAAGAGACGACTCACCGCCTCCCGCTCTTGTGGGTCAACCCCGAGCCCGTAGACCGTGTCGGTGGGAATCCCAACAACCAGCCCGGAGTGAATGGCCTCGGCGGCCTCGCCGATCACGGCTTGACGGCGACGACGTACCGATCGCGACCTGCCATGTCCTGTCGCACCACCGCGGGGAGATCCCTGAAGCAACTGCTGGCCGACACCCCCTGAGTATCACCTATCTCGCATACCACGACTCCCCCCGGCCGCAGCCATTCGGCGACCGAGGCGCCAATTCGTTGAATCACTTCGAGACCCGTTGGGCCGCTGACCAGCGCCACCCTTGGCTCGTGCTGCACGTCAACCGGCAGGGTCTCGAAGTCGACCTCGGATACGTAGGGCGGGTTGGCCACCACCAGGTCGACCTCACCAAGCAAGGACACCGGCAAAGGGTCAAAGAGGTCGCCCGCTGCAAGGTAGATATCGAGACCGGTGGCGTGTCTGTTGGTGTGGGCGACATCGATCGCATCCACGGAGACATCAGTGGCAAACACCGATGCCCCGGGAAACTCGTTCTTGAGCGCCAGCGCCAGGGCGCCGGATCCGGTACAAAGATCGAGAATCACCTCCGGGTGGCGGACCATTCGAGAAGCGATGTCGAATAGACCTTCCGTCTCGGGCCGGGGAACCAGTACACGTTCATCGACCCGCAGCTGAAGAGGCCCGAATGCCGCACTTCCCTCGATGTATTGCAGTGGCTCGCCGTTCTTCCTGCGCTCGATCAGCTTCTCCAACGGCTGATCTGCACTGGCCAGGGCCGCGAGGCGATTGAGTTCATGCTCCGGGATGGAGTCCATCGTGCGCAAGTCTGACACCTTCGGACACATTCGGTGGCGATAATCGCCTGAAACGACCCCGACAGACAGATTTTGGAACGACTACCAGACGAGCCTGAGGTGGTTCAGCCCATATACGGGCCATACAACCTGAGGTTCGCCAAAGCAGGACAGCTAGACGCAAGCAACATGACGTCTAGGTACGAATAGCCCGCGGTTGGATCACTCGCCTTTGGCAAGCAGTCGAGCCTGTTCGTCGGCTAAGAGAGCGTCGACGAAGCCGTCGAGGTCGCCTTCGAGAATCTGGTCGAGACGTCGAATCGTCAACCCGATGCGATGGTCGGTGACTCGGTTGTCCTTGTAGTTGTAAGTCCGGATCTTCTCCGATCGACCACCGGTGCCGACTTGGGTACGACGCTCCCCTGCCAACTCGGCCTGGGCTCGCTCCTGTTCGGCTTGAAGTAGCCGTGCTCGCAAGACCCGCCACGCCTTTTCCTTGTTCTGGAGCTGGCTCTTCTCGTCCTGCATCGAGACAACCAGACCCGACGGCTCGTGGGTCAGTCGCACCGCGGAGTCGGTGGTGTTCACCGATTGCCCACCGGGCCCGGTCGACCGATACACATCGACCCTCACATCGCTCGGATCGATCCGAATGTCGACTTCTTCGGCTTCCGGCAGCACGGCCACCGTGGCGGTCGACGTGTGAATCCGCCCTTGCGACTCTGTCTTGGGAACACGCTGAACCCGGTGAACTCCGCCCTCGTACTTGAGTTTGGAATACGCACCGCGACCCTTCACAGCGACGGTGACCTTGTCGTAGCCACCCGTCTCCGACGGGGACGAGTCCAGGCCTTCAATCTCGAATCCGAGCCTGTCGGCGTACTTCTCATACATCCGAAGCAAGTCACCGGCCCAGATGGCGGCCTCGTCACCTCCGGCCGCCGAACGGATCTCGAGAATGACATCCTTCTCGTCGTTGGGGTCGGTCGGGACCAGGGCGACCCTTATCCGATCCTCAATGCCCTCGATCTCGGAAACGAGTTCTTCGGCGAGGGCCGCCATGTCAGGATCGCTCGCCATATCGCGGGCGTCAGCGAGGTCGGTTTTGACCTGACGCCATCGACGTATGTCGCCGACAACTTCCCTCAGGTCGGCGTGTCTCTTCCCCAACTCAGCGAGCTTGGTTGGATCGGAGAGCACCTCCGGGTCGCCAAGTGACGCCTCAACTTCTTCGAAGACAGACTCGATCTCACCCAACCGGACCTCCAATGCGGAATCCATCACATCTCCCGGCCGAAGACGTCATCGCGCACCGCGATGGCAACGTTGGGAACACCGCCCCGATTGACTACCTCGAGGGCGGACTCTGCGTCCAGGGCCACCATGAGACTGGATACTGCCACTTCGATCTGAGACTCATCGGGCACTGCCGTGGTCAGCTTCTGAAGCCAGATGCCGGGCGCTGCCAGGACACGAGCGAGTCTGCCGCCGGGTCTCGTCCCAGACCAGCGGAGCAGTTCGTAGGCGAACCCCGCAATGATCGGAATGCCGATGAGACGGGATGCAACGAGGAACAGGATTCCGCTCGGAACGCCAAAGAAGGTGAAGAAGATGATCGACCCGAGCACGACGATGAGCAGGAAGCTGGTGCCACAGCGGGGATGCTCCGGTCGGTAACGCGCAACCGATTCGACGCTGAGTGGTTCGCCGGCCTCATAGGCATGGATCGACATGTGCTCGGCCCCGTGATACTCAAAAACACGAGCGATTTCCTTGGATCGACCGATCAGCCAGAGGTAGCCAACGAACAGGGACAGTCGGAGTAGCCCCTCGGCGATGTTGAAGATGATCCCCGAGTTGTTGGCGACGACGCCGGCTGCAAATGCGGGAAGAAGGATAAAGACACCAGCGAAGAACGTTAGAGCCAATGTCATGGTCCACCCGATCTGGGCACCTGTGAGGGGTTCTTCCTCTTCACCCGTGGCCTTCTGAGCCGACCATGAGAGCGCCTTGAAACCCAGAGTCAGGGATTCGCCCAGGACAAGGATGCCTCGGACCAGTGGAACTCGCGCCCATCGGTTCCGCTCGCTGAGTCTGGCCAACTCGTCACGGCGAGCGATAATTTGGCCATCGGGCTGGCGAACGGCAACAGACCAGGCTCCCGGGGCGCGCATCATCACGCCCTCTAGAACAGCTTGACCTCCGACGGTCTTCGTCGGATCGATGTGACCACTCCCCTCGGGAGCGGCCGGCTCACTTTGAGTCAGTGGCCTCTGCCTCGGCGTCAGAGACTCCAGCCTTGGTGAAGGTGCTCTTGCCGTACCGCCTCTGGAAGCGCTCGACGCGACCACCCGTGTCGACCAGCTTCTGCTTGCCGGTGTAAAAGGGGTGGCATTCGTTGCAGAGCTCGATGTGCATATCCCCAGGCTTGGTGCTTCGAGTGGTGAAGGTGTTCCCACACGAACAGGTCACGTTGGTGACGTCATAGGTTGGGTGAATGTCGGTCTTCACTCTGTCTCCTAGTTCAGCCGGTGGTCTTCGCCACTTCGGCGAGGAACTCGGCATTGGACTTCGTTGTCTTGAGTCGATCGATCAATAACTCGATGGCTGCGCCTGGCTCGAGCGCCAGTAGCACTCTACGGAGCTTCCAGACCTGACTCAGCTCAGCTTTGTCAAACAGAAGCTCTTCCTTTCTTGTTCCCGACGACGCAATGTCGACGGCCGGATAGATGCGCTTGTCCGCAAGCTTGCGATCGAGGCGAAGTTCCATGTTTCCGGTGCCCTTGAACTCCTCGAAGATAACCTCGTCCATCTTGGATCCGGTGTCGATGAGGGCGGTTGCCAGAATCGTGAGTGAACCACCCTCCTCGAGGTTTCGAGCAGCGCCGAAGAACCGCTTCGGCGGATACAAGGCCTGGGAATCCATACCACCGGAGAGGATGCGACCCGAGGCTGGAGTCGCCAGGTTGTGGGCTCGGGCGAGCCGGGTGATGGAGTCGAGAATGATAACGACATCGGCCCCCGATTCAACGAGTCGCTTGGCGCGCTCGATGGCCAGCTCCGACACCTGGGTGTGTTCTTCAGCGGGACGGTCGAACGTGGAGTAGACGACCTCTCCCTTCACTGAGCGCTGCATGTCGGTGACCTCTTCGGGACGCTCGTCCACCAGGACCACCATCAGGTGGCACTCAGGATTGTTGGCGGTGATCGACTGGGCAATCTCCTGAAGAACCGTGGTCTTACCGGCCTTCGATGGTGAGACGATCAGACCACGCTGGCCCTTTCCTATGGGTGCGATGAGGTCGATGATCCGGGTGAGAATGTTGTTCGACTTGCCCTCGACCTCGAGACGGAGACGCTCATCGGGGAAGAGCGGTGTGAGCTTTTCGAATCTTGGCCGCTTCATCGCCTCGTCGGGATCCACACCATTTACCTTGGCGATTCGGACGACTGCGGGAAACTTCTCTTTGGAGCGAGGAGGGCGAATCGGACCGGAGACAACATCGCCCTTGCGGAGGCGAAATTTCCGAACCTGGTTGGCGGATACGTAGACGTCGTTCTCGCCGGAGACGTAACCGGTCACTCGAAGAAAGCCGTATCCCTCAGGAAGAATATCTAGGAGACCCTCACGGATTTCGAGATCGCCTTCGGGGATCTGCTCCTCGTCACGACGCCGACGATTGCGACGACGCTGACCTTGATCGCCTTGACCGTCACGCTGACCACCTTGGCCATCGCCTTGACCGTCACGTTGACCACCTTGACCGTCACGCTTGCGTTGACCGCCACCATCTCTGGGTGCTGCTCCGGCAGCGGACTCATCGGCTGCGGGCCTTTCGGTGCGAGGAGTGGCCCTGGGCAGGTCGACAACCTCGGATGGGGTGTCCTCGACGACGTGACCGGCGTTCATGAGCGCCGTGATCAGCTTCGATTTCTGGAGTCCGTCGGTTTCGAGTTCGGCTGCCTGGGCAATCTCCCTCAGTTCGTCGATCGACTTGCTCTGTAGTTGAGCTCGTGTAGTCATTGGATCCTTCGTGAATCGTCCCTCTTCGAGGGGGTCCAATCGGATGGGGAACCACCGCGACGTAACCAAACAGAGGGCGCGCCTTCGGTGGCTATTGCGGGTGGGTCGCTGCCAAGTCCGGGACCGGCAGCTGACATCATAGTAGCCGCTGGCGAATTCTTCGCAAAGCAGAAACCGGTATCTCTATCGGATCAGTCTGTCCAGGTCTGAAGGACTGGCGTCGATCGTCACCACCCGTTCGGGAAGATCCATGAGTTGATCAAAGCCCGGGGGGAGTTCCGGAGGCAGACCAAGAGCGCGGGAGACAGCATCGCTGAACTTGGCTGGATGCGCAGTAGACACAACCAAATTAGGCCGGTCCTCGAGGGCTTCGGCACCAGCCCTCCAGGCAGTGGCAGTGTGAGGGTCGAGAACGTAAGCGTGGTCTCTGGAGACCGCGGCAATCGTCTCGCGAATCTCGGCGTCAGTTGACCAGCCCGCCAAAAACTCGGCCGTGGGGTCCTCCCGAAACCGCTCCAGGTTCGACGGCACCTGGATGTCCATGGCGGGAGCGGTCGTCGCCGCGACCACGGACGGGTTGATTACGCCGGTACCGATGAGATCGGCAAGGGCGTGGTTGGCGTTGTTGGCGATGGTGATCGTCTCAATGGGAGCCCCCATCTGTTTCGCCAGCCAACACGAATATGCATTGCCAAAGTTGCCGGTGGGGACCACCACGTCGAACGGCTCCCCGATTCGGCTGCCGGCGTGAACGTAATAGCCGACCTGGGCAGCGATGCGAGCCCAGTTGATCGAGTTGATTGCGAGCAACCCGGGTCTGTCGGCCATGGCGTGTTTCACCAGCGCCTGGCAGTCGTCGAACGTCCCCCTGACGGCGACGGTGGTGACGTTGTCATCGCGGACCGTGGTCATCTGGCGACGCTGAAAGTCAGAGACCTTTCCTTCGGGGAAGAGAATCACGATGTTGAGGTGCTTCGACCCTCGACAGGCCTCGATGGCCGCCGAGCCGGTGTCGCCGCTGGTAGCACCGAGGATGGTTCCGTGATGAACATCACGGTCCAGAAGCCGCGCCACGATCTGGAGGGCATGATCCTTGAAGGAGAGCGTCGGGCCGTGAAACAACTCGAGAACGAGACGGTCTCCCACCTCAACGATGGGAGCAACCTCGGGATGGTGGAATCTTGCCGCAGCGTCTTCCGCTAGCCCGTCCACATCATCAGCGCCGAACAGTTCCAGAGAGCCTGCTATCGCCTCGGGG
>SMVA01440523.1_pt1 | contig 75338 bp, 65 predicted proteins | sample 2456451 | NCBI WGS metagenome assembly SMVA01 (sample SAMN11095933, study PRJNA526329) | marine sediment metagenome | biome: Marine sediment; feature: Surficial sediment; material: Deep marine sediment; isolation source: Hadal surficial sediment | place: Pacific Ocean | collected 2014-05 | depth...
CCTGGTAATTTTGTATTGCCGACTCGTGACTACCCTGGACTTGCTGCGCAACGGCAAGGTTTTGCAGTGCGCGGGCGCGGGCTTGTACGCCATCTGTCCCTTCAGCATCGACCGACTCGATCATCTGTTTGGCGTTAATTTCTGCCTCAGAGTATGACGCATTCGCCATTGCCTCATTGAAAGCAGTGAAGCGGTCTCGCTGTTGCGGCTCAGCGCTGGTCGGTGGCGCTTGTATCAAGTCCGCCCAGTTGTCGGTAGCGGAGCTGGCTGATGCGATGGCCGCACTGACTAGCGCCCATAACAACAGGATGTAAAGAAAACCAGATTTTCGCACAGCATTCTGCATGGCCAGCAATCAGAGTAACCCCGTTAGCGGCATTCCAGCAAGTGTGTAGACCGGGTGAGCCGCGAATTGTTCACGCTTTATGCGAAAAGTATCTGAACAGATGCTTCAATCCCAGGCCAGACAACTCAGAGAGGCTCGGGCTCGCGCCGCATTGGCTGCCGCTGCCAATAGGTCAGTGAACGCCACAGCCACTCAGCCGGGCCGAATCGATAATGCTTTAACCACAGTGGACTAACGGCCATTTGGAAGCCGATCACTGCGACGACAAATGCCATTTGCCAGAGCCGCGGAATCTGGCCGTAAAGGCCGAAACCGTAACCGTAAAATACCGTTGTGAGAATGATCGAATGCAACAGGTAATTGGTAAACGCCATTCGCCCGACGGCAGCGAAGCGTCGCATCAGGCTCTTTAGTACACCGGTTTTGACAATCAACATGACCACAGCGATGTGGCCCATTGCCACAAAAACGCTGCCGATATAGTTGGGCGCCATGCCAATCCTGAACATGAATATGTGGTCCCACTGGTGTGCCGTCACAAAATAGATACTGTAGGCCATGATCGGAAATCCGATACCGTAGCCGAACAACAGCATTTTCCTGTAGAAGGAAACAGTCCGCTCTGCGGACAAGACGTTTAGCTTCATCAGCGCCATACCGATCAGCATCAGACCGCCGACGCGCCAGATCAGGAATGCCAGGATTCCCTGCGTTTGCATACCAATGACCACAGGTGCCCGATGGACAACAATATTTGTGTAGCTTTTGCCTCCATAGGCCTCCTGGTCCCTTCTAACCATGTCGTCTGGCGGTCCCATGAACACACTCATTGCCTGCCATTCTTCAAGTGTCGTGGCTTGCTCTTCACTTAGCTGTGCACCGGATTCCTGTATTTGTTCGATCTCGGCGACCGACGCCTGCAATTCTTCTACATAGATGCCACCGCCGAAACTAAGGAGTAATGCGATCGGCAGCATGAGACTGCCGACTATAATCAGCGTTCGCGGTTTCTTTTTCCTCAACGGAAAAATTAGCATGCCGATCAGCGCATAGCTAAACAGGATATCGCCAAACCAGATCAGGTAGCCATGCAAGGCGCCAATCAGGAGCAACCAGAAATTTCGGCGGAACCATACGCCCGCGTATTTGGCGCCACGCGATTCAGCGCGGGTGCTCATCATGATCAGCCCGGCGCCGAACAATATCGAAAATATTGTCATGAACTTCTGGTCAAATATCAGGTGCGTGAAATACCAGGTGCCAATGTTGAACCACTCGGTGCCACCGTCGGCAAGCGGATTGGAATAGGCAGCCATTGACATGGCGAAGCCATAGATATTCATCACCAGGATGCCGAGGACGGCGATGCCGCGTAGTGTGTCTATCGAGTCGAAGCGCTCTGAGACTGTAACGGGCGAGGCTGATTGCGGTTGATCGCGATTGGGCAATTCGTCTGACGTTACTGACTGGTCATGCATTGCGGCCCCCCGCTTTCAGTGGCAGGGGATTACCGTAGCATGAATAAGGTGAGTCGGCGGGATGCCTCCTACGACAGCTAGGCCGGGAAGAAGTCGATCGGCTTGGTCGTCGTAACCGGTTCTACGTCCCTGGCCTCGAAACGGAATAGTTTCACCCGTTGCACCAGTTTGCGTTCCAGCTCTTCGTCATCGAGTTCACTCGATACAATTTCGCAGAACGTAACCACCCCCGATGGAGCGATGGTAAGACGTAGCACCAGTTTTCCTTCGAGAATTGGATTCCGCCGCAATGCACGATTGTACAGGGAGAAAATCGCACCCTTGTTTTTGTCAAAGACCAGCTCGATTTCCTCGCGACTGCGTGACGCTTTACCGCTGGTGCCGCTGCGACGCGCACCGCCCACGGATTGTCCGACTGCCTCAACCGGGCTTTTGATCGCTGTGACATTGCGACCGGCCAGTGCCGAGCCGCCCGTATTACGGCTCATTGTCGCCGTGTTGATGCCGGCACTGGCGGTACCAACCTTCGAGGTAATCATCGAGCGTTCGTTACGAGCCGCTGAGCCGACCGATGAGGTCAGTGGTCGCGCATCGGCAACCTGCTCGAGCACGTCGCTGTCCGCCAGCGCTGCGAGATCTTCAGTGAATGGCAAAAATGCCGCCTGCGCCTGTTCACGTGCAATTTGTTCGTAGTCAATTTCAGGTTCAGGTTCAGGTTCGGGCTCCGGCGGTGGCGGCTCTTGTGCAACCAACTCCGGCTCCGGCTCAGCAATCGGATCGGCCTCAGACTCGGGTTCCGGCTCTACCGGTTTCGGTGGTGGCGGTTTTTGCTCCAGCAACAGCTTGACAATACGCGCCGGAATGACTTCCACAGCATTTGGATCTTTTTCCGGAGTTGGAAGCCAGGGAATAACCAGGGCAAAGATAAATGTAATGCCGAATACGATAGCGAGCAGGCGCCGGAATTTCCTTTCCTGGCCCGTGTTCTTCGTCCACGCGAGTTCGTATTCTCTGTAGAAAGGAAGGTCCAATCCGTTACTCCTAACCTGAATTCCTGTTCATCATCTGCGTTCCGTCCTAGAGCGAGACACTAAGCTGGTTTGCTTCTTGCAGCAGGTCCGAGCTTTTTTGCAATACGGCCAATGAAATCTTTCCATATTCCGCCTCCGTACAAGTCGCCATGACTTTCTTCAGCAAGCGGTACGGAATGTCCTTGTCGCCCATGATCGTGACTTCACGACTGGCAATGTCTTCCTGGGTTTCGCGGCGCAAGACGCGATCATTCTGTGACAAAAGGGCCTGGCGCAGCTCCGGTATGTCGTTACCCCGCAGTTTCAATACATCACTGACCTTCGCCACCGGTTTGCCTTGCACGATGATGAATTCCTCACTGATCAAAATGACCACGCTTTCAGATGCTTTCGCTTCGGCAATCGATTCCGGTAACTGAATATTCTTGACGTTCGGCAACTCTTCGACATCCGATGAGTTCACCAGCAGGAAAAACACCAAAATCGTGAAAATATCCATCAGTGACACCAGGTTCAGCGTAGCGCTACCCAGCTTGCCGCGCTTGTGGTGTCGCTCCATGCGTTTGGCACGTGCTGACTTAATCATGTCTCAGGCTCCGTCCAGAACCGGCGCATCACCGATTGAAATGTCGGGGAACAGGTCCTTGCGAACGATTCGATCACCGTCGATCGATTCCGCAATCCGGACGCGATCCATTACCTGGACCAACGTGTCATAGGCGATTTCCGACTCGAGTAAAATCGCCGCATCGGTCTTGTCCGGATAACTCTCCTTGATCTCTGACAACTTGCGGCTTAATGCCACGTAGTCATAACCATCGATTCCATTTGGATACACGCCCAAAGCACCAATGTTGCGGTCGCCAACTTCAATTTGTCCTAGCCTGACGGTTATTTCCAGTTGAAATGTCAGTTCCTTCTCATCAGCGGGCTCGGTAGAGGAGCCTGGCAAATTCAGTTCGAGAATTGCCATTCGCGAGAACACCGCGGTAATCAGCAGGAACGGAACCAGAATAACCATCAGGTTCATGAACGCCGTAATGTTGAGCTCGGCCGTCTCTGTATTGTGGTGGCCTCGCCTGCTTCGGCTGCGTATCATTTCAGGCTCCGGCAGGTTTCAGTTGACGCTCGGTAACAGCGTTGAGAAATTTCACGCTTGCCATTTCCAGGCTGTCGACAATCTGGTTGGTCTTGGTCTGCAAGAGCGCATGCACCAACAGCAACGGAATCGCGACCATCAGGCCAAATGCCGTCGTATTCATCGCGACCGAAATACTGGCGGAGAGCAAGTCAGCTTTGTCCGCCGGGTTGGCGTTCGATACCGCCGTAAACGCATTAATCAGGCCGATAATCGTGCCGAGCAATCCCAGCAGAGTCGCAATGTTGGCGAGCGTTGCGAGATAGTGAGTACGCTTCTCGAGTCTCGGCAACACCTCCATCATGCTCTCTTCCATCGCCTTTTCTATGTCATCACGACGGGTCGCAGATTTAACGCGATACAGGCCGTAAGTCAGAATAGAACCGATGGCAGCTTTTGACTTGCCGGTGATAGACGCCGCTTCCTGGAAGTTACCTGCCTTCAGGAAAGGCACGATTTTCTTCCACAAGGAACGGTTCGTTGCACCGGTTACCGTGAGATACATCCAGCGTTCAACAGCTATTGCCATGCCGAGCGCGAATACGATCAGGATCGGGTACATGAATGCACCGCCCTGCTGGAAAAAACGGACTAAGCCGCCGAAAACATCCATTTGACTACTCCTCTTTCAATCAAATCGTTAGGAAAAGATCGTTAAAAAAACGAACACCCTCTTTCAATCAAATCGTTTACAAAAAACCTTCGTTCTCAAAAAAAACCGCTTACTCTTTTTCAACATAAAGGTCGTTGTAATAGCCGACCTGTCGTATAAATTCTGACCGGTCTATCGGCGCCAGCACTTCATCCAGCAAAGTATTGACCGGTTTGCCAGTCAGATCCCCCGGATCAGACCTTTTCCATGGGACGATGTAGAGCACTTTGGGTAGCTCCTGGTTACCGGTGATCTCCGCCCTGTCCAGGTCCATCTCGTCCATCACTCCGTAGGTCCCTTCTGTCCTGCGTACGCCCTGCGCCAAAACTGCTGTGGGCTCCGCGTCGTCAGCAATAGCTGACAAATCTTCCGACGACACGCCGGGTTCCAGCTCTTCAATCTCCGTGACTTCTGCCGCCTCAGTAGCGGGTTCCTGTGCTACTGCGGCCAATCCGACAAAGGCCAGCAGCAGTAATAGTCTCTTTATAATCGTCTGCATACTTGTCACTCCGTCACATTTGCGCTTCTTTGTGTTGCGATGACCCGCCTTTTCAGGTCCGCTATCCAGCGCATGACCTGTTTGTCCTCGCCAACAATCTCCTGGTAGCGCTCATAATGCCGCAATGCGGCATCAAGTCGCTGTAAATAGAGGTCGTTGAGGACACCCAGGTTGTAGTGTGCCAACGCATAGTCCGGGTCTGCTGTGACAGCCCTCGTATAAGCGGCTTCTGCCTCGGTAAATTTACCCTGGCGTCGCAGCAGCATGCCAAGTTGGTTGTTTGCCTGCGGGTACAGGGGATCCAGGATCAGGGCATCCGTAATACTCGCCTCTGCCGCCAGATCATCATTATTGCGCGAATGAATGATAGCCAGGTTAACGTGTGCACCGGGATAATCCGGGTACTGTAACAAGAACTCCTGGAAACGCAGCGATGCCTCCATATCATCGCCGGCCGCCATTGAAGCCACCGCCTGCTCGTAGAGCGTCTGCACATTCGGCGGGATGACTCTGCCATCGACAGACTCATTATCGCCCCCCTGCCCGCTGGCAGAAGTGTCAGAGGGCATCGAGCCACAACCTGCCAGCAACGCCAGGCATATTGTCAGCACAGGCAAGCAAAAACGGCGTGCGCAGTAAGCGACCATGGACGGTTTTTTCAACAGACTACTAGTAAAGCGTCGTAACAACATTTTCGCTGCGCTCCGATTTCGCATAGCGGGCTGGCAACAAGCCTGCCAGTGCCGCATAACTATGTTGAACCCATTCGTCATAGACACCGTCCGCTGCCCGGGCAGTATTTGCCTTATAAAGTTCGATGGCTTTTTCTTCGAACGGGAAGGTCTGTTCCTCGAGCAGGAGGACGTATTGTTCCATCGCCGCCTCGTCTAGATTGCGCGGCCGTTCGGAAGCCATCAGATCCTTGCTGAATTGCTGGTAAACCTCACCCAACCTGAAAGTTGCAGCTGTCGTAACTTCTGCTACGCCATACGCCGCCGCCGCACCATACACCTCCAGCACATCCTCCATCAGCGATTTTTTGAGCTTGATGCTGTCGGCCAGCGGTTGAGTGATTTTAGTCACCATGAAGCTGCGCCGTACCGGCTCCGCAAGCTCCAGCGATGCCTTCGCAGCAAGATACCGGGTTCGATCTGAACGCTGCGCCCCTGCGGTTGCGTCGACCTGAATGATGTCCCTGAAAATCTGCGTTCGTGCTTGCTGGTCGCCACTTGCTTCTGCAATTTCGAGCAAGCGGAAACGGGCCTCAATCGATTCTGCGATCGGATCAGGATAGCGCGCGATGACCTCCTCAAGTATGCCTTTCTCCTGGGCAACCAGCTCGCTGGTTTTGTACAGCTCTGCTGCTTTCCAAAGCGCTTCGCGACGTACATCGTCACTACTGCCCGGCGCATTCGCAATACGTACAAATTCTCCTGCTGCTTTCGCGCTGCGCCCGGATTCCAGATACGTTACTGCAAGTTTTTGCGTTATATCATCGCTGAACTCACTGTCCGGATAGTCACGACGAAAATCTTCGAGAACCGTTGATGCGCGATCCCAGGCGGCGAGATTAATCAGTGCTGCCGCCGCATCGTAATCAGCTGTTGCCCGAATATCCGAATCGGGAACCGCTTCTCCGAGGCGCTGGAAATGCGTAACCGCCGTTTCCAGGTCACCCGCATCACGCGCCTGCTCACCTTGTTTATATATTGAGGACGCGATCCGATCCTTGATTTCCTGTTGCGCCGCAGTGTCATCTGCCGGCGTGTATGGGCGCAACCTGTAATAGGCTTGCTCTGCGTCAGCGAAATTATTCATATCAAATTGCGAGTGCGCGATAACCGTCCAGGCTGTCCGGGCAAGCGGTTCTTTGACCGGCGGCTGTTTGCTGACCACCGACTGACCAACAGCTATCGCAAGATCAAACTGATTCTGGCGGAACAAGTCTTCTGCAACAGTGGTCAGTACGGCGCCTGACTCCGGGTGCTCCGGGTAGGTATCAGCGAACTTCAGCCCACTGTCGAGGTAGCGCTGATGCCACGCCAGCTTCGCATTGTCGGCGAGCAATTCCTCCTGTTGGCGGTAGGACAGTATCGCCGCGTAGGCAGCCTCAGAGGAATGCTCGTGCTGCGGATATTCGTAAGCTGTCCGTTCGTACTCAGCTGTCGCCTCCGCAAAATCCTCGCTCTCATACAAAATCTCGGCGAGGAGGAAATTGGTGTTAGCGCTGTCCGCCAGGCCAGGGAAGAAATCCAGGTACTCACGGTACCAGCGAGCAGCTTCCTGATAGTCACTTCGCTTGCCGTTTTTTTGTGCTTCCGCGTGGTAATACTGCGCAAGATCGACCAGGTTGTCTTTCAGGTACTCCTCGACATTGGCATTATCTGCACGCGCATTGCGGGTCCAGAATTCGCTGTGCATGCCATATCGATCGATATAACTTTTCTTGCCCTCCAGCACCAACGTAGGGAAACCGCCTTGCTTGTATGCTTCAATAACTTCGACCTGCATTAGCGGCGACTTGGCGTGATCCGGGTCATGCCTGACGAACGCGTCGTAGGATTCCGCGGCATCAACATAGCGTTCTTTTTCCAGGTACAGATCGCCCAGATTCATGAAAATAACGTAGCTGTATTCCGGGTAGCCGCGCTCGGCCAGAAATGCGTCGATACTGTCGGCGCCTTCCATATACGAAAAGCTGATACTCAGGATGCGGAACGTGTCTTCCACCAGCTCGCGTTCCGCGCGCTTCAAGTCTTCGAGGCGATTTTCGCCTTCCTTGATATCGACGCCAAGGATCTTCCTGTTCAGCAAGTCAAAAAACGGGTTCAGGCTTTCTTCATGCCTGGCCAGTTTGAACTGCGACCAGCCGAGTTTATAAAGTGATTGCTCATAGAATCTCGATGTCTCGCCATAATCGACAACCGCCTGGTAGGCGCCCTCCGCCGTTTCGTAATCCTTGCGCAAAAACAGCATTTCGCCGCGCCGGAACTGAACTTCATCAATCAGTAGGGTATCGGGATACTTGACGACCAGTTCGTTTACAACGCGCAACGCATCATCGGTCTTGCCGGCAATTTCATAGGCGCGCGCAAGCTGGTAAAGCACAGAATCGTTACGCCGGTAATCCGGGTACGACTCGAGCAACTGGTTAAATAAATCGGTGGCGCTATCGAATGCCCCATAATCCAGCGCATCGACATTGTCCGCTAATTGCTGGGCTTCAATCGATTCCAGTTCCAGGTCACCGAGACGACGCATCGCTTCGGCCCGGAGGTCGGGATCGTTGGACATCAGGTTAAGAAACTCGCGATAATTGTCGCGTGCTTTGTAACCGCTATCGATAATTACAGTTCCGGGACGAATCTCGACGGTTTCGTTTTCGAGGTTCGCGATCGTGTCACGCTTTCTGACTTTCTCGGCGGAAGCGTCAATCATGCACAGGCAACAAAGTGTTGCCAACACGAATTTGCATGTTGACCTGGCGTTCACTGCGAAGCATCTCCCACAGTTGCTTCTACACCGCTCGCAGACAAATCATAAATTGCCGCCAGCGCGAATCGTGCCTGTACGCTGTAGGTGTCCAGCCGTCCTTTTTGCGCTTGCAGTTCTTCAACAGCAATGTCTTGCATGAATGCGCTCTGCCGGTCCATCGCCAGTTCAACACGTGCTTTCAATTCGTCAATTCTTGGACTCAGACCGTTGACACGCGCACTAAACTCCGCGAACAACTCGGGTTCTATGCGCATGGCCTCGTCGATCTTGCGCCGCGAGCGCTGTGTTTCAACCAAGGCCTCGCCGGTTTGCTGTAAATCCCGACGAACTTTCCAGAGCCGTGACTTGTACTCCCGGTCGAGGTTCCACTGCAACACACCTTTGAGCAATTTCAGCTTAGCGCGCACTTCTGCGGCTTCGGGAATACTGGCCTGCAACACAGGATTTCGCTCAATCGCCGCGATCTCGCCCCACATCTCGAATTCATTTTCTGTGGCCAGCGCCAGAGAATCCTGACTTTCCTCGATGTTGTTCAGGTGGGCGTCGAATTCCAGTTTCCTTTGCACCATGCCATCGAGATCAGCCTGTGCCAGACTTTGCTCGATGCGTGGCAAGCGTTCGTCGAACGCGTATTTCCGTGTATCGAGCATGTTGCTGTAGACCTCAACGCTCTTCTGCCAATCATCAAGATTGCGCTTGAGGTAATGCAGGTCTCTGTAGTTCTTGATGCCTTCCTGGAATTTGTGGGTCGCCAGCAGGTGATACAGGTAACGTGCATCAGGCCCCTCGGGCAATTCTTCCAGCGTCCAGTACCAACCGGTCGTCGCCTGTGGATTCTGCTCAAGAAACTGCCCCAGCATTTCGCCGCTTTCGATGTGGATGATCGCCTCATCAATGCGATTGGTCTCTTCGTGGAAAGCCTCGATCGCGTTCAGATAGTGATCCGCAGCCTGGCTGATTCCGTCAAGCTTGGCCATGGCGTACGGGATTGCCAGCATTGATTCCTGAACCGCAGAGTCCAGCAGGTCACGGTTTCTAAGTGCCATCCACGGCACCAGGGCCCGCTCGAAATTGCCGTTTTCAGCATCGGCCCAGCCAAAGCCCAATAATGCTTTGTTCGAAAAAGGACCCTCGAGGCGAACTCTTTGTAGCGGAATCTTGGCAGCACCCGGCTGGCCATCCTGCAGGTAGGCATACCCCAGCGCCAGATTGGCCTTGTCGCGCAGTGCGTTCATTTCCTCATTTGATGACCTGAGCGTCCCAACGTCGTTGAGCACGGCGGCGGCGGCATTCACATCACCATTGCGTACCATCGCAACACCGAGATTAAATTTCGCATAGTTGGACCAGACAGATCTGCCCGACCAATCCTGCAACAGAGCAATGGCCTGATCGTGTTTCCTGTTGTCGATCAGCAATTGTGCCTGCAGCATGTTCCGCTCTGCTTCCAGCGGCTTTTCGAGTTTATTCTGCAAGTTATCCAGGGCATGTTGCGACTCAGCCAGGTAGCCGCGCTGGTACCAGATTTTCGCCAGGAAGAACCACGTTCGATCGCGTATCTCCGGGTCTACCTTGTCCGCCAGCAGGCGCTCGAAAATCTCGGCAGCACGCTGATGGTGACCATAGGATAGGTATAAGCCGCCCAACAGCAACTCAGACTCGTCGCCGTGATTTTCCAGCTGTGATTGTTTTTGCGCAGCCAGCAAGCGGACGATCGCAGGAAAATAATCTTCCTGGTAAAAGTAAAAAAGAACCTCCCCGAAATGAGCGTCCTTTACAACAGTCAGGTCAGACTTGTCGTTAGCTGCGATTGCTCCTGAGGGCAGTATGGAAACTGCCAGGAGGAAAGATAGCGCCAGATTTTTGCAGCAACGAACGAGCAATGATCACTCCCATTCCTTGATGACGAATTCCGGCTGCTGCTTCTTGATCCTGTCGGTTACTTCCAACTCGATGTATTTCGCGCCGATGCCTTTGTTAAAACTCATTGTTGCGCCACGCCGATAGTCACGAACACTCGGCCCCTTGCCGGTAAATACGGCAACCAGTTCATGATCGCCAATCTTCAGGTTTTCCATATGCAGACGATGGACGCCACCACGTAACAACGCATCTGCTTCGCGCTCGGTATAGAGGTAATTGGTAACATCCTTGCCATCGATTTTCAGATTGACGGAGTCGAGTGCGAAGTACTCGCCAACATCCATGGAAATAAAGAATGCGACCTGTGAGTTGGCCGGGAACAGCAAATCTTCCTCGAGAAGAAAAAGATCCCGGTTAAGATCCAGGACTTCTTTTTTCAATGACTGCACGTCCTCGTCAAGACTGCGAAACTCTGCCCTGGCCTGCGCCTGTTCAACGCCTATCGCCTGTGAACCAACGAGCGCCGCATCGGAATTTAGCGGCGTTGCATCCTGAGCGAACACCGCCGTCATTCCAGCAAACCACATGACCGCTGTGATGCAGAAATACCGTTTTATCCTCACCTTCAATTCTCCTGCCTGCGTGGTTTGCTTTGCATTATTCAAGACCACAGATTTCTTCCCTGACGGTCATCATTCCCTCAACAGAGCACGAATCTCGTTCAGGTACTTCTCTTCATAACCTGGCTTATAGCCGTGATGTACATGCCGCACTGTGCCCTCACGATCGATCAAAATCGTCACCGGCATGGCGCTGACCGCATAGAGTTTACTTACCTCTTTACTTTCATCGAACAAAACCGGAAAACTAACGCCTAGTTCGTCAATCATCTTCATTGCCCGGCGCGAATCATCATCGATATTTACACCGAGCAGGGTGAAGCCAACTCTTTCGTAACGACTGTACAAGTCGTCAAGCAGTGGCATTTCCTGGCGACAAGGTCCACACCAGGTTGCCCAGAAATTAATCATCACGACATCGCCGCGGTACTCACTGAGTCTGAGGTTTTCACCACCCGAGCTTTTGAGTACGAAATCAGGAGCTGCCTGTCCTTCGAGTGACGATGAGGCCAGGCTGCTGGCCGCAAAAATCGCGAGAATTATCCCTGGCAAAATTGTTTTTAGTCCTTTCATGATTCACTTCCTTATGTCCCTGGAAAGCAGTTCGTACACAAGCGCACGAGTACCATCACTGGTCATCCATTTAAACGATCCGGCAAACATCAGATTTCGATGTCTGGCGAACAAGCAAATAAGCCCAAAAACCGCGGCACGACCGGGCTTTCATCACCGCCCAAAAGTGACAACCGACGCCATAAACCCAATGCGCATAGTGACAGCCTGGCCCTGGTGGGGGCCGTGATGATGGTCACAAATGGCCGGTCCGGTCTGAACATAATTATGGCGTTGTCTTTTGTTACGGAGACGGCGATTCAGCGTAATCCACTAGGATTACGTTAAATCGCTCAACTTTCAACTTATTCCCGACTGCATAAAATTTGAACCGATAAATGCCACCTACGGGTCCGGCGCAAGCGCCCTTTCAGGCTCGGTCACAGAAACCTATGATAGCTGTATATTTTTGAATTTAAAGGGAAAATGCGTCTCTATTCAGCGACATACGAGAATCTTGCGCCCTGTATAGCAGAACCCGGATCAGGCTAGTCAGGCGAGCGCAATCCGTCCGAGTAATACATTTTGCCGTCTGCATCGATGACGATGCCCTCGTAGTCCGGCAGCGTCGCGATCAGTCGCAGGCCCTGGTCAACGCCTAATACAAAAACCGAGGTGGACAGGGCATCCGTGAGCACTGCATCCGGCCCGATAATTGTTGCTGACTGGACGTCACCGGCCGGTGCACCCGTCGATGGCACAATGATGTGATGGTAGCGCTCACCGTCTTCCACAAAAAAGCGTTCATAGTCACCGGAGGTGGAAATCGCCTCATGTTTGAGCGGAATCGTGACAGCGACGTTGTTCTCGTCACGAGGATCGCGTATGCCAATCATCCACGGTTGACCACGGCGATCACCCAGTAAGCGCGTATCACCGCCGGCAGTTACCCTTGCGTGCCTGACGCCATAGCGTTGCAACACCGCAATACCGCGCTCGACCGCATATCCTTTGGCAATACCGCCCAGGTTGATACGCACCCCGGGTTGCAGGAACCTGATCGTGCCGTCACTCCGGTTGGTCTCCACCAGGCGGTAGTCTATCAGCGGCAGTTCCTCCGCCACGGTGTCTTCGTCGGGGCGCCGGCCCTGGCGAAAATCGTAGTGCTGCCCGACGCTGTCGTAGGTAATGTCGAACGCGCCACGTGTCAGAACGGATATATCCAGGGAACGCAAAATAAGGCCAAACAATTCATCGCCGGCCGCCACCGGGCGATCCGCCGCGTCGCGATTGATCTCCGAAATACGGCTGTCTTCGATATAGGTACTCATCAGCTGGTCAAGCCTGGCCACTTCGGTGAACACGGCCGCAACGGCCTTTGGCCCAACCTGCGAATCGTCGTGCCACAGATACACACTGATCTCAGTTCCCATGTGTGGCTGTGAGTCGCCGAACCATTCGGCCGCTGAAGGCCTTGAAAATATTATGCATGCAAGCAGAACTGACGCTAGTGTAAAAGTCAGCCAGGGTTTATCCTTGCTGCCATTACTACACACCCGGGAGGTGGTCTGTGACGTCATTCGTGATATTCCTTGCGCTAATTGCTGCCCTGATCATGTACGCAATTGGCATCTATAATAGTCTGATCAATTTACGAAATCGTGTCAAAAACGGCTTCGCACAAATCGACGTGCAATTGACCCGGCGACACGACCTGATCCCGAACCTGGTTGAAGCAGTCAAAGGTTATATGAAGCATGAGCGCGAGACGCTTGATGCCGTCATTAGTGCGCGCAACAGTGCCGTATCAAACCTCAATGCAGCCAAACAGGACCCATCCAATGCCGAAGCAATCAAGAAACTCGGCGCCTCGGAAGGCGCATTGGGCTCAGCCCTTGGCCGTTTGTTCGCCTTGTCAGAAGCCTATCCTGACCTGAAGGCCAACCAGAACATGCTGCAATTCCAGGAAGAGCTCGGCAGTACTGAAAATAAGGTCGCTTTCTCACGCCAGGCTTTCAACGACGCTGTTCTCAGTTACAACAACAAGGCCGAGAACTTCCCGAATAGCATCATCGCCGGCATGTTCAGTTTCGAACTTGCCAGCTTCCTGGAAATTGAGTCCGAAGAAAAACGGGAAGTTCCGGACGTCAAATTTACCTAGTCCGGGCCAGTAGACCAACAAGGCAGGACTATTCATGAATCGTCAGGATGATTGCGGACACCTGCAATTGGATAAATTACCTTTGTGAATTTCTTTGACGCACAGGACAAGGCAAGACGAGCCACGCGCTGGCTGGTTGTTGTCTATATCGTTGCCACGATATTGATCGTCATTGGCGTGACCGCGGTGGTTGGTGCTGCATTGTTTACGATGAGCCAGGACGGAACGCCTCCGGAACCAACCGTTCTCGTCGCTGTTGCGCTGCTCGCAGCGCTATTTATTTTCGGCTCAAGCATCTACAAGACCTCGCGCCTGTCATCCGGCGGCGGGCGGGTTGCCATCGACATGGGCGGCACACTCATATCACCGGACGTACGCGATCCGCAGCGTCAACAGCTACGGAACATCGTGGAAGAAATGGCAATCGCATCCGGTGTTCCGGTCCCGGAAATATATGTTTTGGAGCAAGAAAGCGGCATCAATGCGTTTGCTGCAGGTTTTACTTCCGGGGATGCTGCGATCGCGGTCACGCGGGGCACGCTTGACCTGCTTGACCGGGACGAGCTGCAGGGCGTGATCGCTCACGAATTCAGCCATATTCTGAATGGCGACATGCGACTGAACATCCGCATGATGGGCGTTTTGTTTGGCATCATGGTTCTGGGTCTTATTGGCCGGCTCGTTCTGCGCGGTAGTTACTACTCGAGCCTGGGGTCCAGCCAGCGAAACAAGAGCGCACCGGTAATCATGATGATCGGCCTCGGCCTCGCAATCCTCGGCTGGATCGGCGTGTTTTTCGCGAGGATCGTCAAGTCGGCTGTTTCGCGACAAAGAGAATATCTCGCCGACGCATCAGCCGTGCAGTTCACCCGACAAAGCGAGGGCATCGCAAATGCGCTCAAGAAAATTGGCGGCTATACACAGCACTCCTACATTCGCGCTGCAGACCCTGAAGAAATAAGTCACATGCTGTTTGCCAACGGCAGCGCCAAGCTCACGTCATTACTGGCGACCCATCCGCCCTTGACCAAACGAATCCAGGCGCTCGATCCGCATTTCAGGGAAGACGACTACCCGGCCATCGATACGCGTCTGGATCGCTCAATTAAGGCGCCTGACCGGCAAGGGAGTTCCTCGGCAGGCCTGATAGCAGCGCTCGCCACCGGCGCTACGCGCGTGGATACGGCCAACATTGCAGATTCGGTCGGTCAGCCGCAGCCGGCACACATAAAATTTGCACGGGAGTTGCGCCGCTCAATCCCGCCCTCACTCTACGCTGGTGCGCACGAAACAGAAAATGCCTTATTGCTAACGCTCGCCCTGGCACTAAATGATGCGCATGCAGAAAAACAATTTCACATCATCGAAGAAAAGCTTGGTGCTGAGCGCGCAGCTTTGGTACGCGAGTATCACGCACAAATTATCGCAGCCGGGGCAATGTATCGATTGCCGCTGCTCGAAATCGCATTCCCTGCACTGAAGGCCAGACCGGCAGCAGAACTGGAATTCCTGCTGGACCTGGTTCGACGGCTGATTGAATCGGATGGAATAGTTGATCTCAGTGAGTTCTGTTTTTACCGGATTCTTGTCAGCCAGCTGAACCAGGCAACTAACCCGTCAGCCGCCAAACGCGGCAATCGCGTGGCGAGAAAAGCGGCACGCAATGCCGCAATCGACCTGGTTCGCATCGTCGCCGATCAGGGCAACCCGGATGCGAGCGCCCGTGAACACGCTTTCAAAGCAGGTGTGGCGTTATTTGGTGAATGGGTCGAAGGAGAATCGTCCGCCGCAAGTTCTGCGGAAACCATTGAAATCCTCGATCGATCCCTCGATGTACTAAAGCGGATCAACTCAGCTGGTCAGCGCAGCCTGGTCCAGGCGCTCAGCAATACCGTTGCACACGACGGCAAACTGACAATTACCGAAGCCGAGTTATTGCGCGCTATTTGCGCCAGCCTCGACTGTCCTCTACCGCCAATCCTGGCCGACTTTGCCAGCACCGATTAAGACACCAGCAACCGGGGTCGAACCGCGGTTTTCGGTACCGTATCCTCGGTTCGACCTTGGCTTAAGAAACCCTGCTATACCTCCGTTTTTGCACCAAAAAATGCTGTGAGACATTGGCCAAATAGGCGTATCATGTCGGCTAAGGAACTCGGCAACGGCTTCCTGACTCTGAAGTTAAAGCGCTGAAAGCCGTGGGCGGCGACAGCAATCGATACCAAAATCCGACAATTTTTGGAAGCAAATCATGCGTATACGCCAATACACACTCGTTATTATATGGTCAATCATCATCGCCTTGCCGGCGGCAGCAGCAACCAAGGAAGAAAACCGGGTTGCGGATGCGACCGACGTTCTGGATCAATTTTTGCGAATTCCGGAGCGATCGATTCCCCCTGCACTCTTGTCCCGGGCATACGGCGTGGCCGTAATCCCCAGTGTCATCAAGATCGGCTTCGGTCTTGGTGCACGTCGCGGCAAAGGCATTCTGGTCGTGCGGCAGAAAGACGGTAGCTGGAGCAACCCCGCATTTGTGACACTGACAGGCGGCAGCTTCGGCTTCCAGGTCGGCGCTCAGTCAACAGATATTATTCTTGTCTTCAAGACGCGTAAAAGTATCGATGGCATAGCCAATGGCAAACTGGGGCTCGGCGCAGATGCGGCCGTCGCTGCGGGTCCGGTTGGCCGTTCCACCGGCGTCGCCACCGACATAAAATTTAGGGCTGAAGTGTATTCGTACTCAAGAAGTCGTGGATTGTTCGCCGGTGTTTCGCTGGAAGGCTCGGGTATGACCATGGACCGCAAAGCGAATGCTGCCTATTACAGCTCCGCAAGCATTACGCCAGAGCAGATTTTTGCCGGCTCGGGCGGCGTAGCGCCAGAGACAGCCATTACGTTTCTCCAGGTATTAACGAAACAAACCGACCGCTTGCCAATGCGACCAGGCATGAAACGCAGCGTTGCATCAACCAAAAACACTTCAGCCGCGCCGCAGCAGCAAACGGAAGTGCGCACCTATGGCTATGGCACGGCTGATGACGCACTCGACAGCGGCACACTCTGACTGAAATTGCAGAGTTAGACTACGGGCCTGGCAGAGCGCGATTTCGTGCGAGAGCTCATCGAGCAAGTTCAAGGGTGGGCCCAGCTGCTGGGCCCGAATATCTATCTGCAGGCGATCGCGATCGCACTCGCCTTTATTATTATTGGCAAAATCGCCGATTTTATTATTTCCAGGGTTATTTCCAGGATAGCCAGCCGGTCGAAAACTGATCTTGACGACAACCTGGTCGCCCTTCTGCACCGACCGGTATTTATTTCTTTCGTATTGCTCGGTTTATCGCTTGCGACTGAGCGTGTGCATCTGCCCGAAACACCGGAATTCCTGACTCTTGGCATCCTGAAGACCATCGCAATTTTCGTTTGGTACGGTTTTTCCCGCAGCCTGACACAATTGTTGCTCACCGCAATCGTCAACGTCCCGCGAACGCGTGAGCTTTACGCAAGCATGCTGCCGTTGCTACAAACTATATTCAGAGTTACTTTGTTTGCGCTGGCAATCTATTTCTTTTTCCTGGCGTGGAACATAAACGTAACGGCGTGGCTGGCATCTGCCGGAATCGTTGGCCTGGCCTTGAGTTTTGCCGCCAAAGATACGCTGTCAAATCTGTTCGCGGGCGTGGCAATTGCCGCTGATGCACCGTATAAAATCGGTGATTTCATACGGCTGGATTCTGGCGAGCGCGGCATGGTCACGCACATTGGTTTGCGCAGCACACGGATCGTTACCCGCGATGACGTCGAGATCACTATTCCGAATGGCATTATCGGCAATGCAAAAATAGTCAACGAAGCCGGTGGACCGTCGGCAAAGCACCGCATCAGAGTGCCCGTCGGCGTGGCTTACGGCAGCGACATTGATCACGTGATCGAGACGCTGGCCGCCGTTGCCAACGACCATGAAGAAGTCTGCGAGCAACCGGCACCACGGGTACGTTTTCGGACCTTTGGTAATTCCAGTCTGGATTTCGAACTACTTTGCTGGATCAATCAACCGGTGGATCGTGGCCGACTGGTGCATGAGCTCAACTGCTCCGTTTACAAGGCATTCCAGAGAGAGAAAATAGAGATTCCGTTTCCGCAACAGGATTTGCATGTGCGCAGCATGCCGTAGAGGGCTTGATCTTCTATGGGGACGGAGCACGTGCTCCGTCCCCATAGAATGGGTTTATTCGGGAAGTTCCTGGCGGCGACGGAGTTCTTCGCGAATCCTTTGCAGGTCTGAGGCGGTTTGTGGCGAAATATCACCGTCGATTGATCGCGCTGCCTCGACTGGCGAGGGTGCTGTTACCGAACCATTCGCTGGCATAGCCTGCGCACTGTTCGGGACAATTGCCTGACTGGAATCGGCGGCTGCCGGCACTTCTTCAAACAGTCCCAGGTATTCAGCTTCCTCTTTCAGACGTTGCGCCTCAAGGCGCCTTCTGCGCGCCTCGGCGGCCGCTTCCTGTTTGCGTCGCAGTGCCTGCCGTTTGCGGTCTGATTGCGCCTCAAGCTGTTTACGTCTTTCCCGCTCGCTAGCGGCCTCCTGGCGATTGACGGCATCTCTCGCATTCAGGCATTCCGTATCGTATTTGGTCTCCGATCGATTGAGCGCACAACGCACCATCATGGCTTCCAGCAATCGTGGATTTTCCATTAATTCTGCAACCGAGACGGGCGGTGGCTCCTCCGCGCAGGCTGCCAGAAAAAACAAGCCGCATAGCGCGCTAATTATCAGTGAGAACTTCATTTCGTGATCAGTACGTCATCGTCAAAAGTTGGACAGGTAACACATACATAGATTTCCGAACATAATAACATTGGCTCGGCAGTTCAGATTGTGGGCGAGTTCGCACTTCAGCCTATTGGATGCACCGGTCAACCAAATGCTGGCCCGGGCGTTGTTTGAATAACAGCGGGAGAATCACGCCATAAATGGCGGTTTTTTACCAAGACCATAAGGACAGCGAAGTAATAACGCAGCCCGATGCAAGACATTGTAGCGTCAGGTACTTACGGCAACACCTGAAAAACTGAGCAACCTGAAAAGTTAGCCACAAGGACAAGTTGCTGACAACGACAAACACTGACCAAGGAGCGGTCATGAAAAATATTTATTTAGTCTTATTGTTAGTCCTCATGCACGCTGGCTGTGCCACACCGACCGTAACACCGGTCGACAGCCATACACTTATCAGCTACGACGAAATCGCCGCTGAAATAAAAATCGAATACCAGGCCAGCAGTGGAGCAGATGAAATGACACGGCCTGTCGCTGCAAACCTGCCAAACTCAGAGTAGAGAATCAGGCTCTGCCCCGCACGATGACTGCCAGGTAAGTTCGGATACCGTCTGTAGCCCCGATCGAATGGGCCAGCAATTAGTTGTTATAGTGTCGGCGTGTCCGAGTCCAGCCAGTTTTCACTTCTGAAACAACGCCGCTTCGCGCCTTTTTTTCTTACCCAGTTTCTGGGCGCATTCAACGACAACATATTTCGCAATGGCCTGATCATTCTGATCACGTTTCAGGGCGTGCAAATTTTCGGCATGGGCGCCAGTCAGCTGGCGAACATTTCCGGTGCGTTGTTCATTCTGCCCTTTTTCCTCTTTTCAGCGACCGCAGGTCAGCTGGCTGACAAATACGAAAAATCACGCTTGATGCGAATTATCAAAGCTGTTGAAATTTTCCTGATGATTTTCGCGGCCATCGCCCTGGCCAGCCAGATGTATTCTGTGTTGTTGTTTGTGCTCTTTCTGATGGGTTGCCAATCGACCATGTTCGGGCCCGTGAAGTTCGCCTACCTGCCGCAGCAATTGACCACCGACGAACTCATCGGCGGCAATGCCCTGGTCGAATCGGGTACCTACATGGCAATAATATTCGGCCTGATTGTCGGCGGCATATCGGTTGCGACTGACCCAACCAATCAAACTTTGCTCGCTGCAAGCCTCATTGGCGTTGCGACGCTGGGTTATCTTGCCAGTCGCACTATCCCGGTGACTAAAGCCGTTGATCCGGATCTTCGAATCAACTGGAATGCATGGACAGAAACCCGACATATCCTTGGTTTTGCGCGCCAGGACCGCAGCGTATTCCTGTCAATCCTGGGCATATCCTGGTTTTGGTTTTTTGGCTCGGCGGTGACGTTGCAAATTCCTGCCTACACGCTGGAAATAATCAATGGCAATGAGCAAATCACGACCGCCCTGCTGGTCGCTTTCGCCGTTGGCGTAGGCATCGGCTCTCTTCTTTGCGAACGCCTTTCGAATCATCGAATCGAACTCGGATTAGTACCATTTGGCTCAATCGGGCTCAGCGTCTTTGCCGTTGATCTGTATTTCGCGCAGCCAACGATACAAGTTGAGGCGGTCTATTCAGTGAGTGAATTTCTGCAGCGGCCCGGTAGTTTCCGCGTGCTGTTCGACCTCGCGATGCTCGGAGCATTCGGTGGAATCTACAGCGTACCGCTCTACGCGATGATTCAACAAAGGGCTGATCGACTGCACCTGTCACGGATTATCGCTGCCAACAACATCATCAATGCAATTTTTATGGTCGCCGCCGCTGTGCTTGCTTTGCTCGCTCTTAACCTCGGCGCATCAATCCCGCAGTTGTTTTTGCTCCTTGCTTTGCTAAATGCAATTGTCGCGATAGTTATTTATTCATTGTTGCCGGAATTCCTGATGAGATTCATTGCCTGGATCATCATCAATATTCTTTATCGAATCCGTTCACAAGGTCTCGAAATTATTCCTGACCAGGGTCCAGCCTTGCTGGTTTGCAATCATGTCAGTTTCCTCGACGCCTTGATTATTGGCGGATCAGTTCGACGCCCGGTTCGATTTGTCATGTATTACAAGATTTTTCAAATCCCACTGCTGCGCTTCTTGTTCGAATCGGCAAAAGCAATCCCAATAGCGTCGGCGAAAGAGGACGCCAGCCTCCTTGAACAGGCCTTTGATAAAATCGATGGCGAGCTTGCTGCCGGCAACCTGGTTTGCATTTTTCCTGAAGGAAGCATTACGCGAGACGGTGAAATTCAGCCATTTCGTCCCGATCTGGAAAAAATCATTGCACGCCGTGCCGTTCCCGTAATTCCGGTGTCAGTGGGCGGTCTTTGGGGAAGTTGGTTCAGCCGCCGCAGCAGCGGTCGCTTACGACGTATCCCCGGACGACTGTTTGCCCAGGTCAACGTAAGGATTGGCGATGCTGTTGGTGCGCCAGAGGCGACCGCCAGCAATCTGGAGTTACTGGTCAGAACCCTTCGCGGACGAAACCGATAGTTTTGGGACCACGCAGTTTATCTGTCCAGTACGTGACCAGATTCGCCCTGCTGCCAATCAATGCCGGTCCATTGCTGTAACTAAAGCCCAACTCCGCAAGCTCCACAAGGCCGGTGTCCCTGGTCAGGATCAAAACACGGTCGCCGGATGTATCGCTGCTATGACGGTCATCGATTGCGCGGCCACCCGGTGCTTCAAAAACCATACGCGATCCAACCAGCGCCTTCGGTGCACGGATTGCATCGGCCCAGACTAACCCACCTGGCGATACCAACGCACGATGAATCCAACGGGCAGTTTTGAAAAGCACGCGTGACTCGCTGGGGCTAAACGCAATTTCTACGACGGCATCCGGAAGTTGCAGTAGCATGGCACCGACGCGACCATCAGCGGGATCAAGCAGAGTCGCCTGATTCTGCGCGTCGACGATCACAACCTGTTGCCTGCCAGGAGATACGGCAAGCCGGCGAATCGCCACAGTGCCCTGCCAGACATTACGCAAATGCCAGTTGCCGGCGCGATCCGCGGACAGATTGCGCAAGGTGCCGCTTTCTCCGCCAAGATATAATTGCTGATCTCTTGCGAAAACCAGGTCGGAATGCAATTCACCAAGATCAATATCTGCAAGCACCGCACCGGATTCGGTATTCATTAGCCACACACGTTGCCCGCTCAACACGGCCAGCACATGCCCGGATGGTGAAAACGCCATGCGATCAATCGTACTCACCGATGCTCTGCCGTAAAATGGTCGCGGCAAACCACTGTGAGCATCCCAAACACGAATGCTGCCATCCGCCCCCGCGCTCGCAACCAGCGAACCGTCGCTGCTGAATATCATGCCGATGACAGCACTGCGGTGGCCGAGAAAACTAATGTCCTCCACATCCTTTTCTATCGCACCGGCGCGACCGCCAATTTGTTGTATGTGAACGTGTCCGGAGCTATCGGCAATTGCCAGGCGCTCACCACCAGGTGCCAGCGCGGTGGTCAAATCACCGGATTCACGCCAGATCTGGTGACCGGAATCCGACTCTGCGGTGCCGTCATCGACCGCTCTGGCCGAGGTCGCCGGAAATTGCCAATACCGTGCGATATCGTTGTTTGCGGCAGTAACCACGAAATTTTCATTGCCGCCAAAAGCCAGCAACTCAAGCTGTCCGGTGTGAATTCCGGTATCGAGCAACGGGCCTGAGGGCACACCGTTTACGCTGCGGTAAACCTGAAACCCTTGTCGCTGATTACCCGCAAGAAAGCGTGTGCCCGATGGTGAGAAAGCCATGTGCCATTCGTTCCTGCCCCATTCCTGCAGGACAGGTGCGGTGGGTTTCGCGGTCACCCACAATGAGACACCCTGCTCACCGTGAATGACGCCCAAAGCATCACCATTGGCCGACAGGCTGATCTGGCTTGGCTGATATTCAAGATCGATCTGTGCCAGTAATTTGGCATCACGAAAATTCCAGATTCGCACAGCGCGATCGTAGTCGGCAACCGCAATATGATTTGCTGTCGCGTCTATGGTGACCAACGCAGGAGCGCCAGCAATCGTGATTTCAGCGACTACCGCGCCGCTCTCGAGAGACCACAACTCAAACCTGGTATCCAGGTCACCGTGATAAGACGCGAGGACATGCTGACCGTCCGAACTAAGCCGCGCATTCGCGCCTGCCGCGCCAACATTGAGCACCGCGTGGCGCCGCCCGTTCGATGTGCGCCACAAATTCACCGTGTCCTGCGTTGCCGTAACCAGGAACTCCGCGTTCGCGCTGAGTCCCAGCAGCCGCTCGTTCGCTGACACGGCTATAGTTCGGGCCGCCCGGGCATAGCTAAGGTCCCACAATCGCGCGCTGTCGCTTTGCAATGCCCTGGCAATCGCATAATGACCGTCCGGACTGAACCAGATATTTTCCGAGGCCCGCTCCAGCGGATCCGGTATATCCAGGCCGCGCTCGAAACTTTCGACGACGACCTGCGAATTCAGGCTCAGTTTCCAACCCATTAAATGTCCGGAAACTCCAGTTGCTTCATCGCGGATGCTCAAACTCCAGGTGCCGCTCAAGGTTTCACCGAGCAGGGGGACAAGTTGTTCCCGGCTAATGCGAATTTCTTCATTGGCAGCAGAAGCGGTCTGCTGAAATACCAATTCGACAGCACGACCGGAGGGCGCTATCAGTTTCATACGTATATCGTCAAATCGTGAATGGCTGACATTTACGGTCAATCCAACGCGACTCGTTACACCGTCGCGATCGACGATGACACGCCGAACCAGTGGCGAAACTTCAAGCGCCGATATGGTCCATGTGTCGCTTTCCTGGACACCCTGATCGGTGGGCGACCACTGCGATATCTGTGCACCCGAGTAGTATGACAGCTGCATGTTGTCGGGATTGAATACCAGGCCGTCCGCTTGCTGTGCAGGTATTGTCGCCAGCAGTTGTGCATAGTCATCGCCAACGAGTGTTGCAGCACGCCGCCTGCGTGCCTGGGTCGAAACGACAAGAGCTTCGATTGATGCCAGCAGCGCCGCATCACGCTGCTCATCTCTTAGCGCACTATTGACCTGGCGATCCCAAAAATCCGCGCGGAGTTTAGCAGCAAATTCCGCTTGATCCGGCAATAACGCTGCATACCGCGCGATTTCCCGAATCGAGAGCCGTTCGGTCACCTGTCGCGCACGATTCTCGAGCACAGTCTGATACATGCGATCTGCTGCATCCGCATGACCCGGAAAAGAGCGCAGGTTTATGTAGGCATCGGATACGCCTGCGAGATCGAGTTCCTGCGTTGACATCACGCGCATGTACGGTTTTGGCAAAAGTTGTGTGTAGGCAAACGGAATGGCGACGAGTATCAGGACCAGTCCTGCGGCCAGCGCCGGGCCCCGCCAGCGTAGCGGTAGATTTTCATTGGCCCACCTGGCGGTGAACACGTTCTCATAAACCCGATTGCGAATTTGCAGTTCACCCTGCTCGTTCGCGACGACCAGGCCTATCGCCAGGAGTCGCCGGTGTAAACCAAGATCCGGATCGAATTCAACCTTGATGCCTTTGCGAATTCGACCGTACACCGTCAGGAGTGCTTCGTATTGTTTCTTGTCTCTTAAGGCTTCCCGGTGGATGTGACTCAAATGTGGTTCACTGTTCAGAGCCGCGCGACCTGCGAGTTGGTGTATTGCGAGTCGGTCGATGCCTTCCATAATGTCGCCGCTCAGTCGTTCACGAGCAATACATCGGCAGAGCTTCTGACTCAAATATGGCTGACCGGAAGTCCAGTAAAACACGCGGTCCAACGCCTGCCCGGCATCTGCTGCCGGCAGATTTAACTCGGTAGCAAAAACATCCAGGTCCTGTCGCGAAAAATCGCCAAGGCGAATTTCCTGCGAGATAGCGAAAGGCGACGACTGCGGGTCTTTTGCCAACTCAAACGCATCACATTCGCCAATCAGGACGAACGTCAATCGTGCGAATTCCGGTTCGGTGGAGCGAGCATTGTGCGCAACGCGAATACTCGCCAGCAAATGCTCGGTGAACGGCAATTCAGCAATTTGCTGAACCTCGTCAACAAATACCACGACCTTGCCCTGAATGTTCTGCAGGACCACCTCAGCATAGAATTCGACCAGTCGCTGCCGGTTGCTCAGAAACGATTTATCCTGCCACCAGTTTTGCAGGTCAACCTTGAGGCGGAATTGGCGTAACAAGCGATACGCAATGCTGTAGTACCACCGACCCGCATCAGTGCCGCCATCGCGATCACCGATTTGTGCAAGATTGAGTATTGCTACCTTAACGCCATTGTTTTTCAGGCGGGCAGACGTTGACGCAATCAAACTGGATTTTCCGGTTCGATCCGGCGCGATTATGTGCGCGTAATTTCCGGCGACAATCGCCTCATACAGGAGGTCATCCGCCGGGCGCCGCACATAACCAGGACGTACGGCATGTAGCGGCGCGCCGACGTTAAAGAACTGGTCACCGCCGTCCGCGCCCTGCGCCGAATTTTTGGCCAGTTTTTTGGCCGACTTATTGTCCTGTTCTTCTGCCATCGGTCAGTTGCGGTATTCTCTTGCTTGATTCAGCGCCGGTTGAACGGTGCTGGCCAGTCCTTATTGAAAGCGTGAGCGCGAAATATTGCAAGCATCTCTTCCTAAGTTATTGAAAAAAGACATATTCGGACAGGTAACGCTGATGGAATCATCGGCCGGTTTGATCATTCGGCGGGATACACGCGCTGCGGGCTTCGCAGTGCGCTGGATTGCACGGCGCATGCTGGCCAGGGAAGCCCGTGCGCTGGCCGTGCTCGAGGGAATTGCCGGCGTACCGCAACTCATAAAGACTGACCGCTATACGCTTGACCGCTCTTACCTTGAAGGTGCGCCCATGCAAGTTGGCAGACCAACGAACATCAACTATTTTCGCGCCGCGGCTCAACTGCTCAGAAAACTGCATCAGCACGATGTCGTACATAATGATCTTGCAAAGGAGCCAAACCTTTTGCTAACGGCCGATGGCCAGCCTGCGTTTATTGACTTCCAGTTATCGTGGTTCGCACCTCGTCGCGGGCGACTGTTCCGCACGCTTGCACGGGAGGATATTCGTCATTTATTGAAGCATAAGAGGACTTACTGCTCTGAGAATCTGACCCACCGTGAAAAAGCGATTCTTGATAATCCGTCCGTTTTATCGAGAATCTGGATGAAGACTGTTAAACCGGTCTATCTGTTTGTGACGCGCCGACTGCTTGGCTGGCAAGATCGTGAAGGCGCCGGCGACAGAAGTTGATAATGCCACTATTGGAACGGATCGATTTGGCAGTTAAGATGCTATAAAATCGCTGTCGGCAAACCTATAATAAATCACTGAGAACCTGCGAGAGGAGTTTGCGTGGATTTCTGTCACTCACACAACCTGGTGCAGCCGGAAACGGCGGGCGCGGAAAGAAAATTTGGCATCCGGGTTTCGTTGCCTGCTGCGGACACCATCGCACAATTGCTCGGCAGTGACTGGGAACGAATGCATTGGTACGCGAGCGAAGAAAAACGTGACCGTGCTTATGAGAGTATGGCCGAACGGCACGGCTACTACCGGGTGACCGACAATCCCTCACAAGTGCTGGAAAAAATTGTTCGCTAGCCCGGGCGCCTCATAGTCGACGCGCACTGCCGAGAAACAGGTAAAAACTGCTGTCGCCGTGTTCAGTGAGCCCCACAGCAAGAAAAACCGGGCCAATATAGGTATCAATTCCGGCAAACAGGCTGCCACTGAGTATCGCTGCGTCAAAGCTCATTTCAGAACGCCTCTGCCAGGTGTTTCCGGCTTCCAGGGAACCGCCAAAATACAGCGGCATGTCAAACAGGCCGCCACCGGTTTCTCCCGCCAAACGATAGTAGACCAAGCGGGCCAGCCCGCTGTGTGGCCCACTGATGGCGCCGCGTTCCAACCCGGACAGACGCAGGAAGCCCCCGAGTGGGAAAAAGTTTTGAATAAGATTATCAGACTCGATGGTCGTCGCGAATTCCAGACCGATCTGCACCGTGTTTTTATCCCAAGACCAAACCTTGTCGATAGTCGCTTCAACAATATCGAATTTGCTGTCAGCACCAAGTCCCGGTCGTGATAGCGACCATTCCAGGCTGATTCTTGAACCGCTCTTTGGAATCTGCGCATCATCGAGCGTATCGACACTAAAGCGCGCAAATACACCGCCAATATCGAAATCGAAATTCGTCAGCGATGGATCGCCCACTTTTACTCGCGCGTCTCCCGCACCACGAACAATGCCGAGACGGATCTCACCCCAACGTCCAAGTTCACGACCTATATCAAGCCCAATTGACGCTTCAGTGACTCGGTAACGAGCAATATTGGTCTGGTTAGAAAACGCGTTGAAGTTTTTCTGTTCCAGATCGGCATGCGGTGCAACAAAATACCGCGAGTCGAAACTCAGTGGCTGGTAGAACTCGGAAGTCAGACGCGGCTCGGTTCCCAGTTGCAGGTCATTGCGCCATTCGGCACCCAGCGGATTGATACCCGTCATGGTTAGTCGACTCGAGATATTGAAGAGTGTCGAACCTTCAAAATCATTCTCCAAAGCCAAACCAAATTGCAAAAAATTTGGACCCCAGCTTTTCGGGCGCGCAGAAAACTCGACCCCGGTCCGGTCGCCGTCCTGAATAAGCTTGTAACTGACCTGCTCGTATCGGGTAAGCCCGTACAGGCGCTCCGCGTCCCTGGCAAGTTTGTCTGCGTCAACGATATCGCCGGGCTTCGTTTTCAGGCGCGCCTTAAGAACCCTTGGCGAAAGAGATCCGTCATCAGTCACTTCTACGAAATCGATAGTCTCGGCAATGGGCGGGTACGTGACGCGGCGCGCCATGAAGTCCTGGTATTCATCCACCGACAGTGCCAGTTCGCACAGGCGAGCGCTCATCGCAGCCGTCGCGACAACACCTGGCCCTATCGTTTCTGTAATCTGCGTAAAATTTGTCGACGCGTACTCGCCCAACTCAGGCCGAATCAGAATATCGTTTTCACTGAGATCCGCCAGTTGCCGCCTGGTTTCCTTGCGAATCAAAATGGTCAGCATCTGCTCTGTGATCGCCACGGCTGATTGCAGCTGTTCTGGCCGGTACAGTGGAAATTCGACATCGACGGCTATGACGATATCAACGTCCATGGCGCGGATTACTTCCACCGGAACGTTGCCGACCAATCCGCCGTCTACCAATGCACGCCCGTCAACCACGACTGGCGAAAATACGCCGGGCGCGGACATACTGGCCCGAATGGCAAGCGCCAGGTCACCGCTTGACATGACGTAGCGCTCTCCCGTCGCAATGTCGGAGGCCACTGCACGAAATGGCGTTGGTAAGTCGTCGAAGTTCCGCACGTTAGAAACATGCAGAAGCTCATCACGCAAGAGCAGTTGCAGTTTTTGACCCTCAATAAGGCCTCTTGGCAAAATCAGCCGACCGTCTTTGAGACCCAATTCGAATTTAACCGGGAAAGCAGCATCGTCCTGCTTACGGCGAAAAGACTTGTTCGCTCGCCTGGAGCTATCGGTCAGTACATCGGCCCAGTCCAGAGATTCCACCAATTGCTGCAACTCGGCAGGTGTTTTTCCGGAGGCATACAGGCCACCGACGATTGCACCCATACTGGTACCGGCAATCGCATCGATAGGCACTCGCAGGCGTTCCAACTCCTTGAGTACGCCTATATGTGCGGCGCCGCGAGCGCCGCCGCCGCCAAGCACCAGGCCGATGCGTGGCCGCTCAACGTCAGGGTGTACCGCGGAGGTTTGCGCGCCGCATTCAGCAGCGAGCCCAAACGAGCCCAGAATCAGCATGGTGTGAATGGTGAGTGATCTCATAAGCATATCTCTTAAGTCACAATCCTCAGTCGCAGAAAAAACCGGCAACTTTTTCAGGCGGAGGCGTCAAAGGCCAGACCAGTATAATATTGCAATCTTGATTACCTGCGAAAAAAGCGAGAAATTGATGGCCGAACCAAAATGTCCCGACTGCGGTGCATGCGGAATTGACAAGATCACCTCAACACCGAGCGAGGAGCGTTCCAGAGAAAATACGCCCTGGTTCTATATCTCACATTGCGACGAGTGCGGACACGTCTACGGAACCTTCGCCAAACACGTATTCGGCCGCACCGGGCCGCAGCTGATTATAGAAGGCAAGAAGTGACATCGGTTCGTGCACAGCTGCACAACTGTCATGGACGCCAATAACCGATGTCATTGCGAGCCCGCAGGGCGTGGCAATCTCGTGATGCTGCGTGCGGTTTCTTTCTGCGTTGCTCCATCCTGACAGAGTTTGCCGCGCCCTGCGGGCTCGCAATGACGTCTGTTCTTTATATCATTCTATGGATCAGGATTCGGCCGTAATCGTTCGTTATAATCTCGTAGTGCAGCCAGTTGTCGTTCTTTTTCCTTGCTGTCCCAGCCTGCTTCTGCGGCCGCTATGGCAGCAATTTCGCCGTTCATCGATACGCCCTGGTCAGGCATTAACCCTGTCATCATGCGGCGATGGACAATGTCGATAAGGCTGACTGCCATTTCATATCGCTGCGCAAATACGACCTCTGCAGCGATTACCGTTCCTGCGCTGTCAATTTTATCCGCCATACCTGGGTGGCTTAGTGCCAGTGCGGCAATGCCCGCTGCCCGAGCGCCATAAATTCCCAACAACCTTTTTATGCACTCGGGTGACAGATCACCAGCCGCTGACATTCGCTCTTTCGTGGCGGCCAACACGGTCGCACCCGGAAGTGGCAGTGATCGTGTCTGGCAGTCAGTCGCTTTCACGGCGAGAATCTTCACCGCCATATCGACGACCTGCTCCGCAAGATTGCGATAGGTCGTAAGCTTGCCACCGATTACGGACACAAGGCCCCGCGCCTGCTTCTTGTGTTGGCGAATAATATGCTTGCGCGTAATGGCGGACTCCGGTCCCTTTTCCCGCCGTGGCAACGGTCGCACTCCGGCGTACGCATAATGAATATCGTCCATGCCTAGATTCGCGGCGGGGAACACCCGATTGGTTTCGTGCAACAGGTAGGCAATTTCTGCGTCGCTTGCCACAACGTCACCAGGGTCACCCTCGTATCGGATATCCGTGGTGCCGATCAGGTACTGATCATTCCACGGAATAATAAAAAATGGCCTGCTGTCCGCACGCGCCTCGACATAAAATGCCGACCGTGGCGCCCCGTCGAAATGACCGACAATAATATGACTGCCCTTGGTACCGCCCATGAACCGGGGCATCTCGCGATTGACAGTCGCCAGGACCCGATCGACCCACGGACCCGCTGCGTTAATGACGAGGCCTGCGCTTACTTCAACCTCAGAGCCACTGGCACGATCGATAAACTGCAGGCCCCGTACGGTACCCTGGCGAACACTTATCCCTATCACCGGGCTGTAATTCCTTACATCGGCGCCGGCTTCTTTCGCGCCGATGATATTTTCCAGCACAAGTCGTTCGGCGAAACTTACCTGCGCATCGTAGTACTGCGCGCCGCCAAGCAGCCCCTCGGCATTCAGTCCCGGTTCTTCTTGCAACAATTCATCTTTGCTCAGCATGCGGTGGCGCGGAACTTTCTTGCCGAAGGACAAGAGGTCGTAGGCGAACATGCCGAGCCGAATAATAAGTTTCCCACGCCTGGCATTCTTGTAGATTGGCAGGTTCAGGCGTAGCTTCGTAACCAGATGAGCAGCAACAAGTCGCAATCGCCGCCGCTCATGCAACGACTCGAACACCAGTGGAATCTCACCAAACTCAAGGTAGCGCAAACCACCATGTATCAGTCGGCTGGACCAACTGGAGGTACCGCTGCCAAAATCGTTTTTTTCCAGCAGTAGTACGCGCAAACCGCGCAGCGCCGCATCCCTGGCAATGCCTGCACCGTTGATACCACCGCCTATAACAACAATGTCGTACCCGGTAATAACCTCAGTCATCAAGATCGGATCTGGCCGCTGCCGCGAACCACATACTTGTAACTCGTCAGTTGCTCGGCACCAACCGGACCACGCGCATGAAGTCGACCTGTCGCTATTCCGATCTCCGCGCCCATGCCGAATTCGCCGCCGTCCGCGAATTGGGTGGACGCGTTATGCAGGAGTATGGCGCTATCCACCTGGCGCAAAAACTGGTCGGCGGCCGATTGATCATCGGCCACGATGCACTCTGTGTGCCCCGACCCGTAATGACGAATGTGCTCTGTCGCTTCTGCCAAATTCCCGATGACTCGCACGGAAATAATTGCGTCCAGATATTCCGTTGACCAGTCTGCTTCCATTGCGGCAAGCGCCGCCGGCAGAATCTCACACACTTCATCGTCACCGCGAATCTCACAGCCCGCTGCGGCCAACTCTGCGCCAACTTCCGGCAACAGCCGTTTTGCTGCGGACCGGTCGACCAGTAATGTTTCTGCCGCACCGCAAATGCCGGTTCGGCGCATTTTTGCGTTGAGCACAACGTTTTTCGCCATCTCCAAATCTGCGGACTCATGTAGATAGACATGGCAAATGCCCTCAAGATGGCCGATGATCGGCACGCGCGCTTCCTCTTGCACCCGTTTGATCAGATTCTTCCCGCCACGCGGTATGACTACATCAAGGTATTCGCCCATTGAGGACAACAAATAGCCGACCGCAGCCCGGTCAGTTGTCGGTACCAACTGTACGGCAGCAGGATTGATGCCCGCACTTTCCAGGCCGACGCACAAGCAACGATAAATGGCCCGGCATGAATTAAAACTTTCCGAGCCACCACGCAAAATGACCGCATTGCCCGATTTCAGACAGAGGCCGGCCGCATCGGCAGTAACGTTTGGTCTGCTTTCGAATATTATGCCAATTACCCCAAGCGATACGCTGATGCGTTCAATCTGCAGTCCGTTCGGTCTTTGCCATTTTGCCAATACCTTTCCCAGCGGATCCGGCAACTTGCTGATTTCTTCCATGCCCGTGGCCATTACCGCAACGCGCCCGGCGTCGAGCGCCAAACGGTCAAGCATCGCATGGTTCAGGTTTTTCGCGCGTGCAGAGCGCATGTCTTTTTCGTTCGCGGCAAGAATCTGGCTTGCCTGCTCACGAATCGCCGCCGCGGCCAGGTTTAGCGCCCGGTTGCGCTGGTCCGCAGAACTTAACGCCAGCTCGGTTGCCGCTGCCCTGGCAGCCTGGCCAATCTCATCCATTATTTCCGCAATGGAGCGGCTTTCAATCGCTGTGCTCATTTCTCACCGAATAAGACCATATCGTCTCGGTGTACCATGACAGACCTGCCGCGGTAGCCGAGTATGGATTCAATTTGTTCGGATCGGCAACCTTTGATCGCTACCGCCTCGTCGCTGGCATAGGCTGCCAGTCCTCTGCCAAGCTCTGCACCGTTTGCATCAACCAGTGTCACCGCATCGCCACGCCGAAATTTTCCGACAACCTCGATCACGCCAACCGGCAGCAGGCTTGAACCATTGACCAGCGCGCTCGCCGCTCCCGGATCGATGCGCAATTCACCACGAACCTCCAAGACCCCGGCAAGCCATTGTTTGCGCGCGGCGGCAGGCGATGCACTCGCAGGGAAAATAGTGTGCTTGCCACCGGCAAACAATTTCCGCAATGGGTGTTCGACAGCGCCACTCGCAACGATGGTTGCACAACCCGCGTGTGTCGCAATACGGGCAGCTTGCAACTTGGTTTTCATGCCGCCACTACCGACTTCGCTGCCAGCCCCAGCCGCCATCTTGAAATGTTCAGCTGTGATTGTGTCGATAGTTTGCAGATGTTCTGCGCCGGCGTTCGAGTGGGGATCGGCCGTATAAAATCCATCGACATCAGACAACAGAATCAGACCATCCGCCATCACTGTCTGCGCAACTCTGGCAGCAAGCCGGTCATTGTCACCGTAGCGCAACTCGTCCGTCGCAACCGTGTCGTTCTCATTGATCACCGGCACAACATCGTGTTCCAGCAATTTTTCCAGCGTACCGCGCGCATTCAGAAAACGTCGCCGCACTTCAGTATCCGCCGGAGTCAGCAAAACCTGCGCAGCTTTGATGTCATGCTGGCCGAGCGCCTCCTGGTAAGCATGTACCAGTTGTACCTGACCGGCCGCGGCGGCGGCCTGCAATTCCTCAAGTCGTGCGCGGCGCAGGTTAATGCCCAAAACGTGACTGCCAATCCCCACCGCACCTGAGGACACGATCAGAACCTGGTGGCCGTGATCGCGAAGAACGGCAATATCGGCGGCCAGGTCATCCAGCCAGCTGCGATCAAGCTTGTTGTCAGCATCGATCAGCAATGACGTGCCGATCTTTACAACCAGTCGACGAAGATCACCAAGCGCAGATGGTGTCATGCGAAGTTGCTACCCGGTGAGGCGGTGGTGCCGTGCATACGATGAAAGAGTGACCTCCCCTTTCGACACGGCAACGCTACCGCTGCGGGCAACCGCCGCAACATCGCCGATCGCCGCGGCCGCATCGACAAACTGGTCGACTTCCCCGGGCCTGCCAGTTAGCTGAACCGTGCAACTCGTTTGTGAATCATCGAGAATATCAGCGCCAAATTTTTCTGCCATCAACAGCACTTTTTCATAGCCGCCGGTCTGCAGCCGCATTTTCACGATCGCGAGTTCGCGCTCGAAATGAGCGCCGATGGTCATATCGTGAATATTCAGGACATCTACAAGCTTCGCCAGCTGGGTATTGACCTGGGCGATCGCAGCATCGGAACCGGTAATCACCACTGTGACCCGCGAAACCACCGGGTCATCGGTCGGTGCCACATTCAACGATTCGATGTTGTAGCCGCGGCTGGAGAACATCCCTGTCATTCTCGTCAGGGCGCCTACTTCGTTCTGCAAAAGTACTGAAATTACATGTCGCATCGCACACTCAAATCACGCCTAAAAATACATTCGTTTGAAACTATCACACCGTTGTTGCCGGGCAGATGTTGGCGCAGTTAATCGAGTATTGCAATGCAATAAAAATTAGTAAACACTCGCCCGAAATCCGACACTTACACAACCCATAGCAGAACACTATGCCTACGCAACAAGCCGCAGATCAACCTAAGCATCACCCGCTCGCCGGAGAGCGAATGAGTGGCGCCGACATGATCGTGCAGGTACTCGCTGATGAGCAGGTCGACACGATATTTGGCTACAGCGGTGGCGCGATCCTGCCGACTTACGATGCGGTATTTCGTTATAACGACAAACATCGATCTGCGGATGGCAATTCGCCTATCCCCCTGATCGTCCCGGCAAACGAACAGGGTGCCGGATTCATGGCAGCCGGCTATGCGCGTGCCAGCGGCAAAGTTGGCGTCGTCATGGTGACCTCAGGTCCCGGTGCCACCAACACCGTGACCCCGGTGCGCGACTGCATGGCCGATTCTGTGCCAATCGTCGTGATTTGCGGCCAGGTACCGACGCATGCGATTGGCACCGATGCTTTTCAGGAAGCGCCGGTCGCAGCCATCATGGGCGCAATCGCAAAGCACGTTTTTCTCGTCACCGACCCTCTGCGTCTCGAAGCGACACTGCGCAGCGCGTTTGAGATCGCCCGTACCGGTCGCCCTGGGCCGGTTGTCATTGATATTCCCAAAGACGTGCAAAACTGGGAAGGCGTGTTCACCGGCGAGGGATCATTGCCGCTGCACGGGTATCGAAGCCGATTGCAGGCAGTCATCGACAATCACCTGAGCGACGACGCTTGCAAGCGGCTGTACGAATTACTCGCCGCATCCGAGCGACCGCTGATATATGCAGGCGGTGGAGTCATCAACGCCGATGCAACCAAGGCAATGCGCCATTTTGCCAGCGCGTACGGTATCCCAGTCACCACCACGCTTATGGCACTCGGCGCGAGTAATACAAAGCACCCCCTCTCGTTGCACATGCTCGGCATGCACGGCACGGCGTTCGCCAATTATGCTGTCGAAGATTGCGACATGCTGATTGTGATCGGAGCACGCTTCGATGATCGCGTTGCGGGTAATCCGGCCGGCTTCGCACCCAACGCGAAGAGCATTGCTCATTTTGATATTGATGTATCCGAGATCGGTAAGGTAAGAAGCGTTAATTGGCACCATATTGGTGTATTGAGTCGCGACCTGGACGACCTTCTCAAATATGGGCAACGCATCGGGTTCGCTAAGGACTTTTCCAACTGGCACAAAGAAATCGCGGCACTCAAAAAGAAGCACTGCATGAATTTCGATCGCGACAGTGACCTCATTCAGCCGTATGCAGTAATCGAGGAAATAAATCGCCACACCAACGGCAAAGCGATTATCTCGACCGGTGTCGGTCAGCATCAGATGTGGGCTGCGCAGTATTTCGATTTTGCGGAACCACGACTATGGCTCACGTCTGGCAGCATGGGCACGATGGGCTTCGGTCTGCCGGCGGCGATAGGGGCGCAATTTGCGCAGCGCGACCGGTTGGTTATCGATATCGACGGCGATGGCAGTATTCGCATGAACATCGGTGAGCTGGAGACTGCAACAACCTACGGTTTGCCGATTAAGATAATTGTCTTCAACAACTTTGGTGACGGCATGGTGCGCCAGTGGCAAAAACTGTATTACAAAGGGCGGATGTCGGGCAGCGACAAGTCATTGCGTCGCAAAGACTTTGTTAAGACTGCACAGGCGGATGGCTTTGAATTTGCGAAAAAGCTTGATCGCAAGGAAGATGTGGCGTCTGTGATCGAGGAACTTATCAACTTTGTGGGTCCCGCATTTCTTGAAGTCATCATCGACCCGGATGCCGGTGTGTACCCGATGGTCGGGCCGGGGCTGGGTTACGACAAAATGATCACCGGCGATTACATTGTCGGCCGTGACAAGCCAACTACGGATCTGCCAGGCTCAAACGAAATGTTTTGAACCGACCTCGCCTCATCCGGCATCACTAGTACTCCGTCAAGGTGATATTCACGGGTTCAGCGAGTTGTGAGGCGGTTGACCGCTAGGCGCGTCTCGAAGGTGTACGGTTCTCACCATTGCCAAATGACCCAGCACAGCTGCAATATCGGCTCGGCGCGTCCTTGCCAAGGGGCGCAACACCGCGGACGACCGATTCACGACTCGCCCGAAGGGAGCCACCCGGATGATCCAATACGGCGTTGCGGCCCTTGAAAAGGACACGCCATTCTCTTCGGACTGCGCCTTGTCTTGGATCATCCGGGTGGCTCTGAACCCGTGAATATCACCTTGACGGAGTACTGGCACGCCGAATGACTCAATAAGACGTAAGCTAGTAGTCCAACAGGGTAGGTTTGATGGGTTAAGAGCCACCTTGTTGGACTACTAGCATTCGACTCCCTCTATATTCGCCTGAAAATACGTGATCGTCGTCACAGCCATTTCAGCTCGGCGCAATTAGACTGACCCGCAGGTCAAATCTCGCCCGCACCAGGGGCCGCACGGAGTTTCCGATGAGTATTCGCTTTGTATTGTCACTATCTTTCGCATTGTTGCTGTCCGCTTGTGGCGGCAGTAGTTACGATGCAGCTCCACCAACCGGCGGTGGCACCGGCGCCGGTCTCAACATTGATGCAACAAATGCGTTACCCGCTATCCGGGTCGCCTATGGTGCTACGGCACAGTCAGTGGATACTGGCGGGTTGCTCGACGACTCCGGCGTTGCATCTTCCCCGGATGGTGGTTTCGTAAAACCAACTGCCGGCAATGGCGCACCCAGCTTCGTTGTGCGATTCATGCAAAAAGACCCACTCGGCCCGTTCGTCGAAGACTGTATATCCAGTGGCACCACAACGATAAATCTTGATGTGAACCTGCTTACATTCGCCGTCGGTGAATTATCCGTTGGCGACCAGATCTTCGTTGACTATGCGGAATGCGACAATGGCCTGGGAGAAGTTACCAACGGAAGAATGGAATTTACCGTAGCAAACATTAGCGGCGATCTGGCATTAGGTGCTTATCGCCTGGAGATGGATATTGTTCTTATCGATCTTGCGGTTACTACGGCAACCGATACCGTGACCAGCAACGGTGACGCGACGGTCACTATCGACACGACCGGCAATCCAATGATCCTGTTGTCTGTTAGTGGCAACTCACTGGCGACAGTATCCACGGCAAGCACAGAAACGATCACCAATTTCCTGACGACGCAAACGGTGGACACCAGCGTAATACCGGAGCCCTACACGCTGAACTCGTCCGGTACAGTGGAACATTCAGCGCTCGCCGGTGTGATCGAATTTGACACACCAGTGACGTTCCAGGGCATGGGTGCAGCATATCCGTTTGCAGGGGAACTGTTAGTCAGCGGTGAAAATAGCGCCGTCAAACTGGTAGCACTGACGGATACTACAGTGCGCATTGAAACGGATAGTGATGGTGACGGGGTTTTCGAGTCGTCCGAAGAAATCAACTGGGACGATATTGCGCTCTGAATTACTGCGATAAGTTAAGATGCTCCTGAATTCTGTATCCAAGAGCATCAAATGTCTTCAGAAACCTTTTCAGGCAGCTGCCTGTGCGGGTCAGTGACTTACGAGATTACGGGCACACCGCGATTTTTCTATCATTGCCATTGTCGCCGCTGCCGCAAAGCGACCGGCACAGGTCATGCCAGCAACATCATCCTGAAACCGGATTCAATCGAATGGACCCAGGGCGAGGATTTGCTGTCCAGCTACGCCGTGCCCGATGCAGAGCGATTTCGTACCGTATTTTGCAAGACATGCGGCAGCCCGTTACCGCGTGTAGCGCCGGACCTCAGCATTGCTGTGATTCCGGCAGGTACCCTGGACAGCCAACCGCCCATCAGCCCGTCGGCGCGGATATTCTGGGAATCGCGACAACAATGGTCTTGTGAATCCGGCGAGCTGCCGACCTGGGACGAGTACCCGCAACAGTCCTGACCATTGCGGAACTGGCAGAGCATTGTTGAGTCAAACAATCCTCTGTATTGTGCATTACCCCGAAAGAATTCAAACAGCCACGGTGGAGAGAAATAATGACCATTAAATTCCCGGTCGCAATAATTCTGGCGACCACATCAATGATATTTGCCTGCAGCCAGTCAGAGCCAGAAGCAACACCAGCACCAGAACCAGCGGCTGAACCCGCCGCCGCAGCGGCGCCAGCGCCGGAACCGGCAGCAGACCTGCGCTCAATGCTCGCCAGCGATGCCCGCTCTGCAGAAGATCAGGCACGCGATGCCGACAGGAAACCAGCGGATGTCATCGAATTCCTCGGTATTGAGCCAGGCATGGCAGTCATCGACGTCATCGGAGCTGGTGGCTACTACACGGAAGTCCTCTCGCTTGCGGTGGGTACCGATGGCAGCGTCGCCGCGCAAAATCCAGCTTTTGTTCTGGAGATGCGCGAAGGCGCCAATGAGAAAGCCCTCACTGCGCGCCTGGCAGATAACCGGCTGCCCAACGTGACCAGACTGAACAAGGAATTCGAGGAACTCTCGGCGAATGATGGGCCGTTCGATGCCGCGATTACAGCGCTCAACTTTCACGATTTGTACAACGGCCGTAGCCCGGAAGCTGCGCTTGGCGTGCTGAAAACTATTTACAGCATGCTCAAGCCCGGCGGCGTTTTCGGCATTATCGATCATGCTGGCGTGGCCGATGCGGACAATGCCGAGCTACACAGAATCGAGGTCGCAAAAGTCATTGAAACCGCGACAGCAGCGGGATTTGTTGTCGAGGGGCAAAGCAGTATTTTGTCTAACCCCGAAGACGACCATACACAGGGCGTCTTCGCTGAAGGACTCCGCGGTCACACAGATCGTTTCCTGCTGAAATTACGCAAACCAGCTGAATAAGTACGACGTGGCAGCCGTGGGCCCGGCCCACGGCTGCCAATATTATTCAAAGAAATGACCGCCGGTACTTCTTTTGCTCGGCCGATTATCTACACCAGCGTGGCGATGCTGGCATTTGCCGGCAATTCGATCATTTGCAGGCTGGCGTTACGCGATGGCGCGATCGATCCGGCAACCTTTACCTCGATCCGACTCCTGGCAGGCGCTATTGCGTTGCTGCTCATCTTCACTGTAGCTCGCCGGAATACGACATTTCGATCTCACGGCAGCTGGCGCTCGGCGTTCACGCTGTTTCTCTACGCTATTACATTTTCATTCGCTTACATCTCGCTTAATGCCGGCACGGGTGCGCTGATTCTGTTTGCATTTGTACAAGCCACCATGATTGCAATGGGCTTGTGGTCCGGCGATCGCCCATCGGGGATGGAGTGGCTCGGCTGGCTACTGGCGTTTACCGGCGTGATCTGGCTTGTACTTCCCGGCGTCGAAGCGCCACCGGCCGGTGGCGCGCTCTTGATGGCCCTGTCAGGAATTGCCTGGGGCATCTATTCAATTCGTGGCCGCAAAGAGTCCGATGCACTCGGTTCCACAACCACGAATTTCCTGATGTCCGTAGTATTTGTTATTGCATTAGTGGCCATGACATTTGCCGATGCCGATATCAGCACCCGTGGCGTACTGCTCGCTGTGACCTCGGGCGCGTTAACCTCCGGCATTGGCTATGTCATCTGGTACGCCGCACTTGATTACCTCAGCGCAATGCAAGCAGCGATGGTGCAATTGACCGTACCGGCTATCGCAGCGGCGGGCGGTGTCCTGCTGCTGGCCGAACCCGTCTCCATGCGGCTGGTTGTTTCATCCGTTCTGATCCTGGGCGGAATCAGCATCGCGGTCGTGCGCAAGGCGAAAAAGGCCTAGAATTCATAAGCTTGCCGATTCCGGTATTATGTGAACTGGTGCAAGGAACTGACAAGGTAAATACGCCAAAGTAAATGGCCGCTCGTGGTTTGTTGCCAGTTGGCGGAAATGAATGGAAATCGTTTAAACCAGTACATTAACACTTGATTGACTGAGACTGATGCTGATAACACCAAACAGAGCCAACCTGAACAAGATCGTCATCCTTAACCCAAAGGGTGGCTGTGGCAAAACGACTCTATCAATCAACCTTGCAGCCTACTATGCGGCCCGCGGACCGGCTCCTGCGATAATGGACTGTGATCCGCAAGGTTCAACGATGGCCTGGATTGAACGCAGGCCGGTCAGCCTGCCGACTATTCATGGCATCGCAGCCTACAAACGCACCATGCAGGCAACACGCAGCTGGCAGTTACGCGTGCCGAACGAGACCACCAATCTGATCGTCGACTCTCCGGCCAGCCTTACCAGTGATGACCTTCGTGAAGTAACGCGGGATTCGAGCAGCATACTGGTACCAGTTCTGCCCTCCTCCATCGACATTCATGCGGCGTCACGATGTATTGCTGATCTGCTGCTGGTCGCCAAAGTCGACCGACGTGATCGAAAACTGGCGGTTGTGGCCAACCGCACCCGCAAGAACACTAAGAGTTTCGGGAAACTCATGCGCTTCCTCGATTCGCTCGGCATTCCGATAATCGCAGTTCTGCGCGACAGTCAGAATTTCGTGCATGCCGCAGAAGAAGGCATTGGAATTTGCGAAATGCAGCCGTACAAAGTTCGCAAGGACATCGAAGAACTCGAAAAAATTATCACCTGGCTCGACGGCTGGCAGGATCGCCGTTACAAGACGCCCGAATCGAGCCTCATAGAAAAAGCGCCAAACGTCACGATCTTTCGCAAGCCGGGCGTCAGCTCTGGCTAGGACGTTCCAGCCAGATTCCGGTTAGTTGCTCGCTTTGAATCGACGCAAACAACTTCACATCAACATTACCGCCACTCAAGACGACAACGGTGACCTTGTCGCGGGTAGCTATCCTTTCGCTCAAAACGGCGGCCAATGCAGCCGCACCGCCAGGCTCGATCACCAGCTTCAGGTGTTGGAAGCCAAAGCGCATAGCTTCTCTGACTTCTTTATCGGTAACTACAAGTCCGGCGCTTAGTATTTCTTTGTTGATAGCGAAAGTAATTTTCCCGGGCGTCTCTACTTGCAACGCATCACAAATCGATGTTGCCGGAGTTTCATTTTGCTCGCGCCGACCGGCGAGTAATGAGCGTGCGGTATCATCGAACCCAGCGGGTTCAACGGTGTGCACACTGGTGTCAGCAGACAGAGATCGAATCGCAACAGCGCACCCGGCGCTCAGTCCTCCGCCGCTGCAATTGATCAGCACCTGGTCCGGGGATACGCCCAATTCATCGCACTGCTGCATAATTTCCAGGCCAACTGTCCCCTGGCCAGCAATGATGTCTTCATGATCGAATGAGGGTACGACCTCGCAATCTCGCTCTGCCGCGATTTCCCTGGCAATCGCCTCACGATCGCCGCTGTGTCTGTCATAGAGAACCGTTGTACCGCCCAACCGGCGTGTGTTCTCGATTTTCGCCGGCGGTGCATCTTCGGGCATCACAATGGTTGTTTCGATGCCGAGCATCGAACCCGCCGCGGCGACACCCTGGGCATGATTGCCGGACGAGAACGCGACGACGCCCCGGCTCGCCTGTTCCGGGCTGAGTTGGCTAAGAAGATTGTACGCACCGCGTATTTTGAACGAGCCGGTTCTCTGCAGGCATTCCGCTTTTAGCAACACCGTACCGCCGGCAATTTCATCAAGCGCGTGCGAGGAAATTAGCGGTGTTCGCACCACAATGTCACGCAGGCGATCAGCAGCCGCTTCAATATCTCTTAGTTCAACCAATTCAAAGCTCCGCCGCAAGCCGGTCAATCTTGGCCGCGCAAATAAAATCGTTATCTGACAGCCCGTCTATTGCCGTGGTCGTGTAACTAACCCTGCAACTTCCATAATTAACGATCATTTGCGGATGATGGCCTTCATTCGTCGCCACGAAGGCAACCGCATTGACGAACGCAATCGTTCTGCTGAAAGCGGGGAAATCAAAATGGCGCTCTATGCTGGTTGCTGCGTCATTCAGTGACCAACCCTCATGTAATTTTGTTAACAAGCTTCTTGCCTCATCAACGGATAGCGGTTGAACGCCACCTTCACACGGTTTACATCTTTTGCCGGCCAGGTCTGTCACAGCAGTACCTCGTATATCGCGGAGAGCGACACTATAGAATTTGTTGCGATGCTGCGCAAAAAAAAGACCAGCCCCGGTTAGTAATAACCCGGGGCCGGTCAGGCGGAGACTCGAAAACGAGTCACGGGGAACGCAAGCCCGGACTTTTCATGAATAGTCCGGGCGGAGGTTTTACATCGGGTTAGCTGCGAATGACGGATTGTCCTCGACGTACAAGGTCAGGCTGACTTTCCGTTCGAAAGCGTAGCTATCAATATTTTCATCTATCGCCGGAGATTCGCCATGAGCCTCGACGTTGATTCTTGCCACGGGGAAGCCGTAGGTAACAAGAACGTCGCGTACGTGCTCAGCACGTTTTAACGACAACTCCTGGTTGTAGATTTCGTCACCACGTTCATCGGCAAAAGCGTCAAGTTGAATCTGCACATCCGGCATGGATGCAAGCGATACCGCAAGCTGTTTCAGCCTTTTTCCGGTTGCATCGGCCAGCACGTACTCATCGGTACGAAACAGCAGATCCATTTCTATACCGGCCCGCATGAGGTTCAGAAGTTCGGGGCGTGATACATCTTTCATGTGCTGCAGATCGGCGCCGAGCCCATCGATTTCACCAGTGAGCTCGTCAATGTCATTTTCCAGCTGCAGCACGCGACGTTTGGAACCACTAAGTGACGAAGACAGTGAGTCGACTTCAGTATTACGTTCGTGAAACTCGTCGCCAACCCTGGCGCCAAAAGCGGCTCCAATGATCAGGCCAACCGGGCCACCGGCAATAGCGCCAATCGCAGCACCAACACCAACGCCGATATTCTCTTCCTTAGTCGAACCCGCGCCATCGGCAAATGCCGGCGCCGTAATCAGACTTGCTACCAGGCCTAGTAAAATAATCTTATTACGCATTGTAATTTCCTCCGTGGATCGGTGACCCGTATGGGCCGCCGTTGGAATGCATTACAAGCGGAAAAGGAGTATCTGCAAGGGCAGGAAAGTGTCAGGTCGCCGATCAATAGTGACAAAAAGTGGCAGCTGTTGGGGCGAGTGCTGCAAGCCTGTCACATTGAATACACGCAATCCTTAGACTGTAATGTGTATAAATATGTATTGTTATACACATCGGAATTACCCCTGCGTACCAACATAGTGATTGATGATGATCTTATGAACCAGGTTTTGAAATTGACCGGCCTGCGGACAAAACGTGCGGCAGTGGAAATGGGGCTTAAGGCCCTGCTCAAACTCAAAAAGCAGGAAGGTATTCGATACTTTCGTGGCAAGCTTGACTGGGAAGGCAATCTTGACGATATCCGAACCAACAAGTGATCGTAGTCGATTCCAGTGTCTGGATTGACTACTTTACTGGCAAGGACACGCCCCAAGTCGAAAAACTCGACTCCTTGCCTGGCAACGAACTCATTGCCATCGGTGACTTGATGCTTGTCGAAGTATTGCCGGGATTTCGAGCGGAGAAGGATTTTCGACAGGCCAGGAAGCTACTCATGTCTCTCACCGTTTTGAATATGCTCAATACAACCATGGCGCTAAAAAGCGCAGCAAACTTTCGCACTCTATGGAAAAAAAGGAATCACCGTACGCAAGACGATAGATTCCATCATCGCTACTTATTGCATTGAGAACAAGATTACCCTGCTACATTCCGACAAGGACTTTCAACCATTTCATGAGCATTTGCGGCTGAAGAGTGCGGTTGTGGATGGGTAACCAAGAGAATTTGTTTGCGCTGGGCGTTATTATTTCGCCCGCTGGGCGGGCTCCTACGGGATATCTATTGGCACCTGTAGGAGCCCCCGCCCAGCGGGCGATTACGTATTGCTCAGGCATTTTCGACCAGCTCGGGGCGACGCTGCAGATGACCAGTCACTTTCTCGTAAGCCATCGAAAATTCCAGCGCACGCTGATCATCGCCGAACGGCGCCATCAGCTGCATACCCATCGGCCGGCCACCTTTGTCAAAGCCAGCCGGCACATTGACCACCGGTACGCCGGCGAGGCTACCGCCGATGACGACTTCCATCCAGCGATGATAGGTATCCATCGCCTTGCCATTGATTTCTTTTGGCCAGTGGATGTCCTTTGAAAACGGGAACACCTGCGCGGTTGGCAGCATCAGGAAATCGTACTGGTCGAACAACGAGCGCAGGACGCGGAACCAATCTGCTCGTGCTATGCCGGCCGCGTAAATATCTGCTGCAGATGTGTTGAAGGATCCTTCGATTTCCCAGACAGCTTCCGGTTTCAGCAGACTTTTGGTTTTCGGATCGTCGTAGAGATCTCTCATTCCGTGTCGCGTCCAGTGACGTAATGTCAGCCACGTCTGCCACAAACGATCCATGTCGTATTTTGGCATGCAGGGTTCGACCACGACACCGTTGTCGCTCAGCGTGCGCAAACTGGCCTCGCAGACAGCGAGGACGCCCGGCTCGGTGGGTAGATACCCGTCGTAGTCGCCTAGCCAGCCGATCTTCACGCCTTGCAGATCTGCTGCTTGCAGTTGATCCGGGTCAGGCAGGTCGTCACGTAGAGACAAGGGGCGGCCTGTGTAATCGCCCGCCATACTGTGCAGCAATCGATAGGTGTCTTGCGTATTGCGGCCCATAGGGCCACTAACGCCCATTTGTTGATAAAAAAGGTCACCGTCGGGACCGCTCGGAACTCGTCCCTGTGTCGGCCTGAAGCCGATCACATTGTTGAATGCGCCTGGATTGCGCAGTGAACCCATCAGGTCGCCGCCATCGGCGACTGGCAGCATGTGTGTAGCGAGACCGCAGGCTGCGCCGCCGCTGCTGCCACCAGCAGTCAGCGCCGGGTCGTAGGCACTGCCGGTTACACCGAAAACCGGATTGTATGATTGCGAGCCCATGCCGAATTCCGGCAGGTTTGTTTTGCCGATGAAAATGGGTCCCTGGCGTCGAATTCGCGCGACGTCGAAATCATCCTCTGTAGCAATGGTGCCTGCGAATATCGGTGATCCCTGGCTCGTCGGCATTCCCTGCACATCTTTACTGTCCTTGACGGCGTACGGCATACCATGCAGCCACCCCCAATATTCACCTTTGGACAAAGCCTGATCAGCCTCGCGCGCCTGGTCGATCAGTACATCGTCATCAACCATACTCACGATTGCGTTGTAGACCGGGTTATAGCGGTGAATACGGGCAAGATATGCCTGCATTACTTCGACGCAACTCGCTTCGCGCTGCTTGATTGCAAGCGATAATCGTGACGCACTCATGTCTGTTATGTCGCCTGGTAGATCGCTTGCGTGAGCGCCTTCTGTACTCGTCACAGACAATGCCATTGCTACTCCCAGGCCGGAAGCCCCGCCCATAAACTCTCTTCGATCCATTCTTTGTCCCCGCCGGCAGTGATCCGCCCAGGGGGAGCTTATCAGTTTGGTTGTTTTCCGTGGCAAACATGCAGGCGATTACCAACTTCTGGTCCGTGATTTCATTGGAGGAAAATCAGCGCGATGCCTCGTGCTGAAGTCCTGCAATCGCGGCAAGATGCCGTTCCTACGATCTTGTCACTCGTAGTGTACGACCAGAGCGAATACGGCGGGCCACTACAAGGCGAAGCTAGCGAACTCGTTCGGTAAGCGCGACGAACGTGCCGCCATTGCGTTCACACAGCACGCGCATCAGGCCGGCAAAGCGTTGTGAACTGCGCGGCGGCGTGCCGGAGAAATTGTATGGAAACCCGATGGCGTGAATGCGGACGCGGCGATCACCATTCTCGTCCTCGACATTTATTCTGTCGATCTGGCGTAGTACCTGCTCCATGGAGTTACCCTGAAACTCGTCGCCCAGTACGTAAATGCTGATTTTTTTATCCGGCGACCAGAATGTCTCGATCGCGAAAATGATTCCATCGGATGGGTCACTGTCGCTGAATGGTGCCCATTGGCGCATCCGTTGCTGAATTTCCCGGCGAATCTGAGGCGTGTCCTCTATCCACGTGCCGCCGTATTGGCCGAACATATAGCTGCCGTTATCATTCATGATTTGCAGGCCTTTGACCTGCGGGTAGACGTTCAGCACCTGTGTGAGTTTCTGTTCGACCCAACCCCATTTCGCCTGCATGCTGCCCGACGTATCGATGACGAAAATGATGTATTCACTATCCACCGGTATGCCACCAACCGCATCATCGGCTGCCCGTCGGAATGGCCTCAGCCGCTTCATCTCCTCGGACAATCGCTGCCGCGCCGCTTTGAGCTCTCCCTCATCCAGATTCATGGCCGGATTGTCACTGTCGATCAGCTCGAATTGACCCTGAATTTTGTTCAGCTCCTTCTGCAAGGTGGTGAGCGTCATTTTCGTCTCGGAAGTATCCATGCGCACCCTGCCAAGCGCTCGCGTCATTTGGGTGGTTTCGCCGCGAATGATGAATAGTTCTTCCTGCAGCAAGGCAATCAGTGCTTGCAGATCCTCTTCGGTTTTTTCGAGGATAACGGGCTCATAAATCTTGCTCAGGACCAGCAACAAAATGATTGCACCGAAGCCGCAGCAAATGCAGTCGAGGAACGACAAGCTGAATGCTTCAATATTTCGATTTTTCCTTTTCCTGGCCATGATCTATGCGGCTGCCTACGGCCAGTCCTTGCTGATACTCATGAATGCGCCACCGGTCTGGTAGGCGAATAGCCAATAAGCGATGGCTGCGTAGTAGTCACCTTCCATGGGATACAACAGGATATTTACAGTGACACCGGAGGGCACAACATCTATCGCCTCGTAGTGATACTTCAGTCTTTCCGCGCCGGTCACCATGCCGCGGGCCGCATCTGGCGCATTCATCGTCGGCAGCCCGTCCACAAGAATAATGACGTTGTCGGGGAGCGGGTTCAGGCTGTTGATGACCTCGTACGCCGACAACATGTTGGTTCCATCCTGCGGTACGGTGCGCCGCAAGATGCGAATCGCTTCGTCGAGCTGCTCGCCTTCACCAACTTCCAGCCAGACTCCCTCGCTGCCCTCCAGTACGGGTTTGGCTTCTTTGTTGAACGTATATATCTGAAACTTGCTGGTCGGCGGAAACTGTGCCGAGAGCCAATCGACACTCGCAACTGCCTGGCGCCACTTCAGGGAGCGAAGTTTTACGGCATCGGACATATTTCGACGACGCAGTATGTTAATGATCTTGCGATCCAGCATGCTGGCCGAAGCGTCGACCAGGATCAGGATGCGATCACCACCAACCCGCAGACCGGTCAGATACTGGCGATCGCCATCGCCGGCAAAGCTGCGGACGCGATTTCCCTCGCCCTCTTTTTCGTCCGCCAGCGCAAGCAGCCGTTTCTTTTCCTCTTCCAGCTTGTCGATATCGGATTGCAATTTCTCGACCCGTTCAATTTTTGCCAGGGTTTCTGAATCCTCTTTTTCCAACTCTTTCTTTAGCTTTTCGACGAGGGCGATGATCTGGGCGATTTGCTTTTCCGCCGTGACTTTCTCGTCCTCCAGTCGATCCATCGTGTTCTTCGCCAATACCAGGTTTTTGCGCTGATCGAGGATTTCAAATTCGAGTTTTGTCGTTTCGCCCTGCAAGACCTCAGGCGGATTTTCAGACTTGTGGATTACCTGCGAGTTTATGATCATGAAAAACAGAATCACGGCACCAAATCCACAGCTCATGCAGTCAAGAAATGACATGCTGAAGACTTCCATTTGGCGACGTTTTCTAGCCATTTTTCTCGTCTGTCGAAATTAACTGAAATTCGAAACCGGGTGAACCAATTCGTAACGAGTCACCTGCCTGCAGTATCGAGGAGCCATCGATTCGATTGCCATTGAGAAATGTACCATATCGACTGTGGTCCTCCAGCACGCACTGGCCGTTCTTGCGACTCAATGAACAATGACGGCGGGATACGCCAGGCATCTCCGCGGCCAGTTCGATAGCTCGCTCACCGTCACTATCATCTGACCCTAAAACGAGCGGCGAATCCCCGATGACGTAAGCTGTATGGCCAAACAACAAGTGTGTCGGAACACCGGATGTGGACTGTTCGCTGGTATGCAGCCCGATATCAACTGCTTTCTGATCCCACGGCAATTTTCGAATCAGGCTGACACCACTGTTGGCGCCAGCATAGCCCCGACAACGTGCCAGCGCGCCGCGCGCCGTGGCCCCTGGCTCGAGCACGAACACCTCACCGCCAACTCTCGCCTTGAGCATATCCGCAAGACCCGGCAGGCGGGCAATGCGATCCGATACCTGGATAGCGGGCACGTCTTCCGCGCGAAAGAGCGAGCGCAATTTGTTGGCAATTTGCTGATAAATGGGTGCGGCAGTACCGACCAGCGCCAGTGACTCGATGCTGGCCTGGTAAGTCGCACCCGCGAATTCCAGCTCCATCTCCACTTGTTCGCGCCGTGCTGCTTCCCGCAGCCAGCCACCAAGCCTGTTCAGCAGCATTTGCTCGGAATCGGCCGTGTGCAGGGGGTCAAAACGCGATTGCTGTACGAAGGCGTCGGCAACTGTATGTAACCACGCATCGTAAAGCGCATAAATGCCGCAGGATTCAATTAATTCGGTTCGTTCCGTTTGCACCATTCCGGGCTGCGCGAGCCGGGTCAGCATGGCCGTGTGCAGGCTAAGGTCAATGTGCACAGGCACCGCATTTTTGTACTCGCGCCGGGTTGCGGCCACGGCGGCGTCAACGAGACCGATCACCGGTAGTTGCAGTTCGTTCGCAATGCCAAGGAACAGACCGAGGTTCTGCGCCGTCATATATTCCGGTACGGCAACGACCAACTCGGATACTCCGGCGCCTGCTTTTTCCCAGATTTGTTCGAGTTGTCGACTGACGAGATCCGCGGCGCTCAGGTGGCTGAAGCGCTTGTCTGCCAGTGGTGTCGTATTCAGGTCAGACCAGTAACGATGATGAATTCCACGCGGGTCGATCCTGGACTGGGCGAAAGCATCGCTGCCGGTGGTCAGGTTGCCGCCACCTAACAACGCAAAGCCCGGTTCACGATAGGTGATCTGTTCGCTGTTCAACAGCGTGATGCCGGCGTCACTGATATGTATTGCGAGACGAGTCACAGTGTGCAGTCGCTTTTCTTATCAATCTGATTTCATGTGTTGGATCAGCTTTTCGTCAACATAATTTCGCCCGTCGAAGACCAGTCTTTCCTGCAGGAGTTGCAACTGGTAGACAAGAAACATCAGAAAGATGCTGATGAGCAGTGCGATGAATGTTGAGTTAAAAGCGACACCAAGACTTTGTGTTACGCCGGCGATGTCACCCTGAACAGCTTTGTCCGCCTGCGCGAGCGCCTCGCCGATTCCGCGAACTGTGCCGATAAACCCGATCGAGGGAATGGCCCAGGATATGTAACGGATCATCGACAGCTCTGAATCCAGTCGATCCGCCTCTGATTCAAAAACGGTGTTTGTGCTGCTGGAGACATCGGCGATGCTCCGGGTGGTGTTAAAACGGCGCAACGCATGCAACAAAGCACGCGGCAGCAGCATTCTTTGCCGGTTCTCAGGCAACGCCTGCACCTGCCGCGCAAACTCACGCGTATCCTCGGGCAATATGCGCATCCCTTCTGCAATGGGCACCAGATCAACATCGAGCAACTGGCGTTCATGCAAAATATCCCGTCCTTTGTAACCCATGATCGCCAGCGCCCAGAACATCAGGATAAAACAGGCTTCCTGCTCCATGTCCTTGATCAGTATCCAGGTAGATCGCTCCCTGACAAAGGCCGGATTGTTTGCCGCCTCGATTGCTTCTGCAGCGACAATTTCGGCCGCATTCGGGCGTACTATTGAAACGTAAAACGCATGCACGACGATGATCGCTATGATCAGCGCGAAAAGTTGAAAAACAAACTCAACTGGAATGTTCTTTTTCTTCATATGCCGGGTATCTCAGATTGACAGGCTGAAAAGTGTTGATTGAATGCCGATCATTCAGATGTTTGATGGAAACGGAATCGGTTCGTCAGCAGGAATTTCCTCTGTCGGGATAAAGTCGTCATCATCATCTTCGTAGGTTTGCTCGTCGAGGTCAGAATCGTCGACTTCTTCCTCATCGTCCGCTGCGACCGCGTCTGGCGACTCAGCCTGAGCTGCGGACGAAACTTCACCCGAATCTGCCTCCTCCTGGGTCCAGGCAGATCCTGCCAGGAAAAACAGCAGTAATATGGCTAGCAGCAATTTAGGCACATGCATCTCGTATGAATAACGTCACTGTATTATAGGACCGCCGCGACAGCCAAAGGTCCAATCGAATCAATCTATATTTCTGGCTAGTCGAAAGCCCACGTCCGGGCGGGGGCCGTTGCCGAAATCCCGATAACCCAGCCTGAGTTCCATTATCCCTGAATCCATCCAGCTTGACCCTCTGATTACACGATTTGAGCCCCGCACCGGGCCCTGTGGATCGATAATTGGCTCTGTTTTCCCTGGCGTCGGTACAGAGTAGTAATCCTGAACCCATTCAGCAACGTTGCCGCCGCCATCGAATATTCCCAGGGCATTGGCGGCAAAAGAGCCCGTCGGCGCTGTTGACGCGTAGCCGTCGTCATATCCGGGCAGTATGGATGGCACCAGCGCATTGGCCGATTTTCCGGCGAAATTGCCGCTCTCCCGGCGTGGTGGCATTCTACCGCCCCAGGGAAATGTCAGCGCGGATGAACGGCCCTGATAGCGAATCGCCCAGGCCCATTCGGCTTCGGTCGGTAACCGATAACCATCCGGTGTCGGCTTGACCTGTTGCCATCGCTGGAATTTGGTCTCGTAGACCGGCGTCAATCCTTCCTGCGCACTGAGCCAGTTGCAATATTCGACCGCATCTACCCAGCTGACGTTGACGACAGGATTCAGATCACCGGCGAGCGAGGCATGCAATGCCCCACCCGAATCATGATTTTTCCTGAATCTGCGAAACTCGCGGTTGGTTACTTCTTTGCTGCTGATACTGAACGGCCTGGTTAACAAGACCGGTACCAGCACTTCATTCGCACGCCTGCCTTGCTCACGTCGCGAGGTACCCATGGTGAAGCCATTGGGTTCGACCCGCCGCATGACCTGACCCTGCGAATTGGTGTAGGACACCGATGTGCCCCTGGCTATAATTTCGGCCGCGGACAGGAGGCGTACCGTGACGCTTTGCGAGTAACCAGGTCTCGGCGTGATGTCGCGGCTAAATGATTCGTAGCCCTGAAGCTTCACTTCGAGGCGATGCGGTGCCGAGGAAAGTCTCAGTGTCATCGTGCCGGTACCACGCGGCTTGCCATCTATGTAGATCGTTGCATCATCCGGCAACACATTGACTTTTAGCTCACCAAAACGTGCCGTCAAATCGACCGTGATTTCCCTGGAATCAGCGGCCGCAAGGCGAACCTGTCGTTCGGCACTGCTATATCCAGATTTGGAGAGGCCAATTGTGTAATTGATGTCCGGCGACAACGGCAGGGTGACCGGCGACTGGCCCCGATAACGGCCGTTGACGGTTACATTCGCACCATGCGGAATCGTATTCACCAGGAGTTGCGCATTCGCCGGCTCCAGCTGCACTGTCGGCAGCACCTGATCTTCGTTAGCCGCCGTAACGACCGTTCCATCCCAGGCCTTGAAGCCGTCTTTGAACAGGCTCAACGCGTGCGAACCCTCCATCAACTCCAGCTGCATCGGCGTTTCGCCGATTTGCGTGGTGCCCTGGTAAACCGCTGCACCCGATGGGTTCGATGAAATCTCGACATTCGCCCACTGCGGCACGAGTTGCACATTCAAATGTTGGAATTTACCCAATCCCGGCACGATCAATCGCTGCGCATACGGCAAATATCGATCGGCAGTTACGGTAACGGAATGGGTGCCCGGTTCGAGTTCCAATGGGCCATACGGTGCCCGACCAACGCTGGTGTCATCGACGGTAATGATCGCATCAACGGCGGGGTCCGTGCTGACGGTCAGCTGACCCGGCAGCTTCCTCAGCTCAACCACAATCGTGCGGCTCGGCCTTGCATCGACGCTGATGCTTTGTGCCACGTCGTAATAACCGGCCTTCTTTACGTGCACGACGTAACTGCCCTCGCGCATGATGATGCGATCACCAAGCGGCACATGAAACCAGCCGCCAGTAACAGAAAGGTGATCCGGATTTGCCGGCTGAACATCAAACTGGATCGACTTCGAAGTAAAAAGAAGCCAGGACAGGACGAACAAGACAGCAATTGCGGCGCCGACATAAGTCCTCCAGCGATGCCCCGATTCCTTCACATTTTGCGGCACCGTGTCCACGGTACGACGAAATGCAGTCGGTGCGATTTTTTCTTCGCCAAGCTCGGCGCCGGCATCTGCAAGCCCCGGTGGCTTGGTGATGTAAGCACTGTCTTCCAGGCGTACGCTCAGGAGCATCGCATCATCGACCTGGCCGATGACGATACGTGTACCGAAGAATCCGAGCTCATCGTCAACGGCCAGTTTTCGCGATGCGGACAGCAGCTCGCCGTTGATGGTGACACTACCGCCTCGCCCTACGGGTTGAACGAATGGTTCGCCGTCCAGTTCATCCAGCAACGCAACGGCGCTACTGCCCGGTCCCGGGATCCTGATCTCGCAGTCCATTCCGGTACCCAGCCGCAACGGCAACTGGGAGACATCGAAGCGCTGCTCACCTACGCTGTCGCGCAGAATGACGGAGCCGAATTTCAAATTTGTTCCTCACATTGAATAACAATTGGTTGCATGTCGTCCTCCGGCGCGACCCTGAACTCTATACGCACGTCACGGTACCCCGCCCGATTGCCAACAACAACATACTTGCCTGGCCGCAGGTTGATTTCCTGGGCACTAAACATGCCCAGTTTGCCGATTTTGAAAATGCTGACATCGGTTGCATTGTCCGAGATGAATTGTACCGGCAATGGCGTCGCAGCCCGCTTCAACAGGCGTGCCAGCTGGTTTTTCTGATCCTCAAGTCGCGGACCTCGCGGCGACATTCGGCTTACATCCAGCAATAGTTTGGTTGCGTTTCGCACGTTTACCGGGTCGCTCAGGCGATCGGGATCGTCAATATAGCCCTCCAGCCGATCATGCAACGCCTTGCGGGTGGACGCCTGCCGTAACCCGTCCTGGGCAAACTGCAAATCAGGATCAATCTTCAAAATGTCGCGATAAACTGCCATGGATGCCTCCCATTGCTCTGCTGCATCCAGAGATATCGCCTCACTTTCGAGATTGCGAATATCCGCCAGTTTGATTTCCTGGTCGACCTGCAGCAGACCGTCTGCCGGCTGCCGCGATGTCGGCTTGAGCAATTTCGCAGCGTTGAATGCCGCCCGTGCGCTGGCGAAATCGCCCGCCGCAAGTGCGTTCAGACCCTCCGTCATGCGTCGCCCAAACGACATTTCGTTAACAGCGAGTTTGACCCGGGCCAGACCGGCCAGGGCCGGCTCCCATAGTGCATCAAGCTGCAGCGCTTTTTCAAATGCAAGTTTTGCAGCGTCCAGTTCCAGATCCGTTTCAAATTGAACAGCCTGAGCAGTCAGCGTCAAAACTGCTTCAAGGTTTTGTGCGCGAGCAAGCCCGGCCTCTGCTTCGCGATTGCCTGGCGTAATCGAGACAGCAAGATCAAACAGGCGTACCGCTTCAGAGTGATCGCTCGCCGCAAATGCCTCTTTGGCAGCAGCAAGTGTCTCGGCAAATACCGCGTCAATGCGATCGAAGAAAGGATCCAGGAGATCGCTGGCCTCACGGTAGCGATCGCCCGCCAACTGGTAGTTCTTATTAACGTAGGCCTCGTCTCCGCTTGCATAAACATCGACTGCATCAAGGTAAGGCTGGCCGCCCCAGCGATCGATTGCACGATAGCGTAGTCGCTCAAGCTGAGATAACAGATCGCCCAGCGCCTGATCCGTTGCCGCTTTTATGCTCGCCGGATCCCCGCCACCAACGTTTTCATTGAATAATGTGCTATTGGACAAGCTTGTTTCCTGCCCGGACTGCACGTCGCTGCCATCAACGATAGTTGCCTGCCTCGCCGCATCGAATTGCCCTGCTGAGTCATCGCCCGAAACCGATCCCGGAGATTCCTTTTGCACGATGATTGGCAGGAGGAAAATGACGGCCAGCAAAATGGCAAGCACGCCACCAAGGCCGCCATATAATAATTTTGGCGATATGCCGCTGGATTCAGTTTGCGCGGCCGCCGGTGCAATTGGTGGGCTGGTCTTACGCCGCACAGGCTGAATGGATTCGACCGCCGCCACAGATTCATCCGTCGCCACCGGGCCACCGAGGTAACGAACCGGCGCCGGCCCAGCCGAAAAGCCTGCCGCCTCCAGGCGACTTTTTACGGCCTCTGCCTGCGGACGTTGACTCGGATCCGCGGCAAGCATATCGGTGACGAGGCTACGTAGCGCTGTCGGCAGATTGCCGCCATCGGGCATCGTGATGTCATCACCGTTTGACGGCGGTGGCGCGCCGGTGAGCAGCTCGACGATAAGCACACCCAGCCCGTAAATATCGTCCTCAACAGCCGCTGCTTTTCCGGCCTTTTGTTGTGGACTGCTTGCAATGGCAGATCCGCCGCCCGCAGGTCTCTCGTTGCCCACCGCCGTGGCAACACCGAAATCAACCAGGTAGGGCACACCCCTGTAATCCAGAAGAATGTTCGAGGCTTTTATGTCGCGATGCGCCACGCCCTTGGTGTGTGCGTAGCGCAATGCATCCGCAATCAGACCGATGGGCCGTAACGCATCTTCGGGATTCTTGCCGCACAGAACTGCAATGCTCGCATCGCCGACGTACTGGAGGCTGTAGAAGGCGCCATCCGAATCATCATGGAATTCGAATACACGCACAATATTTGCATGCATCAATCGACTGTTGAGTTGCCACTCTTTATGCAGCAGGTCCCGGTAGGCAGGGCCAGCAGGCAGACCTGCAGAAAGAAATTTTAGTGCAACACGGGTATCGGCAAGCCGGTCACTGGCCAGCCAGATATCCGCCATACCGCCGCTGCCAAGTCGTCGGATAAGCGTATATCGGTCCGCTAATTGCGTACCTTCTTTCAGGACCCGCACGATTGTCTAACCGGCAGGCGTCACCCGGTCGGCTGCGCGGTTCGGGCTGGGCTGCCCACCTCAACGGCCCCGGAAAAGCCTGTCTCCGTTTCGTGAATTTCTTTAAGCAATTTTCGCCAGCTTTCGTATTGTGCTTCGGCCGTTCCGGTAAGGCGCATCGTTTCTCCCTGAACCTGCACCACCATAGGCGCCGCTTCGGCAACAAAAGATTCTGATAGCTCTTTGATTTCCTCACGATGGCCGTTCGCTGCAGAGCGTTGTTTCAACGCATTCATAATGGTCCGCATGCCCCTGTTAATGGCCACTGATTGCGCAACACGTTGCGCCCGGTAGCGTGAATAGTTAGAACTGTTGGCATCAAAGCTCAATGAGCCGGCGACGACTGCGGCACCTAGTAAGGCGCGCATCGTGGCAGATCTCCTGGTTTGCCGAAAAGCGACAGACTGCTCACGTGTTCTCTTGCGCCAGCCCTCGTAGGGCAGCGCAATACCGTAATAGAAATTTGCGTAATGTTCATTCAGCGTATCGATCACGAGCCGGTCGCGCTCGCGAATCTGTCGCAGGCGATCGACCATTGGATCATTGTCCGCCGGCAACCTGACCAGGGTCGTAATGTTCTCGTCATTCACCGCCAGGTGATCGCCATATATATCCGGCGCCATGTCCGCAAAAAACTTCAGTTCCGATATCTGCCGAAGCCGCGCAACATCTTTTGGTGTCATGCTTAGCAAATAGGTGTGTAAATCGTTTGCGATATCGTTGAAAACTTTTTGATAAGGATCGTTGGTGCGATCGCGATACTCTGCATATGACGAAATTCCGGTCTGCATCGAGTAGGAATTTTCAAACCACTCATTTCCAGCAATGTCTTCGACCTTTATTCGCAATGTGATAAATTCACCATCCGATTTTTCGATCCGTCCACTTATCAATACGTCAGTGAAAACATCCGGCGACGGAACTACCCGTACCGCACCCCAAAACCCGGTGCCCTGCAGGGTAGTCTTGATGTGGTAGGGCAGGTAACGTGCCTCTGCCATGCGAACTTCAGGATAAATACCGGTCTTTTCAACATCGTTTTTTTCCGGCACTCCGGCATCGAAATTCATTATGCCGATATCGAGCAGCATGCTTTCAGATACCTGTAGCGACGCCACATCCAGTTGACTGGTCTCCGCGTGAATAACTTCCGATACGGTACAGCCTGCGCTGAGAAACAGGACGGCCAAAAAAACTACCAGCAGACGCATATTTGTTTTCATTTTGTTTATTATTTGACCCCGTTCAACCTCTGTAGCCAGAACTTATAAATCGTTATAAAGACGGTACTCTTCCCATAGTCGCTCGCGCAACGCCGGATCGTCCTCGCTCAGCGCGGCCTCGCGCAGCTGCCTGGCGACAATATCTTCGGCGACAAGATCAGGAATATCTTCCGGGGTACGTGCACGAATATCCTCTTCACTCATGCCAGCGACGGAAGCTTCCGGACGCGTATCACGCCGCTCAACGGTCGCAACCTGCCCCGCCCCCCGAACATCGTCACCGGTGGCCTGCTTGCCCAGCCCGACACGACCGGAGCCGCCGCCACCACCGCCGGAACCGCCAAAACCTTCGGTGTTGCGACCAACAGACGAAATTTCCCTTTGTTCTTCCGCCAGCACCTCATCGAAACCGCCGACTGACTCTTCGAGCGTCTTTTCGAGGCGCGCCTTTCTCTCTTCGGCGCTTTCACCAGGGTACTGGCCTACGCCACCGGCACCGTCACATTCGCCGCCCTCGGCGGGTACACCCCAACCGCCAGTTCCATTTTCCATACCGCCGCTCTGGCCACAATTGCCCTCGCCCATGCCAGCACCGGCTGCACCGCCCATGCTACCCGCACCGCCTGCTCCGCCCATGGATTCTGGTCCGGGAACGGGGCCGCTTACGCCGCGGATCTGGCCACCGCCACCGCCGCCGCCAGCAGCTCCGCCTGCTGAACCACCGGACATGCCGCCAGAAGATCCGCCTTGTGAACCACCGGATGAACCGCCCTGCGACCCGCCTGACATACCGCCCGATGAACCGCCCTGCGAACCACCCTGCGAACCACCCTGCGAACCACCGGACATTCCACCCGATGAACCGCCTTGCGACCCGCCCGACGTGCCGCCCGATGAACCGCCTTGCGACCCGCCCGACATGCCGCCTGATGAACCCCCCTGGGACCCACCGGATGAACCGCCTTGTGATCCACCTTCTGATCCACCTTGTGAACCGCCGGCCGAGCCGCCAGGCATACTACCGCCGGAACTGCCACCCGACGAACCGCCGCCCGATGGGCCTGGAATAGTTACTGAACAGCCAACAAGGACCAGCATCGCTGCAAGCGCAGCAGCAACAGCGAAACGTTTAACAGGGATGGAGCCTTTAGCGCCAATTGCTTTCATCGACTTACCGCCTTCATTAACCACTCGTTCGTCCAAAATTGACGCCGGCTCCGGGCTACAGGATACCGGCTCAAGGCCACCTTATGTTTGATTGGATAAGCATTGGTAACGTTAAGTTCCATCTGAGTTACCGTCGTTTGCGCTCATTGCCTGTGACCGTACTTAGTACGACCATAATACGGCAGCGCCACGGTCGCAACAGCTTAAATGAGCGGGCGGTAATTAGCCTGTCCGGACCTTACTGACCACAGAGAAAGTGGGTCTATCTGACTGTTTTTATTAGTTATGTTGTGACACGCAAACTCGGCCTGAATTCGTCTGCCGACGCCCTTCGACGACCCGACATCCCCTCATCAGCGGCCAACTTTACATAGCAGCAACCGAGCCGACGAACCGGCTCTGATCCCGCATGTATCAGAGCCCTCTGCCGGGTCGTTTTTTGAGCGCCTGAGCCGGCCGATTATTCCGGCGTCGCGTCGCGCGAATGGTGTTCGCGATGCGATCTCATCCTGCCACCGCGATCAGCCATTTTTTGCTGTTGTTCTGCTGTCAGGACGGCGAAAACCTCACCACGGACCCGGCCATGCAGAAGTGTCCTTGCTGTTGCCAGTTCGCCACTTTCCGCCGACAGATTTTGCAATGTTGCGTTGTAGTTCACATCGTTCACATCGAGTGTGCGCAACGCCTCGTGATTTGCACGGCTACGCTCACGTAAAGAGTCAGCCTCCTGCTGCACTGCCTGCAAGATTTTGTTGATGGTCTGCGACTGTGTTTCATCGAGATCAAGATGGCGACTCATCATCTCAACCATGCGCGCCGGGTCGCCGTAAAAATCCGGTCGCATGCCAGCATGGCCATTATGCCAGCCACGTTCACTGCCTGATTCCGAGTTGTGTTTTGTAGCAGCGCTTACACCTGTCGCCGTCATCATCGCCAGCACGATCAGCGTTGCAATTAATTTCCTGATCATATTCTTACCTCTGTTTGCTCTCGTTTTTGCAACTGCGAACCTGTCGCAGTTGTCATGGCAAAAGACTACCGCTTCGGTTGTACGCAAACGTCAGCATAGACACAGGCACTGCCAAGAATTGTCAAGGAACCCACGCCCGCCGTTGCGCGACTCACCACATTGGCGGACGATGTAATGTGGCACCACGAGGCGGACGGCTGGCACGATGGTTGAGAATACGAATTCCACCAACATACTCCTGATCGACGACGATCAGGAGCTGGGTGCAATGCTGAAAGACTTTCTCGCGGTGGATCACCTGAAATTATCCGCCAGTAATACTGGCGAAAAGGGACTTGAATCGATTGCAACGAGAAAATTCGACCTGCTGATTCTCGACATCATGTTGCCAGGCATCAGCGGCCTCGATGTGCTGAAACGGATCCGGCAAAAAAGCAATATTCCTGTGATCATGCTCACGGCGCGCGGTGATGATATTGATCGTATCATTGGCCTCGAATTTGGCGCCGACGACTACCTGGCCAAACCATTCAACCCAAGAGAGCTGGTCGCAAGAATCAAGGCAATTCTACGCCGGACCAATCATGCAAGCAGCAATGATCGACAATTGTCGCTGGGCGGTATCGCACTAAACGCCCGCACGCGTGTTGCAACGGTCGATGGCACTGCATTGACGCTGACCGGCACCGAATTCGAGATTTTGAAATTTCTGCTCGAAGCACCGGGTGAAGTCGTCAGCAAGGAGCAAATGAGTGAACGCGCCCTTGGTCGGCGGCTACTGCCCTATGACCGCAGCATCGACACGCACATCAGCAACCTGCGCGGCAAGCTGGAACGGGCCGGAAGCCGGAACGATACCATTCAGAATCAACGTGGCGTCGGTTATTTGCTGGTCCCCGGCGAATAGTAATTCGGAACAGCAATAGCCATTATGAAAAGTCTTTTCGTACGATTCTTTTTGTCATTCTGGTTAATCATCGGCATAACGATCGGTGCCGCGGCGATCGGTGGCTTCTGGTATGCAGAGCGTATGCGTGATGCCATCGATAATTTCGAGCTCGGTGATTCAATGCTGGATGCAAGTGCCGCACTCGATACCAATGGGCGCGCAGGGCTTGCCGGTTGGCTTAGCGATTTTCCGCAGTCCCGCGCCATCACCATTTTTGTCCTTGACGAGCGCGGCCACGATATTCTTGATCGACGTATCCCGCCTGGCATATCAAGAATGTTCAGGCGTTACAGACAACACAATCACAATTATCGCCACGATCGGGACGGACCAAGCAATCTGCGCCGCGCGCGCCCACTGCCACAACTGGTTACCGCAAGTGGCGATACCTACACTTTTTTTGTAGTGCCCTCACGCGTCCCGGAAGCGATCCTTGGTAGCGCCGATGCCCGCGTTTTGCTTTTGCTCTTCGCGCTGCTGGCCAGTGGTCTGGTTTCCTATGCACTGGCAAGCGCCATTTCCCGGCCGGTACGGAAGCTACGCGACGCCACCGTCGCGCTCGCAGATGGCGACCTGAACGTGCGCGTAGCAGACTCAATTGGCCAACGACGCGATGAGGTTGGCATGCTCGGCCGCGAATTCGACTCCATGGCGGAGAAGCTGCAGCGCACCGCCCTGCAACAGGCCGAGCTTTCGCGAAACATATCGCATGAACTTCGTTCTCCTCTCGCGCGCATGCGGGTCGCCGTAGAACTTGCGAAAAGGCAGGCCGGGGAACTGGCAGAGTTCGACAGGCTGGATGTTGAAGCGGAACGACTGGACAGCCTGATCGGCCAGATTCTTAGTTACACAAGACTTGACGTCGCGCCGCATCAGGATCCGGTGCCGGTCAAGCTCGATGACCTGATTAGCGAGGTTGTTGAGAACGTAAACTACGAGTGCAAGGCAGAGGGTATCGCCGGTGTTTCCGTAGCATTCGATATCGTCGCGACGCCGACTGTTTGTGGTCACTCCGGCGCGCTGGTCAGTGCAATCGAAAACATCTTGCGCAACGCGGTCAGGCACAGTCCACCGAACAGTGACGTGACAATCAGTCTGGACCAGAAAGGCGATGAGGCTATTATTTCAATTACAGATCACGGCCCGGGTGTAGACGAAGATGATCTGGCAAAATTGTTCGAACCCTTTTTCAGGACGAGAAAATCTGCAGAGTCAGAGCGTGATCACGGCACCGGTCTGGGGCTGGCAATTGCCGAGCGCGCCGTGCGCATGAATGGTGGGCGTATAGATGCTGGCAATGATGTTGGTGGGGGGCTGGTGGTGCGGATATTCCTGCCAATCCCTCAAGGTCGGTGAGCCCTGTCGCTCACGGCCAATTCGGCTGACGCATTGAAAAGCGCGGAGAAGTCGATCGCAAACAGACATCTGTTGCACTAGCCCGGCCCGCTAATCTGGAAATATCAGGCAAATTGGCCGCGATTTTTCCTATAAGCCTTGCGATACAGTATCACCGACAAATCATCCGGCTTGCTGGGCTGATGCATCGTTTCTATCGTCATTCTTCGCTGGGCCAGACCCGTCACTGCATCAATCGCTTTCGACAACGGTCCTTTGCGAATAATTTCGGTAATCTCATGAATGTGAATATTGTCAGTGAGCCCGTCACTTGCAAGCAGGACCGTGTCGCGCGGACTGAGCTTTATCTCCGCAGCCAAATCAATACGCATGTCAGTCGTGCCAATAAAATTCGACACAAGGTGCCGCTCCTCGTGGTGCAGGGCGGCACGTTGATCGAGAAAACCTGCCTCAACTGCAAACCCTGTCGGCGAGTGCACCATCGTTTGTGATTTGATTCGTCCACGTTGTCCAACGACCATCGCCTCTGAATCACCAATCTGATAGGTCCGAAGAATAAGCGCTTCTATAGTGACGACGGTCATCGTTGTCGCTGATCCGTTTGCCAGCGCAAGAACTGCCTGGTTTGCGGCATCGATGCCGTCCAGAATCGCAGTTCGCAAGAGCAGCGTTTCAGTCATTGCGCAATGCAATGATTCTCGCAACGCCTGAATCGCCGTTTGCGATGCACGTCGACCGGCGGGCAAGCCACCTGCTCCATCAGCAACGACCAGGACGACCGCATCAGGACCATAAGGAATTGCAGCAACTCCATCCTCATTCTCGGACTCTTTGTCCGGTGCGGGACAGGTGTACGCGATCATCGAACCACCACCGACACTCACGTCAAGCTGCTGCGGTGCTGATGCACCGTCAAGCAGGATGATATCGTCGTTAAAGCCGTCCATACGATTCGCTTCTTTTACAGGCCTCTTAGGTGCGTCGCACCGGTTCCCTGCACCAGGCGCAGAAATTCCAATACTCTTTGACGATGCCCCAGTTGCACGCTTTGCATTTGTGCTTGCTGCCCGATATTTTCCAGGGCCGCTTAACTTTGCTGCGGCACCATGGACAATAACGCATGAATGGCATCAAGGGCTGTTTGCAGCGCTGGTTGGAACATTTTCTTACATAGCGTTTGTCCGAATATCGCCGTGTTGTTTCGGCCTCGAAACCCGGTCCGTAACACCAGGCGCAATAGTTCCAGTCTATCTTCACGCCACGCTCACAACGTGGGCAATGCGCCGGCATGCGCGTCGTGGCGCCGCGTGCCGGGTTATCAAATCCACACCATGGGCAGGCCGTCATGCCCTCGGCAACCGGTCCTTCGCAGCGGCGACACTGATGCCTGGTATCGAGTTCGGCACGAAACTGTCGCTGAAATTCACGCCATTGCAGTTGTCTCCAGGACGAACCAGATTTCGCCGATTTCTTGCTGCCATTGCGTTTTGAAGCGCTGCGCTGCCGTCGCGCACGACTTTGCAATTTCTCGAACGCGGCATACATTTCTATTGCATTCTTGTAGCGGTCGGCAGGATCGAGCTGAATCGCCTTGCGCAACATCTCGGCCACTTCAGGACGAACGCGCTCCAGTAATTTATCGTGGCCAACCATCGGCCATTTGAACGGCCATTCCGGCAACTTCCCTGAAAACAAGCGGTACAAAACCAGGCCAGCAGAGAACACATCCGATTGGAATTTTGGCCGGCCCATGGCCTGCTCCGGAGCGATATAATCTATCGTTCCGGAGCCCGACGCCTTGAGTGTTCGCAGACTGATTTTGGCAAAACCAAAATCAGCGAGCTTAAGCCGATTGCCAGGGAACAAAATATAGTTTTCCGGCTTGATGTCGCAATGAATAATCTTTTTTTCATGTGCATAAGCAAGACCGGCAAGGGCCTGGTCCGCGAGGTCCAGAGCATGCGTTGTTGATATGCGACGCGCTATCCGATCCGCGAGAGATTCTGTGCCCAACTCCATCGCAATAACGAAGTTGTCATCAATAAAACTCGCGTCCTGTACGGTAAGAATATTGGGATGCTGCAACCGGGTCGCAACCTGTACCTCATGCAGAAAATCTTCGTGGCTGGCACCATGCGCCGTCTTCGGAATTTTTAACGCAACGCGCGTTTTGTGAATGGTGTCCGCCGCTTTGTAGACGTCCGCCAGTGGGCCCGACGCTATTCGTCCAAGAATGCGATACTTACCAAGCTTTTGCCGCGCCCGTAACAAGGGAAATCAGTCCTGAAAAAGTTTTAAGGGGTCAGACGACCTCGAAAAGGCCCGCGGCACCCATGCCGCCACCTATACACATGGTGCAAACAACGTACTTCGCGTTGCGGCGTTTGCCTTCGATCAAGGCATGGCCGACCAATCGAGCACCGGACATACCATACGGATGTCCTATTGATATTGCACCGCCATTTACGTTCAGGAGTTCATCAGGAATGCCCAGTTTGTCGCGACAATAAATGACCTGCACGGCGAACGCTTCATTGAGCTCCCACAGCCCGATGTCATCCATAGTCAGTCCCGCCCGCTCCAGCAGCTTTGGCACGGCGTAGACGGGGCCTATACCCATCTCATCAGGTTCTGTCCCGGCAACCGCGATACCGCGGTAGATGCCGAGTGGTTCCAGGCCGCGTTTTTCAGCGAGCTTGCTGTCCATGACCACCGTTGCCGACGCGCCATCCGATAACTGGCTCGCGTTGCCGGCAGTGACATGTCCGTTTTCAAGAACAACCTTCAGTTTGCTCAGCCCCTCCAAGCTCGTCTCGGGGCGGTTACCTTCATCTTTGTCGAGGGTTACTTCATGGAAGGATATTTCCTTGGTCTCCTTGTCCATGACGCCCATGTTCGCGGTTATCGGCACGATCTCATCGTCAAATGCTCCGGCCTCCTGAGCAGCTGCAGTACGCTGCTGGCTTTGCAGGCCGTACTCGTCCATTTGCTCGCGTGTAATACCGTATCGATTGGCGACGACCTCTGCCGTCTCGAGCATGCTCATGTATAGGTCCGGAGCGGCATCCAGGACGTTCGGATCCGATGCCCGATAGCGATTGTAGTGCTCATTTTGCACCAGGCTGACTGACTCAACGCCGCCACCAACCACGACCAGCATGTTGTCTTCAAGGATTTGTTTCGCCGCAATAGCAATCGCCATCATGCCGGACGAACATTGACGATCGACGCTCATGCCCGCGACTGTTACTGGCAGACCGGCCGCAAGCAGCGACTGTCGAGCGACATTTTGTCCGCTCGATCCCTGCTGCATGGCGCAGCCGATGACAACATCGTCAACCTCTGCCACTGCAACGCCAGCTTTCTCTACGGCGTGTCGAATGGCGTGTGCCGCCAGGGTTGGCGCTTCGGTGTTATTAAATGCTCCGCGAAACGCCTTGCCAATCGGACTGCGCGCGGTTGAAACGATTACTGCTTCTTTCACTGTTGACCCCTAAGACAAATCAATGCCAAGTTCTTTAGCTGCTTTAGTCATGAATTTAACGGTTTGTTCGCCACCCGCCTGCAATTCTACCTGCCCGTCGGTGGCGGCAATTTGCTCCCAGGCCGACGCGACATGCTCAGCATCGCGTACATCCTCTGCCAGGAAAACTCCCGGTGTTTCCTGAATGACAACCCTGGCGAAAACTCCAGCCCCGGCAGCGATGATCTGTCGTGTCGGTGCGTCATCACTCGCCATGAAAATCACAGCTGGCGTGACTGCTTCCGGTTGCAACAACGCTAAAGTGTTTTCTGGCATCAAATCCTCGGTCATGCGCGTTGCGGCCACTGGTGCAAGCGAATTCACCTTGATGCCGTACTTCTGACCCTCTATTGCCAGCGAGTTCATCAATCCGACCACGCCCAGTTTCGCCGCGCCATAGTTGGTCTGACCAAAATTGCCGTAGATACCGCTCGACGATGAGGTCATGACAATGCGGCCATACTGCTGCTCCCGCATTTGCTCCCAAACCGCTTTGCTGCAATTCACTGAACCGGTGAGGTGGACATCAACGACCATTTGAAAATCTGCCAGATCCATCTTGGCGAACGTTTTGTCACGCAGAATTCCAGCATTGTTCACCAGGACATCAACCCGACCCCATTTCTCCAGCGCCTGCGATACCATTGCCTCGATTTGCGCGAAATCGGCGACATTGGCACCATTCGCGATCGCGTCGCCGCCCTCTTCCCTGATCTGTGCAACGACTTCCTCTGCCGCGGCACTGCCACCACCGGATCCGTCGCGTGCGCCACCCAGATCGTTAACCACGACGCGTGCCCCGCGGCGCGCAAATTCGAGTGCGTGGGATTTGCCGAGTCCGTTGCCGGAACCGGTAACGATCACAACCTGATCGTCAAATCGAATACTCAATATCCTATCCTTTTATTGTCTGATGAAATAATCGTTTATTAAAAGTTACTGGAGAATAAACAGGCCGAGGATTTCGGCAACCAATGCCGGTTTTTCCTCGCCCTTTATTTCGATGGTGATTCGGGACTTGGTCAACAACTGGCCCGGTGCCTTATCTGAAACTTCAATCAACGTCGACTGCGCACGAATTTCGCTGTTCACCTTAACCGGTTGCAGGTAGCGGACTTTGTCCGAGCCGTAGTTGATCGCCATAACCGCATTGTCGGGACCAACCGAACATTCGCCCAGGAAATGGGATATCAGGGACATCGTCAGGTAACCATGCGCAATCGTCGCACCGAACGGCGTTTGTGCCGCCTTGGCCGCATCGACGTGAATGAACTGGTGGTCCATCGTTGCATCTGCGAAAGCGTTAATGCGCTCCTGATCGATGGTCACCCACGCCGACGGCTCCATCGGCTTGTCGATGTAATCCCGTAATTCTTCACTGGGTACTTTGAGCATGAAATTAAACCCGCTATGTTGGCCCGAACCTGCAAGTGTACCGGGTTGGCAGCCCGATACGGAATAGCCACTCGAACAAAATATTCGGCCTGGTTTTCTCAGTCAGAATTGGTGCGCACGCGCCGCACCGCATCCTGCCAGCCGCCATACAAGCGCTCGCGCTCCGCGTCGCCCATGTTCGGCGCAAATACGGACTCGCATGACCAGAGGTCTGCAATCTGGGCTAGCGACTCAAATATGCCGCTTTGCAACCCGGCCAGGCAGGCCGCACCAAGCACGGTGGATTCGACATTTTTCGGCCGTTCGACAGAAAGATTGAGCACGTCTGCCAGGAACTGCAGAAACCAGTCATTGGCTACCATGCCGCCATCGACGCGAATGACACCCGGCTGCATGCCATCATCCGACATGGCGTTGACCAGGTCTTTGGTCTGAAAGGCAACCGACTGCAAGGTCGCGGTGACAATTTCATTGACGCCGCTGTCCCGCGACAGTCCCAGGATCGCAGCACGTGCGTTTGGGTCCCAATACGGTGCACCAAGACCAGCAAAAGCCGGTACCACATGTACGTGCTCGACGATCCCGGTGGCCTTGGCGATTGCCTCGCTTTCCGCGGCGGATTTGATCACTTTCAGCTGATCCCGCAGCCACTGGATGGCCGATCCGGCAACGAAAATGCTGCCCTCGAGACCGTAAGTCACCTTGCCATCCAGGCGATAGGCAACGGTCGTCAGCAGGTTGTTTTGCGAGCGCAAGGCGTTTGCGCCGGTATTCGCGATGACGAAACATCCAGTGCCATAGGTTGACTTGGTCGTGCCACTTGCAAAGCCAGCCTGGCCGATCAGGGCAGCCTGCTGGTCGCCGGCCATGCCACAGATCGGAATCATCGCACCAATTACAGATTCGTCCGTAACCCCAAAGTCGGCGGCGCAGTCTCTTACATCCGGTAACAGGGATTCAGGAACAGCGAATAATTGCAACAGGTCTTTATCCCATTCCTGCGTGTGGATATTGAACAACAGCGTACGCGACGCATTGCTCGCATCGGTCGCATGCACGCGCCCGCCGGTCAGCCGCCACAACAAGAAACAATCGATCGTGCCAAAAGCCAGCTTCCCCTGCTCTGCAAGCCGGCGAGCACCGGACGTATGCTCAAGAATCCAGGCAATTTTAGTCGCCGAAAAATAAGGGTCCAGCCGCAGTCCGGTCTTGTCAATGACAGACTCCTCCGCGCCCTCCTCCTTCAACCTCTGACAGTATTTCGCCGTACGCCGGTCCTGCCAGACGATTGCGTGGTGTATGCATTCGCCGGTCTCACGATTCCAGATCAGGGTGGTCTCACGTTGATTGGTTATGCCTAATCCTGCGATCTGCCCGGCACCGCTTGCAGCGAGTGCTTTTTGCGTTACATCGAGCACCGACTGCCAGATTGCCTCCGGGTCGTGTTCAACCCAGCCTGGCTGGGGATACTCCTGTGGAAATTCCTGCTGCGCACTGGCGACGACATTCGCATGCTGATCGAAAATGACGGTACGGCTGCTGCTCGTACCCTGGTCGATAGCCATAAGGAATTGCGATTTTTTGCCCATCGTTTAGCGCTGCTCGACCATGCTGTAGTGCGGCTTTCTGATACTCATTGTTTTGCCGACTTCATCAGGCATCGTTAACTCCGACTGTCGACTCGCTATTTTTTCGAGATTTGCCAGGATAAATTCCGGCCATACACTCACTTTGCGTGATCCCAGGTCGATATGCAGATTCATCCACTCGGCGGTAGCCGCAAGAACCTGGGTATCGGCGTGGTAAAGCCGCTGAAAATGATGGATGCGTTTTTCATCAAAAGCGAGAATCTGCGAAGTCACTATATACGGGTCATGCTCCAGCAATTCGCTCTGGTAGGTGATATGGCATTCGACGGCAAACGTAGAACCATTCGTTGCTTTGATGTATTCATCGGTGATGCCAAATTCCGCCCAAAGCTCATCGACCGCCAGGTCGAAAATCAGCACATACCAGGCAACGTTCATATGGCCGTTGACGTCGATCCATTCCGGCTTCACCGTTCCCTTCGCGATGGGCGCACCGGCCATGTTCGCCGCGCTCATTGCGCTGCCAGTTCCGGCAAATCACGAAAATAATCAAGCGCCTGCGGGTTAGCCAGCGCGTCCGTGTTCTTAACCGTTTCTCCGTGCACCACGGACCGAACGGCAAGCTCGACAATCTTGCCGCTGATCGTACGCGGAATTTCCGCTACCGAAATTATCTTCGCCGGCACGTGACGCGGTGTCGTGTTGTCGCGAATCACTTTTCGAATCTTTGTTTCAATCTCTTCATCCAGTATCACTCCCGGTCGCATGACGACGAACAGCACAACCCGCACATCATCCTCCCAGTTCTGGCCGATTGCGATACTCTCGAGTACCTCATCCAGTTTTTCGACCTGGCGATAAATTTCCGCCGTGCCGATACGCACGCCGCCCGGATTCAATACGGCGTCCGATCTGCCGTGAATAATCATGCCACCACTATCTGTTATCTCGGCATAGTCGCCGTGTGCCCAGATACCAGGAAATTTCTCGAAATAGGCCGCGTGATATTTCCGGTCGCCCTCATCCTGCCAAAAACAGACTGGCATCGAGGGAAATGCCCGGGTGCACACCAGTTCACCATTTTGCCCGACAACGGACTCGCCATCGTCGGTGAAAATCTCCACTGCCATGCCCAGTGCGAGACACTGCAGTTCACCCCGGCGTACGGGATACAGCGGATTTCCCCCGGCAAAACAACTGATTATGTCGGTGCCGCCGGAGATTGACGCCAACTGGATGTTCGGCGCGATAGCGTCATAAATAAAATCAAAGCTTTCCGGAGCCAGTGGTGAACCAGTCGTCAGCACAGTCTTGAGCGAACCGAGATCAAATTCATCAATCGGTCGGATGCCAGCTTTTTCCAGGGACGATATATATTTCGCGCCGGTACCAAAAATTGTGAGTTTTTCTTCCTCTGCCATTTTCCAAAGAACGCGACCATCGTCATAAAACGGGGAACCGTCGAACAGAACGATCGTTGCGCCTGTTGCCAACCCGCTCACCAGCCAGTTCCACATCATCCAGCCACAGGTTGTAAAAAAGAACAGGCGGTCGTCCGGACCGATATCGCAATGCAGCATGTCCTCCTTCAGGTGCTGCAGCAACGTGCCACCGACACCATGGACGATGCATTTTGGCACGCCGGTCGTACCGGACGAATACAGGATGTATAGCGGATGATCAAACTCCATCGGTACGCAGTCGAGCTCCGCGCCCTGCTCACCAAAGTCCTGCCACAGCACTGCGTTTTGGATGCCGTGCAGCGTAACCTCGTCGCCGGTAAAGGGCACGACGACGGTTTTCTCTATACTCGATATCTTGTCGAGAACACCACGAACGGCCTGCAATGAATCAAATTGCTTGCCATTGTAGAAATAGCCATCGGCGCAAATCAGAATTTTCGGTTCAATCTGGCCAAAACGATCGACAACGCCGTTAATACCAAAGTCGGGCGAGCACGACGACCAGATGGCGCCGACACTGGTCGCACCAAGCATCGCAATGACTGCCTCTGGACAGTTCGGCAGGAACGCGGCAACCCGATCACCTTTGACGACGCCGGCAGACCTGAATCCAGCTTCAGCAGCAGCGACCTGTCGTTTAAGTTCATCGAAACTGATCTCGCGCCGGCTGCCATTCTCGCCACGGAAAATAATCGCAGCGCGGCTGCCACTATGGCGTAACAAGTGTGCGGGATAGCTCAACTCGGCGCCGCTAAACCACTGCGCGGTTGTCATGTCGCCGGGCTGTTCAAATGTACTCGTGGCGGGCTGCGAAAAATCGACGTCACAGAAGCGACATTGCGCTTCCCAGTAGTCCGCCGGATTATTGATTGACCATTGATAAAGGTCCGCATACGACTCGAAGCCCTGCTCGGTCATGAACCGATACATGCCACTATTTTCCAGCCGATCTATGCCGGGGGACCAGATTACGGGGTTGTCTGTCATTTATTAGTCTCTAGTTTGTCCCCTGAAGGGGACCAGATTGTCATCCGATTCAGCCGATCGACGCATTGATCTTCATCGCCCGCTGGGCGTAGTAATTTCGCCCGTGCCGATAGAACGATATTCTCGGAATTTGGGGAAATACATCTATCGTACGGCGGGCTCCTACAGGTGCTAATAAGTATTGTAGGAGCCCGCCCAGCGGGCGAATTTACGACGCCCAGCGGGCGATTGGCATTCGCTCCCTGCGCTTGACCTCCAAACACCCTGTTCGTCGCATCGTTTCTCCCTGGTGCAAAATTTTGCGGCTACGCTTTGAACTTACTTTGCGATTTCCGCAATTGTCAAACTTGGGCTGCCTCCCCGGCAGGGCCGGGGGGTGTCTCGCATTAGTACTGGTTATGCGTGCAATTATCTCAGGACCGGTCACTTGTGTCTGCATGATTCGCAGTTTGTTGAAAAAATCACGGTTGGCTTTTTCAAACTACTGTTAGTAGGCTGGTGTTCAGGTGCTGCTGCAGAGGCTGGATATGACTACGTTGCTCATTGGTATCGTTCTGTTCTTTTCTGTGCACGCCGTTCCCATGCTGCCCGGCGTAAAAGAACCACTGCTCGCCCGCCTGGGAGAGAATCGCTTCAAAGGCCTTTTCTCGTTATTCGCCATGGCGGGATTGGTGGCCATTGTTTTCGGTATGGGCAAAGCACCCTTTCATCCTGTTTGGACACCACCATCCTGGTCGCACAACGTGGCAAACCTGGCCATGCCAGTCGCTTTCTGTTTGCTGGTCGCCGCCTATCTCCCCAATAATTTCCGTCGCATCCTGCGCAATCCAATGTTGTCAGCGGTACTACTGTGGTCACTCGCGCACCTTGCTAGCAACGGCGACCTGGCTTCACTTTTGCTTTTCGGCAGCTTTGGCATTTTTTCAGTGGTAGACATTATTTCTGTCAACAAGAGATCAGCGGCCGCGGTCCCTGCTAGGAAGCCTGCCTATCTCGATGTCGTCGTGATAATCACAGGCCTTGTCACCTTTTGGCTGGTACGTTACTACCACGAATCGATATTCGGTGTGGCGGTACCTTTCTAATGACCCAGGAGATGCAGGCAATTGCGATCAACGAGCCAGGTGGCCCGGAAGTACTCATTGAAATTACGCTTCCGGTTCCGACGCCAGGCAAATCCGAAGTGCTGGTCAGGGTGCACGCCGCCGGTGTCAATCGCCCGGATGTTTTACAACGACTGGGGCTTTACGCCGTGCCTGCCGATGCCAATCCGCTTCCCGGGCTCGAAATCGCGGGTGAGGTGGTGGCAAACGGCGAGAGTGCCAGTCGCTGGAACATCGGCGATAAGGTTATGGCACTGACCCACGGTGGTGGCTATGCAGAATACTGTTGTGTACATGAATCACATTGCCTGCCGGCGCCTGCAGCATTGTCTATGATCGAAGCCGCAGCGGTTCCGGAAACTTTTTTTACGGTCTGGTACAACGTTTTTATGCGCGCCGGACTGAAGGCAGGCGAATCCATACTGATACATGGCGGTTCGAGCGGCATAGGTACAACGGCAATACAATTGGCGAAGGCAAATGGTGTGTCCGTCATAACGACCGCAGGTAGTGACGAGAAATGCAATTTTTGCAAGGAACTCGGCGCTGACCATGCGATCAATTACAAGAGCAGCGACTGGGAGTCGCTGGCCGGAGAGCTAACCGGCGGCAAAGGGGTCGATGTCGTTCTCGATATGGTCGCAGGCCCGTACATGCAGAAAAATATCAATGTACTCGGTCGCGATGGCCGCTACGTCATCATCGCATTCCTGCAGGGGCCCTCTGCAGAGTTGAACATGCGGGCCGTGCTGGGCAAGCGCCTGACAATTACCGGCTCGACGCTCAGGCCGCAAACTATCGCAGAAAAAGCGGCGATTGCCATGGAGCTCGAAGAAAAGGTGTTACCTCTACTTGAATCAGGAGCAGTCAGGCCCATTGTTCACAGCACGTTTCCCCTTGCTGAAGCCGGACGCGCTCATGCGCTGATGGAAAGCAGCAAACATATGGGAAAAATAGTGCTGGAAGTCTGAAACCCGGAGATTGTTGGTGGAAAATACACTTATCTGGATTACCGTTGCCATCGCGCTGCTCGTGGCCGTCATTGGGTGGAAACTGCGCGGCATGTCGCGTGGCCGACCGGCGCCGGAAGCGCTGCAAACGGGTCAACCGCTACCGGAATTCTCAGCTGTCGATGAAAAAGGCAATCCCGTACAATCGTCGCAGCTTATTGGCACACCAGCGGTCTTGCTATTCGTCCGTGGAACGTGGTGTCCGTTTTGCAGCAGGCAGGTAGAAAACCTGACCAAACACTACAAGGAAATAACCGAGTCAGGTGCCAGGCTGATATTGGTGACGCCACAGCCGCTTGAGACGACCCGCCGCGTGGCTGATTTTTTCGAAGTTGATTTCGAATTCTGGCTCGACGAATCTTTGCATGTGACAAGGCAACTCGGCCTGTTGCTCCCAGCCGGCGTGCCAGATGACTCCCGCAAGGAATATGGAGAGGATACGATCTGGCCGGCGTCGCTTGTTGTCGATGCGGGCGGCATTATTCGCTACAGCGGAATCTCGAAATTCATTGTCGATCGACCGAACCCAGAAAAATTGCTCAGGGTCGTGAAAAACTTGTAGAGTCACCTGATTCTATTGTCGGAGATTCACTGGTGACATTGCGCTCAGCCGTATACCTGATTTTTCTGCTTGTGTTTTATCCAGCCTGGGGACAGCCAAATAGCACCGCGGACCAACGGCCCAATATTCTGCTTATCGTTGCTGATGACCTCGGCTACGCAGACCTGGGGTCTTACGGTAGCGACATAAATACGCCCAACATTGACGCGCTTGCCGAGCAAGGCATGGTATTGACGCAGTTTCATACCGCCCCAAGTTGCGGACCAACCCGCGCTATGCTCTTGAGCGGCAACAACAATCACGTTGCCGGAACGGCCCGACAGAATACGACCGGGGTCGCTGGCTGGCCGGTCCGGGGCTACGAAAACTATCTCTCTGATCGGATCGTGCCATTTCCCCGGCTGCTACAGGAAGCCGGTTACCACACATACACCGTTGGCAAGTGGCACCTGGGGATGTCGTCAGAACATAGCCCCCGAGCGGCCGGATTTAGCCGCGCATTCAATATGCTTAAAGGCGCCGGCACGCACTTTGACGCCAAGGGATTTATGACAGGTGGATCGAAGTATCGTCTCGACAATGACCTGGTACCTTATCCTGTCGGTCGGTATTCCACCGATCTGTACACCGACTGGCTGATCGAATTCATTGACTCGAACAAGGACGATGGTAAGCCGTTTTTCGCCTATGCAGCGTACACCTCACCACACTGGCCATTACAGGTGCCGGACGAGTACCTGGATATTTATGCCGGTCAATACGATGATGGCTATGATGTGTTGCGCCGCCGACGATTCGACTCACTGCAGGAAGCGGGCATTGTTCCACTGTCGGTGAAACTGCCACCGCGTAACGATGCAATAACCCGCTGGGAAGAACTGAGCAGCGAGCAGAAGCGCCGTGAATCACGCAAAATGGAACTTTACGCCGCCATGCTCGACAATCTGGACGACCACGTTGGACGGCTGATCGACTACCTCAAAGAGAACCGCCTGTATGACAACACGTTGATCATTTTCATGTCGGACAACGGACCCGACGGGGGTGATTTTTATAGGGAGGGGCCGTACGCGGAATACTTGCAGGCCAATTTCGACAATGCTTATGAGAAAATGGGTACGGCGGCATCATTCGTATCGTATGACGCACCATGGGCAGAGGCCGGATCAGCGCCGTTTCAGCGCTTCAAGACATACTCACGAGAGGGCGGCATTGTCGCCCCCATGATCATTGCCGGTGTCGGCGTAGCGGCACGCGGCGTAATCGACTCGACGTACCTGACTGTGATGGACCTTGCACCAACTTTCCTGGAAATTGCAGGAGCCAAATATCCGGATGACGGGTCCGTGCAACCGATGTTGGGAGAAAGCATTAATGCATTCCTGGCTGGCGAATCAAGCATCATTCACGGCGATGATTACGTGTCAACGCAGTACCACGCCGGCCACGCATTCGTGCGACGGGGAGACTGGAAAATTGCCAATCTGGAACCACCGTTCGATGAGTCCGGGTTCGAACTTTTCAATCTGCGGGATGATCCAGGCGAGACCAACAATCTTGCAGACGCCGAGCCGGAGATGTTTACCGAAATGATCGCCTTATGGCGTGTGCAACGAAAAAAACTCGGCATAATTTTGCCGCAAGATTTGTGATCTCAGCCACAAACAACCGCGGCGTCTTCGCTCTTGAGCAGCTCTCAATACTGCTACCAGGAAAAATAGTTGCGGCTGCCGCGATTGCCAAACCTGCCGGTAATCCAGGGGCACAGTCGTTGGTGAACGACAACTGCTATCCTTTCGCATCCTCAATAATTTTTCTCGCCTGTTCATCGGCGACGACATTGGTTGGTGTTCCCGAATCACGGGCTGCAGCGAAAATTCCTGCCAGGCGTGGGCCAATTGCAACGACTTTCTGCATCACTTCATCTTCATTCATGTCGTCGTAGTACTCGCTGGCGACATTGATGATGCCACCGCTATTGATCACATAGTCCGGTGCGTAAAGAATTCCTGCGTCACTAAGCCGTTGTCCGTCAGGACCCGTTTCCAACTGGTTGTTCGCACCACCCGCTATGATTGTTGTGCGCAACTGTGGGATTGACCGTTCATTGAGAATCGCGCCGAGCGCACATGGCGCAACGACATCGACTTGTTGCTTGAGGATCTCGTCGAGCGCAACACCGACAGCACCAAACTCATCGGCCACGCGTTTGACGCGTGCGTCGTCGATATCTGCGACCAGTAATTTTGCTCCGGCTGCTGACAGGTACTCGCAAAGGTAGTAGCCAACGTGGCCTGCACCCTGCACCGCGACGGTGAGACCCGCAACAGAGTCTTTACCTAGTTGGAACTTAACCGCCGCCTCAATACCTTTGAAAATACCGTAGGAAGTCTTTGGCGAAGGATCGCCACCTGCATGTCCTTCCTTCTTGGACAAGCCGGATACATGTTTTGTTTTGCGCGAGACGATTTCCATAATCTCCACGCTCATGCCGACGTCTTCAGCGGTGACGTAACTGCCGCTTAGCTGCTCAACAAACTCACCAAATTTCTCGTACAGCGCATCCGACCCATTGAAGTCCGGCGTCTTGATGATCACGGCCTTGCCACCACCGAATTTCAGGCCAGCCAGCGCATTCTTGTAGCTCATACCCTTGGAGAGGCGCAATACGTCACGCAGCGCCTCCTCATCCGACGCATAAGCCCAGAGCCGCGTGCCGCCTGCAGCAGGACCAAGAACTGTTGAATGGATGGCGATTATCGCCTTGAGCCCGGTTGCCGCGTCGCAGCAGAATATTACGCGTTCATGATTAGCAAACGCGGAATCGTCAAAAGCAGCCATGAAATCCCTTTAATCCTGAGGTGGGTGAGCAGATTTGCCTGGTGAGCGGGCCGGCCGTAAGGCCGGTCAGTCGGTAGCGCGCGGATTCTAGCACTGACAAAGCGCCAGATCATATGCACACACCTATATCGGCGGCCGCCAGTGCCCAACTCGCCCGCTGGGCGGGCTCCTACAGGTGCTAATAAGAATTGTAGGAGCCCGCCGTACGATAGATTCGTTTCCTCAATTCCCGAGAATATCGTTCTATCGATACGGGCGATCGAGACAGAACGCCGCGCTTGATCAGTATGGGACGCCGACTGCTTTGCACAGGAATCTCATGTAAGGCGTGGCCGCCTTGAATGCTGTTTCTACCTGTTGCTGAAATTTCGGCTGCAGTGCATGTTCCAGCGTCAGGTTTTTGACAGCG